>Ga0209810_1000776_pt1 | contig 59636 bp, 71 predicted proteins | sample Coa_R1_7_FD_187159 | JGI IMG/M metagenome (GOLD analysis project Ga0209810, IMG submission 187159) | Surface soil microbial communities from Centralia Pennsylvania, which are recovering from an underground coalmine fire - Coalmine... | ecosystem: Environmental > Terrestrial > Soil > Unclassified... | reverse complement strand
GGGTCGGGCTCGGGCGGGTCGGGCTCGACGGCGACGGTCGCCAGCGCCTCGGTCGGATCGCCGCGGCTCTCCGGCCAGACCGTCAGCGAGACCGTCTCGTGCGCTGGGGCCGGCGAATGCTCGGTGAAGCTCACGCTCGCCGTGGTCGAGACGCTCAGGGGCCGCAAGCTCATCGCGGTGACCGCCCGCAAGCGCAAGGTCAGGCTGGTCAAGAAGGTGGTCGTGCTCGGCACCGCTACCGTGACGCTCGCCGCGGGGCAGAGCCGGGTCGTCCGGGTCTCGCTCAACCCGGTCGGACGGCGCCTGCTGGGTGCCCGCCACACGCTCCACGTCGAGCTGTCGGCGGTGTCGGCTGGCAAGACGATCAGCAGACGGACGCTCGCCTTCAAGGCCCCCGGGCCCAAACACAAGAAGAAGAAATAGCTCCGACCGATGAGTCCGGCCTCCCGCGCCGGTCATAGGATCAACCGATGCCCGTCGTGTGCCTACATGGACCGCTGCGCAAGCTGGCGGGGGATCGCTCCGAGCACGAGCTGTCTGGCGCGACCGTCGAGGAGCTCCTGAGCGAGCTCGAGCGTGCCCATCCCGGGCTGGGCGGCTGGATCGTCGATGAGCGCGGCGCGATTCGCCGCCACATCAACGTGTTCGTAAACGGGGAGCTGGGCGGCGCCCAGACGCCGGTGGCCGCCGGCGACCGGGTCGAGGTGCTGCCCGCGATCACTGGAGGAGCTGCATGACAGAGCTGCTGGTGTCCACGAAGAAGGGCCTGTTCGTGTTGGAGGGAGAGCCGGGGACGGGGTTCGAGATCGCCGCGCGCGCGTTCGCCGGGCAGCCGGTCGACTACGCGCTGCGCGACGGGCGGACCGGCCGCCTGCTGGCCGCGATCACCTCCCCGTTCTACGGGCCGAAGGTGTTCCTCGGCGAGGAGGCGGCGGGGGAGTGGGAGCAGGCGCAGGGCGTCGCGCTGCCCGAGGGCGGCGAGCAGGCGCTGAACCGGATCTGGGTGATCGCCGCCGGCGAGGCGGAGGGAGTGCTGTACGCCGGCGGCGACCCCGGCGTCCTGTTCGAGAGCCACGATGGCGGCGCAAGTTGGGAGATCAACGCGGGGCTGTGGGACCAGCCGACGCGGAAGGACTGGCAGCCGGGCGGGGGCGGCCTCTGCCTGCACTCCATCGCCCCCTGGCCCGGGGAGCCGGACCGCCTCTCGGTGGCGATCTCGGCGGCCGGCGTGTGGCACACCGAGGATGGCGGGCGCTCCTGGAGCCGGGGCAACCAGGGCCTGACGCCGCGCTACCTGCCGGCCGAGGTGATCGAGGAGCTGGGCCTCCCCGAGCCCGATCCGGGCGCCGACACCCCGCTCTGCGTGCACCACCTGGAGCGCGCCCGGGCCCGCCCGGAGCGGATGTACATCCAGTTCCACGGCGGCGTCTACCGCTCCGACGACGCCGGGCGCAGCTGGGTCGAGATCGGCCGCGGGCTGCCCTCGGACTTCGGCTTTCCGCTCACCGTGGACCCGGCCGACGCCGACAGCGCGTACGTGGTCCCGCTGGTGGCCGACATGGACCGCGTTACCCCCGAGGGCCGGGTGCGGGTGTTCGAGACGCGGGATGCCGGCGAGACGTGGATGGCGCGCGGCGACGGGCTGCCCTCCGAGCACGCCTACCTCACCGTCCTGCGCCAAGCGCTCACGCGCGCCGGGCAGGGGGCGCGGATGGAGATCTACCTCGGCACGACCACCGGGGAGGTGTTCGGGTCAGGCGACGCGGGCGCCACCTGGTTCGAGGTGGCCTCCAGGCTCCCGCCCGTCTACGCGCTGTCGGCCCGCTGAGGCGCCCGCAGGCCCGCCGCCCACTCGAGCAGCCGCTTCACGTGCTCGTCGGTGAGGCCCGACGCGGGGTCGGTGCGGATGAGCAGGGTGGGCGCGGCGCGGCGGGCCGCCCACTCCCGGCAGCGCTCGTCGTGGGCGTCGTCGACCCAGGCCAGCGGCCGGCGCGGCCCGGCGTGGGCGTCGATGGCGGCGAGCTTCCAGTGCCCCCCGCTCGCCGGCACGCCCTCGCCGAAGGTGAGGAAGGGCAGCGGGCCCGGCAGGCCGAGCGCCAGCGGGAGGTACTCGTTGGCCTTCTCCTCCCAGCCCGTGCACCAGACGATCTCGTAGCCGGCGGCCAGGCGGGACAGGTGCGATCCCGCCCCGGCTGAGAGGAAGTGGGCGATCCCGTCCACGATCTCAAAGCGCCCAGGAGGCGGATCGTCCGGGTCGAACCCGAACAGCGAGATGACGCCGTCGACGTCGAGCAGGAGGAGGGGGTGATCCATACAAGACATTTATGCGCACGCGCCACCCTGGGAGGCATGTCAGGCGCCGTGGCCGACGGGCGGGGACCCCAACTGCGACACGCAGTTGGACGATGTGCTGTACTCGGACGCGCGGATTCAAGGCGCTGGGTCGCGCTGCCGACACTCCGGATTGAGCGACCCGCGGTCTGCACGGCCTTCGCTCCGCTCTGATCCACATGAGTCTCCTTCTCGGCATCCTGCTCGCGCTCGCCTGCGCCCTGGCCACCAACATCGGCTTCCTGTACAAGCACCGCGGCGCCTGCGCCGCCCCGGCCGTGGACGTCCGCCACCCGCTGCGGACGGCGATCTCGCTCTACAAGTCGCCGCTGTTCGCGATCGGGATGGCGATCGCTACCGGCGCCTGGGGCTTCCACGTCGCCGCCATGTCGCTGGCGCCGCTCTCGATCGTGCAGGCGGTGCTGGCCGGCGGCGTCGTGCTGTTGGCGGTGATGGCCGAGCGGATCTTCGGCATGCGCATCGGGCGCCGTCAGTGGATCGGCCTGGGGCTCACCGCGCTCGGGCTCGTCCTCCTCGGCGTCACGCTCCCCGCCGCCCACGGCGCCCACTCCCGCTTCTCGCTGCCGGGGATGATCTCGTTCGAGGCGGCGCTGGTGGTGGGCGGCACGCTGCTGATTATGGGCCCGCGAATGGGCGCCCCGCGCGAGCACCACGGCTTCATGCTGGGCGCGGCCGCCGGGATCCTGTTCGGGGTCTCCGACATCTCGATCAAGGCCATCTCGGGGATGATCGGCAGCCAGGGCGTGCTCGCCCTGGTCAGCCCGTGGGCGCTCATCTGCGCCATCGCCTCGGTGGCCGCGTTCTACGCCTCGGCCAAGGGGCTTCAGGACGGCGACGCGGTGCCCGTGATCGCGGTCACCGGCACGGCCGCCAACCTCTCGGGGATCGTCGGCGGGATCATCGTGTTCGGCGATCCGCTGGCGGGCAACCCGCTCGGGCTCGTCGTCGAGTGCCTGGCCTTCGCGCTGGTGCTGCTGGCTGCGTGGCTGATGCCGGCGCCCGTCCGCGCGGCGCACGGGATGGGCGCTCGCGGACTCTCCGCCGCAGCCGCCGCCTAGCGTCGTACCCTCCATCCCGGGGGGTATGTCCAGCGACTCCTCGCACCAGACCGAGGCCGTGAGCGCCGCCGAGCGGCGACTGGCGCGGCTGCGCTTCGACCTGCACGACGGGCCCCAGCAGGACGTGGTGATGCTGGCCGACGACCTGCGGCGGCTGCGCGCGGAGCTGGAGGGCCTGCTGGCGGGCGGCGCGGAGCGGGAGCGGGCGCTGGGCTACCTGGACGAGCTCCAGGCCCGCCTGGTCAGGATCGACTCCGAGCTGCGGCACCTGGTCGCCTTCGCCGAGTCGCCCTTCCTGGAGAGCGAGTCGGTCCCCCACGCGCTGGCCGGGATCGTCCAGGAGTTCAGCGAGCGCACGGGCGTCGTCCCCGAGGTGAGCGTCGAGGGCGACTTCTCCGAGCTCACCAACACGCAGCAGATCACAGTGCTCAACCTGATCCGCGAGGCGCTGACCAACGTCCGCGAGCACAGCGACGCCCGCAGGGTGGCGATCACGGTGGCCTCGCGCCCCGAGGGCATCGAGGCGACGGTGACCGACGACGGCCGCGGCTTCGACCCCCAGGCGGCGCGGGAGAAGGCGGCGAGCGAGGGCCACCTCGGGCTGGTGGGGATGTACGCGCGCGTCGAGCTCCTGGGCGGGAGGACGCACATCGACAGCCGGCCGGGCGGGCCCACCGAGGTGTCCTTCAGCCTGCCGGCGTGGAGGCCCGGCGGATAGGCGGGATCGCCGCCGCGGCCGGTCGGCGCCTACGCGGCGGCCGTGGAGGAGGGGTCGGCCGGGGCCAGCCCGAGCTCGAAGGCGCGGCGGACGGCGGCCGCCCGGTTGCCCACGTCGAGCTTGCGGTAGATGTTGGTCAGGTGGTACTTGACCGTGTGCTCTGAGAGCCAGAGCTCGCGGCTGATCTCCGCCGTCGTCCTGCCGGCGGCCAGCGCCACCAGCACGGCGCGCTCCCGGTCGGTGAGCACGGTCTCGGGCGGCCCCTCCTCGGCTGCGACCCTGCCGACCACGTTCCCCTCGCCACCGGCGGCGTAGAAGACGGTGGCGCAGCCCCACGTCTGGCGGAGCACGGAGGCGATGTCGACCGGCTGGACGCTCTTGATCACGTAGGCGCTTGCACCGGCGCGCAGGGCGCCCTCCACGGAGGCGCGGTCGTCGCAGGCCGATAGCACCACCACCTTGACGGTCGGCCAGTCGGCGCGGATCCGGGCGATGCACTCGATTCCGCTGGCGTCCGGCATCCGCAGGTCCATCAGCACGACGTTGGGCTGCCGGCGCGGGATCAGCGCGAGCAGCTCCCGGCAGGAGCGCGCCTCGCCGACGATCTCGATCCCCTCGCCGTCCTCGAGCGTGCGGCGGATGCCCGCCAGGATCAGCGGGTGGTCGTCGGCCAGCAGCACCTTCAGGGGCGTTGCCGCCCGCCCCCTCTGCGGGGGCCTCTCATGCGGCAGAACGGACATGATCGGGTCTTGGGATGGGCGCCACGTGGGCCTGGATGCCCGCTTGTGCGTGGATGCCCACTGTGGTTGTCGGCGCCGCGGTCGAGCTGCTTTAGGCGCGGAGCTGGCCGGTGGACGGCGTGGGCGAGCGCCAGAGGGGACGGGGAGGAGGATCGCATCGGGCAGGGCGGCCGTTTCCGGTGGCCCGTCCGAAATGGCATATCGGGTGGCAATCATGCTCCGATTCGTACATGGAGAGCCGGTCAGGCACGGCGGTACTCTTATACAAACCGGCACAGTCGAGAAGGAGGACAGGCGTGGCAAGCACCGAGCAGGCGACAGCGATCCAGACGAGCGCGCTCCAGGAGATGGCGCGCAGGCACCTGTGGATGCACTTCACGCGCATGTCGGCCTACGCCGAGCACGAGATGCCCGTGATCGTCCGCGGCGAGGGCTGCTACGTCTACGACGAGCACGGCAAGCGCTACCTGGACGGGCTCTCCGCCCTGTTCTGCGTCAACATCGGCCACGGACGCGCCGACATCGCCCAGGCGGGAGCCGACCAGGCCAAGGAGCTCGGCTTCTTCACCAACTGGTCCTACGCCCACCCGCCGGCGATCGAGCTGGCGGCCCGGGTCGCCTCGTTGGCCCCCGGCGACCTCAACCGGGTGTTCTTCACCAGCGGCGGCTCGGAGGCGGTGGAGTCGGCGCTGAAGCTCTGCCGCCAGTACTTCCACCTGCGCGGCAAGGGGACCAAGCACAAGGTGATCGCGCGTGAGATCGCCTACCACGGCACCTCGCTCGGCGCGCTCAGCGCCACCGGCATCACCGGGCTGCGCGTGCCCTTCGAGCCGCTCACCCCCGGCGGGGTCCACGTCCCCAACACCAACACCTACCGCCTGCCCCCGGGCATGAGCGAGGCCGACCTGGCCGAGGCGATCGCCCACCGGATCGAGTTCGAGGGGCCCGACACCGTGGCCGCCGTGATCCTCGAGCCGGTCCAGAACGCCGGCGGCTGCTTCACCCCGCCCGACGGCTACTTCCAGCGCGTGCGCGAGATCTGCGACGAGTACGACGTGCTGCTCATCTCCGACGAGGTGATCTGCGCCTGGGGCCGGCTCGGCGAGTGGTTCGGCTGCCAGCGCTACGGCTATCAGCCGGACATCATCACCACGGCCAAGGGGCTCACGAGCGCCTACGCCCCGATGGGGGCGGTGATCGTCTCCGACCGGATCGCCGAGCCGTTCATGACCGGCACCAACAGCTTCACCCACGGCTTCACCTTCGGCGGCCACCCGGTGTGCGCGGCGGTGGCGATGGCCAACCTCGACGCCTTCGAGCGCGAGGGCGTGCTCGAGGGCGTGCGCGCCCACGAGCCCGAGCTGCGGGCGACGCTCGAGTCGCTGCGCGACCTGCCGATCGTGGGCGACGTCCGGGGTGCCGGGTTCTTCCAGGCGATCGAGCTGGTCAAGGACAAGGAGACCAAGGAGTCCTTCTCCGACGCCGAATCCGAGACGCTGCTGCGCGGCTTCCTGTCCGGCGAGCTGTACCGGCGCGGGCTGATCTGCCGCGCCGACGACCGCGGCGACCCGGTGGTCCAGCTCTCCCCCCCGCTGATCGCGGGCCCCGAGCAGTTCGAGGAGATCCAGGAGATCCTGCGCGCGGTGCTCACCGAGGCGGGCGAGCGGATGCACGTCGGCGGGGCGTGATGAGCGACGGGGAGGGCTGAATGGCGACTGTGAGGGGTCTTGCATGGTGACCGTGAGGGGGCCCGAGTGCTGACCGTGAGGGATCTGCTCGAGCGCCTCGAGCTCACCGCCCTGACCGGCGAGGACGGGCTCGATCTGCCCGTGCGCTGGGTGCACATCTCCGAGCTCGCGGACCCCACCCCGTGGCTGTCCGGCGGCGAGCTGCTGCTGACCACGGGGATGCGGCTGGAGGACCCCGCCACGCAGCGCCAGTTCCTCCATCGCCTCGCCGACCACCAGCTGGCCGGGTTGGGGTTCGGCACGGGGATCGTCCACGACACGGTCCCCGAGGCGCTGGTAGAGGCGGCGCGTGAGCGCGGCTTTGCGGTCTTCGAGGTGCCCTACGAGCTGCCGTTCATCGCGATCACCGAGGCGGCGTTCAGCGAGCTCGTCAACGAGCAGTACGCCGTCCTGCGGCGGGCGCTGGCCGCCCAGGAGCGGCTCGAGCGGATCGTGCTGGCCCAGCGGGGCCTGCCCGCGCTCACCGCGGCGATCGCCTCGGTGATCGGGGGAACGGTCGCCGTGCTCGACGCGCGCGGGCGCCCGCTGGCCCGCCACCAGTTCCGCCGCGCGCTCTCGGAGCGCTCCTGGGGCCGGCTGGCCGAGGAGGTCACCGCGCGGCGCGGCGAGCCCCGGACGTTCATCCCGCCGATTCAGGAGTCCGACCAGGGGCTGGCGCTGCCCGTGCTCGCCGAGTCACCCGAGCTCACGCCTGAGGCGTGGCTGGTCGCGGTCAAGGACAGCGGGGCGCTGTCGGACTTCGACCGGCTCGCGCTCCGCCAGGCCGTCACGATCGTGGCGCTCGAGCTGCTGCGCGCCCGGGTCGCCGGCGACACCGAGCGCCGGCTGGCCGGGGAGGTGCTGGAGGCGGCGGTGGGCGGCGAGCTGGCCGGGGCGGAGCTGGCGCGTCGCCTGGCTCCCTTCGGCCTGGAGGATCGCGTGGCCGCCTTGGTCGTGCCCGAGCCGAGCGGGCCGCGTGACGCGGGTGGCCCGGCCCTGCTGGAGCCGCTGCGCGAGCACGTCCGTCAGGAGGCCGTTCCGGCGCTCGTCGCCCAGTGCGGCCGCCTCGCCTGCGCGCTGCTGCCCGGGCTCGAGGACGGCGAGCTGTTCGCGATCGCCGAGCGGCTGGCCCAGCGGGTCCAGCTGCCGGTGGGCGCCGGACGCTCCCGTCCGCTGTCGGAGCTGCGGCGCGCCTTCCACGAGGCCCGCTGCGCCGTGGAGGCGCTCGCGCTGGCGGGATCCGGGGCCAACGGCTCGGGGGCGGCGCCCGCGCCCGCGCGCGTGGCCACCTACCGCGACCTCGGCTCCTTCCAGCTGCTGCTCTCGCTCCAGGACGACAACGCGCTCGAGCTCTTCTGCGACTCGATCCTCGGGCCGGTCGCCGAGGCGGACGGCCGCTACGGGGGCGAGCTGATGCGCTCGCTGGAGGCCTTCCTGGAGGAGAACGGTCAGTGGGAGCGTGCCGCCCGGCGCCTCTACTGCCACCGCCACACCCTCCGCTACCGGATCAGGCGGGTGGAGGAGCTCACCGGGCGGAGCCTGTCGAGCGCGCGCGACAGGATCGAGTTCTGGCTGGCGTTGCGCGCGCGCGAGCTTCGTTCCCCGAACCGAGAGGTGGCTGCATGAAGGTGGGCGTTCCCACGGAGGTCAAGCCTGACGAGTACCGCGTCGCGCTCACGCCGGAGGGGGTGCGCGAGCTCTCCGACGCCGGGCACGAGGTGCTCGTGCAGAGCGGTGCCGGCCTGGGGTCGGCGATCACCGACGAGGACTACGCGGCGCAGGGGGCGGCGATCGTTCCCGACGCGGACGAGCTGTTCGGGGCCGCCGATCTGATCGTCAAGGTCAAGGAGCCTCAGCCCGCGGAGATCGCGCGGCTCGAGCCGCGACACACGCTGTTCACCTACCTGCACCTGGCCGCCGACGCCGAGCTGACGCGGGGGCTGATGGAGTCCGGGGCCACCTGCATCGCCTACGAGACGGTGGAGGACGACCGGGGCCGCCTGCCCCTGCTCGCCCCGATGTCGGAGGTGGCGGGCAAGATCGCCACCCAGGCGGGGGCGTTCATGCTCGAGAAGCCACTGGGCGGCCGCGGCATCCTGCTCGGGGGGGTGCCCGGCGTGGCCGCGGCCAACGTGATGATCATCGGGGGCGGGGTGGTGGGGATGAACGCCGCCTTCATCGCGCTCGGCATGGAGGCGACCGTCTACGTCTATGACCGCAACATCGACCGCCTGCGCGAGCTCGACATCGCCCTCGGCGGGCGCGCCGACACCTGCTTTGCCTCCACCCTGTCGATCGAGCAGCGCCTGCCCGATGTGGACCTCGTGATCGGCGCCGTGCTCGTCCACGGCGCGCGGGCGCCGCACGTGGTCACGCGCCAGCAGCTGTCGCTGATGAAGCGAAACGCCGTCCTGGTCGACGTCTCGATCGACCAGGGGGGCTGCTTTGAGACCTCACGCCCCACCACCCACTCCAACCCCACCTACGAGGTGGACGGCATCACCCACTACTGCGTGACCAACATGCCCGGCGCGGTGCCGATCACCTCCACCTACGCGCTCACGAACGCGACCATCCCCTACATCCTGCACCTCGCCGGCTCGGGGGTGGCGGGCGCCGTCCACGAGAACCCGGGGCTGAAGCTGGGCGTCAACGTCGCCGGGGGCAAGGTGACCTACGCCCCGGTGGCCGAGGCGGCGGGCGTCGAGGCCGTCTCGGTCGACGAGGTGCTCGGGGTCTCGGTGTAGGGACGGGGGCTCCCCGGGGCGCGAGGCGGTGCCCCTGCGAGCGCGCGACTCACAACAAGTTTCGCTCGCATAGCGATGAAAACTTGTCTCGAGTCGTCGCGCCGGTCGGCGGCGGGCGGGCCAACCGGCTCCGCGCGACGCTAGGCCTCGGTCCCCGACACGGTCGGCGCGGCCTGCTCCCGGTCGGCGGTCGGATGGCCCGCCGGCAGTGACTCGGGGCCCGAGGGCCGCCGCTCATGAGGGCGCCCCATCCTCGACGGCCACCAGTTGCGGGCGCCGAGCAGGATCACCGTGGAGGGGACCAGCAGCGTGCGCACGAGGAAGGTGTCCATCAGGATGCCGACCGCCAGCCCGACGCCGATCGCCCGCAGCTGTGAGGCCTGGGCGCCGCCGGCCGTGGCGGCCAGCACGCCGAAGGTGCCGCCGAGGATGATTCCGGCCGAGGTCACCGTGGTTCCCGTGCGCCCGATCGCCCTGACGACCGCCTGGCGGAGCGGCAGCTCGCGCGCCTCCTCCCGGATGCGGGTCATCACCAGGATGTTGTAGTCCTCGCCCAGCGCGAGCAGGAAGACGAACATCAGGAAGGGGAGGAAGAAGCTGATCCCGGACTGACCGGCCAGGTCGATGAACACGATCGTCGCCACGCCCAGCGCCGCCAGGTAGGAGAGGACGACGCTGACGATCAGGTAGAGCGGCGCGACGAGGCTGCGGAGCACCAGCCCGAGCACGATCGCGATCGCAACCGCGGCGATCGGGATGATCACGGCCAGGTCGTGGTTGGCGCGGGTGGAGATGTCGTAGGAGGCGGCGGCCTGGCCGGCCACGCCGCTCTCACGCGCCCCAGAGGCGACGGCCGCGCGCGAGACGGTGGCGCGGATGGCCGGCGTGGCGTCCATCGCGGCGGTCGACTGCTGCGGCCCGGCCCGCAGCGTCGCCTCGAACTGGACCACCGTCCCAGCGGGGGAGACGAACTGGGCCGAGGCGCGGTAGGCGCGATACTCCGCCGCCGACACGCGCACGCCCGCGGGCGGGGAGAAGGGCAGCCGGGCGGGCGCCCCCAGCAGCGCGTGCAGCTGCGCGTAGCGGGCGGGGCTGAGCGCGACGCCCGTCGCGTCCAGGGGGCCGGCCAGGACGGCGAAGCGACCCGAGGCCAGCAGGGAGCGCTCGGCCGCGACGACCGCGCCCGGATCGTCGTAGACCGGCCGCGCGTAGGCGAAGACGAGGTTGGCGGGGTTGGAGCTGGTCTCGGGGAAGTGGCGGGCCAGCGCGGCGTTTCCCGCGGCGGCGTCGGAGCCCGCGGGAGCCCCCGTCGCGCCGCCGAAGCCGGAGGACCGGTAGCCCAGCGCGCCGATCGCCAGCGCCGCGAACACGATCACCCCCGCCGCCAGCGTGGCGCCCGGACGCTGGACGATCCTCCCCGCGATCCTCCCCCACGCGCGCTCGGGCTCGGGCCCCGGCGTCACCCTCGCCGGCCAGAAGGCGCGGCGGCCGAGCAGGGCGAGCAGCGCCGGCAGCAACGTCAACCCGAGGACGAGCATCACCGCCATTCCCACGGCCAGGGGGATCCCGAGGTCGCGGTAGAAGCCGAAGGTGGCGAACAGGAGCGTCAGCAGCGCGAGGATCACCGTCGCGGCCGAGGCGGAGACCGACTCCCCCACCCGCACCAGCGAGCGGCGCACGGCGTCGTGGGGACCGTGGCCGGCGCGCAGCTCCTCGCGCACCCGGAAGACGAGGAACAGCCCGTAGTCGGTGCCCGCCCCCAGCAGCAGCACGATCAGCAGGACCTGGGTGACGTCGGAGATCTTCAGGCCGTGGGCGCCGAGCTCGCCGATCACGCGCATCGAGATCACGAGCGCCAGCGCCGCCGGCAGAAGCGTCACCAGCGCCGCCACCGGCGAGCCGAACACCACCAGCAGCAGGACGATGATGAACAGGATCGAGAACATCTGCACGCGGTTGCCGCTGCGCTGCGAGCTGGCCTGGTTGGCGACCAGCGTGGCCACCTGGCCGGCCACGTGGAGCTGGAGCCCGGGCGGGCGGGCGATCGTCGAGAAGCTGTGCTGGATCGCGTCGACGGTCGATTTCACCGCCCCGATGTCGAACCGGTTGAGGCTCACCCGGACCCGGAGCTGGGCCGCCTGGCCGTCCTTGGAGATGCCGAGCAGCCGCACCGCCTGCACGTGCTCGATGCGCCCCAGCGCCGCCACCTCCTGGGTCAGCGCGGCGCTGTCGGCGCCGCTGATCCCCCCGCTCTGGGTGGCCACCACGAGAACCTGCGCCGACCTGCCCGCCGTGCCGAGCAGCGACGCCGCCAGGTCGGCGGCCCGCGTGCTGGGGGCGCTGGAGGAGAGGAAGGCGCTGTTGTCGTTGTTGACCTCGCTGCTGAGCGAGGGGAGCGCGGCGCTGAAGACGACGGCGGCCACCACGCCCGCCAGCACCAGCCAGCGGAAGCGGACGACGAGCGCCGCGAGGGACTCGTAGGCGGAGGTGACCACGCCGCGATGATGCTGGCACAGCCGCCGATCGATGCGGCCGGGCGTTAGGCTCGACGGTTGAGCATGGCTGCCACAGGCGTCCGTCGGCCGTGAGGGGTGCTGAGCACAGCGAGGACCCGCTCCAGCGGGTGCTGGCCTTCCAGCGCCGCTCCAGCGAGCTGGCCGGCGGCGAGGCGCGCGAGATCCCCGAGGGATGGGTGGTGCGGTGCCTGACGCTGCCCGCGGTCTGGAGGCTCAACCACGTGCGGGTGCAGGCGCCCGTGAGCTATGCCGAGGCGGTCGCGCTGGCCGAGCGGCACATGGGGGATGCCGGCTTCAGGCAGCTCTACGTGGAGGAGTCGGCGGGCGGCGCCGAGCTGGCAGGGGCGTTCGCCGCCGGCGGATGGGAGGTCGACGTCGAGCTGCACTCGGTGCTCGGCGCCGGGCCCGAGCCCCGGGTCGGCGGCGCCGTGGTCGTGACGGCCGGAGAGGCGGAGACGCTCGCGCTCAAGGCACGCTGGATGCTGGAGGACGCGACGCTTCGCCTGACGCCCGAGGAGCTCGCCCAGTTGGTCGAGTGCGACCGCCGGACGCTGCGCGCCCGGCGCGCGGTGCGGCTAGGGGTCAGGGAGCCGGACGGCACCCTGGTGGGAATCACCGTGGTCTTCTCCGACGGCGATGTGGCCCAGGTGGAGGACGTCTACGTGGCGCCCGAGGCGCGCGGCCGGGGCTACGGCCGCGCGCTGGTCACCCGCGCGATCGAGGTGGCGTGCCAGGCGGGGCATCGCCTCGTGTTTATCGTGGCCGACGACAACGGCTGGCCCAAGCGGCTCTACGCGCGCCTGGGCTTCGCCCCGGTGGGGAGGACGTGGCTGTTGCACCGCTCGGCCCGCCGGTCGTGAGGGCGCCCGGCGCGGCCGCGACGGCGCGGCGACCCGCCCCTGCTACCCTGCCCGTTCGCATGCCGACCACCAGCCAGCTGGTCCGCAAGGGCCGCACCACCCCGAAGAAGAAGCTCGCCACGCCCGGCCTGAAGTCGGGCAATGGGCGCAAGAAGCGGGTGGCGGCCCCCCAGCGCCGGGGCGTGTGCACGCGCGTGTACACGACCACGCCGAAGAAGCCCAACTCGGCGCTGCGCAAGGTCGCGCGCGTGCGGCTGACCAACGGCATGGAGGTCGGCGCCTACATCCCCGGCGAGGGCCACAACCTGCAGGAGCACTCGGTGGTGCTCGTGCGCGGCGGCCGGGTCAAGGACCTGCCGGGCTTCCGCTACAAGGTGATCCGCGGCACGCTCGACGCCGCCGGCGTGGGCGAGCGCAAGAAGGCCCGCTCGCAGTACGGCGTGAAGGCCAAGTGAGCGGGCGCGCGCCGAGTCCCGGAGGCGGCGCCTAGTGCCCCGCCGCGCCGCCGCCCAGGTCAGGCCGATCCCGCCCGACCCGGTCCACCACAACCGGCTCGTCCAGCAGGTCATCAACAAAGTGATGCTGGACGGCAAGAAGTCGGTCGCCGAGAAGATCGTCTACGACGCCCTGGCCATCCTCGCCGAGCGCACCGGCCGCGATCCCGTCGAGGAGTTGGAGGCCGGGATCAAGGCGCTCACCCCGGTGCTCGAGGTCCGCTCCCGCCGCGTGGGCGGCGCCACCTACCAGGTGCCGGTGGAGGTGCCCGCCCGCCGGGCCCGCACGCTGGCCGTTCGCTGGCTGGTCCAGTTCGCCCGCCAGCGGCGCGAGAAGTCGATGGCCCAGCGCCTGGCCCACGAGCTGCTCGACGCCCAGCAGCAGCAGGGCAACGCGTACAAGCGCAAGGACGACATCTACCGCATGGCGCAGGCGAACAAGGCGTTCGCCCACTATCGCTGGTAGGCGTCGGCCGCGGACGGGGCTACGAGGGCGGGGCGGCAGCGAGCCCCGCGAGAAAAAGCAGCGAGGGCAGCCCACCACACGGGACCGGGGGCTGCGGCGGGACAACCCTCGCAGATACGAATGTAACGGCGTCGAGAGCGAGTCGAAAGCCCATGTCAGACTCCGGACAGGGGCGCTCGCGGCGAGGGGGGCGGGGGCGGTTGCCGAGCCTTTCCGAGGGGGCGCGGTCAGGCGTCCGAGGGGGCGCGGTCAGGCGTCCGCGGGGGCGCGGATGCCCGTGAGCAGCAGGCCGCTGCCGCACGAGGCGATCAGCACGACGGCGCCCAGCGTCTCCATGTAGAGCCCCGCGCTCGGCCGCGACACCGCGTTCACGTAGCCGCGGGCCGCCGAGCCCACGACCCCCCGGTGCCGGGCGTCGGGCAGGTCGCCCACCAGCGCGATGAGGAGCGCCACCACTCCCGCCAGCCCGATCCCGAGCAGCGCCAGGCGGGCGCCGGCCCACCGGAAGGCGATGCCCAGAAACAGCGCCAGCAACGCGATCGGGATCAGCGCGTAGGCGTGATTGGAGCCGGTGCCCACGCTCTGCAGCACCGCCCCGCCGGACTGCGGATGGACGCGGTAGAGCGGCGTGAACTCGGCGACGATCAGCAGCAGCGCCCCCACTCCGACGCCGGCCATGACGAGCCCGAGGCCACCCCGGGGCATGTCTCCGCGCCCCGGCCGGAAGGCGCGGCGCCGGTGTCCGGAGGGAGGCTCGGAGGCCCCCAAATCGCCCGAGGAGGACGGGAACCCTCTGCTATATTCGTTTCTCGCCCCGGGCGTGGCGCTCATCTGTGCTCACGTCCGTGCGCGGTGTGAGCAACGCCATGGAGACCGTGACTCCATAGGAACCCGTCCCGTCCCGACAGCCACGTCGTGAACGGGCCCCCTGGGCCCTTTTTCATGCCCGTTGGGGGCCGGCAAGCCCGACAACCACCAACAGCCAACATGCCTCGCAAGTTCAGCCTCGAAAAGACTCGCAACATCGGGATCATGGCGCACATCGACGCCGGCAAGACGACGACGACCGAGCGCATCCTCTACTACACCGGGCGGACCTACAAGATGGGGGAGGTTCACGAGGGCGCCGCCGTGATGGACTGGATGGAGCAGGAGCAGGAGCGCGGCATCACGATCACCTCCGCCGCCACCACCGCCGAGTGGCGAGGCCACCGGATCAACATCATCGACACCCCCGGCCACGTGGACTTCACGGTCGAGGTCGAGCGTTCGCTGCGGGTGCTCGACGGGGCGATCGCGCTGTTTGACTCCGTCGCCGGCGTGGAGCCGCAGTCCGAGACGGTGTGGCGCCAGGCCGACAAGTACCGGGTCCCCCGGATCGCCTACATCAACAAAATGGACCGCATCGGCGCGGACTTCGAGCGCGGCGTGCAGACGATGGTCGACCGCCTGGGCGCGCGCCCCGTGCCCGTCCAGCTGCCGATCGGCTCGGAGGCCGACTTCCGCGGGATCATCGACCTGATCGGGATGAAGGCGATCATCTACAAGGACGAGCTCGGCAAGGAGCAGGACATCATCGACATCCCGGCTGAGTACGCCGAGCGCGCCCAGGCCGCCCGCGAGCACCTGCTGGAGGAGGTCTCCCACTACGACGACGAGCTGCTCGAGATGATCCTCGAGGAGCAGGAGATCCCGGCCGAGCGGCTCAAGGCGGCGATCCGCAAGGCGACGCTCCAGATCGAGCTCACCCCGGTCCTGTGCGGCAGCTCGTTCAAGAACAAGGGCGTGCAGCCGCTCCTCGACGCGGTGCTCGACTACCTGCCGAGCCCGCTCGACATCCCGCCGGTCGAGGGCCTCGAGCCGGCCAAGGGCTCGGCCAACGGCGACGAGCGGCCCGCCGTGCGCCACGCCTCCGACGATGAGCCCTTCTCGGCCCTGGCGTTCAAGATCGTGGCCGACCCCTACGTCGGCAAGCTCACCTACTTCCGCGTCTACTCGGGCCGGCTGGAGGCGGGGTCACGGATCCTCAACGTCTCCACGGGGCGGACCGAGCGCATCGGGCGCATCCTGATGATGCACGCCAACGAGCGCGAGGAGGTCCCGGAGGTCTACGCGGGCGACATCGCGGCCGCGGTCGGGATCAAGCAGGTGTCCACCGGCGACACCCTCGCCGCCCCCGACAAGCCGATCCGCCTGGAGACGATCGAGTTCCCCGAGCCGGTGATCAAGGTGGCGATCGAGCCCAAGACAAAGGCCGACCAGGAGAAGATGTCGGTGGCGCTGGGCCGCCTGGCCGAGGAGGACCCGACCTTCCAGGTGAAGACCAACGAGGAGACCGGCCAGACCGAGATCGCCGGCATGGGCGAGCTGCACCTGGAGGTGCTGGTCGACCGGATGCTGCGCGAGTTCAAGGTCGAGGCCAACGTCGGGCGGCCCCAGGTCTCCTACCGCGAGACCGTGCGCGGCCGGGCCGAGCACGTCGAGGGCCGCTTCGTGCGCCAGACTGGCGGCGCCGGCCAGTACGGGATCGTCTACATCGACCTGGAGCCGGCTCCCGGCGAGGGCTTCGACTTCGTCAACAAGATCAAGGGCGGAGCGATCCCCACCGAGTTCATCCCGGCCGTCGAGAAGGGCGTCGAGGAGGCGCTCGAGAACGGGCCCAAGGCGGGCTACCCGATGGTCGACGTCCGCGTCACGCTGGTCGACGGCAAGTACCACGAGACCGACTCCTCCGAGCTGGCGTTCAAGGTCGCGGGCTCGCTGGCCCTCAAGGAGGCCGCCCAGCGAGCCAAGCCGGTGCTGCTGGAGCCCGTGTTCAAGGTCGAGGTGGTCACCCCGGAGGAGTTCATGGGCGACGTGATCGGCGACCTGAACCGGCGCCGGGGCCACGTGAGCGGGATGGAGCAGCGCGGCAACGCGCAGGCGATCACCGCCTACGTTCCCCTGGCGGAGATGTTCGGGTACGCCACCGACGTCCGCTCGACCACCCAGGGTCGCGCGACGTACACGATGCAGTTCGAGCGCTACGAGGAAGTGCCCGCGAACATCGCCGAGCGGGTCGTGGGCGAGCTGCAGCCGGCGTGAGGCGCCTAGCAGTCCCGCCAGACGGAAGTCTCGTATATTTGACAAGTTCGTCCTCAGGGCGAAACCACCACTGAAGATCAAAGGAGCGACACCAAGTGGCGAAGGCCAAGTTCGAGCGCGACAAGCCCCATGTCAACGTCGGGACCATCGGTCACATCGACCATGGCAAGACGACGCTGACCGCGGCCATCACCAAGGTGCTCAACGAGAAGTACGGCGCACCGAGGTGCGGTCGTTCGAATCGATCGACAACGCTCCTGAGGAGAAGGCGCGCGGGATCACGATCGCGACCTCGCACGTCGAGTACCAGACTCCCAACCGCCACTACGCCCACGTGGACTGCCCCGGCCACGCCGACTACGTGAAGAACATGATCACCGGCGCGGCGCAGATGGACGGCGCGATCCTCGTCGTCTCCGCGGCGGACGGGCCGATGCCCCAGACCCGCGAGCACATCCTGCTCGCGCGCCAGGTGGGCGTCCCCTACATCGTCGTGTTCCTCAACAAGGTCGACATGGTCGACGACCCCGAGCTGCTCGAGCTGGTGGAGGTCGAGGTGCGCGACCTGCTCTCCGAGTACGAGTTCCCCGGCGACGACATCCCCGTGGTCTCCGGCTCGGCGCTGCGGGCGCTGGAGGGCGACGCCGAGTACGAGCAGAAGATCGTCGACCTGGCCGAGACGCTCGACACCTACATCCCCGAGCCGGTGCGCGACCTCGACAAGCCGTTCCTGATGCCGGTGGAGGACGTGTTCTCGATCACCGGGCGCGGCACCGTGGCCACCGGCCGGGTGGAGCAGGGGATCATCAAGACCGGCGAGACCGTCGAGATCGTGGGCATCCGGCCCACCACCTCCACCGTCGTCACGGGCGTCGAGATGTTCCGCAAGATCCTCGACGAGGGCCGCGCCGGCGACAACGTCGGCTGCCTGCTCCGGGGGACCAAGCGGGACGAGATCGAGCGTGGCCAGGTGCTGGCCAAGCCCGGCTCGATCACCCCGCACACCAAGTTCAAGGCCGAGGTCTACGTGCTCAAGAAGGAGGAGGGCGGCCGGCACACGCCGTTCTTCTCGGGCTACCGGCCTCAGTTCTACTTCCGCACCACCGACGTCACCGGCGTCGCCCATCTGCCCGAGGGCACGGAGATGGTCATGCCCGGTGACAACGTCCAGATGGAGATCGAGCTGATCCAGCCGATCGCCATGGACGCCGGGCTGCGGTTCGCGATCCGGGAGGGCGGCCGCACGGTCGGCTCCGGCATCGTGACCGAGATCCTGGCTTAGCTGTTCGCGGCGGCGCGGCCCGCGGGGCGCGCCGCCGGTTTTGTGAAGAGATACGACCTACGGCGCGGGCCCCGAAGCCCGGGGTTCGCGCCTGACGCTGAGAGAGAACCCAGAGAGAAAGCACAGTGGCGACCATCGCCCAGAACAAGATCCGGATCCGCCTGAAGTCCTACGACCACACGGCGATCGAGACGGCGGCCAAGGAGATCGTCGAGACCGCCACGCGCACCGGTGCGACCGTCTCCGGCCCCGTTCCGCTGCCCACCGAGAAGAACGTGTACTGCGTGATCCGCTCCCCGTTCAAGGACAAGGACAGCCGGGAGCACTTCGAGATCCGCACCCACAAGCGACTGATCGACATCCACCAGCCGACGCCGAAGACGGTCGACTCGCTCCAGCGGCTCGACCACCTGCCGGCGGGCGTGGACATCGAGATCCGCCTGGCCTCCTAGGTGATCGAGATGGCGGCGATCCTGGCTCGGAAGCTCGGCATGACGCAGCGGTTCGGCGAGGACGGCCGCGTCGAGCGCGTGACCGTGCTCGAGGCGGGGCCCTGCCCGGTGACCGCCATCCGAACCGTCGAGCGCGACGGCTACGAGGCGGTCCAGCTCGCGTTCGCCGCCTGCAAGGAGAAGTCGCTGACGCGGGCCGAGCTCGGCCACCTGAAGAAGGCCGACGCGTCGGCCCACCGCGTGCTGCGCGAGTTCCGCGACGAGGCCGGCGAGCTGCTGGTCGGCAACACGGTGACCGTGGAGGCGTTCTCCCCCGGGGACCGCGTGAAGGTCTCGGGCGCGTCCAAGGGCAAGGGCTTCCAGGGGACGATCAAGCGCCACAACTTCAAGCGCGGACCGGCCTCGCACGGGTCGCACAACGTCCGGGCGCCGGGCTCGATTGGGGCCTCGGCGACCCCCTCGCGCGTGCTGAAGGGGCTGCGCGCCGCCGGCCGGATGGGCGGCGGCCGCGTCACCCAGCGGGGCCTCACCGTCGTCGAGGTGATCCCCGAGCGGAACCTGCTGCTGCTGCGCGGCTCGGTGCCCGGCCCCCGCAGCGGGATCGTGGAGGTGCGCAGCGATGCCTAGCGCCCGCGAGGTGCGCGGTCGTGCTGGTGCCCGCGAGGTGCGCGGCGATGCCTAGCGCCCGCCGGAGCGCCGGCCCGAGCGCCCCCAAGCTGGGCGGCGGCACGGTGACGCTCGAGCGCGGGGCGTTCGAGGCCCCCTTCAACATGCCCGTGGTCCACGAGGCGGTGCGCGCCGAGCTCGCCGCGCGGCGCCACGGGACGGCGTCCACCAAGACGCGGGGCCAGGTGCGGGGTGGCGGCGCCAAGCCGTGGCGCCAGAAGGGCACGGGCCGCGCCCGTCAGGGCTCGATCCGCGCGCCGCACTTCACCGGCGGCGGCACCGCCTTTGGCCCCACGCCCCGCCGCTACACCTTCAAGGTCAACCGCAAGGAGCGCCGGGCGGCGCTGCGCTCGGCGCTCTCGCTGCACGCCGGGCGCGGGTCGCTGGCGGTGTTCGACGCCTCCCTGTTCGACGTCCCCGCCACCGCCCGCGCGGCCTCCCTGCTGTCCGATTGGGGCGCACCTACACCCACTCTGGTGATTCTGACGGACGGAGAGGCGGAGGCCGGGAAGTCTTTCCGCAACCTGCGCCACGCGGTGGCGCTGCCGGTGGAGGACGCCGGCGTGGCGGACATCGTCGGCGCGGCGTCGCTGCTCGTGAGCGAGGCGGCGCTGCCGACGCTGGTCGCCCGGGCGGCCAAGCCGGAGCGCGTTGGCGCGCGCGATGGCGACGAGCGTGATGCAAAAGCCCCCAATATGGAGGCAAATCGATCACGCTCGGGCGAGCCGGCGGCTGAGAGCGAGCCTGAAGCGGCTCGGGAGGCGGAGTGATGGAGGCCACCCAGGTGATCATCCGCCCCGTCATCTCCGAGAAGAGCTTCGCCCTGGCCGAGGCCGGCAAGTACACCTTCCGCGTCCACGACGACGCCCACAAGACGGAGGTTCGGCAGGCGATCGAGCAGCTGTTCGACGTCGGCGTGGTGGACGTGCGCACGGCCTGGGTGAAGTCCAAGCCCAAGCGGCGGGGCTACACCTCCGGGCGCACGCGGCGCTGGAAGAAGGCGATCGTCCAGGTCCGCCCGGGCGAGACGATTCCGATCTTCCGCGGACTGGAGGGTGGCGAATGACGGTTTGGTTGGGATGTTTCCGTCGCATGGCGACGGTTTCTTCCCACACGAACGAGGGGAGGCGCGGCTGATGCCGATCCGCAAGCCCAAGCCCACCTCCGCCGGGCGGCGGTTCGTGATGTATCCGGACTTCGCCGAGATCACGCGCGGCGAGCCGGAGAAGTCGCTCACCGAGGGGCTCAAGAAGAGCGGGGGGCGCAACTCCAACGGCCGCAAGACCGCCCGCCACCGAGGCGGCGGCGCCAAGCGCCTGTACCGCCGAATCGACTTCAAGCGGCGCAAGGATGGGGTGCCGGCGCGCGTGGCGCACATCGAGTACGACCCCAACCGCTCGGCCTACATCGCGCTGCTGCACTACGCCGACGGCGAGAAGCGCTACATCCTCGCGCCCCAGCGGCTGCGGGTGGGAATGACCGTGCAGTCGGGCGACAGCGTCGAGATCCGGGTGGGCAACAGCCTTCCCCTGGCCAACATGCCCTCCGGCACCGTGGTGCACAACGTCGAGCTGGTCCCCGGTCGAGGCGGCCAGATGGCGCGCGCGGCCGGCGCCGGCGTGCAGCTGCTGGCCAAGGAGGGCGACTACGTCACCCTGCGGCTGCCCTCCGGTGAGATGCGCATGGTGCGCGGCGAGTGCCGGGCCACGGTGGGGACGATCGGCAACTCCGACCACCAGAACGTCAAGATCGGCAAGGCGGGGCGCAAGCGCCACATGGGCGTTCGCCCGCAGACCCGGGGCACCGCGATGAATCCGGTGGACCACCCGCACGGCGGCGGCGAGGGCTCCACCACGCCCGGCCGTCACCCGGTCACGCCGTGGGGCGTGCCCACGCTCGGCCACCGCACGCGCAAGAAGGGCAAGCAATCGGACCGCTACATCGTCCGCAGCCGCAGAAGAGGTAAGGGCAAGCGATGAGCCGCTCGAGCAAGAAGGGACCGTTCGTCGAGGAGCGCCTGATGGCGCGGATCGAGGCGATGAACGCCTCGGGCGAGAAGCGCATGATCCGCACCTGGTCGCGCGCCTCGACGATCTTTCCCGAGATGGTGGGCCACACGATCGCCGTCCACGACGGGCGCAAGCACGTCCCCGTGTTCATCACCGAGTCGATGGTGGGCCACAAGCTGGGCGAGTTCGCCCCCACGCGGCTGTACCGCGGCCACGCCGGGACGGGCAAGAGGCGATAGGGATGGCTGAGGAAGAGACCGAGAAGCCCAAGCGCCGCAGGCGCAAGGCAGCCGAGGACGTCCCCGCCGGCGAGGTCGCCCCGACCGAGGCCGACGTGCGGGCGGCCGATGAGGCCGCTGACGTCGTGCTCGAGGCCGAGGACGAGGTCGATGCCGATACCGACGTCGAGGTCCAGGCGGCGGAGACCGGGGCAGAGCCGGAGGCCGGGGCTGAGGCGGAGCAGGAGCCGAAGCCTGAGGCGGCCGCAGAGGCGGAGGCCGGGGCCGAGGCGGAGTCAGAGGCTGAGGCGAAGCAGGCCGGGGCCGAGGCGAAGCCCGCACGGCGCCCCCGGCGCGCGAAGGCGGCCGAGAAGGCCGCTGAGGAGGAGGGGGGCTCCGACGCGGGCACCGCGGCCACGTCGCCGAAGCCGGCGCCCCGCCGCCGGCGCGCCGAGCGCGATCCGAACCTGCCTCCGCCCGTCGTCCGCGCCCACGCCAAGTACGTCCGCTCGTCGGCCCGCAAGGCGCGCCTGGTGTGCGATCACATCCGCGGCAAGAGCGTGGAGGAGGCACGGGCTATCCTGGCTCACACTCCACGGGCGGTCGCGCGCGACTGGAGCAAGCTGCTGGAATCGGCGATCGCCAACGCGGAGAACAACCACGAGCTCGTCGGGGAGGACCTCTACATCAAGGAGGTCCACGCCGACGAGGGACCCACGATCAAGCGGTTCCGCCCGCGGGCGATGGGTCGCGCGACGCGGATCCGCAAGCGGACAAGCCACCTGACGATCCTGCTCACGCCGAAGGAATAGACAAGGAAAACATGGGCCAGAAAGTTCATCCCGAGTCGCTCCGCGTGGGCTACATCCACGACTGGAAGTCCAACTGGTTCAACGAGCGCCACTTCGCCGACTACCTTCACGAGGACATCCGGATCCGCAACCACATCGTCGGCCGGCTCTCCCACGCGGGGCTGTCGGACATCACGATCCGCAAGAACGCGACCGAGGTGGAGGTCAACATCCACACCGCCCGGCCCGGGATCGTGATCGGCAAGTCCGGGTCGGAGGTCGACCAGCTTCGGCGCGACCTGCACCGCATCACCGGCAAGCAGGTCAAGGTCAACATCCTCGAGATCAAGCGCCCCGAGCTCGACGCGCGGCTGGTCGCGCAGTCGATCGCCGAGCAGCTCCAGAACCGGGTGGCGTTCCGTCGCGCGATGAAGCGCGCGCTCACGAGCGCCATGCGCTCAGGCGCCAAGGGCGTCAAGGTCCAGGTCTCGGGCCGCCTGGGCGGCGCCGAGATGGCACGCACCGAGGGGTACTCGGACGGGCGGGTGCCGCTGCACACGCTGCGGGCCGACATCGACTACGGCTTCCACGAGGCGGCGACCACGTTCGGTCGCATCGGCGTCAAGTGCTGGATCAACAAGGGCGAGATCATGCCCGAGGGCTACACGGGCGCCGACCTGACGATCATGGACGAGCCCTCGCCCCAGGCGCCCGAGCGGGGTGGCCGCGACGGCCGCGACGGCCGGGGGCGCGGGCGTGGCGGGCCCGGGCGAGGCGGGCCGGGAGCCGGCGGTCCCGGCGGCCGCGGGGGCCCCGGTGGCCGCGGCGGGTCCGGACGCGGCCGCGGGCCTCGTGGCGGCGGCGGCCCAGCCGGGGGAGGAGGCCGCTGATGCTCTCGCCCAAGCGCGTCAAGTTCCGCAAGCAGCACCGCGGCCGCCGGGGCGGCATGTCGCGCGGTCAGGTCCGGGTCCAGTTCGGCGAGTACGGGCTCAAGGCGCTCGACGCCGGGTGGCTCACCAACCGCCAGATCGAGGCAGCCCGAATCGCCATGACGCGGAAGATCAAGCGCGGGGGCAAGGTGTGGATCAACGTCTACCCGGACAAGCCGTTCACCAAGAAGCCCGCGGAGACCCGGATGGGCTCCGGCAAGGGCTCACCGGAGGGCTGGGTGGCGGTGGTCAAGCCCGGCCGGGTGATGTTCGAGCTGGCCGGCGTCCCCGAGCCGCTGGCGCGCGAGGCGATGCGATTGGCCGGCCACAAGCTGCCCGTCCGGACGAAGTTCGTGCTGCGGGAGGACCAGTGAGATGAAGGCCGCCGAGTTGCGCGACATGACCGAGGCCGAGTTGCGGGAGCACATCCGCACCGCGCGGCGCGACCTGTTCGGGCTGCGGTTCCAGCACGCCACGGGCGAGCTTGACAACACGGCCTCGCTGAAGAAGGCAAAGCGTGAGATTGCTCGAGCCCTCACCGTGGCTCGCGAGCGGGGAGTGGAGATTCATGGCTGAGGAACCGGAGAACCTGGAGCCGGCCGAGGAGCCGGCCGCGGAGGAGCCTGCCGCGGAGGAGCCTACGGCCGAGGAGGCGGCGGCCGAGGAGCCGGTGGCCGAGGAGGCTCTGGCCGAGGACGCGGCGGTGGCCCGCCCGGCGGAGCCCGAGGAGGCGCTCAGCCCCAAGCAGCGCCGCCAGCGCGCGCGGGCCGCCCGAGCCGCCGCCCAGCCGGTCCGCCAGCCGCGCACGCCCGAGGAGCGGCAGGCCGAGCGTGACGCCGAGCGCCGGCGCAAGGCGCAGATCCGCCGCACGCGCCGAGCGCGCGAGCGCGAGCGGGCCCGCGCGGCCCGCACGCAGTCGCCCGCGGCCGAGCCGCTAGCGCCGCGGGTGGAGCGCCACCCCGGCCAGCAGAAGACCCGCCAGGGAGTCGTGGTGTCCGACCGGGCCGCCAAGACGATCACCGTCAGGATCGACGTGGCGCACCGCCATCCGCGCTATCAGAAGATCGTGCGGGTGTCGCGCACGCTGCACGCCCACGACGAGAAGGGCGAGGCGCACATCGGCGACACGGTGATCGTGCGCGAGTGCCGCCCGATGTCGCGGAGCAAGCGCTGGCGGCTGGTCGAGGTGGTGGAGCGGGCGAGGTGATCGGAGTGTCAAGGCGCCGATGATCCAGAACGAGACCAGGCTCCGAGTGGCGGACAACACCGGCGCGCGCGAGATCCTCGTGATCCGCGTCAAGGGCGGCCACCGCCGCCGCTACGCCGGCGTGGGCGACGTGATCACCGCCACCGTCAAGCAGGCCAGCCCGCAGGGCTCGGTCCGCAAGGGCGAGGTGGTGACCGCGGTCGTCGTGCGCACCAAGAAGTCCTACGGCCGCGAGGACGGCACCTACATCGCATTCGACGAGAACGCGGCGGTGCTGATCGACGCGCAGAACAACCCCCGCGGGACGCGCATCTTCGGCCCCGTGGCCCGAGAGCTGCGTGAGCGCAACTTCATGAAGATCGTCTCGCTCGCCCCGGAGGTGCTGTGATCGTGCGCCGCGCTCGCCCCGGAGGTGCTGTGATCGTGCGCTGCGCTCGCCCCGGAGGTGCTGTGATCGTGCCCTGCCCGGCCCCGGAGGTGGCATAGCCGTGCCCGCTCGCATCAAGACGGGTGACGAGGTGATCGTGGTCGGCGGCAAGGACCGCGGCAAGCGGGGGAAGGTGCTGCGGGTGGAGCCGCGCAAGAACCGCCTCTACGTCGAGGGGCTGAACATCGTCAAGCGCCACCAGCGGCCGCGCCAGGTGGCCGGCGCCCAGCGCGCCGAGCAGGTCGGCGGGGTCATCACCAAGGAGGGCCCCATCCACATCTCCAACGTGATGCTGGCCGATCCCAAGGACGGCCGGCCGACGCGGGTGGGGATCGAGGTCCACGAGGGCAAGCGCTACCGGGTGGCGCGCCGGAGCGGTACTAGGCTGGACTGAGGCATGCCGACCGCAAGGCTGAAGACCCGTTACCTGGAGGAGATCCGTCCCGCGCTGATGGAGCGCTTCGGCTACTCGACGCCGATGCGCGCGCCGCGGATCGAGAAGATCACCGTGAACATGGGGGTCGGCGACGCCAAGCAGGACTCCAAGGTGCTGGAGGCGGCGACCGACCAGCTGGCCACGATCACCGGCCAGAAGCCCAACGTCCGCCGCGCCCGCAAGTCGATCGCCCAGTTCAAGGTGCGCGAGGGCATGCCGGTCGGCGTGGCGGTGACGCTGCGGGGCGAGCGCTCGCTCGAGTTCCTGGATCGGCTGATGTCGGTGGCCATCCCCCGCATCCGCGACTTCCGGGGGCTGAGCCCCCGCTCGTTCGACGGCCGCGGCAACTACTCGCTGGGGGTGCGCGAGCAGATCATCTTCCCCGAGGTCGACTACGACGAGATCGACCAGGTGCGCGGGCTGGACATCACGATCACCACGACCGCCCAGAACGACGAGGAGGCCTACGCGCTGCTCGAGGCGATGGGAATGCCCTTCGCCCGCGACGGCGGCCGTGGCGCCCCCGCCCCCACCGGAGCACGGAGCTAAGGAGCACATGGCCAAGGTTTCCCAGCGAGTCCGCCAGCAGCGGACGCCCAAGTACAAGACCCGCGGCTACAGCCGCTGCCGGCGCTGCGGGCGCGCGCGGGCCGTCTACCGCAAGTTCGGGGTCTGCCGGATCTGCCTGCGCGAGCTGGCTCACAACGGCTTCATCCCCGGGATGACGAAGTCGAGCTGGTGAGCGGGAGGGAGCGCAGCGAGCCATGACGATGACCGACCCCATCGCCGACTTCCTCACGCGCCTGCGCAACGCCGCCAAGGCGCAGCACCACGACGTCGCGATCCCGTCCTCCAGGCTGAAGGCGGAGATCGCGCGCATCCTCAAGGAGCAGGGCTACATCGAGGGCTACGAGGTGCGCCCCGCCCAGGGCCGCCCCGGGGAGGAGATCCGGGTGACGCTCAAGTACACCGCGGAGCGCAGGCCGGTGATCTCCGGGCTGCAGCGGGTCTCGCGGCCCGGCCAGCGCACCTACGTCGACCGCGATCACATCCCCCGGATCCAGGGCGGCATGGGGACCACCATCCTCTCCACCTCCAAGGGCGTGATGACCGGACACGACGCGCGAGCCCAGGGCGTCGGCGGCGAGGTCATCGCGGAGGTCTGGTAGCCGCATGTCCCGAATCGGCAGACGACCCATCCCCGTCCCCGCCGGCGTCACGGTGTCGATCGAGCCCGAGCGCGTGACCGTCAACGGCCCACGGGGAGAGCTCTCCGAGCGAATCCCGCGCGACATCGACGTGCGGCAGGACGACGGCGAGCTGCTGGTCACCCGCCCCACCGACCGCGGTGAGCATCGCGCGCTGCACGGCCTGACCCGCACGCTGATCGCCAACATGGTCCAGGGCGTCACCGAGGGCTTCGAGAAGCGGCTGGAGATCCAGGGCGTCGGCTACCGCGCCCAGCTGCGCGGACGCGACCTCGAGCTGGCGCTGGGGTACTCGCACCCGGTCCACATCAAGGCGCCGGACGGGATCGAGTTCGAGGTTCCCCAGCCGACGCGGATCGTGGTGAAGGGCGCCTCCAAGCAGCAGGTGGGCGAGGTGGCCGCGAACATCCGCAAGCAGCGCAAGCCCGAGCCGTACAAGGGCAAGGGGATCCGCTACGAGGGCGAGTACGTCGCCCGGAAGGTGGGCAAGCGGGCGTGAGCGTGCTGACCAAGCCGGCGCGGCGTCTCAAGCGGCGCCGTCGCGTCCGGGCGAAGGTCCGGGGCAGCGCCGAGCGGCCGCGCATCTCGGTGTTCCGCTCCAACCGGGGCATCTTCGCGCAGCTGATCGACGACGACGCGGGGCGGACGCTGGCCGCCGTCAGCTGGACGGAGCTCGATCTACGGTCGCTGGGGCGGATGGAGCAGGCCCGGCGCGCCGGCGCGCTGCTGGCCGAGCGCGCACGGGCGCTCGGCGTCGAGACGGCGGTGTTCGACCGCGGCGGCTACCAGTATCACGGCCGGGTCAGGGCGCTGGCCGAGGGCGCCCGCGAGGGCGGGCTGAAGGTCTAGACCGGCTACCCTGGACGATTCCCATGGCAGCACGCGAGCGCACAGTCTCATCCGCCGGCCTGGAGCTGATGGAGCGGGTCGTCGAGATCAACCGCGTCGCCAAGGTCGTCAAGGGGGGCCGGCGCTTCTCGTTCACCGCCCTGGTCGTGGTGGGCGACGAGCGCGAGGTGGTGGGAATCGGCTACGGCAAGGCGGGGGAGGTCCCGGTCGCCATCCAGAAGGCGGTGGAGCGGGCGAGGAAGAACCTCTACCGCGTGCCCAAGCACGGCTCGACCATCACCCACGAGGTGACCGGCGTGTTCGGCTCCGGCCGCGTGCTGCTCAAGCCGGCCGCCCCCGGCACCGGCGTGATCGCGGGCGGCGGCGTGCGCGCCGTGCTGGAGCTCGCGGGCATCCACGACATCCTCTCCAAGAGCCTCGGGTCGCAGAACCCGATCAACCTCGTGAAGGCGACGATGGCCGGCCTGGAGTCGCTGCGCACGCCGGACGAGGTGGCCGAGCTGCGGGGGCTGTCGATCAATCAGGTGCTGGGGCTCCACGCCGAGCCCAACGGCGCCGGGGGCGCCACCGAGGCCGAGGCCGACATCGCCGAGACCGAGGCCGAGGCCGCCGCCACCGAGGCCGAGGCCACCGAGGCCGAGGCCGAGGCCGCACCCCCCGTCCCCGCCCCCGCCCCCGAGACCGAGGAGGGCGGCGCGGCATGACGACGCTGCGGGTCACCCAGCGGCGGTCGCGCAACGGCGCCGACAAGCGCCAGCGGGACACGCTGCGCTCGCTCGGGCTGCGGCGGATCGGGCAGACGGTCGAGCACCAGGACTCGCCTCAGGTGCGGGGCATGATCCACAAGGTGGCCCACCTCGTGGAGGTGAGCGAGCGCGATGGCTGAGGGGGCCGAGCGGATCGGGCTGCACAACCTCAAGCCTGCCCCGGGATCCCGGCGGCCGCGCAAGCGGGTGGGACGCGGCGAGGGCTCGGGCACCGGCAAGACCGCGGGCCGGGGCCAGAAGGGCTGGGGCGCGCGCTCGGGTGCCAAGCGCCGGGCGCGCTTCGAGGGCGGCCAGAACCCGATCCACATGCGGATGCGCAAGCTGCGCGGCCCGCACATGAAGAAGTCGATGCCGTTTGAGCCGTTTCGCACCCACACCCAGGCGGTCAACCTGCTCGACCTCGAGGCGCGGTTCGAGGCCGGCGCCGCGGTCACGCTCGAGGCGCTGAAGGCGCGCGGGCTGGCCACGCGCCGGGAGATCCCGGTCAAGATCCTCGCCAAGGGCGAGATCACCAAGCCGCTCACGGTCCACGCGCACGCGTTCAGCAAGACCGCGCGAGAGAGGATCGAGGCCGCCGGCGGCACCTGCCAGGTGGTCGAGACGCGGGAGCCCTGGCGGCGCGAGCGAAGGCAGGCGGAGGGCTAGCGGGCCGTGATCTCCACGATCCTCGGGGCGTTCCGGATCGGCGAGGTCCGCAACAAGATCCTGTTCACGGCGGCGATCCTCGCCCTCTACCGGCTGGGCGACCACATTCCCGCCCCGGGCATCAACGCCAGCGCCCTCTCGACGATCCAGAAGAACTTCGGCGGCTCGAGCATCCTCGGGCTGCTCAACCTGTTCTCCGGCGGCGGCCTGGGGCGGATCGCGATCTTCGCCCTGGGGATCATGCCCTACATCACCGCCTCGATCATCCTCCAGCTGCTGACCGTGGTCGTCCCCTCGCTGGAGAAGCTCCAGAAGGAGGGCGAGGTCGGCCAGGCCCGGATCACCCAGTACACGCGCTACCTGACCGTCGGGCTGTCCTTCGCCCAGTCGATCGGCTACGTGTTCCTGTTCCGCAGCTTCGAGAAGTCAGCCGGGGTCACGCTGATCCACAACTTCAACCTGGCCAAGGTCTTCCTGATCGTGGTCACGCTCACCGCGGGGAGCGTGCTGCTGATGTGGATGGGCGAGCTGGTCACCCAGCGGGGGATCGGCAACGGCATCTCGCTGCTGATCTTCGCCTCGATCGTCGCCCGCATCCCCGGCGGCGTCCAGGCCTGGTGGAACAACCCCGACCAGGTGTTCCGGGTGATGATGCCGTTCATCGTGATCGGGGTGGTGGCCGCGATCGTGTTCGTGCAGGAGGGCCAGCGCCGGATCCCGATCCAGTACGCCAAGCGCGTGATCGGCCGCCGCATGACCCAGGGCGGGCAGACCTACCTGCCCCTGCGCGTGAACATGGCCGGGGTGATCCCGGTCATCTTCGCCGCCTCGATCATGGCGATCCCGCCCACCATCGGCCAGCTGGTCAGCCAGAACCGCACCCACGGCTTCTTCTTCCACCTGGCCAGCTTCTTCAGCCCCAACGGCTGGCACTACGTGCTCGGCGAGAGCATCTTCATCATCCTGTTCACCTACTTCTACACCGCGGTCACGTTCAACCCGGTCGACCAGGCCGACAACCTGCGCAAGTACGGCGGCTTCGTGCCCGGGGTGCGGCCGGGCCGGCCCACGGCCGAGTTCCTGGACCGCATCCTCGCCCGGCTGACCTTCCCCGGCGCCCTCTTCCTGGCCGCGGTGGCCGCGCTGCCGACGATCCTGATCGCCCGCACGCACGCCAACTTCTTCTTCGGCGGCACCTCGATCCTGATCGTGATCGGCGTCGCGCTGGACACGATGAAGCAGCTCGAGGCGCAGCTGATGATGCGCAACTACGAGGGCTTCTTGAAGTAGCGGGCGCCCGCGGGGGGCGCGGACCCCGAGGGGGCGCCGGGCGGGCGGGCGCGCTCTCCGGAGGGCGGGCGGCGGCGCGCTCCGGGGCGGCCTCGCCATCACGCGCTCAGGAGTCTCCCAGCGCCCTCGCCAGCTCGCGCCGGGTTGCGATCCCCAGCTTCCGGTAGGCGTTGCGCAGGTGGTACTCGACCGTCTTGGGGGTCACGAACAGAGTGCCCGCGATCTCGCGGTTGCTGCGGCCCTCGGCGGCGAGCAGGGCGATGCGGCGCTCGCTCGGGGTCAGCGAGGCCGGCCCGCTGAGCAGCGCCCCGCGGCGGGGGCGGGCCCCGGTGGCCGCCAGCTCCACCCGCGCCCGCTCGACCAGCGCCAGCGCCCCGCCCCGCTGGGCCAGGTCGACGGCGCGCAGCAGCGGCTCGCGCGCCGCCGCCCGCTCGTTGTTGCGACGCAGCGCCGCTCCCCAGTCGACCAGCGCGTGCACGGTCTCCAGGCGCGGCGGCGCGGCCTCGCCCAGCTCGACCGCGAGCCTCAGCCGGGCCATCCCCGCCTCGCCCCCCTCGCACGCCCCCAGCACCCGGAGCGCGCGGATGCGCAGGTGAAGCACGCCGACGCGCTCGGCCCGGTCAAGCGCCTCGGCGGCCAGGCGGCGCGCGCGGTCGCGCTCGCCGAGGCCGAGCGCCGCCTGCGCGGCGACCGTGCTCCAGGGGCTGGTGCCGAGGTGCTTGACCGTCCGCATCGCCGCCTCGCCGCAGGCCAGGGCGAGCTCGAGCGCCTCCCGGAGGCGGCCCTGGGCGCGGCGCAGCTCGGCCAGCGCGTACAGTCGCATGGCGTCCTCCATGTCGTGCGGGGGCGCCAGCGGCCCGGGCGCCAGCAGCGCCGACTCGGCCCGCTGAGGCTGACCCGCCTCGAGCAGGCAGAGCGCCAGGCGGGCCGCCGCCGCTCGCGGGAACCGTCGCCAGCCGAGCTGCTGACCCTCGGCGAGCAGCTCCAGATCGGCGAGGGCGTCGGCCACCTGGCCCCGCCACAGCTGGGGCAGGGCCCTCGCGTAGCAGCAGCTGGCGAACGCCAGCGGCGCGGCGCGTCGGCGCGCGTCCTCGAGCGCCGCCGTGGCCACCTCCAGCGACCGCTCGAGCTCTCCGGCCAGCGCGAGGGCGGATGAGACGAGCGTCCAGCCGACCCCGTCCGAGCTCTCGGTCTCGAGCAGCCTCCCCCCGTCCCACGCCCGCTCGGCCAGCTCGACCACCCGATCGGCCCGGCTGGCGGCGAACGATGCCCGCACCGCCGCTTGCGCGAGCAGCAGCCGCTGGCCGTGGGTCACGGGCCGCTCCGGGACTCCGGCCAGCAGCCGCCGCGTGCGCTGGTCGGCCTCCTTGTGGAGATCGTCGACCAGCCACGCCGAGGTGATGAACCCGGTCTGAAGCTGGTCGTGCAGCTCGGCGCCGGCGGCGGCCTGGGGCCCCAGCTCGCGCAGGCCCTCCTCAAACGCAGCCGCCGCCTCCCGGTGGCGGCCCTGGGAGGAGAGCGCGCGCCCGCGCGCCAGCGCCAGCTCGGCCCGCTCGCCCGCGTCGGAGGTCGAGCCGGCGGCGGCGGCCAGGTGCGCTGCGGCCTCGGGCAGGCCGAGCGCCGCCTCGGCCCGCCCCAGCTCGCCGAGGATGCTCGCGCGCAGTCGCAGGGGCGGCGGCTCGGCGAGCGCCCGCTGCAGGTAGCGCACGGCCGACTGCGCGGCGGCCCGGGAGGAGGCCTCCCGCGCGGCCTCCAGCAGGCGCTGCACCACCCAGCCGCTGCCCCGGGGGGCGGCCAGGAGCAGGTGCGCGGCCAGGCGCTCGGCGCCGGCGCCCTCGGCGTAGAGGAGCCGCGCGGCGTCCAGGTGGCGCAGGCTGCGCTCGCCGGGCGGGATGTCCTGCTCGATGGCGGCCCGGACCAGCGGGTGGACATAGGACAGCGGCTCCCGGGCCAGGAGGATCTCCGCCGAGGCCAGCGCGTCGGCGCAGCGCGCGGCGCGCGCCGGCTCCAGGCCGGCGAGCGCGGCGGCGTGGCGGAGCGGCACCTCGTCGCCCAAGATGGCGACCGCCCGCGCCAGCTGCCCCGCCTCGGGGCCCAGCCTCGCCACCCGCACGCGCAGCGAGCGGATCACCGCGCTGGGCGCCAGCGCCCGCGCCCGCTCGGTCAGCCGCACTCCCCTCAGCCCGCGCTCCCCGGCCAGCGCGAGGAGCAGCTCATGGAGGTAGAACGGGTTGCCCGCGGTGGCCTGCAGGCAGGCCCGGGCCAGCTCGCCGCTGGACCGCCGCCCCAGCGTGCGCGTGACCAGCGCCCGCACGGCCGCGAGGCTCAGCGGAGCCAGCGACTGCACGCGCACGCGCGGATGCGCGGCGATGCGGTCGAGCATCGTGGCGGCCTCGGGGGGACCCTCCCCCGGGCGCCGGGTCAGGAGCACGGCGAGCGGGAGGTCGTGCAGCCGGTGCAGCAGGTAGAGCACGAACCCCAGCGACGCCGTGTCCGACCAGTGGAGGTCGTCGATCGCCATCAGGGCGGGGCGGCGCTCCAGCGCGCCGGCCAGCACCGTGAACAGGCCGTGGGCCACCGCGAGCTCCTCCGGGGCGGACTCGCGCTCCTGCTCCCGCTCGCTCTGCTCAAGCGACTTGACCCGCTCGGGCGCCTGGGCCAGGAGGGCGCGGCGCTCGCCGGCGGGCAGCTCGCCCATCAGCGAGCGCAGCAGCTGGCCCGCCACTCCGAAGGCGAGGTTCTGCTCGAGCTCCGCCCCGGCCGCCCGCACCACCACCAGGCCGCGGGGCCTGGCGCGGTCCAGCGCCGCCTCGTGCAGCCGCGTCTTGCCCATGCCGGCGTGGCCGACCAGCAGCAGCGCGCCGCCCGCGGTCTCCCCGGCGGCGTCGAGCAGCCCGTCGATTCCCGCCAGGATCGCGTCGCGGTCGAGGAGCGCCTCCTCGCCACGCGGCCTACCCCGTCTGTCACGCAGCTCGTAGACCGGCATCTGCTGTCGGCTGGCTCCCTCTGCCTGAGCGCCCAGGCGGGCACACCCGCCCGGCGCGAGCTCAGCCGCGGGGCGATCCTACCCCGCCGACGGGCTCTTCTATCGCCGCAAATCCTGGGGTGCGCCCCTGGTGCGAAGCCCGCCCGGAGGCTCTACCTTGCCGGGCAGTACAGCGCGAGCATGCTCGGCAGGGGTAACGCCGGCGACCGCTTCCGCTGTGGGGCACGAAGGGGTGTCGTCCGGGCCTCCTCCGACGTGGCGCAGGGGCTAGCGCCACGCGGAGGTCCGGGCGCCTCCTTCTCGTGCGGCGCGCGGGCGCCGCCGATAAAGTGGCCTCTCGGTGTCCGAGCTCAATCTGATCCTGTTCGGCCCGCCCGGGGCGGGGAAGGGCACGCAGGCCGATCGACTCCGGGTCGACTTCCAGCTGCCCTACATCGCCACCGGGGACATGCTGCGCGCCAACGTCAAGGACGGCACCGAGCTCGGGCAGCGCGCCAAGCGCTACATGGACGCCGGCGAGCTGGTGCCCGACGAGCTGATCCTGGCCATGGTCGCCGAGCGCCTGCAGCAGGAGGACGCCCAGGACGGCTTCATCCTCGACGGCTTCCCGCGCACCCGCGAGCAGGCGGAGGCGCTCGAGAGCCAGCTCACGGCGCTCGGGCGGCGGATCACCGCGGTGCTGCTGCTCGACGTCCCCGACGCGGAGGTGGTCCGCCGCCTCTCCGGCCGGCGGGTGTGCGTGAAGGCGGGGCACAACTACCACGTCGACTTCGACCCGCCCAAGCACGAGGGGGTGTGCGACCAGGACGGCTCGCGGCTCGTCCAGCGCGACGACGACAAGCCCGAGGTGGTGGAGAACCGCCTGCGCGTCTACCACGAGAAGACCGCGCCGGTTATCGGGTACTACGACGAGCGGGGGGTGCTGCGGCGGATCGATGGCACGCGCGACCCGACCGAGGTCCACGACCACATACGCGCCGTGATCGCCACGCTGCGGCTCGAGGAGGACGTTTGATCATCAAGAAGACGCCGGCCGAGATCGACCGGATGGCGGCGGCCGGCGGGATCCTCGTGCGCACGCTCGGCCTGCTCCAGGGCAAGGTGAGGCCGGGCGTCACCACCGCCGAGCTCGACGCGGCCGCGGAGAAGTTCATCCGCTCCCAGGGCGCCGAGCCCGCCTTCAAGGGCTACCGAGGGTTCCCGGGCTCGATCTGCGCCTCGCCCAACTCGATGATCGTCCACGGGATCCCCGGGCCCTACCGGCTGGAGCGGGGGGACATCCTCTCGGTCGACGTCGGCGTGGTGCTCGACGGGTGGGTGGCCGACGCCGCCCGCACCTTCCCGGTCGGCCCGATCAGCCCGGTGGCGCAGAAGCTGCTGCGGGTCACCGAGGAGGCGCTGTTCGCGGGCACCGAGCAGTGCCGCACCGGCAACCGCCTGGGCGACGTCTCGCACGCCATCCAGGCCCACGTCGAGGCGGCCGGGCTGTCGATCGTCCGCTCGCTGGTGGGCCACGGGATCGGGCGCTCGATGCACGAGGAGCCCCAGGTGCCCAACCACGGCGCCCCCGGCACCGGCATCCCGCTCGAGGAGGGGATGGTGCTGGCCGTCGAGCCGATGGTCACCGCGGGCCGCAACGGGGTCCGCGTGGCCGACGACCACTGGGCGATCTTCTCGCTGGACGGGTCGCTGGCCGCGCACTTCGAGTTCACGGTCGCGATCACCGCCGCGGGGCCGCGCATCCTCACCCCCTGGCACGAGGCGAAGGGAGGCAGGGCGGCCGCGTAGATGCCGTTCCGGCGGGTGCATGCACCCGCCGGCCGGGCGGTGCATGCACCGCCCGGGGGGGCGGCGCATGCGCCGCCCCCTCCATATCCACCTTGCTACCATGCGTGGGTGCGCCCGCAGCCGCAACCGTTGGTGCTGCGAGCACGGCTTCAGCGGGGTAGCGGAGACCTGAAGCGGCCTCCAGAGCCCTGCTGAGGAAAAGAAACTCGAGACGAGCGAAACAGAGCGAGCGTGAAAGTACGACCGTCGGTCAAGCCGATGTGCGAGAAGTGCAAGATCATCCGCCGCCACGGGCGGGTGCTCGTGATCTGCTCCAACCCGCGCCACAAGCAGCGGCAGGGGTGAGCTGATGGCCCGCATCTCCGGCATCAACATCCCGCTGAACAAGCGCGTCGAGATCGGCCTGACCTACATCTACGGGATCGGCCGCTCGACCTCCAACAAGCTTCTTGCCCAGGCGGGCATCGAGCCCGACCGCAAGGTCCGTGACCTCACCGAGGAGGACGTGATCAAGCTCCGCGAGCTGATCGACGGGGGGCTCACGGTCGAGGGCGATCTGCGCCGCGAGCGCTCCCAGAACATCAAGCGCCTGCAGGAGATCGGCTCCTACCGCGGCCTGCGCCACCGGCGCGGCCTGCCGGTGCGCGGCCAGAACACCAAGACCAACGCGCGCACGCGCAAGGGCCCGAAGCGGATGCAGGTGGCGGGCAAGAAGAAGGCGACCAAGAAGTAATGCCCGCTCCCCGTCGCCCGCAGCGCGGCCGCCGGCGCGTTCGCAAGAACATCCCGGTCGGCCAGGCGCACATCAAGACCTCCTTCAACAACACGATCGTCTCCCTGACCGACCGGGAGGGCAACGTGATCGCGTGGGAGTCCGCCGGCGGCGCCGGGTTCAAGGGCTCGCGCAAGTCGACCCCGTTCGCCGCCCAGGTGACCGCCGACGCGGCCGCCCGCAAGGGGATCGAGCACGGCCTGCAGAAGGTCGACGTGTTCGTCAAGGGCCCCGGCTCGGGGCGCGAGACGGCGATCCGCTCGCTCCAGGCGGCCGGGCTGGAGGTGCTGTCGGTCAGGGACGTGACCCCCCAGGCCCACAACGGCTGCCGCCCGCGCAAGCGCAGGAGGGTGTAGGCATGGCAAGAGACACTTCGCCCCAGTGCAAGCAGTGCCGGCGCGAGGGACAGAAGCTGTTCCTCAAGGGCGAGCGCTGCCTGACCGACAAGTGCGGCGTCGAGCGGCGCAACTACCCGCCCGGCGAGCACGGCCGCGGCCGCCAGAAGCAGAGCGAGTACCGCGTCCAGCTGCGCGAGAAGCAGAAGGCCAAGCGCTACTACGGCGTGCTGGAGAAGCAGTTCCGCAACTACTACGAGAAGGCCTCGCGGCAGAGCGGGGTGACCGGCGAGAACCTGCTGCGGATGCTCGAGTGCCGGTTCGACAACGTGCTCGTGCGGCTCGGATTCGCCTCCTCGCGGCGCCAGGCGCGCCAGCTGATCCTCCACGGGCACTGGACGGTCAACGGCCGGCGGGTGAACATCCCCTCCTACCAGCTGCGGGAGGGCGACGTGATCGCGATCGACGCGCGCTCCACCGCCGGCCAGGTGATCCGCGACGCCACCGAGCTGACCGGCCAGGTGCCGGCCTGGCTCCAGGCCGACCACGATGCGCTGACGGCGAAGGTGCTGCGCAGGCCCGAGCGGCGCGAGATCGCCGCCCCGGTGCAGGAGCAGCTCATCGTCGAGCTGTACTCCAAGTAGGTAGAAGGCTTGCGCGCGGCCCGCGGGCCGCGCACCCGATCGCCGCCGAGCGGCGGCACGAACCCCGACGACGTTAGGACCCTGATGCTCGACTTCCAAGTCCCCCGAATCTCCGCAGAGGCCGTCGACGACAACCGCGGCTCGTTCACGATCGAGCCGCTCGATCGCGGCTTCGGCTACACCTTCGGCAACTCGCTGCGGCGCGTGCTGCTCTCCTCGCTGTCCGGCGCGGCGGTCACGAGCGTGCGGATCGAGGGCGTGGCGCACGAGTTCTCGACCATCCGCGGCGTCAAGGAGGACGTCACCGACATCGTGCTCAACCTGAAGGGGATCGTGTGCCGGATGCACACCGACGCCACCGAGGTCGAGGCGCCGCTGGTGGTCACCGGCCCCGGCGAGATCACCGCCAAGGACATCGACCTGCCCGCCGGCGTGGAGATCCTCAACCCGGACACCCACATCGCCACGCTGGAGAAGAAGACCAAGCTCGAGGTCTACCTGACGATCGGGCGCGGGCGGGGCTACCGGCCGGCCGAGGAGAACAAGTCGCCCGACCAGCCGATCGGCGTGATCCCGATCGACTCGATCTTCTCCCCGGTGCGCCGCGTGGCCTACTCGGTGGAGCAGGCCCGCGTCGGGCAGCGCACCGACTACGACAAGCTGACGCTGGACATCGAGACCGACGGGTCGATCGACCCGCACGCGGCGCTGCGGGAGGCGGCCGAGATCCTGATCTCCCAGCTCGCGATCTTCACCGACGCCGACCGGGTGGTGGAGCTGCGCGAGGCCGGCCTGCCGCCGCTGGAGCCCGGCCCGGGCGGCGTCGGGGGCGTCGGCGCGCCCGCCCGGCAGCCCAACGCGCTGGACGACATCCTGATCGAGGAGCTCGAGCTGGGCGTGCGCTCCTACAACTGCCTCAAGCGGGCCGGGATCCAGACGGTGGGCGACCTGGTCTCCAAGACCGAGGACGAGCTGAACGCGATCCCCAACTTCGGCAAGAAGTCGATCGACGAGGTCGTCGACACGCTGCACGCCCGCGGGCTGGCCCTGCGGGGCGAGTAGGCGCTAGCTTCCCGGGCCGATGCGCCACCAACGGCAGCGATACCAGCTCTCGCGCAGCGCCTCGCATCGCAAGGCGCTGCTGATGAACCTCTCCAAGGAGGTGATCCAGCACGAGCGGATCCAGACCACGGAGGCCAAGGCCAAGGCGGTCAAGCCGGAGGTGGAGAAGCTGATCACGCTGGCCAAGCGCGGCGATCTGCACGCGCGGCGCCAGGCGCTGAGCGCGCTGGGGCAGGACAAGTTCACCGTCTACAAGCTGTTCGAGGAGATCGCGCCGCGGTACTCCGAGCGTCCCGGCGGCTACACGCGGATCCTCAAGCTGGGCCCGCGCCGCTCGGACTCGACCGAGATGGTGCTGCTGGAGCTGGTCTGACCTCGAGGCTGGTCCTCGAGTACGACGGGGCGGGGTTCGCCGGCTGGGCCCGCCAGCCGGGGCTGCGGACCGTCCAGGGGGAGGTGGAGCGGGCGCTCGGCGTGCTGCTCGGCGCGAGCGGCCCCCGCGGCGTGCCGGTCACCGTCGCCGGTCGCACCGACGCGGGGGTGCACGCGATCGGCCAGGTGTGCTCGTATGAGGGAGAGGCGGTGCGCGTGCGGGCGCTCAACGCGCTGCTGGCGCCCGACGTGGCGGCGCTGTCCTGCGAGCCGGCCGCCGACGGGTTCGACGCCCGCCGCGACGCCACCTCGCGCGCCTACTGCTACCGGGTGCTGGCGCGCCGCGCCCGCTCGCCCCTGCTGGCCGGGCGCGCCCTGCACTGGCCGCACGCGGTGTCGATGGCGTTGCTGGAGCGGTGCGCCGCGGCGCTCGAGGGGGTCCACGACTTCACCGCGTTCACCCCCACCGAGACCGAGCACGTGCGCTTCGAGCGGGAGGTGCTGTTCGCCCGGTGGCGGCGGGAGGGCGACCAGCTCGTCTTCCTCATCGAGGCGGACGCGTTCCTGCGGCACATGAACCGCGTGCTGGTGGGGACGATGCTGCAGGTGGCGGCCGGGCGCCGGTCGGTGGAGTCGTTCGTGGAGCTTTTGGGCGGGCGCCCGCGCTCGCAGTCCGGCCCGACCGCGGCGGCCTGCGGGCTCTATCTGGTGGGGGTGGGCTACGGGGGGGAGCGGGTGCTCCCGGCGGTGTAGGGGGGTGCTTCCTCGCCGCCCGCGCCTCTTATGGAGTATGGGCACGAGATCCTCCGGCGGGCCGGGCGAGGGCGCGGGAGCGCGGGGGAGCGCGCGGGCGTCCGAGGCGGCCCCAACCCGCAAACGTGCCACGCTCACTGGCGCGCCCGCTGCGAGTCACGTTCACCCGCCAGGAGCGGGCAAACGTGCCACGCTCGCCGACGCCGGCGCAGCGAGTCACGTTTGCGGGTCGGGGGTCGCCGGCGCCGGCGCGGCGAGTCACGTTTGGGGGTCGGGGGCGGCCGGCGCGTGCGCGCGTCTCGCCGCGCGCCAGAAGGGCGTCGTCTCACGCGCGCAGCTGCTGGCCGCCGGGTCCAGCCGCCACGAGATCGACTGGCTGCTGGAGCGCGGCTTCCTCCACCCGCTGCATCGCGGCGTCTATGCCGTGGGCCATCCCGTGCTTCCCCAGCACGGGAGGGAGCAGGCGGCCCTGCTGTCGTGCGGCGCTCGATCGTTCCTCTGCGGGCCGTCGGCGCTGCACCTCTGGGGAGTGCTCGGCGAGCCTCCGGGCCAGGTGCACGTCAGCGCGGTCGGCCGTCACTGTCGGCCGCGGTCCGGCATCCGGCTTCACCGCATCGCCGTGATCGACCCGCGCGACACCCGCACCCGTCGGGGCCTGCCGGTCAGCTCGCCGGCACGGGCCCTGATCGAGTACGCGGCATCCGCCCCGCCGCAGGGGCTGGAGGAGGCGGTCGCCGAGGCACGGGTCATGCGGCTGGTGCGCTCCGGCGAGCTCGAGGCGGCCCTTCAGCGCGCCGGGCGTACCCGCGGCGCGGCCGAGATGCGAGCGTTTCTCGCCGACGAGGGCGGGCCGGAGATCACCCGCTCGCACGCCGAGCGCCGCTTCCGCCGCTACCTCCGGGAGGCGCGGCTTCCTGAGCCGATCGCCAACCAGGCTCTCGCCGGCTACGCGGTCGACTTTCTCTGGCCGGAGGAGAGGGTGGTGCTCGAGATCGACGGTTTCGCCTTCCACGCGCACCGTCGCGCCTTCGAGCGCGACCGGCGCAAGGACCAGCGGCTGGCCGACGCCGGCTATCACGTGATAAGGGTCAGTTGGAATCAGTTCACCCGGGAGCCGCTGGCCCTGATCGCCCACATCGCACGGATCCTCGACCGCCGCGCGCGCCTCCCGCACTAGGATCAAAGCGAGGATGCGAGTCCTGCTCACCAACGACGACGGGATCGAGGCGGCCGGGCTCCAGGCGCTGCGCCGAGCCCTGCTGGAGGTCCCTGAGGTGGAGCTGGCGGTGATCGCGCCGGACGGCAACCGCTCGGCGATGGCCCGCTCGATCACCACGCGCCGGCCGCTGTGGGTGGAGGAGGTCGAGTTCGGCGACGGGACGGTCGGCTACGCGACGGACGGCACGCCGGTCGACTGCGTGCGGCTCGCGCGGCTTGGCCTGATCGAGGGCTTCGAGGCCGAGCTGGTCGTCTCGGGCATCAACCACGGCTCCAACCTGGGCGACGACATCACCTACTCGGGGACGGTGGCGGCGGCGCTGGAGGCGATCGTGCTCGGCCTGCCCGGGATCGCGGTCTCGCAGCAGTCCAGCGCGCTGGAGCTCGACTTCCGGGCCAGCGAGGGCTTCGACTTCGAGGTGGCCGCCAGCTTCACCGCGCGCCTGGTGGCCGAGCTGCGCAGCGTGCCGCTTCCGCCGGGCACGCTGCTCAACATCAACGTCCCCGGCACCGAGCCCGACGGCGTGGCGGTGGCTCGGCTGGGCAAGCGCGTCTACCGCGACGAGCTGGCGCTGGTCGACGAGCCGACGAGTGGGCGCCGCCTCTACCGCATCTATGGGGACGCGAGCTTTGAGAAGGAGGAGACCGGGACGGATCTGCAGGCGGTCGCCCAGGGCAAGATCGCGGTCACGCCGATCCACTTCGACCTCACCGACCGGGAGGGTCTCTCGGCGCTCCAGCGCTACGACCTGGCGAGGCTGATCGCGCCGGCGGCGCGGGAGATGGAGGGGTGAGCCCGGCGGCGGCCGCGGCGTCCAGCGAGGATCCCCGGGCGCGAGCCGAGCGGCTGCGTCACCTGATCGAGTACCACAACTACCGCTACTACGTCCTCGACGACCCGGAGATCGGCGACGAGGAGTACGACGCGCTGATGGACGAGCTGCGGGCGCTCGAGGAGCAGCACCCGGAGCTGCGGACCCCGGACTCGCCCACGCAGCGGGTGGGCGATGAGCCGGTCTCCGAGCTGGAGAAGGTCCGCCATCCGCTGCCCATGCTCTCGCTGGCCAACGCCCACTCCGCGGAGGACGTGCGGGCGTGGATCCAGCGGATGCGCAACTTCCTGGCCCGCGAGGGGATCACCGAGCCCGACTTCGAGTTCGTGGCCGAGCCCAAGATCGACGGCCTGGCCATCTCGCTGGTCTATCGCGACGGGCTGTTCGAGCGGGGCGCGACGCGCGGCAACGGGGAGATCGGCGAGGACGTGACGCACAACCTCCGCACGATCATGGCCATTCCGATGCGGATCGAGGCCGACGAGGTGCCGGCGATGCTCGAGGTGCGCGGCGAGGTGTACATGTCGCTGCCCGACTTCGCCGCGCTCAACGAGCGCCGGGCCGAGGCGGGGCTCTCGACGTTCATGAACCCGCGCAACTCGGCTGCGGGCACGATCCGCCAGCTCGACCCCAAGCTCGCCGCCGAGCGTCCGCTGTCCTTCTGGGCCTACCAGGTCGGCGCCGCCGACGGCATCGCCTTCGACGCCCACTGGGATGCCCTGCAATGGCTGCGCTCGCACCGATTCCCCGTCCACCCGGACGTGGCGCTGCTGCGCAGCGAGCGAGATGTGGTGGCGCGCTGCCGGGAGTGGGAGGAGCGGCGCGGATCGCTGGACTTCGAGATCGACGGCGTGGTGGTCAAGGTCAACCAGGTGGAGCTCCAGCGGCGGCTCGGGTCGGTGGGGCGCGAGCCGCGCTGGGCGATCGCCTGGAAGTTCCCCCCAACCACGGCGGTCACGCGGCTGAACCGGATCGGCTGGAACCCCGGGAAGTTCGGCGACCTGCACCCCTACGCGATGCTCGAGCCCGTGCACGTGGGCGGGGTCACGGTCAAGCTGGCGACGCTGCACAACGAGGAGGACCTGCGGCGCAAGGACATCCGCGAGGGAGAGGAGGTGATCGTCCTGCGGGCCGGCGACGTGATCCCCCAGGTGCTCTCGCCCGCCCCACACGTGGCCGAGCGGCCCGACCGCCCCCCGCCGCCCAGCCCGCCCGAGCGCTGCCCGGTGTGCGGCACGGCGACGGTGAAGCCCGAGGGGTCGGTGTTCACCCGCTGCCCCAACCTGACCTGCCCGGGCCGGCGCTGGCAGCTGCTCAAGCACTTCGTCGGCGCGATGGACATCGACGGTCTGGGCGAGAAGCAGGTCAACCTGTTCATGGACCTGGGGTGGGTGCGCACGGCGGCCGACTTCTACCGCCTGAAGCCCGAGCAGATCGCCGCCCAGCCCGGCTTCGGCGAAGTGTCCGCGCGCAAGCTCGTGGAGGCCATCGAGGCCTCCAAGGCGCAGCCGTTCGGGCGGCTGCTGTTCGCGCTGGGGATCGAGGAGGTGGGCTTCGTGACCGGCCGGAACCTGGCCCAGCACTTCCGCTCCATCGACGCCCTGCTGGCCGCGGGCCCTGAGCAGATCGAGGAGGTCCCGGGCGTGGGCCCGAAGATGGCCGCGGTCATCCACGAGCAGCTGCACGACGAGCAGATGCTCGCGCTGATCGAGGACCTGAGGTCGCTGGGGCTGACCATGCGGGAGGAGGGGCCGCCGCCGGGCGAGGGTCCGCTGGCCGGCAAAACGTTCGTGCTCACCGGCACGCTTCCGTCCCTCACCAGGGAGCAGGCGAGCGAGATGATCACGGCGGCCGGCGGACGGGTCACCGGGTCGGTGTCGCGCAAGACCGACTACGTGGTGGCGGGCGAGAGCGCCGGCTCCAAGCTGGCGAACGCCGAGCGGCTGGGCGTGCCGGTGATCGACGAAGACGGGCTGCGCGCCCTGCTGGAGCCCGCTCAGCCGTCGTAGGCGGCGAGCGCGGGGGCGAACACGTCGGCCTCGACCGTGTGGGCGTAGTAGGTGTCGGAGACCCGGTCGCCGAGGACGGCGAAGACGAGCGTGTGGCCGTCGCGCGCCCGGCAGTAGCCAGCGAGGTTGGCGACATCGCTCAGCGTCCCCGTCTTGCCGTGGCAGTTGCCGGCGGCGAGCGTCCCCCTGGCCTCGTCCTTGAGCGTCCCGGTCTGACCGGCCACCGCGAGCGAGTCGAAGAAGGGCCGGTTTGAGGCCAGGTCGCGCAGGGCGCTGACGACCTGGAAGGGCGAGGTGGAGTCGGAGTAGGAGAGCCCCGAGCCGTCGACGAAGTAGGGGTGGATGCCGAACACGCTCGCCACCTCGGCGCGCACGACCGCGACCCCCGCCGCGGTCGTCCCGCCCGCGCCGAAGCGGGCGCCGATTCCCTTCAGCAGCATCTCGGCGAAGAAGTTGTCCGAGGGGGTGTTGGTCAGCGCCAGCAGCTTCGCCATTCGCGGCGACTGGACCGCTGCGAGGGTCTGCGCCTGCGCCGGAGCGCGGCCGGTGTACACGGGCGTGCGCGGCGGCACCCGGACGCCGGCGGCGCGCAGCGCGCCCGCGAGCTGCTGGGCGGCGTAGAGCGCCGGCCGAGGCTGGCGGGCGTCGCCGTGGAGGTCGGCGAAGCCGCGGTCGTAGGCCAGTGCGCTGAGCTCGCCCTCGACGTCTGGGAGGTCGACCCGGTAGAACGTGGGCGGCGTGCCCCGGCGGGAGTCGAAGTAGGACTCATCGCCGACGATCCGGCCCTGGATGGCGGTGAGGTGGGTGGCGGCGATCAGGTTGGCGACCAGCCGTTGCATGGTGGCGCCCGCTCCGTACCACGCGCGGTCGAAGCTGGCCGAGCCGAAGGTGGGATCGCCGCCGCCGACCAGGTAGAGCGTCCCGTGCCAGGTGCCGGCGCTGTCGATCGTGCCGAGGCCCCGGATCGAGGTGGTGAGGGTGGCGTTGGGGCCGAAGCGCAGCAGCGCGGTGGAGGTGGTGTAGATCTTCTCCAGCGACGCCGGCGGGCGCCCGACGGCGGCCGAGTAGGAGAACAGCGGCTGGCCGGTCTGGAGATCGACCACGTAGGAGCCGCTGGTCCCGCCGATCAGCCTCATCGCCCGGGTCAGCGTGCGGGTCAGCGCGCGCTGCGCGCCCGAGGGGGTCTGAGCCTGGGCGCCGCCCGCCCCGGCGGCGAGCAACCCGACCACCCCCAGCCACCCGACCACCCCCAGCGACAGCGCGAGCCTACGCATCTCTGGGGCCATCTAACACGGTCGCGAGGCGGAAGGTGCGGTCGCGGGGCTCCGGCTGGGTGGTGCGGGGGCGCTGGCGCGGCGGGGGCGCAGGTGCGGCGGAGGCGCCTGCGCTGGGGCGGGCGGGTGCCGACGCCCACCGCCCTACAATCGGCAGCGGAAATGGGAAAGGTCGTCAAGCTCGAGACGGCGGCCACGGACAGGCCGTCCGGGACGGCTCGGCGTGGCAAACCCAAGCGCTCCCGCACCGCCCTGGTTCTCGGGGGAGGCGGCTTCACCGGCGGCGTGTACGAGATCGGCGCGCTGCGGGCGCTCGACCTTCTGTCGGTGAACCGGACCGTGAACGAGTTCGACGTCTACGTGGGGACCAGCGCGGGGGCGTTCGTCGCCGCGGCGGTGGTCAACGGGGTCACGCCGGAGGAGATGATGCGCGTGATCGTCCAGCAGGTGCCGACGCCGTTCCCGGAGGCGCGAATCAGCAACCTCCTGCGCCCCAACTACCGCGAGCTCTTGACCAAGGGCGTGCTGCTGCCGTTTCGGCTCGCGCAGGTGGTCCGGCGCCTCATCGGCGATCTGGGGCAGATCTCGGCGGTCGACGTCGTGGTCGGGCTGGCCGAGGCGCTGCCATCGGGGCTGTACGCGGGAGACGGCATCGAGAAGTACGTGCGGACGATCCTCTCCGACCCGGAGCGCACGAACGACTTCCGCCTGCTGAGGCGCGAGCTGTACCTGGCCGCGACCGATCTGGACACGTGCGAGCGGATCGTGTTCGGGGCCCGCGGCTGGGACGACGTGCCGATCTCCCAGGCGGTGGCCGCCTCCGGCGCGCTGCCGATGATCTACAGACCGGTCAAGATCAAGGACCGCGAGCTGGTCGACGGCGGGATCGTCTCCACGACCAACCTTGACATCGCGGTTGAGGCGGGCGCCAAGTTCATCGTGGTGGTCAACCCGCTCGTCCCGTTCGTCAACGACTTCCGCAAGCAGATCCCGACCATGACCGGCTCGCGCGCCCGGCGCGTCTCGGACATGGGGTTCCCGCAGATCGGCTATCAATCGTTCAAGCTCCTGGCCTACCAGCGCCTGCACGAGATGGCGCGCCGGTGGGAGGAGCGCTACCCCGGGGTCGACATCATCCTGATCGAGCCCGAGCCCAACGACGAGCTGATGTTCCAGACGAGCATCATGAACTACACCTCGCGGGTCGACATCGCCCGGCACGGCTTCCAGTCGGTGACGCTCAAGCTGGCGCACGACTACCCGCGCTTCAAGCGCATCTGCGCCCGCCACGGCATCGACATCTCGGCCACCCGGGTGCGCAAGGTGGTCAAGCACTTCGAGGCCGAGCGCGAGCCGACCCGGGCCTGGCGCAAGATCCTCGAGCAGACGACCTCGACGCTCCTGCGCCAGTCGGCGCAGGAGTAGGCGCTATGGAAAGAGCAAGACGCCCAGCCGGACGGCCGGGCGCCTCGAATGCGACCTCAGCGCGGTGAGCGCTATGCGCTCGCCGCTTGGACCTGCTGACTCTGAGGAGCCGACGCCGGACGCTCACGGAGGCTCGAGTGAAAGAGCGTCTTGTCGATGCGGCCGTTGAAGATCGGCACACCGAGCTCGAGGCATTTCGAGATCACATCACGACGCTCAAGTCCAGACTCTCGGGCAAGCTCCGTGGGCGTCAGGTGATTGGCCATCGATGCTGCTCCTCCTTTGCCGCCGGTTTACATGGCCGGAAGCATGCCACCGGGGGCGGACGGGCACAAGGGAGGGGGCGGACGGGCACAAGGCGAGGGGGCGACCGCACGCGCGCGGGCGGCCGAGATCCTGTGGAATACTGGACCCATCGGGGCGCGGCGCAGCCTGGTAGCGCGCACCGTTCGGGTCGGTGAGGTCCCCGGTTCAAATCCGGGCGCCCCGATTGATTCACGTTCTGCGAAGGCCCGCGAACAGGGGCGAAAAGCGGCGCGGTTGCGGGCGTTTTCCGCCCTGGGGCAACCGGCTCGGCCCGCCCGGAATCCGTCGCCGTGGCGGGTATGCTCGGCACGAGCGATGAGGCTCGCTGAGTCGCGGCGGTGCCCGCTGCTGGCCTCTGGATAATCGACGCGGGAGATTCCCGGAGGTGTCAATTGCCCCGTCGCCTGGCAAATCAACCGTAGCGGCCGATGAGCTCAGGGAACTGGCCGTTCATCCCAGAGTGCTGCCCGCGCTGTCGATACTTCCACGAGTTCGACCGCGCGTCAACGGATGAGTCCGGCTATGAGACGCTCGGGTTCTGCCGCCACCCCCGGATCGCGATGCCCCTGTTCCGGACTCAGAAGATCCGCCCGCCGGACTGCCCGCTGTTCATCGCCAGGCCCGACCGTCACCCGGAAGCGTCCGAGAGCTCCTAGGTCAGCTCGCAGGTCACGCGTCGATCGCTTGCTGGAGCCCCTGCCCGCATCACGGTCTGGCGTCCCGGCGGCCGCTGCCCGCCCGCCAACAATCAGCGTACCGCAAGCGTGGGCGCCAACAGCGGTGCGACGGGGACGACGTGCGCCTGCGGCGGCCGACGCCGCGAGAGCACCGTGTCGCTGATCCAGATCTCCTGCACCTCCTCGGAGAGCACCGTGCGCCAACGCTCACCGGTGAACAGCCCGTGGGTGGCGAGCACGCCGATCTGTGTGACTCCCGCGTCACGTAGCGCTCGGCAACAGGACACCAGCGTCGCGCCGGTGTCGAGGATGTCGTCGACGACGAGCGCGCGGGGCCCAGGCGAGCCGACCAGCCCGAGATGCTCCACCCCGGTGCGCGTACGGCGCTTGCGCGCCCACACGACGGGCCCCCCAACACCAACGGCGCGCGCGACCGCCGCGCACCGGTCGATGGCCCCCTCGTCGGGCGCGACGAACGTGATCCCCTCGCGCCACTCGTCGGGCAGTCGACCGGCCAAGAGGCCGGCGGGCGACATCGAGGTGAGCCCGAGCCCGAGCACATCGCCCGCCTGCTCACTGTGGACGTCGATGCATACGACCCGCTCGATCCCGCTGGCTCGTAGCAGCTCGCCGACCCACGCCAGACCCAGGCTCTCCGAACAGGGGGCGCGATCCTGGCGCGCATAGGCGAGGTACGGGAGCAATGCCGCCGATCACGGTTTCCTCCGCGGATCTGATCACCGAAATTCCCCGGGATCCGACAATCCGGATCGCCTCCTCGGCTGGCGAGATCGTCGCCTCGCACCGCCGCGCGCCGAGCAGTGCCGGGCAGACCGTCCGCGCCCGGGAGCACGCCGCGATGCTGGAGAAGGCGGTGCTTCAGGCGTTCACGACCGAGCACGCCTGCCGACGCAAGGCCAACCGACCGCCCGGCCTGCGGGCGCTCGCTGAGCTCGCGAGGCTCACCGGGCACGAGCAGCCACCGGGCAGGGTGGTCAGCCTCGCCGACTACCAGCAGCTCGCCGACGCCCGGACCGCCGCGACGGGAGGCACGCGATGAGCGGGACCGACACGATCTACCAGCAGCTGCGCGAGCACCTGCACACCCTCGGCCTCAACGCCGCCGCCGACCGGCTCGCTCCCGCGCTCGAGACCGCCGAGCGCGACAAGCCCGGCTACACCGAGTTCCTGCACTCGATGCTCGAGGCGGAGGTCGCCGCGCTGCACGAGCGCCGGCTCGCCGGCCGGCTGCGGTTCGCCAAACTCCCGGCCAGAAAGACCCTCGAGCAGTTCGACTACACCGCCCAGCCCGGCCTGGATCGCCGGCTAATCGACGAGCTCGCGACGCTGCGGTTCATCGAGGAGAAGGCCAACGTCGGACCCGGGCAAGATCCTGCATGAGCTGCGGGTCGGGCGAGCTCGCAGGCGCGAGGATCATCCCCCATACGCCCTACTACGGCACCGTCGACGCCACACCCCACGGTTGGAAGGACTCGCACGACTCGATCGTGCATGCCGACTGCAGCCTGGCCGAGGTCTCGATCGCGCTGGTCGAGGTCCAGGGGTACGTGGCAAGCGTGACCTCGAACCCCGGGCACCGCCCGGCGTTCAACCCGATGAGCTACCACAACGGCTCCGTCTGGCCGCACGACAACGCGATCATCGCCGCGGGAATGAAGCGCTACGGCCACGATGAGGAGCTCCTCCGGATCGCCGGCGCGCTGTTTGAGGTGGCGACCGGCGCGCGCGACTTCCGCTTGCCCGATCCCTACTGCGGCTTCGATCGCTCCGAGCGCGCGTCGGTGGTGGCCTACCCGGTCGCGTGCTTCCCGCAGGCCTGGGCGGCGGCGCCCCTGCTGCTGGTGCAGGCGATGCCCGGCATCTCCCGCCGACGCCCCGGGGCGTCGGCGGAGTGAGATGATCGATCCGCAAACCTCGGACGATCCCGTGACATCACCTCCAAACGCAGCTTCCGCGCAGCCCAGACCCGTAGTCGTCGTCGGCTACGACGGCTCGGAGGCATCCCGTGCGGCGGTCACGGTGGCCGCGCGCCGCGCCGGGCGGCGGGGCAAGGTGTTCGTTGTGCACGCCTACGAGCTTCCCCCGGACTTCCTCGGCTCGCCCAACTACGAGCGGCTCTTGTCCGAGCGCAAGGATCGCGGCCGGGCTCTGCTCGACGCGATGCCGCTGACCGGTAACGACGAGCTGCTCGAGACCGAGTACGAGACCGAGCTGATCGGTGGACCGCCGGCACAGGCGATCGCAGACGTCGCGCGAGTCAGGAATGCCGATGAGATCGTCGTCGGCGCTCGTGGCCTCGGTCGCGTCCGAGCGCTGCTCGGCAGCGTCTCCCACGAGCTGCTGCACATCGCCGACCGGCCGGTGCTCGTCATTCCAGCGGCGGCGGTCAAGGATGCGCGATCCGGAGGCGCTGCGTCGTAGGACATTCGGATTGCGGGCGCCTCCGGATGCGGGAGCGCTGGCCTACGGCTACGGTCAGCAAGAGTGACAGAACGTGGAGCCGAGAGGAGCTCACCGATGTGGCGCAGCGCATGTCCCCTGCTAACTGGAATCATCGCGATCGGGTTGGTTCTCACGAAGCGGCGTCTCAACGAGGCCAAAGCGGAGCTCGACCGCGTGCGGGCGCAAGCCGCGGCCACCGGTGGGCGTGCCGATCAGGCCGGTGCTGGTGAGGTCGCGGGACCCGTCGGGCAGAACGCGATGTCCGCCGACAGGGAGATGGCCGGGACCGCCGCTGATGGACCGGACCTCTCCTCGGAGTGGGAGCAAGCCGTACCGCCGATGGACAGCTGACGCGCGACGAGGTGATCGTGAGGCGGCTCGGGTGAGCTACCGATGGGCCCCGCACACCGCAGAGGTGCAGATGGAGATCGTGGCCAGGACCGAGGAGGGGGTGTTCGCAGACGCGCTGCATGCGCTCGCCGAGCTGCTGGCCGACGATGCCGGCGGCGAGCTGGTGTGGCGCGAGGTCGCGGTGAGGGGGGAGGAGCGGGCGGCACTGCTGGTGGGCTGGCTGGATGAGCTGGTGTTCCTGGCCGAGACGGAGAATCTCGTGCCCGAGGAGGTGGGACGCCTGGAGCTCTCCGACCACGGCGTGGTGGCGACGGTGCGCTGCCGGCGCGGGAGCCCCCGGCATCTGGTGAAGGGCGCCACCTACCATCGGCTGGCGTTTGAGCGCTCCGGGCAGGGCTTCCGGGCGACGGTGGTGCTCGATGTCTGAGGTCGCGCAGGCCGGCGTTCGCGGCTTTCACCAGATTGACGAGGTTCTGTGGGAGCTTCCAGCGCAGGCGCGGTCAGACATGCGAGTGCCGGCGCGGGTGTTCGCCGACCGCGAGCTGATCGGGCAGATTGCGGCGGACCGTTCGCTCGAGCAGCTTCAGAACGTGGCGACCCTGCCCGGGATCACGGGCGCGGCGTTGGCGATGCCCGACATTCATCAGGGCTACGGCTTTCCGGTGGGTGGTGTCGCGGCGACCGAACCGCCCGATGGGGTCGTCTCGCCGGGCGGCGTTGGCTACGACATCAACTGCGGCGTGCGGCTGCTGGCCCTGCCGCTGACGCTCGCGGAGCTGGGCAGGCGCGCGGAGGCGCTCGTGCACGAGATCTCCCGCCGCGTGCCCGTGGGAACCGGCCATGGTGGGGCGCTGAAGCTGAAAGGCCCGGCGTTCGACCGGGTGCTGGTGGAGGGCCCCCGGATCCTTTTGGCCGAGCACGGGATCGGCACGGCAGAGGACATCGAGCACACCGAGTCGGAGGGCCGCCTGGCCGGGGCCGACCCGGCGGTGGTGTCAGAGCGCGCCCGCATCCGCGGCTCCGACCAGCTCGGCACGCTGGGGTCGGGAAACCACTTCCTGGAGGTGCAGCGCGTCGCCAAGGTCCTCGATGCCCAGGCCGCCGAGGCGTTCGGTCTGCGCGAGGATCAGGTGACCGTGCTGATCCACTCGGGTTCGCGCGGATTCGGCCACCAGGTCTGCTCTGACTACGTGCGCACGATGGACCGGGTGCAGGCCCGCTATCACATCAGCCTGCCCGACCGGGAGCTGGCATGCGCGCCCATCAGCTCGCCCGAGGGGCAGCGGTATCTGGCCGCGATGGCATGTGCGGCGAACTTCGCCTGGGGCAACCGGGCGGCGCTCGCGCACCGTGTGCGCCAGTCGGTGGCTCAGATCCTCGGGCCGCGGGTAGCGGAGGGCACGCGCCAGGTCTACGACGTGGCGCACAACGTCGCCAAGCTCGAGACCCACCACGGGCGGCAGCTGTACGTGCATCGCAAGGGTGCGACGCGCGCGTTTCCCGCCGGCTCCGAGGAGATTCCCGCTGTCTACCGGGCAGTCGGCCAGCCGGTGTTCATCCCGGGGTCGATGGGCACCTCGAGCTTCGTGCTGGTGGGTCGCCCGGGGGCGATGGAGCGCTCGTTCGGGACGACCTGTCACGGAGCCGGGCGGCGGATGAGCCGCACCGGCGCGCGGCGTCAGATCACCGGGGCCGAGCTGCGCCACCAGCTGGAGGCCCAGGGAATCGTGGTGCGCTGCCCGTCCAACCGGGGCCTGGCCGAGGAGGCGCCGTTCGCCTACAAGGACGTGGAACGGGTGGTGGCCGTCGTCGAGCGGGCAGGGCTCGCGGCTCGTGTCGCGCAGCTGGCACCCGTCGGGGTCGTCAAGGGCTAGCCGATGCCTGCTGCGTCCGCTGGCGTGGAGATCGGGCTGCTCGGCGATGTGATGCTCGGACGGATGGTCGGCGAGGCGCTGCGCGAACAGCGGCCCGAGACGCTGTGGGATCCGGAGCTCCGGGCACTGGCGGGGTCGCTGGACCTCGTGGTGTGCAACCTCGAGTGCTGCATCTCCGAGCGCGGGCGCCCGACGGCGCTGATCCAGGGCAAGCCGTTCTTCTTCCGCGCCCCTCCCGCTGCCGTGGATGCGTTGCGAGCGATGAACATCGGCGCCGTCGGCCTGGCCAACAACCACGCGCTGGACTTCGGGCAGGAGGCTCTTGAGGACACGCTCCGGCTGCTCGGAGACGTGGGGATCGCCACCGCCGGCGCCGGCCTCGGGCGTGACGCCGCCCGCCGCGCCGCCGTCGTCCCGGTGGGCAACGTCCGGGTGGGGTTGATGGCCGTCACCGACCACCCGGCCGAGTACGCCGCACAGGACGGGCGCTGGGGCGTCGCGCTCGCACTGATGCGCGACAGTCCTCCCAGGTGGCTGCTCGACGAGATCGCCGCGGCACGCGCCCGCTGCGATCTCGTGATCGCCTTCCCGCACTGGGGCCCGAACATGGCTGCCAGCCCGGCGCGCTGGCAGCAACAAGCCGCTTCGAGCCTCCACGAGGCAGGGGCCGACCTGGTCGCGGGACATTCAGCCCACGTCTTTCACGGGGTGGGCTGGAACGAATCCCCGACGCTGTTCGATCTCGGCGACGTGCTCGACGACTACATGGTCGACCCACAGCTGCGCAACGATCGCGGCGTGCTGGCGATCTGGCGTCCGCAATCGGAGCCGGAGCTCGAGCTCGTCGGGCTGCGCCTGGAGTACTGCCACACGCGTCTGGCCAAGGGCGCCGATGCGGACTGGATCGCCACTCGTCTGCGGCGCGCCTGTCGGGCGCTTGGGACGACCGTCAGCCGGACGGCAGAGCAGCGCTTCACGATCGAGCCAACCGAGATCAGGTTGATCCCCGGCTAGCTCCCCTCGTTGGCTCCGGGTAGCGCCGGCTTTGCGACGCTCGCGGTCGATCTGCTCACCGTGGCGGAGCAGCTGGACCGATCCAGCGCTCCCGACCTCGAGGGGCTCGCCGCGCGCCTGATCATGAGCACGCGCTGGCTGCGCCGCCAACCCGAGACCGCTCGCCTCCCGGTCGGCTACCTCGTCGACCGCTGGACTGCTGAGGCTGCGCTGCTGGCGGCTGCCAGGCTGCGCGCGGGGATTCCCGCGGTGGTGCTATATGGCGAGGACATCCGACGGGCGCCCCCGCGCAGAGGCCGCCTGATCGCCGCCATGCGGCTGATCGACAGTCGCTCCGCAGAGCAGATCGGAAGGATTGCGGCCGCGTGGTTCACCCGCCATCTCTCGGAGCCCATGCCGGCGGCCGCCCGCGACGGCTCGCCGGGTGCTGGTGGCCGGGCAAGCCTAGGGCCAGTGTTCGCGACGCACCTGCTCATCGCCGCCAACCACCAGGTGAACGCCGTCGAGTGATGGGTCGAGGCGCGGGAAGTCGGTGCGGCGGTGCGTCCCGCGGGACTCCTGCCTGTGGAGGGCCGCGAGGGCGATCAGCCGCGCAAGGGGATAGGGATCATCGAGCAGCTGCTCGAGCTGGTCCGCCCGACGGCGGGGACCGGCCAGCTGCCACATCGCCTCCCGCGTCTCGGTCGTGGGCGGCGTGAATCGCCACTCGGGGACCGGTGGCAAGCGGCCGGCGTGAGCCTCGGCCGCTGCGGCCTCGGCGACGCGGGCCCCGAAGACGAAACACTCGGTCAGCGAGTTGGACGCGAGGCGGTTCGCCCCGTGTACGCCGGTGCAGGAGCACTCGCCGACCGCGTAGAGGCCGGGCAGTGTGGTGCGGCCGTGCAAATCGCAGAGCACGCCCCCGATGAGGTAGTGGGCCGCTGGGGCGACCGGGACCGGTGCGCGTTCGGGGGCAAGACCCGCGTCGTGGCAGATAGCGAACACGTTGGGGAAGCGCCCTGGCTCGACCGAGCGCAGATCAAGACTCACGTGGTCAACGCAGTCCTCGTCCATCTGGTCGAGAATCGTGGCGGTGAGCGCATCCCGCGGAGCCAGCTCATCGGTGAACCGCCGACCGGAGGCGTCGAGGAGCACCGCCCCCTCGCCTCGCAACGCCTCGGTCAGCAGCGCGCCGTCGTGCTCACTGCCGGGAAGCGCCAACGCCGTCGGGTGAAACTGGCAGAACTCAAGGTCGGCCAGGTCCGCCCCGGCGGCGTGGGCGAGCACCGACCCGGCCGCGATCGCGCCCCATGGGTTGGTCGAGCGAGACCACAGCGCTGCCCCGCCGCCGGTGGCCAGCACGGTGGCCCGCGCCGCCAGGGGCCCCCGGTTGGTGATCACTCCCGCGCACCGATCGCGGTCGCTCCACAGCGCCACGATCGAGGTGCGCTCGCGTACCTCGATGCCCGGGCTTGCCTGCACGAGCTCGATCAGCCGGTCGGTGAGCGCCTTGCCGGTCGCGCTCCCCCCTGCGTGGACGATCCGCCGGGCGCTGTGCCCGCCCTCCAGCCCCAGCGACAAGCTTTCATCGGGATCGGCGTCAAAGCCGACGCCCCGGGCAACCAGCTCCTCGACCGCACCGGGTGCCTCCCGGACGAGCGCCTCGACCGCAGCGGTTCGGCACAGGCCGCGGCCGGCGTCCAGCGTGTCCCGGGCGTGGCGCTGCGGGGAGTCACCGGGGGCGAGCGCCGCGGCCAGCCCTCCCTGGGCGTAGTAGCTCGCGCTCTCGGTCACCGCCTCCCGGAGGCGCTTGCGGGAAACCAGCACCACTCGTGCGCCAGCCTCGGCCGCGCGCAACGCCACGTACATCCCGGCGGCTCCGGCTCCCACCACCGCCAGCTCCGTCGCTCCCGCGCTCCGAGCCCGCGAGCTTGCTGTTGGGCGCGGAGACACGGAGGGCGATCCTAGGGCGTGGGCTCGCCCCGCTCAACGTTCGGGGAATCTACGGATGGCCGCGTTCCGCCGCGGATCTACGATCGTTCACCGATGCGAGAGATCCCCACCATCGAAGAGCCGGTTCCGGTCCTCGCGCTCGCTCCGGCGGAGATCGAGCAGCTGACCGATGAGGTGCGCGCCCTCGCGAAGGAGCGCAACGCGGTGATCCTGGCCCACAACTATCAGGTGCCCGAGATCCAGGATCTGGCCGACTTCGTGGGCGACTCGCTTGGTCTCTCCCGGCAGGCGGCCGCGACCGATGCCGAGTTGATCGTGTTCTGCGGGGTTCATTTCATGGCTGAGACGGCCTCGATCCTCGCGCCCGAGAAGACCGTGCTGATCCCGGATCTCGACGCGGGCTGCTCGCTGGCAGAGTCGATCACCGCAGCCGAGCTTCGCAACTGGAAGCAGCGCTACCCCGGCGCGGTCGTGGTGATGTACGTCAACACCTCGGCGGAGGTGAAAGCGGAGACTGATTACTGCTGCACCTCGGCCAACGCCGTGGAGGTGGTCGAGCACGTGCGAAAACAGCATGGTGAGGACGTCCAGATCCTCTTCGGCCCCGACATGTGGCTCGGGACCTACGTCGAGCGGGTCACCGGCAAGCCGATGATCGTCTGGCCGGGCGAGTGCCACGTTCACGCCGGGATCACGCCGGAGGACATCAACCGGATGCGCGCCGAGCGCCCCGGATCGGAGTTCCTGATCCACCCCGAGTGCGGCTGTGCCACCCAGTGCATGGAATACGTAGCCGCGGGCGAGATCGCCGACGGCAGCGTGCACATACTCGGCACCAGCGGAATGCTCAGATACGTCCACCAGCATCCTGACGGCGACTTCATCGTGGCCACCGAGACCGGGATGCTTCACCCGCTTCGCAAAGCGGCCCCCCGGGCGCGCCTGACCCCCGTCAACGACAAGGCCGTGTGCAAGTACATGAAGATGATCACCCTGCCCAAGCTCCGCGACTCCCTGCGCGAGGGCAAGCATGAGGTCAGGGTTCCCGCCGATATCGCCGCACGCGCCCGGACGCCGATCGAGCGCATGGTGGCGATCGGCTGAGCCGGAGACCCGCAGCGTCGCGCGGAGGCGACGGACCCGCCTGTCTCCGCCGTCACGCGGGCAACAGCTCCAGCGTCTTGACGTGGCGCGGGCGCACGACCCTGAAGTGCCGACGATCGAGCGTCGCGAGCTTGGGTTCGCGCAGCCGTTCAGTCACGGCCATCACCGACGCGTCGACGAACCCGAGTCGTAGGTCGGCGTATCGCTCGAGTAGCTCTCCGATCCGGGCGTAGTCCTCGTGCAGCAGCGCCTCGATCTTGAATGCGCCCGCGGAGCAGTCCTCCAAGAACGCCTTGAAGGCGGCCGTGTCCGACGCGGTGCTCAGTAGGTACTCCAACTCGACGAGTACCGGCGCGGGCACCACGCGCGGCTCGCGCGCCGCCTCGAGTAGTCGCGCGCAGCGCTCGTGGCACGCATCGCGCGGCTCGATCGCCGCGACGAGCACGCCTGTGTCTATGACGAGACCCAAGCCTCGGGCTCGTACAGGTCCTCGCTCGCGAGCCTCGAGAGATCGGAGCGGTCCGAATGTCCGATGCCGATGATCGTCACCGGGGGCGGAGTCTGGCCGCTGTCGCCAAGCTCCTTCTCGAGCGCATCGCGGACAAGCTGAGCCATGGAGACGCCGCGCTCGTCGGCGCGGCGCTTGGCCCTCGCGAGAAGCTCATCATCTGCCTGGAACATCATTCGTCGCATGGTGCCATCATGATAGCACTGAGTCGGGGGGCTGGCATCGTAGGGCCCGACGCGGGGCTGACATCGTTGGGCGGTGGCCGATGGGCATCTGATACTCGCCGCCGGGGCGCTGTTGGCGGCGGGCCTGGTGGCCTCGCTCGTGGCTACGCGGCTTCGCATCCCCAGCCTGGTGCTGTTTCTGGGGGTGGGGATGCTGGTTGGCTCCGACGGGCTCGGATGGATTGAGCTCGACAGCTATCGGCTCGCCAGAACGATCGGCGTGATCTCGCTGGCGCTGATCCTGTTCGAAGGCGGGCTGACCAGCGGCCTCTTGCACCTCAGGCCCGTCCTCGGCGCGGCGGCGTCGCTCGCCACCGTGGGAACGGGGCTCACCGCGGTGCTCGCGGGGCTCGGCGCGGCCGGCCTGTTCGCGTTCTCGGTCAAGGACGGACTGTTGCTCGGGGCGATTCTCTCCGCGACCGACGGAGCGGCGATCTTCGCCCTGCTGCGCGGCTCGACCCTGTCGCGGAGGTTGGCGCGGACGCTCGAGGGGGAGTCTGGACTGAACGACCCGGTGGCCGTGCTGCTGGTCCTCGGCTTCATCGATCTGTTGACCAAGACGGGGTACGGCGCGGACGACATGGTCCTGCTGTTCGTGCGTGAGCTTGGGATCGGGCTGCTCATCGGGCTGCTGGTCGGAGGCGGGGGCGTGTACGCGCTCCGGCGGGTGAGGCTCGCGACGGCCGGGCTCTACCCGGTGGCTTCCCTGGCCGTCGCGGCGCTCGCCTACGGCGCCGCGGACTCGCTGCACGGGTCCGGGTTTCTCGCCGTCTATCTGGCGGGAGTGATCGTTGGCTCGGCGACGATCCCCGCCGAGCGAACAATCGTCACGTTCCATCAGGGGCTGGGGTGGGTGGCACAGGTGACGATGTTCCTCACCCTGGGGCTGCTGGTCTTCCCGGCCCAGCTCTCCTCGGTGGCCCTCAAGGGCACGTTGCTCGCGCTTGTGCTGGTGTTTCTCGCCAGGCCGCTCGCGGTCGCCGGCGCAACGCTGCCGTTCGCCTACAGCCTGCGAGAGCGGGTGATTTTGGGATGGGCCGGGTTGCGCGGCGCGGTCCCGGTCGTGCTGGCCACCTTCCCGGTGATCGAGCACGTGCCGCGCAGCCTGCAGTTCTTCAACATCGTCTTCTTCGCCGTGCTCGTCTCCACCGTCTTGCAGGGCGCCACGTTCGAGCCGCTGGCACGCCGTCTGCGGCTCACCACGAGCGAGCCGGCGCTGCCGCGGCCCCTGACCGAGATCGGAACGATCCGCCGGCTCGGAGCGGAGGTGCTCGAGCACACGGTGGGCCCGGAAGACGCGATCGCGAACGCGCGCGTGCGTGACCTCGGGCTGCCGCGCGACGCCGTGCTGAACGTCATCGTCCGAGGCGACCGGGCAATCCCTCCCCGTGGCTCCACCCGGTTACGCGCCGGCGACGAGTTGCACCTGCTGATAAGCGAGGAATCCGCCCACCTCATCGGGGGCCTGCTCAGGCGCTGGCGCGCCGGGCCGATCGGTCCGCCGCCCCGACCACCGCGTCGGGTGAGCGGCCGCCGGCCGATCTTCTCGGTCTGGACCTGGAACGAGGAGCGCGACGGCGACCCATCCCGTCCCCGCGCGATCGCCGGCCAGGCGGTGATCGAGCAGCTGCGCATCCGGCGCGAGCATCCCGGGGGCCTCTGGGTCCTGGCCGACGGCCGCTACGCCGTAACCGGACAGCTGGCCGCGGTCGGCTCCCGGCGCGACCTGATCGCATGGGCGCGACGGAGAATGCGCAACGCACCCGCCGAGGAACGAGCATGGCTGCAAAACGTCATCGGCGCCCTCGCCGCCGACCACGCCGAGGCCACCGCACCGGGGTAGGTAAGAACCCACCTGCGGGCAACGCAGACGAGCACATGAGCGCAACGATCCACACCAACGGATACCGACGTCGGATCGAATCGGCGCGCGAGCTCGCGAAGCGGGGCGTGCGAGCCGAGATCGACCACGACGCCGTACAGCGGGCGGCCCGAGAGCTGCTGGTGGCGCTCGGCGCCGATCTTGTGAGCGAGGGGCTGCGGGAGACGCCGCGCCGGATGGCCGATGCGTACAGCGAGCTCCTGACCCCAGAGCCTTTCAACCTGACCACGTTTCCGAACGACGAGGGCTACGACGAGCTGGTGGTGGTGCGCGACATCCCGTTCCAGTCGCTGTGCATGCACCACGTGCTGCCGTTCCACGGCGTCGCGCACGTCGGGTACCTTCCGAGCGAGCGGATCCTCGGGCTGTCGAAGCTAGCCCGGGTGGTCGAGCACTTCGCGCGTGACCTGCAGCTCCAGGAGCGCCTGACCACGCAGGTCGCCGACTGGCTGCAGGAGCACCTGGAGCCCAAGGGGGTCGGGGTGGTGCTGCAAGCCGAGCACCTGTGCATGTCGTTGCGCGGGGTGCAGAAGCCAGGCACCCGAACCGTCACATCGGCGCTGCACGGACTGGTGCGCGACGACCCGCGCACGCGGGAGGAGTTCCTGAGCCTGGCCGGAGCCAAGGCGCGATGAGCGCGTGACCGAGATCCGAAGGAGATCATCATGACGCCCAACCCGAACCTGAGACGGCTGCACGAGGCCGGAGTGTCGATCTGGCTCGACACTGTGTCTCGTCAGCTGCTGCAGAGTGGCGAGTTCGCCGAGCTGATCCGTGACTACAGCGTCACCGGCGCGACCTCCAACCCCACGATCTTCGCCAAGGCGATCACCGGCTCGGACCTGTATGACAGCGAGCTACGCCAGCTGGCCGATGCCGGTCAGCGCGATCTGCAGGAGCTGTTCTTCGCGCTCGCCCTCGACGACGTGCGCGCGGCCGCCCGCGAGCTCCGGCCGACATTCGACGGAAGCGGGGGACGCGACGGCTTCATCTCGTTTGAGTGCACGCCTGACCTGGCGCACGACACCGAGGCGACGATCGTCCAGGCCACGGATCTGTGGCGGCGGCTCGGTCAGCCGAATGTGATGATCAAGGTGCCGGGAACCGCGGCCGGCCTGCCGGCGATCGAGGAGCTGACCCGCCGCGGGGTGAACGTCAACGTGACGCTGCTGTTCTCGATCGAGCGCTACGACCAGGTGATCGAGGCTTACCTACGTGGGCTGCGGGCGCGGGCGAGCGCGGGCGAGCCGCTCGATCAGGTCAAGTCGGTCGCGTCGTTCTTCCTCTCCCGCATCGACACCAAGGTCGACAACCAACTGCCGCCTGACTCGCCGTTGCGCGGCGAGGTCGCGATCGCCTCGGCCCGGGTGGCCTACCAGCGCTACCTGGCCAAGTTCACCGGAGAGGCATGGGAGGACCTGCAGGCCCGTGGCGCCAGCCGCCAGCGGCCGCTCTGGGCCAGCACCGGAACCAAGAACCCCGCCTACTCGGACACGCGCTATGTGTCCGAGCTGATCGGCCCCGATGTCGTGAACACGATGCCCGACCACACGCTGCGGGCGTTCGCCGACCATGGCGAGGTCGTTCGCACGCTGGACACCGACCCGCAGATGGCCGAGCGGATCCTGGCCGACTGCGCCGCCGCCGGGGTCGACCTTCGGGCGGTGACCGACGAGCTCGAGCGCGAGGGGGTCCAGGCCTTCTGCGACTCCTACCACCAGCTGCTCGACTGCATCGAGGGCAAGCTGGGCGTGGTGGCGGCCTCCTAGGAGCGTGGGTCGCTATCGGTTCGCGGGGCGGGTGAGCGGCGGAGATCCTCGGTCCTGATGGTCGTGACGGGCGGTGTGATGGTGGTCGTCGGGTCGCTTGCCGGCAGCCGACCTCTTCCGAGG
>Ga0209810_1000775_pt1 | contig 59676 bp, 64 predicted proteins | sample Coa_R1_7_FD_187159 | JGI IMG/M metagenome (GOLD analysis project Ga0209810, IMG submission 187159) | Surface soil microbial communities from Centralia Pennsylvania, which are recovering from an underground coalmine fire - Coalmine... | ecosystem: Environmental > Terrestrial > Soil > Unclassified... | reverse complement strand
CGACCGCAAAACCATCCACCGCGCCGCTCAACTCGCCTTCGTCGTCGCCATCCTGCTCATCGTCAAACTCCTCGACCACCACCACCCCGACCGGCACTGACCAGCCCCTATCCGCTCACCCTCTTAGGGACCGGCGGACCCTTTCGAATGCCCACTCGGACGCCGGTGGCGGAGTCTCGTAGTGTCTCGGCGTGAAGGTCATCAGACGAGTCATTGTCTTCGACGCTCGCGACATCGAAGCGGAGAGCAGATTCTGGGCCGGACTACTGGGCGGCCAGGTGCGCCGCGACGACGACTGGCACAGCATCCTGATCGACGGCGAGTGGGTCATGGGCGTGCAACAAGCCCCGAATCACATCCCGCCGGAGTGGCCCGCCGGTGACCAGCAACAACAAGTGCACATTGACCTTCACGTCGACGACTTAGAGGCCGCCGGTCTGCTCGCCGTCCACCTAGGAGGACGGCAACTCCAGGGCCCAAAGAGACCTGCCGACAACCCCGACGGCGACGAGAGGTTTGCCGTCTATGCGAGCCCGGCCGGCCACCCGTTCTGCTTCGGCGTCCACTGACTCAGACCTCCGCAGGAGGATCTACCTCAGATTGAGTTGCCAGGGGACACCGAACCGGTCCTCAACCCATCCATATCGCCGGCTGAAGCCGTAGTCGGCGAGAGGCATAAGGATCTTGCCGTCTTCGGCCAGTGCCCCGAAGAGGCGCGTGAGTTCCTCCTCGTCGCCGCATTCGACGAATAGCGAGATCGCCGGGGTCATATCGAAGCCATGTTGCACCGGGCTGTCTATGCACGTTAGGCGCTGGTCCAACAGCGTGCAGACCGCAAGCTGGACCTGACCACGAGGACCTGGGCCGTCATCGCCGTAGGTATCGAGTTCGTCGATGGTGAAGCTTCCACTGAAGACCTGCTCGTAGCGGCGCAGGGCCTGCAATGCTCGTCCGTTCTGGAACATGAGATGCGTGTGGACTGACTCGGCCATACTGTTCCCGCTCCTGTGTCCTCCCCACGCTAGGTCGGGCGTCGGGGCGGCCGGCTGTGACGTGCCTCGGCGACCCGCCCGAGTCGGGAAATTCCGTGTTAGCCGGCAGCGAATCGCCTCCGCCCTTCAGGGCAGCGCCAAGAAGTCGGCGACCACCGCCCTCAGTTGGGACGATCCGCAGATGTCGTAGTGGGTCAGCCCCGGCAGAATCGCCAGGCGTGCCCCGCCACGGGTGGAACCGTCCCAGCCGGGGTCGGCCAGCCCACCTCCCAGCAGACCGTAGAAGTCACTGATATGACTGGTGGGGATGCTATCGGCGTCGCCGTAGACGAGCATCGTCTGGGCCGTCATCGCCTTCACGTCATCAGCCCAGTCGAAGTCGCGCCGGGTCAGGTCACCCACCTTGTCCATGAGCGCCGGGAACCCGCCTGGGTCCGGGGCGACCTCCGCGTAGGCCGCGTACACCGGAGAATGCCGCATGAACTGGAACCCTTCGTGGCTCATCTGGTCGAAGTTCGCCCGGACCTCGGGGAACCATCCGTCCCGGCGAAAGGGAAACGACACCACAACAAGCCGGCGAACGGCTTCGGGGTGTTGGATTGCCGCCCGCAGGCAGGCCCCGGCCCCCAAGGAATAGCCGAGCAGATCGGCTCGACCGAGCTCGAGATGGCCCATGAGCGCGGCGAGATCATCTCCGAAAGCCTCCCAGGTGAACGGACGATCGATGTCGGCGGTGTGACCGTGCCCCTGCAACTCTACGGCGACGACTCGACGGTCTCGGGCAAGGCTGTCGAGTAACCCGTCGAGCGTGCTGATCACGGCGTACCCACCGTGGACGACCACCAGTGGCACGCCGCCGCTACCGCGACTCTGCCAGTAGATGTCCAATCCGTTTACCGGGGCATAGCCCTCCGAGGTCTGGTCGCTCACCGTTGGCTCCTTCCCGGTACACGGTCGCACCTGGATAGACGGCGCCATGGACCTGCGTTCATCGGTAGCACACGAGACCGGTCTGGACTGCCGGCGATGGGTACCCACGCGCCAGGACCGTAACCGGCCAAGGTGGCCACCGCTCTCCTCTGGCGCCAACAGCTACCCTCCGGCCGCCCAGAGCGGGGAGGCCGACTCACAGCGGTCGCCCGCTGGAGCAGAATTGGCCGTGGCCTTCCCGCCCATGCCCTGGCGTCTTCTGCTGATGTTCGCCGTGGTGGGCTGTCTCAGCGGGGGCATTGTGGGCCTCGTGCGCGGCCTCCGGTATCCCCCGACTGTTTTGCTCGCCATCGTGGAGGGCGGCATCCTGTTCGGAGCCCCGGCAGCCGCGCTTGGCCTCCTGGCCGTCGGTCTGTGGACGCTCGGGAGGCGTGTGCATCACCAACGCCCCTAACGACAGATCTCGCGCCCAGGTGCCGTGCCAGGCTGGGCGCTCCTGTCGACTCCCCAGCCGGGAGTGGTCGAGGCCCTGGCTACCGTTAGGCTACCGAGAAGCCCTGGTGCCGGGCACGATCTTCCTGCCTCGGTACGACCGCTTGTCCCGAGTCAGGGTCCACCGCGTCCAGCGCTTCGAGGAGAGCGTCATGGGCAGCGCTGCCTGTAACCACGGCGCTATCAGGTCCAGATCGGCATCGGTCGCCATGGGGATGCTCAGGCTCAGACCCAGCGAACGCTTCGCCTGCAGGACCAGCCGCGTCGATGAAGCCCCCAGCGTAACCCCGGTCGGCGTCTGAAAGTCGCCGAAAAGGTCCGGGTCCTGCCCAGGCCACAGGCCTGGACCGATCGGGGAGCGAAGTCGGAAGTCTGCCGCGCACCACAGCCACACGGGCGCCATTCCCCACTGGTTCGTGGGCTGCGGCTCGATCGACTCGAACAGGGAGAGGGCAGCCTCCATTCGCTCCCACGGCACCGGGAAGCGCTTGAGGCGGCTGGAACTCCTCGGGAACTGGTGTTCAATGAGCCGAGCGACCTCACCGTCGACCGTCAGACCCGGCGTTGCGGGGAAGTCAAAATACGACTCGATCGGCGAGGCGACCGTGCACGCCTCCAGGAAGCTGAGCCAGGCGGCGAGAGCGTCCCTGGCTGAGGTATGCCCCAGCCCGTGCGCCCCGCCGCTAGAGATCGGCAAGCCGTCATAGACGACTGCGGACTCCATCACAGAACGACAGTGTGCCGCAAAGCCCGAGGCGGTCCCTACTCCGGCCGGACCTTGCTGATCCGACCCAGTACCGCGCCCTGAGCTCCAACCGCCAATAGGGGATCGCCCCGAGCTTTCCCGCCGCACACGACGGCCTCTCCGTGCGGGCCCTGTGCGATCCCTGGCGTGAACCAGGTCGCCGTGAGCTCGAACTTCGGTACACGGTTGGTGCTACCGATGTCATCGAGCGTGGCCAGAACGCGGTTCCTATACGGTGACCGAGTGGTGCGATAGCCCCACGTCTGAAGTTCCATGGTCCGCGACGGGCCCTCCAGGGCAGGACCAATGTCCCGCAACAATCGTCTACCCGGGATCGTCCCCAGGGCCAGCAGGACGCCAACGAGGGCAAGGGCACCAATCCAGATGTTGAGGCCGGCGTTCGAGTGGTGGGTCACGAGCACCAGGACCCCAAGGGCGAAGAGGATGGTCCCGCCATACAGCATCAACCTCTGACGTCGACGGACGTACGCGAGGAACGAGGGCACGGTCATTAGTTGGATGACTCATTCTCCTTCATCAGCCCGGACCGACGGGGGTTGCCGGCGATGGCGCCCGCCGGGCCAGGTGGCCCTCCGGTCAGGTCGTCACTGGCCGGATCCGAGGCTGCCCGGCCATATCGCCGTCACGAACCCTGGCGCGCACCCCTCCCCCCCCATACTTCGGGGGCACCGCCCGCCGATCCCGGGCGACCCCGGCACGTCCCCGGCCTAGGTGACAAGATGTCACCGTTGGATGGAGCTGGGAGGGGGAGCAGATGACCTATGCCGCTGACCGAGTGATCCTCGACGCCGACAGCCACGTGATGGAGATGGCCGACTTCTTGGATGGCTTTCTCGACCCTGCCGAGGCCTCCCGGCTGAGGCGGCGGGGGATGGAGGCTTTGGCCCCGGTGTTGGACGACGCCTTAGCGAAAGCGGCCGCCCGCCGGGCGGACCCCGGGGCTGCCGCCGAGGCCGAGCAGAGGCTGCTCACCGACAAGGGGTGGGCGGCTCTCGGAGGGTTCGACCCGGCCGAGCGCAGCCGGGCGCTGGACCTGTTCGGGTTCCAGGGCCAGCTGGTTTTCGCCACCTTCGCCACCGCCATGTTCTCGCTGCCCCGTAGCCTCCGCCGCTACGAGGACCAGGCGGAGCTGGCCGCCGACCTTGACCTCTTGTACGTCGGCGCCGGCGCCCAGAACCGGGCCATGGCGGCGTTCTGCTCGGCTGATCCTCGCCTCCTGCCGGTGGGCTATGTGCCACTCGTCGACCCCGAGCGGGCGGTCGGCTGCGCCGAGGAGGCCATCTCGCTGGGCTGCTCGGCCCTGATGGTGCCGTCGACCGCGGCCGGCGAACGATCTCCGTCCCACCCCGACCTCGACGAGTTCTGGTCCCTGCTGGAGAGGACCGATACGCCGTTCGTGCTCCACGTCGGGGGCGGTGGGCGGCTGTTGGACCGGGCCTTCCACAACAACGACATGCCCGTCACCGACCACCTCGGGGGAGGAGAGAACATCCGCTCCAAGGACTACCTGGCCATCCACCACTCGCCGTCGGTGTTCCTGGGAAGCCTCATCCTCGACGGTGTCTTCGACCGTCACCCGTCCCTCCGGGGAGGCTGCATCGAACAGGGCGCGGGATGGGTCGTCTCCTGGCTGCACCATCTCGACTATGCGCAGCGGGCGTTCCGCCGGACCGAGGAACCTCTGCGACGGCTGGCCGACACGCCGTCCGCCTACGTGCGGCGCCACCTCAAGTTCACGCCGTTCCCCGGAGAGCCCGTTGGTTGGATGATCGAACAAGCCGGGGCCGAGCTGTTCATGTTCTCCACCGACTACCCCCACCCTGAAGGCGGCCGCGACCCGCTGGCCAAGTTCGAGGAAACTCTGACCGGGGCGGGTGAGACGGAGAGAGATCGCTTCTACGCCGGGAACATGGCAGAACTACTCGGGAGTCACACGCCCGGGGTTCATGCTGCGATCTGACCGGTCGGGCCCCAGCTCAGAACCGCCGACGACCGTCATTCCGATGCCGGCCCTGTAAGCGGCGGTCCGGAAGCGAGGTCGGCCACCACTCTGCCGCCCACGCCTCCCACGACTCGAACCCGGCCGGTGGTGGGTCGATCTCCGTTGCCTCGAGCTCGGTGGCACCAGGGGGCTGAAAGCCTTCCCGCCAACGTTGCAGGTCCGCCCGGGTCATCTCGAACCTGGTCGCGTCGTCGGCGATGGGGTGCGTCTGAACCCGCCGCCACTGCTCGTCCTCATCCACCTGCAGGTAGACCAGCTCGCAAGTGGCCCCGACCGAGGCGGCCAACGTTCGCAGCGCCGAACGCTCGTCTCTGCCCCATACGCCGAAGTCGAGCACGACGTTGACCCCGATGCGCAACGCCGACAGGCCCAGCCAGATCAAGCGGCCCTCCAACACATTGCGTTTGCCCTCGGGCTGCTCCTGCCCGAAGAGGGGGATCATCCACTCGTCCGGAGTCAGACGCAGAGCACTCCACGCCGATGCAAGCTCACGGGCCCGGCTGGTCTTGCCTGCTGCGGGCAGACCAACCATCACGAACATCCGGGGTGGGCCGCCTTGGCCCGCTTTCGAGTCCGACTGCATGGTCGGACGGTACCGGGGCGGACACCGGATCGGAGAGGTCCAGGGGCGGCCTGGCCCGAGGCCTTCTACCCGGCGATCGGATGAGCCCAAGGTGTGGTGACGGCGACGGCCACGCCGGGGGTCAAGGGTTCAGGTACAGAGTGGCAGCGGCGAAGTCCAACACCATCCGCCCGTTGCGGGAGAGCACGTCGTTGCCGAGCAGGCCGCCGAGTGACGGGCTTGGTAGCGGGTCGCTCACTACGACTTGGGATGGCAGCCTCACGGAGCCCACCGACCAGGGCCCGGTGCGCACCGGCTCAGCGGTGACCGTGCAGGCGAGCGCGTCCCGTGTCTGGGGTGGGCCGGCAGCCGAGAGGTGGCCGTCCCGCACCACCAGTGGTGACACCACGCTCGTGCCCGCGCCCGTATCAACGACGAAGGATCGAGTGCTGCCGGCGATTTCGACCGGGGCGAGCACCTGGGTTCGCCGCTGTCCCTCGACCAGGGAGACCGGTACCGGCTCCGGGTCGCTTGACTGAACCAGGGCGTCGGTCGCCGGGGCGACGGGCCCACGGGTGATCGCGGCTGCCTGGGGCGGCGGTGGGCCCTCCGGGGCGGCCAGGGAGAGGGTCTGGCTCCGGTAGTCGAGCCCGATGGCCCCGAAGCGTCTGAGCACATCGGCGCCCAAGATGCCTGCCAGGGTAAGGCTGCCCAACGGGTGCATGTACCCGGAGAGGACTTGTTGCGGGGCGAGCTCGATGTTGTCGACCGACCACGCCGCCAGAGCAAGGGTTGTGGTGGTCTCCGAACAGCCCACCCCGGCTGCCGGGCGGCTGGCGCCGGACGAGGACAGTCCGAGACGGGCTGCGGTGGCAGTGCTGATGAAGGAGCCCACCGCCCCGGTGTCAAGGGCGAACGGAAGTGGACCGTTCCCCTCGATGCAGACCCCCACAATCACCGCCCGCTCCGGCCCCCTGGTCACCACGCGGACAGGCACGCTCGCCGGCCATCCGCCACCAGCGCGCACCTGACACGACCCCGGCAGACGCCCCAGGCTGAAATGCGGGCCGGTGCTAGGAGAGCCCCCCGTGCCGCACCCGGCGGTCACCCCAGCCAATATCGAACACACCAGAGCATTCCGGTGCCGGCGCCGCGTCACCCGGCGTCGCGACGCAGCAGCTGCCGAAGTTGTTCCGGTGTGGCGGCACTTGGCTCGGTCGTCCGCATGAAGTCCACGAGAATCTCTGCGAAGCGGACGGGGTCCTCCACGTGGGGGAAGTGGCCCACGTTCTCCATCACTTCCAACCGGCTGTTCGGGATGGCCTCATGGGCGCGGTGGGCATGAACGGGAGGAATTATCTTGTCCTGGTCGCCCCAAACGATGAGCGTCGGCATGGTCGAGGCGAGGTAGAGACGGTCCAGGGCGCTGACCGATTGGCCGCCCGGGTCGATTACCCCTCGCACGGTGCGGACGAACGCCCGGCGCGTCTCGGGCTCCATGAGCGATCGGTAGGCGCGCCACATCTCGGCGGCCCGCGCTTGGCGGATCCCTCGGTCTCGCAAGAACCCGGAGAGCGCGTCACCCCACCCCCGCACGAAAGAGGGGAATACGGCGGGCATCAGGTATTCGGCCCCGGGCAGGGTCACGAGCCGCAGGATCCAGCTGACCTCGCGCCCAAGACCGCCAGCGTCGACCAGGACCAGTCGTTCGCAGAGTTCGGGGAACTGGTAGGCGAACTGCATGGCCACCCCGCCCCCGAAGGACTGACCGACAACGGTGGCCCGCTCGACACCCAGGACGTGAAGGAAGTCGCGGATCCCGCTGGCATGGTTTCCCAAGGAGTAGTCGCCGGCGGGCTTCGCTGACTTGCCGTGCCCGAGGAAGTCCGGGGCCAGGACGGTGTAGTCACTGTGGAGGAGCTGCATGGCAGGGATCCAGGTGCCGGAGCTACCGGCCATTCCGTGCAGGAACAGCACCACCGGGCCCTCGCCGCCGCGCCGAAACGCGAGGTCGTGACCGTGCACCGAGATCCATTCGACCGGGAAGTCGCGGCGTCGCATCGCCTTCATAAGCCCTATTGTCACCGATCCGGTGGCGGACCGGGGGCACGGCATGGGGTGATCGTCCGGGTCAGGTCCGATCTCCGGGCAGGGCGGCGCGGACTTCGCCCGCCAACCGGTCGGGGTCGGCGAGCCGCAGCACTATGCGTCGATAGTGGTCCCCTCGGAGCTCGATGATCAGGGCCTGGCGGCCTCGTGCGACGGCCCAGAACTCCTTCCCGCGCTGTCAACATAGGTGCCTTCCACCACGCCGAAGCCGGCCGTCCCGGGCCACGCAGACCCTGAGGCCGGACCGGTTCATCCTCCACTCCGCCCCCCGCACCGGCGCCCGTCGGGCTGTCGAGCGGCGACGATGCGCACCGCGGCCCGGTCGCTAACGTCGTGGGGATGGAGCCAGGCTGGCCGACGCCGCTGGGGACAAGTTGGCGACCTGACTGCCGATAACCCTGCCTGATGGTGCCGCGGCCCCGATGGTCAACTCCTGTTGCGGCGGTGGTGATATTCGCCGGGCTGGTCATCGCCGCCGCCGGGGTGGTCGTGGCCTTCATCGGGTCGTTGTGCGGTTTGGACGAGTCGTGCTCCTCAGCGGACCACGCCACCGCGGGGCTTGGCCTCGCCATCATCGCTTTGGGCTTGGTGGTTCCGCCGCTGCTGGCCGTATGGGCCACTAGACGGTGGTGGTGGCTCGCTGCTCCGGTCGTGGTCGTCGGCGCCGTGGTGGCGGCAGTCACGGTCGGCGCCGCCCACAATGCCGCCCGCCAGCGCCAGGCGGTCGAGTCCTACACCGCCAGTCGGAGACTGGCTGCCACGCTCGACGCCGTGGCCGGCTTCGGCCCGGTGGCCCCGCCGCCGCCTACGGCGACGGTGGCCGAGCGGGTGATGGTGGCCCGCCGGACCCAACAGTCCGAGCTGGACGAGTTGGAGGCCGACCGGGCTCGGCTCGCCGCTCAAGGAATCTCCCTAGGCGATCAGCAGGGTTATGGACAGGTGAATGTGACTCAAGCCGGCCAGAAGTACTGCTACCGGGTCCCCCTGTTTGCGCTGCGCGGCTCGGCCGAGCCGGGGAGCTGCCATCAGGCCCCCTAGCCCAAGCGGTCGCTTCGATAGGGCTGTTCAGGGTTGGGACTCGGGCGTGGAGCCCTCGAGGTAGCGGTCGGGCTCGGCTTCGAAGGCCTCGGCGCACCCCGGCGCGCAGAAGAAGTAGTTGCGACCCAGGTGTGTCCGTACCGCCGCTGCGGTAGCTGGATCCACGGTCATGCCGCAGACGGGATCAACTGCCATTTCCGACTCCTCCATTCTCTGGTGGTTCGCGTTCTCGGGCGAGGACTCTGACCCGTGGCGGGCTGGGTCTCGGTCGAAGCGGGAGGCGCAATGGTCCGAGCAGAACCAGTACTCGTGGTGGGCGTGGCGCCGATGGGCCGGAGCGTTGGAAATGCGCACCTGCATGCCGCACACCGGATCCATGGCGTAGCCGGCGCCGCCCCCCAGACGCTGGCGATTTCGGTAGAGCCAGTAAAGAAGGGCGAAAACGACGATGAAGACGATGTTCAGGAAGGTGGTGTAGTTCCAATGGAAGGAGGTGGCCGCGATCTGCGTTGGCCGGCGGCGGGGAACGAGATCCGCCGCCGAGAACACCCGCTCGACGACGAGCCCCGCCGCGGCCATCACGGCCCAGAACAGGCCGACCAGGCGCAGGGTCAGCTGTCCTCCGTAGTAGCGGCGGTAAATGAGGACGAGGGGCGCGGCCACCAGGTCGGCGAAGATGAAACTGATCACCCCGCCGAAGCTGATTCCCCCTTTCCACAGGGCCGCCGCCATCGGCACGTTGCCAATCGAGCACACGAAGGACAGGAAGGCGATGACCGGGCCGACCAGGACATTCTCCACTGAGGTCCCCCAACCGTGACCACTCAAGAAGACGGTGTGCCACACGCTGTTCGGTACCAGGACGGCGAGAAAGCCGGCGACGGCGTAGCCGATCACCATCTCCCGCCGGAGCATTGTGAGGTCCGCCATCGTGTAGCTGGCGGCGTCGGCCCAGGCTGCCTTGGAGGTGAGCTTCACCCGCCATGGTTCCTCGTCGAGCTCGGCTTGGCGGGTCTCCGTAACTCCGGACATGTCGGCGTGGTCGTGGCCGGTGTCGTTTCGGCCCGAGCCGAGCCGGCGCCTTGCCGCCTCCACCAGGTCCGGGCGGAGGACGAGCCCACCGACCACTGCGAGCAGGACGATCATGATCTGTCCACCGAGGAATTCGGCGACGGTGAACTGCCAGCCCATGAGGATGGCCAGCACTATGCCGAGTTCGACGACCAGGTTGGTCGAAGCGAACATGAAGATCATGGCCGATGTGAAGTCAGCTCCCTTTTGGAACAAGGACTTGGCCATGGCGGACGCGGCATAGCTGCAAGAGGACGACACCATGCCGAAGATCCCCGCCCGGGCCACGGCGGCGGGACGGTGGTTCGGAAGATTGCGCTCCATCTGCTCGTGGGAGACGAAGGCCTGAACTGCTCCGGACAGACCGAACCCGAGCACCAAGGGCCACAGCGTCTCCCAGAACATGAAGAACGCCTCGCGCAGTGAGCGGCCGACGTCTGCGATTGCTCCGCCGGCAGACAGCGCCAGGAGAGCGGACATCAGGAGCGGACCAGGCGCTCGATCGCCTGGCGGGCCTCGTGGACCTTGGCATCGGCCTCGGGGCCACCCTGGGCGATGGCCTCGGCCACGCAGTGTCCAAGGTGGTCTTCGAGGAGCTCGAGGGCGACCGACTCCAGCGCCCGGGTGGCGGCGGAGATCTGGGTCAGCACGTCGATGCAATAGACATCCTCGGCCACCATGCGCTGCAGGCCCCTGATCTGGCCTTCGATTCGTCGCAGGCGCCGGCCGAGAGCCTGCTTGTCCTGGCTGTAGCCGGGCACTCCGTTCCTCCGTGTCGACCGAGGAGGTCATGATACCCTACAGGGGTATCGGGGAGCCGGGGGTTACCGCACCGGACTAGCCAGCTCGCCCACAGGCCAAGGAGCATGGGGGACGTGGTCGACGACATCGTGGATCCGCGCCGCACCGAGCCCGCCTTCGTCCTGGGCGAGCGAGCGATGCTGGAGGCGTGGCTCGAGTTCCATCGGGCGACCCTCTTGCTGAAGTGCGAGGGGTTGGACGACTTCAGGCGCAAGTCTCGGCCCATACCGAGCTCCAAGCTCTCGCTGCACGGGCTGGTGCGCCACATGGCGGAGGTCGAGAGGGGTTGGTTCACCCGCACGCTCCTCAGCAGGCCTGACACGCCGACCCTGTTCGTCCGGCCGGAAGCGGACGGGCAGGGCGACGACAGTGACTTCTCCCCCTTGGAGGAAGCCGATTGGGGCCACGACCTGGAGCTGTGGCAGACGGAGTGCCAACAGAGTCGAGATAACGCGGCCCGCTTCTCACTTGACGATGTTGGCAGCCGTCGGGGCCGGCCCTGCTCGCTGCGATGGATCTACGTCCACATGGTTGAGGAATACGCCCGTCACAACGGACACGCCGACCTGATCCGAGAGCTGGTTGATGGGGCCGTCGGCTGGTAGTGGAGCCGAGGATCCGAGGCAATCAGAAGGGCAGCCGCCGCCGGAGGAGCCGAGGAAGGGCGGACGCTCCGGCCACCGGCCGGTAGGCCTCGGCGGCGGCGGTGAGTTGCTGGTCTTGTTCCTCGGAGAGGTCGATTTCGGCCGCAGCTGCGTTGCGCTCCACCTGCTCGACGCTGCTAGCCCCGGGGATGGCTACGGTGTTGGGTCGTCGGATCACCCAGGCCAGTGCGATCTGGGCGGGGGTGGCGTCGTGGGCCTTGGAGATGTCACGCAGCGCGCCGAGAAGGTCGTGGGCCCGGGCCAGATTCTCCGGTAGGAAGTGGGGGTTCATGGCTCGGATCCCGCCCTGCGGAGGGTTGGTGGCGTCGTAACGGGCCGAGAGCAGTCCCTGGCCCAGGGGGCTGTAGGCGATCACCAGTCGCCCATGATCCTGGGCCCACGGGACCAGGTCGGTGAGCGGGTCCCGACGGACGAGACTGAACTGCACCTGGTTGGACAGAACGGCGCCACCAAAGGCGGCTTCCGCCTCTACCCAACGGTCCAAGGTGAAGTTGCTGACGCCGACATGGCGAACGACTCCTTCGTCCACCAACCGTCGCATTCCGCCCATCTGCATCCTGAGCGGAACGGTCGGGTTGGGCTGGTGGATCTGGTAGAGGTCGATGGAGTCGACACCCAACCGACGGGCACTGGCCCGGCCTCGCTGGTGGACCACTGGTCCGAGTGGGAGGACGGGAAACACCTTGGTCGCCAAGAACGCCTCGGACCTGCGGCCGGCGATGGCTCGGCCCACGATCCGCTCCGACTGGCCGAAGGCGTAGATCTCCGCCGTGTCGATCAAGTTGATGCCGAGGTCGAGGCTGCGTCCGACGATCTTGCCGGCTTCGTCCTCGGCGTAGCTTCGCCCGTAGCCCCACTCGCGTGATCCGAACTGCCAGCATCCGAGACCGAGGACCGAGACCCGAGCCCCACCCACTTCGACGTATCGCATGGCCCGAACCTAGCGGGCCATGTCACCCTCGAGGCGGCCGGACCCAGGATCAGGGGGTCAGGTAGGTGAAGATCATCATCTGGGTGGCGAAGGCGATCAGGTTTCCATCCTCGTCCCACAGGGTCGACTCGGCCGAGGCCCACCCGTCGTCGGCCCAGCGGGCGCGGTCATGGGCCAGGATCCACTCGGTGCGAACCGGCTCGTAGAGGTGCACGGTGAGGTCGGCGCTGGGTGCGAACCAGGGCTCCCCCCCGGGGCCCATGCGCTCGCCCACACAGCCGGGCATCCGATCGGCGAGCGTCACTACCCCGAGCGGATCGAGGCTCCCGTCCTCGAGGAAAGGCGGGTCATCGAAGCGGAGCCAGGTGGCGACTTCGGATCCGGTGGGCTGGTATTCCTCCCAGGGAGCATGGCCCAGCGCCTGGCGTCCCTCGACCCGGGTCCAGAAGGGGCGCGGCTCGAACGGTTCGACTCCTGGCGGAGGCTCCTGCCGGTACGAAGGGCAATCGGAGGGCGGTGGGACGAGCGGCGGCGAGACGTCGACGAAGGTCGGGCCCCGGCGGCGCGAGCCGAACACGGCGACCGTGGTCGCGCCGGCTTGGGAGCCCGGATTGCGCACCGTCGTCACCAGCTGGGTCGCTGACCTCCCGCGGCGCAGGATCTCGACCTCGATGTCCAGCTCACCGGCGGCCACCTGGCCGGCGAAGACCGTGGTGAGGCTGCGCAGCTCTTGGCTGGGCTCAGAGACCTCGCTCGCCGCCGCCCGCAAGCCGAACGAGGCGATCATTCCCCCTTGCGGGAGCGGCACGAGGTCCCAGCTGTGGTCGAGGACGGCGGCATAGCGGCCGGGGGCGACCCGAGTCACCGCCACGTCGTCGGCGAAGACACCGCTCATCGGGTCCGAAAGGTTGCAGGCGGGTGGCTGGGGAGGTCAAGCGGTTTGGGCGGGCTGCAGCTCCCGTTGGTGGGCGGGGCTGATGACCCGCTTTCGTGATCGAGCGATAAGCACGCCGACCAGGACGGCGACCATCGAAACCAGGGCCAGGCCGAGCTGGTGGACGCCGAGACCCACGTACTTGAGGCCCGACGCCAGGATCACCAGGGTGATGACCGGGCGGAGGTACTGGTCCGGAACGCGAGACGAGAGGAGAGAACCGACCAGGACGGCGGGCACGCTGCCAACGATGATCGATGTGGTGACCGGAACGGCGACATGTCCGAACAGCACGGCGCCAAGGGCGGCGGCCGCCGTGAGCGGAATGGCCTGGGTCAGGTCTGTTCCGACCAACTGGTTGGCTCCCAGCACCGGGTAGGCGAACATCAGCAGCACGATCATCAGCGACCCGGCACCGACCGAGGTGACGCCCACCACGAGCCCTCCGAGCACTCCGATCGCCATCGTCGCCAGGGGACGGATCCTGACCTCGCCGACGGCAGCGAGGCGGCGCTGGCCGGTGCGGCGATCGAGGAGGCGCCGGGCCCCTAGGGCAGCCGCCCCGGCCAGCAGGGCCGCTCCCAGCGCCACCTGAACGTTGTGCTCGGCGGTCCTGGTGGCCCCGAACAGGTGCAGGACGTAGGAGCCGGCGAAGGCGGCCGGCACCGAGCCGGCCGACATCCACGCCACCAGCCGGAGGTTGACTGTCCGCCGGCCGAGGTGGACGGCTGCGCCCACCGGGCGCATGACCAGGGCCGCCACCAGGTCGGATGAGATGGCCGTGGACGGTTTGATCGAGAACAGCAGGATGAGCATCGGCGTCATCAACGCGCCTCCGCCCGCGCCGGTCAGACCGACCAGGATTCCGACCACGGCGCTCCCCAGCACGATGTAGCCGTCCACGTCGTCTCCAGTCGCTAATCCCGAGTGACTCGCTCGACTTTAGGGATTGTGGCGGGACGCCGCAAGGGGACCGGGTGCCGCCGCCGCCGCTGGGGGCGCGAGCCCTGGTCAGGGTGGGCCGCCGTGCGGGTGGGCATAACCGGGCCATGGCCGCCGGATCGTGCGCCTTCGTCCTCGGTGGGGGAGGCCTGCTGGGTTCTGCCCAGGTCGGAATGCTGCGGGCGTTGTTCGAGGCGGGTATCGAGCCGGACATGGTCCTCGGGACCTCGGTGGGCGCCCTCAACGGCGTGGCCGTGGCCGCCGAGCCCTCGAAGGTGGCGGTGGAGCGGCTCGAGGCGCTGTGGTCGGAGGTCAGGGCCACGGACGTCTTCGCCGGCTCGCTGCTGGGTCGAGTGGTCAACCTGATCCGTACGGGGGTGAGCCTTCATGGCATCGGCGAGCTCCGCCGGCTGGTCTCGGATGCGGTGGGTGCCGACACTCGAATCGAGTCGCTGCCCCTTCCCTTTCAGTGCGTGGCCGCCCGGATCGAGGATGCGACCGAGCACTGGTTCGAGATGGGCCCGGCGGTCGATGCGGTCATGGCCAGTTGCGCAGTGCCGGGGCTCCTACCGCCGGTCAAGGTCGGAAACCATCACTTCTACGACGGGGGCATCGTCAACAGCATTCCTCTTAGCCGAGCTGTGGCCGCCGGGGCCCGCACCGTCTACGTCCTGCAGGTGGGCCGAGCGGGCTCGATGCTCGAGCCTCCTCGCCGACCATGGGAGGTTGGCCTGGTCGCCTTTGAGGTGGCCCGTCGTCACCGCTTCGCCACCGACATGTCCCACATCCCCTCCGGAGTCGAGGTCCACGTGTTGCCGGCCGGACCTCCCCCCTCGGATCTGCGCAGCCAACTTCGTTACCGAGACGCCACCTCCGTCGCCGACCGACTCCGCCGCTCGTACGAGGCCACGGTGGACTACCTGAGTCATCAGCAGGATCGACGATGACCGGCAGGAAGGCCGCCAAGCTGCCGCGGGGGGTGGCCGTGATCATCTTGTTCGTCGCAACCGGCCTGGTGTTGGTCCTGTCTCCGGGCCTGGCCGTCCTGGCCGCGGCGGCCAGCCCGCTCTGTGGCCGGCGGCGGCCGATCAGAATCTTGGTGCTCGCCATCCACTACCTCGTCCACGATTGCCTGACCGTCCTGGCCTGCGCCGGTTTGTGGCTGTACCACGGATGCGGTCGGCGCCTGCACACGGATGCGGCGCGCCGGCACCACTACCGGCTCGCCTGGTGGTTCCTCGACCGCCTCTACCGACGAGCGACGGCGGTACTCGAGGTCGACGTGGCCTACGACGACTCGGGCGATGGCGAGGCGGTGCTGGGAGACGTGACCAGGCCGGTGGTGGTCCTCGCCCGTCACGGCGGGGTGGCGGACTCGTTCCTCATCGTGCGCGAGCTGCTGAGGCTCGGACGACAGCCCCGCATCGTGATGGACGAACGACTGTCGCTTGACCCGGTGATCGGAGTGCTGGGGAGACGCCTCCCGGTGGTCTTCGTCCCGGCGCACGGACGCCACCGGGTGGTGGCGGAGATCAGCCGGTTGGCCGCCGGCATGGCGGACGGGGACGCTCTGCTTATCTTTCCCGAGGGGGGCAACTTCACCCGACGCCGCCGGCAGCGCCGGATCGCGTCGGTCCACCGCAGGGACTCCCGTCGGGGCCGGAGGGTGGAGCGGCTCCGCAACGTGCTGCCGGTGCGCCCGGCGGGCACGCTGGCCGCTCTGGAGGGGGCCCCGGCCGGGCAGGTGGTGATCCTCGGTCATCAGGGCATGGGGAGGATCGAGCGGCCGGTCGAGATCTTCCGCGACCTTCCGGTGGAAGCGAGGATCTCCCTGCGGGTGTGGGCCTACGAGTCGGAAGATCTGCCGCCCGGAGGGGATCAGCTCGTGAGTTGGCTCGACGAGCGTTGGGCCGAGGTGGACCGCTGGATCGACTCCGCACGGAGCCGGAGCTCGTCGGCCGCCTGACCGGATACGAAGCCCGGGGCAGGCTCGTCAATGGTTTGGGCAAAGCCCTCGCCCGACTCAGGCAGGGCCATCTTCACCCTGCGCCAGCGGATCAGGACGACCAACCCCAGAGCGGCGGCGCCTCCCGCGGTGACTTCGCGCAGGCCCACGTAGTCGGCGACCCACCCCTGGACGGTCGCGCCGACGGGATACAGCACCCCAAGGGCCATCATGTAGATACCAAGCACCCGGGCTCGGACGGCGACCGGGGCTCGCAGCTGGATCGTGGTGTTGAGGCCCGACAGGACACCGATGTAGGCCGCCCCGAGGGCGGTGATGCAGATGGCGCCTACCACCAGGGTGGGGGAGGCGGCGTATCCGACCAGGGCGACGCATACCCCTAGCAGGGCGGCGGACAGGACCCGTCGCCGACCAAGTCGTTGGGCGAGAGGGGCCAGGGCCAGGGCTCCGGCGACGGCACCCACCCCTTGGGCGGTCACCAGCACCGCAGTGCCCCGCGAGCCGGAGTGGAAGATCTTCAGCGCCACGGCGGGGACGAGGGCGATGAACGGCGAAGCCGTCACCGCCACCAAGGCGATCATCGCCACGGCCGTTCGGCAGGCGGCATCGTCTCGCGCCGCCCGGGCGCCTTCGATCAGCCGACGCAGGAAGCGCTCCTGGGCCGCTGGGTGTGGCGGGGGGAGCCTGACGGCCAGCAGGGCAGCGATCACGGCGATGAACGAGGCGGCGTTGGCCGCGAAGGCCCATTGGTATCCGGCGGTGGCGATGACGATCCCCGCCAGGGCCGGTCCAACGACCCGTCCCAGGTTGAACTGGGCGGAGGACAAAGAGACGGCGGCGAGGAGCTCGTCGGTGGGAACCAGGTCGGGCAGCATGGCCTGGTAGGCCGGGAAGCCGATGGCGGCGGTGGCTCCGCCGCCGAATACGAGCAAGGTGACGACTCCGGGGCTCGGCCGGCCGGCCGCCACCACGACGGCCAGAGCGGCGGCGAAGGCCGTCTCGCCGATGGTGGTGAGGATCAGCCATCGCCGGCGGTCCAGTCGGTCAGCCAGTGCTCCGCCCACCGGCGAGAGGAGCCCGATCGGCAGGAAGGCGGCGGCGGCGACGACCCCGGTCCAGCCGGACCTGCCGGTTCGGGCGGTGACGTATACGCCGACGGCCACCGTCTGCATCCACGAGCCGATGTTGGACACGAGTGCCGCTGACCACACGAGGGCATAGGAACGACGTCGCAGAGGTCGGAGCGAGGCCAGCGCCACCCGGCCAGGCTACGGGCGCAGGCCCGTGGGACACTGGGCCCATGGCCATCCTGCGGTTCCGCTTCTCCGAGCGGCCGGAGCTCTGGGACCGGATCGTCGGTCTCTCGGCTGAGGTGTGGCCGGAGTACAACCGGCACGGCGACGTGCTCAACCGCTACTGGGATCGCCTCTATCCAGAGTTCCCCGACTATCAGTTCGTGCTGTACGACGAATCGGCCGACGAGGTGCTGGCCGAGGGCCACACCATCCCAGTGGCCTGGAGCGGGGTGCCCGACGACCTCGGACCTGGTATCGACGCCAGCATCGTGGCGGGGTTCCACCTCCGGGAGACTGGGGCCCAGCCCACTGCCCTGTGCGCCCTGGCGGCGGAGATTCCCCCCCGCCACCGCCGGCGGGGGCTGGCCCCGGTCCTGTTGGCCGCCATGGCCGACATCGGGCGAGCCGCAGGGCTTCCGGCCCTGATCGCCCCGGTGCGTCCGAGTTGGAAGGAGCGGTACCCGCTCACGCCCATCGACCGCTACGTACGCTGGGTCAGAGCCGACGGCGCGCCACTCGACCCCTGGATCCGGGTGCATACGGGGATGGGGGCGGCCATCGGCCCCGCCCTCCCGGAGTCGATGAGGATCACCGGGTCGGTGCATGAGTGGGAGGCCTGGACGGGGATGGCCTTCCCTGAATCCGACCGGTATGTCTTCCCCGGCGGACTCGCTGTCGTGGACGTCGACCGCGAGAAGGACTTGGGGGCCTACTGGGAACCCAACGTGTGGCTGATGCACACCCTCGGGTGAGGGCCCCGGGCCGGCGCCCCCGATACGTTGGCGTCGCCTGGACGGGCGAATGGAGGAGCGATGAGCAAGGACGTCGAGAGCTTCCCGATCGAAGTTTCCCAGGCGGACCTCGACGACCTGCGTCAGCGGCTACGGCGCACAAGATGGCCCGAGGCGGAGCCGGTCGCCGACTGGTCGCAGGGCATCCCGCTCGCCTACACCCAGGAGCTGTGCCGCTACTGGGCCGACGACTACGACTGGCGTCGCTGCGAGTCGATGCTCATGGGCTTCGGCAGCTCGCGGGCGGTGCTCGACGGCCTCGGAATCCACTTCCTCCACGTGCGGTCCCCCGAGGAGGGGGCCCTACCCCTGGTCCTCACCCACGGCTGGCCCGGTTCCGTCGTCGAGTTCCACAAGGTGATCGGCCCTCTTGCCGATCCGGTCGCCCACGGCGGTGACGCTTCCGACGCATTTCACATCGTCTGCCCGGCCCTGCCCGGGTTCGGCTTCAGCGACAAGCCCACCGAGACCGGATGGGGAGTCGAGCGGATCGCCGCCGCCTGGGCCGAGCTGATGGCCCGGCTGGGCTACCAGCGCTACGGAGCCCAGGGAGGTGACTGGGGTGCCTCCGTCACCACCGCCCTGGCCGCCATCGACGCCGCCTCCCTGGCCGGCATCCACGTGAACATGGCGATCGCCTTTCCGTCCAGCACCGAGGACCTCACCGTCCAGGAGCAGGACGCTCTGGAGGCCATGCGTCATTACGACCGCTGGGACTCGGGCTACTCGAAGCAACAGTCGACCCGTCCTCAGACCATCGGGTACGGGTTGGTCGACTCTCCTTCCGCCCAGGCTGCCTGGATCGTGGAGAAGTTCTGGTCGTGGACCGACTGCGACGGGCATCCGGAGAACGTGCTCAGCCGCGACGAGCTGCTGGACAACGTGTCCATGTACTGGCTGACCCGCAGTGGCGCCTCGGCCGCCCGCATCTACTGGGAGAGCTTCAACAGGCCCAATCTCGCTCCCGTCGAGGTTCCTTCCGGGGTGACGCGGTTCCCGAGGGAGATCTTCCGGCCATCGCGTCGCTGGGTGGAGGGCCGCTTCACCGACCTGCGCTACTGGAGCGAGCCCGAACGCGGCGGTCACTTCGCCGCCTTCGAGCAACCGGAGCGGTTCGTCGAGGAGGTCCGGACGTTCTTCCGACTGGTCCGGTGACCCGTCACCTTGGGAGCAGATGACAAACTGCGCCGATGGATACGAAGGTGCTGGTGGAGGGCAGGGCCTTCCTGGAGGGGCCCCGCTGGCGAGAGGACCGGCTGTGGTTCTCCGACGTCCCCGCGGGAGAGGTCCTCACCGTCGACATGGACGGCCGATGTGAAACTGTTGCTGCCATCGAAGGTTCCCCGTCAGGGCTGGGCTGGCTCCCCGATGGGACCCTCCTCGTGGCGAGAGGCGTGCCCGCCGCCGTGGTAGCGGTGCCCGCCTCGGGGCAGGTTCGGATACACGCCGACCTGACCGGTGTGGCTGAGTTCCCTCCCAACGACATGGTTGTCGACAGCTCGGGCCGGGCTTGGTTGGGCACCTGCGACATCGGCGGGATACCCAAGCCGTCCGTCTCCCAGATCATCTGCGTCGAGCCGGACGGGTCGGCGTGGGTCGCCGACACGGACATGAGGTTCCCGAACGGCTCGGTCATCACACCCGACGGTCAGACGCTGATCGTCGCCGAAACGTTCGGGGCCGCCCTCACGTCATTCGACCTGGGCTCGGGCGGGCTAACCGGCAAGCGCCAGTGGGCCTCGGTCCCGGGATGCCTGCCTGACGGAATCTGCTTGGACGCTGAAGGGGCCGTCTGGCTGGCCGACGCCGGCGGGCAGGCGGCGGTGAGAGTCCGGCAGGGCGGTGAGGTGCTCGAGCGGGTGGATGTCGGCCGGGGCTGCTACGCCTGCACGCTCGGGGGGCCCGACGGCCGCACCCTGTTCCTGCTGACCGGGGAGTTCGGGCCCCCGGGGCGGGCTCTGGAGACCCGGCCGGGCCGTATCGAGACCGTGACGGTCGATGTGCCGGGGGCCGGCTCCCCCTGACAGTCCCTGGTCAGCCCGGCATGAGGCCGGTGATGAGGCGGGTGTCCGTGGTCGGAAACGCTGGCTCGGGCAAGACGACCCTCGCCCGCCGCCTGGCCTCCGCTCTCGGTGTGCCCCTCATCGAGCTGGACGCCATCCACCACCTGCCCAACTGGGAGCCCATCGATCCTGCCCGCTTCCAGGCAATCGTCGAAGAGATGACCGCAGCCGACGGCTGGGTCATCGACGGCAACTACCGGGTCGTGGTCAGCGATGGGCCGGTGTGGGCCCGGGCCGACACCGTTGTCTGGCTCGATCCTCCCCGCCGGACCGTCATGCGCCAAGTGATCCAGCGCAGTCTGTGGCGCGTCCTGACCCGGCGCCAGCTGTGGAACCAGAACCGCGAACGCCTCTCAAACCTGTTCGCCTGGGACCCGGAGGAATCCGTCATCCGTTGGGCATGGACCCAACACGACAAGTACCGCGATCGCTTCGAGTCGGCTATGGGATCGCCGGACCTGGCTCACCTCCGGTTCGTGCGCCTTCGCAGCCGCCGACAGGCCGAGCGGCTCCTGCGCGAGGCGGCCGCCTCCGGCTAGCGAGGACCGCCCATCCCCGAGAGCTCCTCGGCGAAGCTGCGTCGTGTGCCCCACCTGAACAGCGGCGGCAGCAGGGTCTTGGCCACCACCGCCTGTCCCAGCATGCGAGGGACCACCTGCTCGAGGCGCTCTTTCTCCACCGCGACCATCACCGCGTCGGCTACAGCCTCGGCGCTGACCTTGCGGGGGCGACTCCGGGCGTAGGGGTGGCCCCGGGCATCGAAGAAGGACGTGTCGACCGGGCCGGGGTTGACCATCGACACACCGATGCCGAACGGCGCCACCTCGACCGACAGGGCCTCGGTCAGACCCACCATGGCGAACTTGCTGGCCGAGTAGGCCGCTTCGAAGGGAGCGCCGATCCTGCCGGCGATCGAAGCGACGTTGACGATGTGGCCGTGGCGCCGCTCGATCATGGAGGGCAGGACAGCCTTGATGGCATAGACGGAGCCGAGGAAGTTGACCTGGTGGATCCGCTCGATCGTCTCGACGTCGGTCTCGGCCAGAGTGCCGTACGCTCCGATTCCTGCGTTGTTCACCAGGATGTCAACGGGACCGAGGGTCGACACCAGCCGGGCGATGGCCTCCTCCACCTGTCTGCGGTCTGACACGTCGGCGACCGCCGTCGCGCAGTCGCCCCCCGCGGCCGCACTGGTGGCGGCCAGGTCGGACGACGAGCGGGCGATCAGACCCACCCGCGCTCCCCGGGCCGCCGCCTTGACGGCGACGCTGCGCCCGATCCCCCGTGACGCCCCCGTCACCACTACGGCGGCTTCTCTCCAATCCATGACGACCCCCAAGGTTCACCGGGAATCTAGAGCGGTGGGCCGCCGACGTCCGAGCTCAGCGACCCGTGGTCCCGTCGATCAGCTCACGAAGGATGTCGGCGTGGCCGGCGTGGCGAGCTGTCTCCTCGAGCAGGTGCATGAGAACCCAGCGCAGATTGGTAGGAGGCTCGCCGTCTGCGAGGCCGTGACAGGGCTCGTCCAGGGGGTGGGTGGCCACCACCTGGTCGAGCGCGGACCACCCGGCTCGGTAGGCGTCGGTGGCAGCGAAAACGGTGTCTTCGGGCCCCACCGAGTCATCCAGCACCGGAGCTGTCTCGCCGACGAAGCGCTGCCTCACCCAAACCGCCTCGGCTCGGGCCATGTGCTTCATGAGCCACACGAGGCTGGTGCCCGTCGGCACCAGAGGGCGTCGAGCGGGCTCGTCAGCCAGGCCGGCGACCTTTCGCACCAGGGACTCGCGCTGGTACTGCAGCAGGGCCATGAGGGTCTCGACCTCATCTCCGCATATTCGGGGCGGCTTCTGGTCGGCCACCCCCGGATCTTACGGAGGGAACCTGGCTCAGTGTCCGGTGCTGCGGAGTGACGGCCCGCTGGTTGCGTACACCCTGGCGTGGTGCAGCAGCCGGTCGGCGATCGCTGGCCCGATGTCAGGCATGAAGGTAGCCAGGTCGCGGGGATCCACGTTGCTCGTCAGCAGCACCGACCGATGCTCGTAGGCGGCGTCAACGAGGCGGTAGAGGCCCTCGCCGGCGTCCCGATCGGGGGCGAGGTAGCCCAGGCCGTCCACCACGATGAGTTCGGCTCGCAGAATCCGGTGCAGTTGCTGGCCTACGCCACCTTCCGTCCGGTGTCGCCGCACCAGGGCGGCCAGGTCGTCGACCCCAAGCCAGACGGCGCGGCGGCCGGAATCGACGGTGGCGTGTCCGAGGGCCTCGGCGAGCATGCTTTTTCCCGTACCCGGAGGCCCCCACAGCACCAGGTTCTCGCTGCGGCCCACCCAATCCAGTTGACGCAGATCGGACTGAACCGACGCAGGTATCGAAGAGAGGGACGGGTCCCAGGCGTCGAAGGTCCGTCCAGTCGGGAAGCGGGCCGCCGCCCGGCGCCCTTCGGCCGAGGAGCGGCAACGCCCCGACGCCTCTTCGCGCAATAGCGCCCTGAGCACCTCGGCCGGGGACCAACCCTGCGAGTCGGCGTTGCTCAGGATGCGGGGTGCCGCCTCGCGCATGTGAGGTAGCCGGATCCGCCGGAGCAGGTCCTCGATCTCGGCGTCGACCGCGTCGTCGAGTCCGAAGTCGTCGACCACGACCGGAGCGACCGGTGGATCGTCGCGCACCGCCCCGGCCATGTCTCGCAGCTCGACCGGACCCTCGAACGGATCTTCTTGCGGCTCGGGCTCGGCCGTTGCATCGGCCGCCTCTGGTGGTGGCGACTCGATCGGGGGGGCTGGCGGCAGGAGGTCAGGCATCGTCTGGATCGGTAGGGCGACCGAGGTGGCACCCTCGATGATCGCCGGCAGGGCGGCCTCGATGAGACGCTCGATGGGATCCGCGCTGGCCGCCTGGCCCGGACCGTGGCTGAAGGCCGGAGCGGAGACCTTGGCCAGCGGGGGGTGGGGGCGGCGGGGGGGAGCCTTGGGAAACCCGCGACGGCGGATCGACCAGCGGTCGACCGTCGCCGAGGGCTCACGCACCGTGCCCACCAACGACAGCGGTCGGAGACACTGGTCGCACCAGGTCACCGACAGCGCAAGGCTGGCGCCACATCCACCGCAACGGGCCACAACGGTTGATCGCCCGCAACGGCCCCTTACTTGAGTTTCGCTCCGCGGATCACTGAATAACCGGGCGGGCAAATGACCGGATGTCGTCGGAAATGCGGGATTTGTCGCGGTCTAGGGCGGCAGTGCAAGCCCGGCCGTGGTCACTACGGCGAGGATCGCCATCAGGCTGCCGGATGCCAGCAGGCTCGGCATCTGGGCCCGCCGCGGAACCAGACGGGCCACCGCCACCACCAGGGGGAAGGCGGCCAACAGGAAACGGGGACGGGCGCCTATGGGACCCGAGGCCAGGGCGGCGGCGACCACGCCCAGGCCGAATATGGACACGACCGCAGGTGGGCGCCAACGGCGGACGGCGAGAATGGCGGCGGCCAGGAACGCCAACCCGGCCACGGCCACGGCGGCGCCCGGGTCGGCGGGGTGGCCAACGAACCGAGCGACGAGAGCGACCGTCGAGCGGGCCGGATCGACCTGGCCATGCCAGAACCGGGCCTGAATGTGGTACCAGGCGAGCGGGTCGGCGGTCCGGGCCCACAGATAGACCAGGTAGGCGGCGGCCCCGAGCGGCGCCACCGCCGGAGCCAGGAGGGCCGCCCATTCCCGTCGTTGCCGTATGTCGGCGACCGCCGCCCACCCGCAGCAGGCGACCAGCACGAGGGCATCGGGCTGGGTGGCGCCGGCGAGGGCCGCGGCGATGCCGGCGACCAGCCAACGACGCCGCAGGAGGGCCAGTAGGCAGGCGGCGGCGCACAGCACGGTCAGCCCTTCGGCGTAGACCATCGAGAGCACATAGGAGCCCGGGAACAAGCACCACAGGGCGACGACCCAATCAGCTTCGGCCCGGCCGCCGATCTCGCGCACGAGGCACCAGACGGCCACGGTGGCGCCGGCACCGAGGAGGAAGGCGTCGACCAGGCCGGCGACGGTGGTCGGCAGGCCGGACAGGGCGGCGGTGGCCCGGATCACAGCCGGGAACAGGGGGAAGAAGGCCATGTCGGCCGAGAACCCGGTCGCCGGGTGGAGGGCGGTGACATATCCGTGACCGGCGATGTACAGATACCAGCCCGAATCCCACACGGCCAAGGTGTGGGGGATCCGTCCCCCGGTCGGTGACACCGGCCACGGCACTGCGCCGGCGAGGGGCGACACCCCCGCCAGCTGCAGGGCCACCAGCACTATCTGGCGCGACAGCAAGTAGAAGGTGAGCGGGCAGGCCCAAGGAGCCAGGGCTCCGGCGACGCGCCGGCCCGTCTCGGCCAGCGGTCCGACCGACGTCGCCGGCGAGCCCAGACGCGCCTCGGTCGTTCCCACCACGACCTCCTTGATCCCCAACCGCCGCGGCCGCTACCCGTGGCCGAGGCGCGGCCCGCGAAGTTACCGTGCAAGGCGTGAGCCGAACCCTCGACAAACTGCGGGCCTACGCCCGGGTGCTGCCCAAGGCCCGTCGCAACCGCACCGACCTGGCTGGCTACCTGGTCCGCCGGCCGGCGTTGCTGTTGGCGACCTCAGCCTACGAGACGGCCCTGATGATGAGCTCGCGCCTGCCCAACGACCTGAAGGCCCTCGCCTCGCTCAAGGCATCGACCCTGATCGGTTGCCCGTTCTGAATCGACATCGGCTCTGCCGTGGGCAGAGCGGAAGGGTTGAGGGCCGAGAAGCTGGCCGATCTTCCCCGCTACGCGTCGAGCGAGCATTTCACCGCCCTCGAGAAGCAGGTCCTCGACTTCACCGTGGCGGTGTCCTCGACGCCCGCCGAGGTGGCCGACGAGTTGAGGACGGCCCTGCGACAGCAGCTGGGCGCGGCGGGGCTGGCCGAACTGGCTGCCACCGTGGCGTGGGAGAACCACCGGGCCCGCATAAACCGGGCCCTCGGGGTGCGTCCGATGGGCTTCTCTGACGGCGGATATTGCGCCGTCCCCGAGACGCACGGGTCAACTGATGGCGGTGGACCCGCTCTCCGCTGAGGTTGTTGGCCCCGTAGCTGGCTGTTCAGCTGTTGTTCATCTTCTGTCCACTTGCGGGTCGCCGCCGGTCCACCCCGGCTCTTTACCGTCGCCTGCGGACCGTGCTTTTCGGCTCCCCGACGAAGGAGGGCGGCCCGTGCAAGAGATCCTCGCCATGGTCATTGCCCAGCTGGTGGTGGCGGCGTTCAAGTTGGCGATCGACCGGCTGTTCGCCCGGTGGGACCGCCCGGCGGCGGTGGCGATCTAGGGGACCGACAGCCCCGCGACGGGCACCGCCGGTCGGGTGGCCGCCGGTATGAGCCGGTCGGCGACCACGGCCCCGACTGTGCCCAACCCGGCGCTCGAGAGGGCTAACGCCCAACCCACCGGCCCCAACGGCTGGCACTCGAAGAACTGGTTGATCCCCGGCGTGTGGATTACTGCGGCGAGACCAGCGGCGGACACCAGGGTGCTGGCCACCACCAGGGGGCTGCGATGCCCCACGACCAGCGTCTGGCCGAGCTGAGCGCCGACGAGAGAGGCCAGGGCCACGGTTCTGGCCCTCTGCGGGGTGCCGGTCACCCGGGCCACGCTCCACGCTCCGGCCGCGGCGATGGCTGTCGCTGACGCCCGGATGGCGATGTCGCGGACCAGCGCCCCGCCAAGAGAGGTGTCCGGTCCCTCGTGGGCCAGATCGACCCGCCCGCTGCGAGGGGGCTGAACGGCGATTGCCATCGCCGGCACCAGGTCGGTGAAGAGGTTGACGGCGAGGAGCTGGCGGGCGGTGAGCGGCGGCCGGCCGGCGATCAGGGCCGCTCCGGTGGTGAACGCCACCTCACCGAGGTTGCCTCCGAGGAGGATGCCGAGCGCGTCGCGTACGGACCCCCACATCGCTCGGCCCTCGGCGATGGCGTCGATGAGGCTTTCGACCCGGTCGTCGACCACTACCAGGTCGGCGGCGTCGCGGGCGGCAGGGGTCGCCCCAGGCCCGAAGGCGATGCCGATGTCAGCAAGGCGGATCGCCTGGGCGTCGTTGGCCCCGTCACCGGTCATGGCCACCACCCGAGACACCCGCTGGAAGGCCTTGACGATTCGGACCTTGTCGGCAGGGGTCACCCGGGCGAAGACGGAGACCTTGCCTATGGCCCGGTCGAGCTCCTCGTCGGTCATGGCGTCCAACTCCGGGCCACCCAGGATGTCGCCGTCGTTGAGGATGCCGAGCTCCGCCGCCACGGCCTCGGCGGTGCTGGGATGGTCTCCGGTGACCATCACCACGCTGATGCCCGCCGCCAGCAGGTGGCGCAGCGGCTCGATCGCCGACGAGCGGGCGGCGTCGGCCACCCCAACCAGACCGCGGAAGGCGAGTCCGTCGATGCGGGCGTCGTCGAGGTCCTTCCGGCCCGACGCCGATCGTTCGGCCACCGCCAGCACCCGGAGGCCCCGGCGGGCGAGACGGTCCACCTCAGCTTCGAACTGCTTCAACTCCGGTTGGTCGATGGGAACCCGTTCCCCGTTGGTCCGCACCCACTCGGTGCAGCGGGGCAGCACCACTTCCGGCGCCCCCTTTACGCTCAGGACCGCCCCCTGGCCGTTGCGTCCGAGCACGGCGTGGTAGGAGCGGCCCGGCTCGAACGGAAGCGACCCGAGCTTCTCCCAGCCGGGCAGTCCGTCGCTCAGCGCCACACCAGCTTCGTCGGCGCCGTCCACCACCGCCTGGTCGGTGGGATGAGGCAGGGCCTCTTCCCGGGCCCGCGGAGTGGCCCGCAGGGCGGCGGCGAGAACCTCGCGGCGGGTTCCGGAGAGCCGCTCGACCGACTCCTCGACCTCGCCGTCCGACACCTGCCGCAGCTGGAGGCGACCCTCGGTCAGCGTGCCGGTCTTGTCGAAGCACAGGACGTCCACCCGGCCGAGTGCTTCGAGGACCCGTGGGTTGCGCACGAGGATCCCCCGGGCCGACATTCGCCGAGCCGCGGCCGCTTGGGCGGCGGTGGCAACGAAAGGAAGCCCCTCGGGGACGGCGGCGGCGGCCAGCCCCACCCCGGTGGCCACCGCCGATCGGACGGGCTGGCCCCTCAGTAGGCCGTTCACGGCCAGCCCGCCTCCTGCGGCCAGGACCACCGGCACCGTCCTGTCGGTCAGTGAGCGCAGCCGGGCCTCGACCCCGGTCTCAGGCGGACGCTCGTCTCCGTCGAGGCCCCGCCTCGCCTCGACATCGGACCCGGTGGCCACCACCACCGCCCGGGCCCGGCCGGCGGCGACGGCGGTACCGGCGTAGAGCATCGAGGCCCGGTCGGCGACTGCGCTGTCAGTCGGCACGGAGTCGGGCGTCTTGGTGACGGGCACCGACTCCCCGGTCAGCGACGACTCGTCGGCCTCCAGTCCGACGGCGGTGACGATCCGGCAGTCGGCCGGGACGGCATCTCCTGCATCGACTTCGACCAGGTCGCCGGGCACCAGCTCGTCGGCCGAGGCGTGACGGGATGTCCCGTCGCGGACCACGACCACCGAGCCTCGGACCACGGCCCGTTCTAGCCGGTCGATGGCCGCCTCGGTCCGGGCCCGCTGCAGACCCCCGATCACCGCGTTGAGCCCCAGGACGCCACCCACCATCACGGCGTCGACCAAGGAACCGACCGCCGCCGACAACCCGGCTCCCGCCCCGAGAATCACCGAAAGCGGGTTGGCGAGCTCGGATCCCACGCCGGTGAGGAAGGCCGGGGGGCGCCTGACCCCCTCCGGGGGACGGCGCCGGTCCGCCTCGTCCGCCGAGAGGCCGGCGTCGCCGACGCCGAGCCGCTCCAGGACCTCCGATGAGCTGAACGAATGCCAGGCCACCGGCGGTTCGGGGACAACCCGGGTGGGAGGAAGGGTGTGGGCGGTCCAGACCCCGGCGGCCATCGCCGCCAGCGTCGAGACCTGGGCGGCCGCCAAGGCCCGGTGGCCGGCGCCGGGCAAGGCACCGAGGGCGAGGAGGCCCCCCGCGCCGGACCCGAGTGCCGACAGGGCCACGCTGTTGCGGCTGGCCGTCCGGGCCAGGCGAGCAGCATCCACCACCGTGACAGCCGAGGCCAAGTGGGGGCACAGCAGGTCCGCTCCCCATGGCGGGTGCTGTCCGGCTGCTACCACGCCGATGCCCACATCGGCGGCCCGCAATGCCCGCCCCGGGCGCGACGAGACCAGGCCGACCACCGCCCCCTCCCGCTGCAGCAGCTCGACGGAGGTGGCCAGGCGCCTGCCACCGGCCAGGGTGCGCTCCACCCCGAGTTGGCCGGCGAGGCCGGAGGAACCGCCGCACAGAATCGTCGTCAGCCCCGCCCCTCGCGCCGCCTTGACGAGCTCGGCCGCCCCGGGCTGCGGCTCGGGGCCGGTCGCCACCGCGGCGGCGTCGAGCACGAGGGTGTCGAGTCGATCGAGCACCCGCAGGGCGCGAGGGTCCATGGGCACGATCCCCCGCCCGGAGAGGAGCCGCCCGGTGTGGGCAGCGAAGCTCTCGCGGCCCAGGCGGGCGGCCCGGGGTATGCCCACGAGGACCAGGTCGGCGGCCCGGCGGGGATCACCGGACGCCACGAGCGCCAGACCACCGGCGCCGGCCGAGGCCAGCGAGGAGAGCCGGCCGTAGGACTCGATGGGCCCGGAGGGCAGGGGAACGGGGCGGGGCGCGGCGGGGGCGGGTTCCGGGCGGTCGGCCCGCGGCGCAGGGAACAGGGCGGGCTCAGCCCGGTGCCACGCCTGCTGGCGGGCGCTCAGCTCAGTGGCCAGGTTGAGGCGGTGGGCGGTGTCGACGAGGAGCCCGAGGGGCCCTTGACCCAGGCCCTGGAGGACGGCGTTGACGCCGATCACCGCCGTGTCGGCGACCGGGTTGCCTTCGAGCACGGCTCGCAGCGGTGGGAAGAACTCGAGGATGCCGGCGGCGCTGGCGGCCTCCACCGGCAGGCGGGGCAGCCGCAGGGCCCCGGCCGCCAGGCCCAGGCCCAGCCCGACAGTGTTGGCGGCGATGGCCAAGGCCGTCTGGCGAAGCGGGGCGGGGTCGCCGGGGTGGGCGGCGACGTCGGCGGAGAATGTCTCCTCGGCTAGCCCGCTGGCCTCCTCGACCCCCTCGACGACGGCCAGGACATCCTCGAGGTCGACTTCGTCCCCGTCGAAGGCCACGATGAGCCGAGAGAGAACCGGATTGACCTGGGCCCAGTCCACGCCCCTGATCTCCGAGACCGCCTTCTCGAGAGCCTCGGCGAACGGTTCCCCACCCTCGCGGTCGACGCCTCGCACCTCGAGGTGGGCCCGTTCGTGGCGGTACCAGACCCGGCGGCCCCGGCGCGCGGGTGGTCCGGTGAGCGACGCCGCCCGCCGAGCGATGGCCGATGGCAGGTCGACCAGAGGCCTGAACAGCTCCGGGACCAGGCTCACGGGCCGTGGGTAGGCGCGGGCCGGCGGGCGGACGGGAGTCTCAGGAGGCGCAGGCGCACCCGGCTCCGCAGCCGCCGCCGGTGGTGGGCCTGCCAGACGGACCGGCTGCATCGGCTCGGCCCACCGAGGCGAAGACGGACAGCAGCCTGGCCGTGTCGGGGTGCCCGCTGGGGCAGTTGATCGGGGCGCCGGCGTCGGCCATGGCCCGGCGCTCCTCGAAGCGCGTGTCGCAGACTCGGCACAGGTACTCGTAGACGGGCATGCTCTCTGTCCTCCGCCCAGAGAGGATAGGGCCGGACCGGGGTGGCCCGGACCGCGGATCGGGTAGGTGCCACAGATGGATGCAGAAGTGACGCACAACCAGGCGCAGAGCCGCTACGAGATCCGACTCGACGGCACCCTCGTCGGGTTTGCCGACTACGAGCGGGTCGAGGACGGCACCTACGTGTTCCCCCACACGGAGGTGGACCCTTCGTTCCAGGGCCGGGGCCTGGCCGCCAGGCTCGTGGCCGCCGCGCTCGACGACGTGCGGCGGGCCGGGGGCTCGGTCGTCCCGGCCTGTTGGTACGTGGCGCAGTTCATCCAGCGCAACCCGGGTTACTCGGACCTGGTGGCCGCCTGACGCTGGGGGCCCCAAGAACCACGGGAGGGGCCTCCCGGCCCCTCCCGCAAGTCCAGCTATTCGGTTGTACCCCCGAGGGCGTTTCCCTTCTGCCAGCCGCGCTCAGGTTTGGGGGAACGTGGCTCGATCCGGGGCGCTGCCACCAGCCAGGCATCCCTGGCCGACTCTTCTCCCGTCTCTTCGCTATTCGTCGGTGGGGGCCGCCACGCGGGTCGTGAGGTCCATGTTCCAGTCGAAGCGGGGTAGGGGAGCCGCCGCCGGGGGGCGTTCAGGTGAAAGCGGCGGGCGCGTGTCCCCGGGGCGGGGACCGCTCGACCGTGTCCGAGACCATCGCGGGAAACCTCCTGTTCTCACAAGGGCTTCCATCGGCAGTGGGCCGATCGTCCTTCTCCGTATTCATAACGCCGACACTTCCCAAAGGCAAGGGCCGCAGGACCCCACCGGCGTCGAATCCGTAGTCTGGGGAGCGGTCGTCGAAGGAGAAGAGATGGCAGCCCCGCTGCGCACCGGCAAGCCCTACGTCGTGGTGTCGTCCGATACCCACGCCGCTCCGGACGACCTCGACCATTTCCTGAGCTACGTCGACCCCGCCCAGCGCCAGGCGGTCGCCGCCTTCGGTGACCTGTCCTCGACGGCGATGACGATGTTCGGCGGAAAGGATCCGGGCCAGATCGAGGATCCTGACCCGGTGCGGGCGACCGCAGCCCGGCGGCTGGCGGGCATGGGAGTCGACACCCACGCGGCCCAGGAGTGGTTGGAGCGGTACACGACGGACTGGGTCATCCCCGGTGACGGTGAAGGGCGGCGCCTGGCCGTCCTCGAAGAGCAAGGGATCCACGCCGAGGTCACCTACCCCGGCCCCGTCCTGGCTGGCGGCATCTCTCCGGCGATGTATCTCGGTGGCCACACGTCCAAGAACCTCGACGTGGTCTGGCCCGCCCTGCACGCTTACAACCGTTGGCTGGCCGACTTCTGCGCGGCGGCGCCGGGGAGGCGGGCGGGGTGCATGCCGATCGACCTGCACGACATGGACCGTGCCGTCGAGGAGATCGCCTGGGGGCGCGAGAACGGGATCTTCGGGGGCATCATGCTGCCGGCAATGTCTCTGACCTCGGGGCTGCCCGGCTACACCGACGACTACTACGAGCCTCTCTGGAGCGCCTGTGAGGACCACTCCATGGTGGTGAACCTCCACACCGGCGCCTCCGGTATGCCGACCGACGGCAAACAGCTCTACGACCAGAAGCGAGGAAGCTTCCTCGGGCTGTACGAGGTGTTCGTCTTCACCCGGCGGCCGCTCTGGTTCCTCGTCTTTGGCGGGGTATTCGACCGCCATCCCCGGCTCAAGGTAGTGATATCCGAGAACGGCGTGCAGTGGCTGCCCTCCCTGGTGCGCGATATGGAGCAGTTCTTCGACACGCACGGCAGCGCGCCGGTGCGCGCCTACCTGAAGATGCGACCGGCCGACTACTTCGAGCGCCACGTGTTCGTCGGTGGGTCACTGATGAAGCGCTACGAGGTGGAGATGCGCGATGAGATCGGCGTGGACCATCTGATGTGGGGCACCGACTACCCGCATCTCGAGGGGGCTGTACCGGTTCACCGGCAGGTGATGCAGCATCTCGTGGGAGGGCTACCGGAGGAAGACATCCGGCGCATCCTGGGCTCGAATGCCGTCGAGCTCTGGGGATTCGACGCGGACCTCCTTCAGGCCGTGGCTGACCGGGTGGGTCCGACCGTCAATGACCTGGCCGAGCCGTTGGCGGCCGAGGACATCCCCGACACGTTCAGCTGGAGCGTCTCGCGCCCGGTTCCTCTAATACAGACCGTCTGACCGGCAGCCTGATCAGTGGCCCCCCGCCGCTGAGCAGGTGGCACACAACCCGAAGATCTCCACGGTGTGGGTGATGTCCGTGTAACCGAGGCGGCGGGCGGCCGACTCGGCCCAGCGCTCCACCTCCGGACCTTCGATCTCCTCGCTCGTTCCGCAGCGACGGCAGACGATGTGGTGGTGGTGGTCGTCGCTGCGGCAGTGGCGATAGACCGTCTGACCATCGGCCGCCTGCAGGGTGTCGATCACCCCGTGCTCGGCGAGGAGCTGCAGATGCCGGTAGACAGTGGCCAGGCCGACCGGCGCACCGCCGGCCCGCAGTTCGGCGTGGATGTCCTGAGCGCTGCGGAAGGTGCCCGACGAGCGCAGGGCGGCGAGGACCGCGGCCCCCTGACGGGTCGTCGGCAACCGCCGGGGCGATGCCGGCTCAGCCATCGGCCCCCGCCCGGGACCGTCGAGCTCGCTGCTTGGCCATCGGACCGGCCAGGCGGGCGAGCAGGTAGATGGCGAAGCTGATGGCGGCGACGAGGACACTGGGCTTCACCTTGGAGGCCTGAAGGCTGGCCAGTAGGCCTCCGTCGGCGGAGAGCACGGCGAACACCACCGAAAGGATGGCAACCCCGAGCGGGCTGGTTGCCAGCCGCTGGGCGGAGGCGGCGGGGGTGATGGCCAGAGACAGCACCAACAGCGTGCCCACGACCTGGGCGGCCTCGGTGACGGTCAGGGCCAGGATCAGCAGGAAGACCAGCCCGAGCACCCGTACCGGCACCCCTCTGGCCGCGGCCACCTCGGGGTCGACCGAAGCGAATAGAAGGGGCCGGTAGACGACGGCGAGGCAGACCATGGCGGCCACCGCGATGACGACCAGCAGAAGGATCTGGCCTGTGCTGACCCCGAAGAGGTTGCCGAAAAGGATGTTCGTCGCCTGGGTGGCGAACCCGTGGTAGTAGCCGAGCAGAAGGACCCCGAGGCCGAGGCCGGCGGCCAGCACTACACCGATCGATGAGTCGCGGTCGCGCTGACGCGAGCTGAGGGCGGCGATTAGGGCCGCCACCACCACCGACCCGATCAGGGCTCCCGCCACCGGGTTGTCGGAGACGAGCAATCCGGCGGCCGCCCCGGTGAAGGCCAGCTCGGCGGTGCCGTGAACGGCGAAGGCCATGTTCCTCGTGATGACGAACGGACCGATCAGCCCGCACGTGACGGCAACGAGGCCACCGGCGAGCAGGGCGTGTTGGGCGAAGGGGAGTGACAGGTAGTCGCCGAGTCCCATCTCTCAGCCTCCGACCTCGGCCGGGGGGTGATGATGGTGGCCGCCGGAGCCGGCGCCCTCCTCCGGGCCCACCACGACGATCCGTTCGCCCACCCGGAGCACCTCCACGGGAACTCCGTAGAGACCCGTCAGCGTCTCGGACGTCAGGACTCCGGACGGGTCGCCGATACTCCACCGCCCCCCGACGAGATAGAGCACCCGGTCCACGTAGGCGAGGATCGGGTTGATCTCGTGGGTGACGAAGACGACGGTGGTCCCCTGTCGTCGCCGGCTGTCGATCAAGGCCGTGACCGCGTGGGTCTGGCCGGGGTCCAGTGAGAGAAGGGGCTCGTCACACAACAGCAGGTCGGGGTCACCGAGAAGGGCCTGGGCCACCCGGAGCCGTTGCTGCTCGCCGCCGGAACAGGTGCCGATCGGCGCGTCGGCGAACGATGTGGCCCCGACCGCGGCCAGGGCCGCATCCACCTTGCTGCGGGCGCTTCGGCCGCCCAGCAGCCCGGCCCGGTGGCCGTCCAGCCCGAAACGGACCAGGTCCCGCGCCCTCACCGGCAGATCGGGGTCGAACGCCCGCTGCTGGGGGATGTAACCGATGTGCCGGCTACCTCGCCTGGGCGGTGAGCCGGCTACCTCGACCGTGCCGGCAGACAGGGGCTGCTGACCGAGGAGCACCTTGAGCAGGGTGGTCTTTCCCGAGCCATTGGGGCCCAGGACGGCGAGGAACTCCGCCCGCTCGACCTCGAAGGTCAGGTCTCTCCACAGGGTCCTGGCGCCGAAGTGGACCGCAGCCCCGTCGAAGCGGACAGGGGGGCGCCCGGTCACCGTCATCCCTGAGCGGCCAGGCCGGCGGCGATGGCCTTGATCTCAGCGAGCTGCCAGGCCTGGTAGGTCGGCTCCCCGGGGGGCAGGGTCTCGGTGACGGGCACCACCGCCACCCCGGCCCTTTGGGCCAGCCGGCGGAGGGCGTCGGTGACGGGCGTGGTCGTCTGGGCGTTGTAGAGCAGCACTCGTAGCCGGTGGCCGGTGATGAGGTCGTCCATGGCGGCGGTGTCCGCCGGGGAGGGCTCATTTCCGTCCTCGACCGCTGACGCGAATCCTGCAGGCGTGAGCACCTTCAGTCCGGCGTCAGCCAGCAGGTACCCCGGCAGCCGCTCGGTGTAGGCGACCGGGGCGCCCGGGAACCGCTGGTGCAGGTCGGACAGGGCCGCCAGCAGCGGCGTCAGCGCCTGGTCGAAACGGGTCAGGTTCAGCTGGTACCCGGCGGCGTGTGCGGGGTCGGTGTGGGCCAAGGCCGCCTCTATGCCCGCCGCCACTGTCCTGACCCGGGAGACGTCGTACCAGAAGTGAGGGTTGGCGTCGTTGGGTGCCCCGAGCAGGTGCTGGACCGAGAGCACCGTGCGGGCCGAGGTCGGCGTGGCCGCCACCAGCCGGGTGAGGAAGTCGTCGTAGCCGGCCCCGTTCTCCACGACGATGCGGGCCCGGCCCACGGCGGCGGCGTCGGCCGCGTCTGACTCGTAGAGGTGAGGGTCGGCGCTGGGGTCCGAGATGATCGATCTCACCCGTACGGCGGGGCCCCCTACCTGTCCGGCGATGTTGCCCCAGAAGTTCTCGCCGGCGACGACCTCGACCGGCCCGGCCGTGGGCCCAGTCCCGCAGCCGGCGAAGGCGACGGAGCACACCGACGCCGCTGCCGTCGCCGCCGCCACCAGCCTCCATCTCCCTCGCATCGGCTCAGAATGATAACGATTCTCATACGCAAGTGTCGACGCCGGCGGGAACGACGAAGGCCGGTTCCGGCTGAAGAGGCCGGGGGTCCGCCCCCCACCTCCGCCGCTGGCAGGGGCTCAGGGCTCAGAGCGAGCCGAGAGGCGCCGCATCATCTGGATGCCGGCATTGATCGACGAGGCCAGGGTCTCGTCGTTGGAGCGCGAGATGGCGGCGTGCACCCGGCGCTCGAACAGGGCTCGCAGCACCGGGTTGAAGGCGTGGTAGGTCTCCCGGAAATGGATGCGGGTTCGGCCGCCGCCCAGATCCTCCAGCCTCGTCCATCCGGTCGCCTTGGACCACAGGGGCTTGCCCACCGCGTCGTAACGCCAGGACACGGGAGGGTGAACCTCGGTGAGCCACTCCCAGGAGACGCCTCTGCCGCCCGACAGGAGCCAGCGGGGCACGGGAAAGGTGCAGTGGCGCACCAGCCCCTCGCCGCTGGGGTCTCCGGGGTGCAGCACCTCGATGGTCACGTCCCCGTGGCTGCGCCGCCCGGAGCGGTGGGACCAGAAGATCGACCAGACCTCTTCCGGGGTCCCTTCCACATCGACTGAGAACGAGTGGTCCTGCATCCGGCGAGCAGCGTAGGCGGCGGGTGGGGTGGCCGTGCCGGTAGACAAGGGAGATGAGGATCGGAGTCGTATTCCCCCAGACCGAGATCGGCGCCGACGTCGGTGCCGTGCGGGCCTACGCCGAGCGGGTCGAGGAACTCGGGTACACCCATGTGCTCGCCTACGACCACGTGCTGGGCGCCGACACGTCGGTCCACCGCGGCTGGCGGGGCCCCTACGACCTTCACAGCACGTTCCACGAGCCGCTGGTGCTGTTCGGCTTCCTTGCCGGGTTCACTTCGCTCGAGCTGGTGACCGGAATCATCATCCTTCCCCAACGCCAGACCGCCCTGGTCGCCAAGCAGGCGGCCCAGGTGGACCTGCTGACCGGAGGCCGGTTCCGCCTGGGGGTCGGGCTGGGCTGGAACCCGGTCGAGTACGAGGCGCTGGGGAAGAGTTTCTCGGATCGGGGCCGGCGGATGGGCGAGCAGGTCGACCTGCTCCGCCGGCTCTGGACCACCGAGAGCGTCACCTTTGACGGCCGCTACGAGAGAGTGGAAGGCGCCGGTTTGGCCCCGCCGCCTGTGCAACGACCGATCCCGGTCTGGTTCGGGGGGCAGTCACCTCCGGCCTACCGCCGGGCGGGGCGGCTGGCCGACGGGTGGTTCCCTCAGCTACCGCCGGGAGAGCGTCTCGACGAGGCCCGCCAGATGGTGGAGGACGCCGCTCGGGCCTCAGGGCGCGATCCCTCAGCCATCGGGATGGAGGGCCGGGTGAGCTGGACCGACGGCGGCGTCGACCGGCTGGTCGATCACACCGGCCGATGGCGGCGCGCCGGGGCGACGCATCTGTCGGTCAACACCATGGGGGCCGGCTTGGCGTCGGTCGACGCCCACCTCGACGTCCTGGCGGAGACGGCCGGGGCGCTCGGCCTGGGCGGAGCCTGAGCGAGCTCAGGCCAGCGAGCGGAGGAAACGGCCGATGGCGGCGTTAACTTCGACCGGGCGCTCCATGACCACGAGATGGCCTGCCTCCGGCACCATGACCGTCTCCCGAAGGTCGGTCAGCAGTGAGCTCATCCGCCCCAGCGGATCGGGGCCGGAGAACCCGGCCAGATCGCAGTCACGCTCCCCGGCGAGGAAGAACACCGGCACCTCGACCTTGGCCTCGCCGAAGGGGGCCGACGCCTCCCAGTTCAGGTCAAGGGCCCGATACCAGTTGAGGCCGCCGGTGAAGCCGGTGCGGGTGAACTGCTCGACGTATGCGTCCATTTCCGCCTCGGTCATCCACGACCAGGGCAGAGGGGGGGCCTCCGGCAGGGCGTCGAGGTAGCCGACGCCGGGCGGCGCTTTCCACGTCTCGAAGTAGTCGCACTGGCCGCTCAGGGCCCAGAACACGCGGGTGAGGAACTGCCGGGGCTGAGAAGCCAGCTCGGCGTCGGCCACCCCGGGCTCCATGAAGTAGTGCACGTGCACGAAGTGCTTCTGGGCCAGACGGGCGAAGTAGTCGCTCGGCCGCACCGGCGAACGGCCGAGGAACGGGTTGTTGATGACGATGGCGGCCCGGACCCGCTCGGGGGCGCGCAAGGCCACGCTCCACACCAGCTCGGCCCCGAAGTCGAAGCCGGCGAAGACGGCACGCTCCTCGCCCAGCTCGTCGAGGAGGCCCACCACGTCGGCGACGACCCGGTCGACCCGGTAGTCGGCGACCGCGTCGGGCCGGTCCGTGGCGCCGTAGCCCCGCATGTCGGGCGCCACCGCCCGCCAGCCGGCGGCGGCCACCGCGGGCAGTTGGTGGCGCCAGCTGTACCAGAGGTGAGGGAAGCCGTGGCACATGATCACCGGTGGGCCCGACCCCAGCTCGGCGACGTGCATGCTGATCCCGTTGACCGCCACTTGGCGGTGCCGGACGGCGTCCATCGGCCGACTGTAGGTCGCCGCTTACGGCCCCGCCCGGGCGTGCTGGCGTCAGCCGGGTAGGACCGCCTCGATCGCCGCCACCAGCTCGTCGGACTCGGGCTCCACCAGGGGGCGGAACCGTCCGGAGACCGCTCCGTCCGGAGCGACGAGGAACTTCTCGAAATTCCACGCCACGTCGCCCGCCTTCCCCTCGGTGTCGGGCACCGCCGTCAGCTGCTCGAACAGCGCATGGCGGCCCGGTCCGTTCACGTCGACCTTCTCCGTCAGCGGGAAGGTGACCCCATAGGTGGTGGAACAGAACGTGGCTATCTCGTCGGGGGATCCTGGCTCCTGCTCGGCGAACTGGTTGCACGGCACGCCGACCACGGTGAAGCCGCGGGGCGAGTAGCGCTCGTGGATCCGCTCCAGTCCCTCGTACTGGGGGGTGAGGCCGCACTTGGACGCCACGTTGACGATCAACACGGCTTTGCCCTTCAGCTCCTGGAGGTGTAGCGGCCCTCCGCCCAGGGCAGCGATGTCAATGTCGTATATGGCCATGGGCGCACGGTACTTGGCCCCGCTCGGCGCCGCCGCCCGGCGGCGCGCGAGGCTCGTTGCATGAGGGTCGGAGAGCTCGAGGTGATGCCTGTCATCGACGGGGCGGCGGTGGTGGCCGCAGCAGCTTCCTACCGCGACGGAGGGCGTGGAGGCGCCGAGGAGGACTGGGAGCCGCACCGGGCCTTCCTACGCGACGACGGGATGCTCGAGATGGCGATGGGCGGGTTCCTCGTCCGCTCCGGCGACCGGGTCGTTCTCGTCGACACGGGCCTCGGCCACCTCGAACGCGGCCCTTTCCGGGGCGGTCAGCTCCTGGCGTCGCTGGCGGTCCTCGGCGTGTCGCCCGACGACGTGACCGACGTCGTGCTCACCCATCTGCACTTCGACCACGTCGGGTGGACCACCCGCCATGGCGAGGTCGTGTTCACCAACGCCACCTACCGCTGCGACCGGCGCGACTGGGAGCATTTCGTCGGGCCCGACCCCGGCGCCACCCGCAAGCTCGCCCCACTCGAGACACGGCTCCAGACATGGGAGGGAAGCGGGCCTCTGCTGCCCGGGGTCGACACCATGGCGGCCCCCGGCCACACCCCCGGCAGCACGGTGGTGGTCCTGTCCTCAGGTGACGCGCGGGCCTTGCTGTTGGGAGACGTGGTCCACTGCCCGGTCGAGCTGGTGGACGACGAGTGGGCGGGGATCTACGACGTCGACCCCGAGCTGGCTCGCCGCACCCGAGTGGCGCTGGCCCGCGAGATCGAAGGCAGCGAGGTGCCGGTGGCGGCCGGCCACTTCCCCGGGCTGCAGTTCGGTCGGCTGCTGCCCGGTGAGGGGCGGCGCCGCTGGGTCTTCGACTGAGCGGACCGGGTGAGCGGGCCTAGCCGTCGGCCATGGCGACGATCGGCTGGTTCAACTTGATGGCGCCGGTCGAGCCGAAGAAGCCGGCGTTGCCGAAGGTGAAGATGCCCCCGTCCGATGCGACCAGCCAATAGCCGCCACCCGAAGGGGTTGGCCACATGCCCACGATCGGCTGATTGAGATGGATGGCGCCGGTCGAGCCGAAGAACCGGGCGTTACCGAAGGAGAAGACGCCGCCGTCCGAGGCCACGAACCAGTAGCCGTTGCCTGACGGGGTGGCCGCCATGCCGACGATGGGCTGGTTCAGGTGGATGGCGCCGGTCGAGCCGTAGAACCGGGCGTCGCCGAACGAGAAGATGCCCCCGTCGGCGCCCACCAGCCAGTAACCGCCGCCGTCGGGTGTGATCGCCATGCCCGCTATCGGGGCGGCGAGAGTCAGGGCGCCGGTGGAGCCGAAGAAGCGCGCCGATCCGAAGGCGTACACCCCACCGTGGTCATCGACCACCCAGTAGCCCTGGCCGTCGGGGGCGGCGGCCATACCCACCGCTTTGATGCCCCGGCCCGCGGCCGAGCCGTGGAAGCCGGCGTCGCCGAAGTTGAAGATTCCGCCGTCCTGAGCGACCAGCCAGTACCCCTGGTCGGAGGGCGTGTGGGCCATCCCGACGATCGGCGCGGCCAGCGCCAGATTGCCGGTCGACCCGTGATAGGTGGCATCGCCGAAGTCGAAGACTCCTCCGTCGGCGGCGACGAACCGGTATCCGCCGGCGCCGTCGGCCCCGCACCCCGACGCGGTCGTCGGCGGAGCGACGAGCGAGCCGGTGCGGGCCGCGTCGTGGTGGAACATCGGCCAGGCGTTGGCGCCCACCTTGCCCCCCGCCACCTGGTAGTGCAGCACGACGCCGTGGCCGGTGCTGGTGTTGGTGCCGGTGAGGGTCACTCCCAGGCTGCCGTTGGGGTCCTGGGTCACAAGAGGCGCGTTCTGCATGGCCAGCTGGTTGACGGCGACCGAGTCGACCAAGGCTCCGGTCCGGCCGTCGTAGACGTACATGCCGTCGCCCGTCGGCACCAGCACGTCCTGGTATCCCGAACCGGTGAGGTCGGCGGTGACGGGGCTCCCGTAGACGGCGCCGACATTGGGTGGGGTCAGCACCGGCCAGCCCGGTAGAGGGTGGCCCGACCCGTCGAAGGCCCAGATCTCACCGAAGTTGGGGTTGGTCGGGCTGCCCTGCACGGCCTCGATGATGTCGGGACGGCCGTCGCCGTTGAGGTCGGCCAGGGCGGGGGAGGTCCGGGTGAACCCGCCCAGGCTGCGCGACCACAGCGGATGACCGGTGGCCGGGTCGATGAGGAACAGGGCGGTCGAATCCTGGGTGGGGTTGCCGTGTTGGGCCCAGTAGAAGCCGGTGCCGACGGCGATCTCCGGATGACCGTCCCCGTTGACGTCGCCGATGGCGGGGGAGGAGGTGACCACCTCGTCGAACTGGTCCGACCAGATGACCTGACCGGCGCCGTTCACCGCCCGCAGGACGCCGCCCTTGGGCGTGGTCGAGTCGCCTCCCTCGAACACCAGCGTCTGACCCCCGACCGGCGCCACGGCGGGGGAGGAGAAGACGGTGTCGTAGGTGAACAGCGGCCAGCCGGAGAGCACGGCGCCCGAGCGGCTGTTCAGGGCGTAGGTGTCCTGGCCCAGGGCGCCCTCGACCACGTCGGGCGAGCCGTCGCAGTTGAGGTCGGCCACGGCAGGGGCGGAGAAGACGGGCTCAGCGGCCTGGTTGGGATCTGACCCCTGGAAGCGGTAGATGGCCCTGCCCGAGTGGTCGAGGGCCCAGTACGACCCGCCGGTGCCGCTGTCATAGGTGCCGGAGCCCACGTACACCTCGGCGAGCCCGGATCGGTCGGTGTCGACGGCGGCGGGAGACGAGTCGACCGGCTTGTCTAGGGTGACGGGCCACCCGGGCACCGGCGAACCGTCGGACAGGTGGTAGGCGTACACCTTCCCGTCGAGGCCGCCGAACACGGCCGCCGGGCCGCCGGCGTCCAGGGTGGCGGCGACCGGGCTGGAGGCCCGGAACGGGGCGCCGGGCAGGTCCTTGGACCAGACCAGCTGGAAGCTGGGCGTCACGGCGGCGGAGGCCGTCGCCACCAGGCGGGAGCCGGCTGGCAGCACCACGGCAGCGAGGGAGGAGGCCGCCGCCGTCACTAAGGCCGCGAACATCCGCTTCTTGGAAAAGGACAGGTCGTGCGAGGTCACCGGTTTTCGGGCGACTAGGAAGTTGCCCGGAGGGCCGCCCCACGCTTATTTCGGCAGGTGGGGGCGCTGACTGAACGGGGCCGCCAGAGGCATCAGATCTCCCGCTCCCGGCCGCCGGGGCCCGATTCTCACAAAAGTTGATCGGATTAGTCGACAATGCTTGACTAGGAGGTCCCACCGAGCCGAGAGGTCAGCGGTCTTGGAGTTCCTCCGCCCCTACAAGCAGCTGAACCAGGTCGAGCAGTGGAAGCTGGCCCGCCATCCGTTCGAGGCCCGAACCGCGGTCATCGAGCGCTACTCGAAGGAGGGCCCGGAGCTGATCGCCTCGGTGGACGGGGAGCCCGAGCGGCTCAAGTGGGCCGGGATCTACCCCCAGCGCCAGGGCGGGGACGCCTTCATGCTGCGGGTCAAGGTCCCCGGCGGCCGGCTGACCGCCGCCCAGGCCCGTCGAGTCGGTGAGATCGCCGACGAGCTGGCCCGCGGCCCGGTGGCCAACCCGCTGTGGGGGGACGGGTTCCTCGACATCACCACCCGCCAGGACATCCAGATGCACTGGCTCCGCATCGGCGACATCCCCGAAATCTGGCGGCGGCTGGAGGAAGTGGGGCTCACCACCGTGCAGGCCTGCGGCGACTCCGCCCGAAACGTGCTGGGCTGCCCGGTCGCAGGGATCGACGCCGACGAGGCCTTCGACGCCACCCCGGTGGCCCTGGCGGTCTCCTCGTTCTTCACCGGCAACCGCGAGTACGCCAACCTGCCCCGCAAGTTCAAGATGTCGGTCACCGGCTGCGTCGACGACTGCGCCCAGGCCGAGCTGAACGACATCGGCCTGTGGCCGGCCCGTCGGGCTGACGGGGAACTCGGATTCAACGTGCTGGTTGGGGGAGGGCTGTCGGACGGCGCCCGGATGGCCACCGACATCGATGTGTTCGTAGCGCGGGACCAGGCGGTCGAGGTGTGCCGGGCCATCGCCCAGGTGTACGGCGAGCTCGGCAACCGCGAGAACCGGGGCGTGTGCCGGATGCGCTACCTGGTGGAGGAGCTCGGTGGAGAGGGCTTCCGCGACGAGCTGGGCAAGCGTACGGCCTTCACCCTCGAGCCGGGGGGCCAGACGCTCACCCGTCGTTACCGGGGCGACCACGTGGGGGTGCACGCCCAGAAGCACCCGGGGCTCTCCTACGTGGGCCTAAGCGTCACCGTCGGGCGGATGAGCGGCACGGATTTGGTCGAGGCGGCCCGGTTGGCCGACAGCTACGGGGACGGCGAGGTGCGGCTGACGACCGACCAGAATCTGATCCTGTCGGGCGTCCCCGACGACCGGGTGCCCGACCTGCTGGCCGAGGACCTGCTCGGCCGCCACTCCCCGAGCCCGGCGCCGTTCGAGCGGGGTGTGGTCGCCTGCACCGGCAACGAGTTCTGCCGGTTCGCGGTGGTGGAGACGAAGATGCGCGCCGTCCTGTGGGCCCGGGAGATGGACCGGCGGTTCGCCTTCGAGCCCGAGGACGTGATCCGTATGCACTTCTCCGGCTGCCCGGCCTCCTGCGCCCAGCCCCAGATCGGCGACATCGGCTTCCGGGGCGACACCGCCCACGTGGGCGACGACATCGTCGAGGCGGTCGACATCGGTGTGGGGGGGAGCTTGGGGACCGACGCCGCCTTCATCGACTGGGTGGACGGTGCCCGCCCGGTGGACGACGTCCCCGAGGCGCTGGCCCGCATGATCGGCCGGTTCCGTGCCGAGCGCCGCCCCGGCGAACGGTTCTACGAGTGGGCCCGAAGGGTGCCGGGCGCCGAGATCCGGGCCTCGCTCGATGAGCGGACCGCGGGGGTGGGCGGGTGAGCGCCACATTCGACATCCGCCGGCGGATGAACGGGATCACCGAGGCGCCGGGCAAGACCTGGTTCTGGGAGTTGGCCGCCGGTGTCATCGACGCCGGCCGGTGCATCCAGTGCGGCACGTGCGTGGCCGCCTGCCCCAGCGACTCGATCGGCATCGGGTCCAAGGGCCTGCCGGCGCTGGTGAAGATGTGCACCGGCTGCTCTCTGTGCTGGGACTTCTGCCCCCGCGGCGGCCTGCGTTACGAGGCGACGTGGCCCGAGGAGGCCCTCGTCGACGAAGGCAGTGGCCCGGCCGAAGACTGGAAGATCTCTGGTGGCCCGGCCGCCCCCGGTCTCGGCCGGCTGCGGGCGTCCTACACCGCCCGGCTGCGCCAGCCCCTGCCCGGCGTCCAGGACGGCGGGGTGGTCTCGGGGCTGCTGATCGGGCTGATGGAGGCCGGACACATCGACGCCGCCCTCATGGCCAAGCCGAGCGAGACCGAGACGTGGAAGGGGGTCGCCCACCTGGCGCGCACGCCCGATGAGGTCGTGGCCGGGGCGGGCAGCTTCTACAACCAGACGATGGCCTTGGCCCACCTCGACGTGGCCGGACAGGACCTGCCGCCCAACCCCCGGGTGGCCCTGGTGGGCACACCGTGCGAGATCCAGGGAATCCGGGCCCTTCAGTCGCGGCAGTGGTCGTGGGGTAAGTCCCATCCCGAGGCCATCGTTCTCACCATCGCCCTGCTGTGCACCAAGAGCTTCGACTACCAGGGCCTGATGCTCACCGAGCTGCGCGACCGCCGGGGTATCGACCTCGACGAGGTGGCCCGGGTCGACATCCTGCACGGGAAGTTGATGGTTGACGGTCGCGACGGCAGCCGGCTGGTCGACGAGCCGATCCGCGACTTCCACGGGGCCGCCCTGAAGGGGTGCGACGAGTGCGCCGACTTCCTGGGTCACGCCGCCGACCTTTCGGTTGGCAGCGTCGGCAGCGGGGACGGTTACTCCAGCCTGCTGGTGCGCACCGAGGCGGGCGAGGCGGCGGTGGCCGCCATCACGGATCGGTTGGAGTTGCGCGGGCTGGACCGCCCGGAGGCGCTGCACAAGCTGAACGCCATGGATAAAAAGACGGCGTTCGCTGCGCTGAAGCGCCCGTTCGACCCCGACGGGGCGCTGTTCATCGAGTACGGCGAGCACGCCGATTGTTACGACGGGACCGATCGGGCCCCGGTGTGGAGTGACACGTCCAATGCCTGAGACCCTGCCGGCGGTGCTGGTGCCGCCGGCCGAACCACTCGATCTGAAGGCGGCCCTGCGTGAGGAGGCCGGCCGCGCCCCGGAGGAGACCCGCCGGGCCCTCGCTGGCGGGCAGCGGGTCGGCGACTACCTCTGGGGGGCGTGGGCCTCGGAGCTGCCCGCCGGCGCATCGCGAAGCGACGTGGTCGGCTACGCCGGCACCAGCTGGCGTGAGGTGTGGCTGTGGGTCATGGGCGAACGCACCTGGCAGGAGGCGGCCACGCTCGTCGGCGGCGGAGTCCTGCGCCGGATCCGGTCGTGACGACCGGCGCCGTCCGAGAGGACCTCCCAACTGGGGAGGAGCTCGCCCGGCTGTCTTCCGAGCTCGAGCGGCGGCCGGCATCGGCCGCGGTGTCCTGGGCCTTGGAGCGTTTCGGCCCTGACGGGGTCGTCGTGTCCTCCTCGTTCCAGGACAGCGTGCTCATCGACGTCGCCACGTCGGTGGCGCCGGCGATTCAGGTGGTCTTCCTCGACACCGGCTTCCACTTCCCCGAGACCCTCGAGTACGTGGAGGCGGTCCGCCTCCGCTACGACCTGAACCTCACCATCATTCGGCCCGACGTCGACGCCGCCACCTGGCCGTGCGGTACGGACGAGTGCTGCCGGGTGCGCAAGGTCGAGCCCCTGAACCGTTTGCTGCGAGGCCGCTCGGCCTGGATCACCGGCCTGCGCCGGTCCGAGGCGCCGACCCGAGCAGGGGCCCCGGTCGTGGCCCAGGATCCCACCAGGGGCGTAGTGAAGGTGAACCCCCTTGCCACCTGGACCGACCTCGACGTGTCGGGGTACACGGCCGACCGCGGTCTGCTGGTGCACCCGCTCACCGAGCGGGGCTACCTGTCGATCGGTTGTGCCCCCACCACCACCCCCGTCCGCCCGGGGGACGATCCGCGCTCGGGCCGGTGGGCGGGCACCGACAAGACCGAGTGCGGATTACACGAACCCGGCAGCTGAAGCCACCAAGCCTCGGCCGCCGGCTGCTGCGGGGTCAGACGGGTGACATCACCGGCTGGCCCACCATGGCGGCCCCCAGCGTGGCGTTGGTGCTCTCGTCCACGATCACGAAGCTGCCAGTGGTCCGGTTGCGCCGGTAGCTGTCCACGGCCAGGGGAGTGGCCACAGCCAGACGGATCAAGCCGATGTCATTGGCCGCCAGCCGCTCGGCCGGCCCCACCTTGAGGTGGTTGACGTCCAACCGACCCTCGACCGCCTGGACGATGGCGGCACAGCTACGGGTGGTGTGCTTGACCCGGTAGCGGTCTCCGGCTTGCAGCGGGCGGTCGGCGAACCAGCACACCGTGGCCTCCAGCTCGGTCACCGTGTCCGGCGGATCGACGGCGGCGGCCAGCATGTCGCCCCGGGCCACATCGAGGTCGTCGGCCAGCACGACCGTGACCGACTGGCCGGGCCAGGCTTCCTCGAACTCTCCGTCGAAGGTGGACAGCGAGGCGATCCGCGACGAACGCCGGGACGGGAGCACCAGCACCTCCTCGCCGACCCGCAGCGGCCCCCCGCTGATCATGCCGGCGTAGGCGCGCCCGTCGCGGTGGCGCACGACCCACTGCACCGGCATTCTTCCGCCGCCCGATACGGGCTCGCCGACCTTGGCCGAGTCGAGTGCCTCGAAGACCGTCGGGCCGCCGTACCAGGGACTCCGGTCCGAGGGCTCAGCGACGTTGTCGCCGTGGAGGGCCGAGATGGGGATCGCCGTCACGCCGGTGATCGTCAGGTGGTCGGCGAGGTCCTCCACCTCCTCGACGGCCCGTTCGAAGGCCTCCTGTGACCAGTCCACCAGGTCCATCTTGTTGACGCACAGGAGAACCTCGGTGACTCCGAGAAGGGCGGAGATGCAGAGGTGGCGGCGGGTCTGCTCCTTCAGACCGGCGGACGCGTCCACGACCACCACGGCCAGGTCGGCGTTTGAGGCGCCGGTCGCCATGTTGCGGGTGTACTGCACGTGGCCCGGGCAGTCGGCGATTACCAGCTTGCGCCGGGGAGTGGCCGCGTAGCGATAGGCGACGTCGATGGTGATGCCCTGCTCGCGCTCGGCCCGCAGGCCGTCCGTAACGAACGCCAGCTCGACCTCACTCAAGCCCCGGCGGCGGCTGACCGCCTCCAGCGCGGCGATCTGGTCCTCGAACAGCTGCCGGGTGTCGTTCAAGAGCCGGCCGATGAGGGTGGACTTGCCGTCGTCGACCGAGCCGATGATGGCGAAGCGGAGCAGATCCATGGGCTAGAAGTAGCCCTCGCGCTTGCGGTCTTCCATGGAGCTGTCGGAGAAGCGGTCGTCGGCTCGGGTGGCGCCCCGTTCGGTGACCCGGCTGGTGCGGATCTCGGCGATGACCTCGTCGATGGTGGAAGCGGTGGAGCGCACCGCGCCGGTGCAGGTGGCGTCTCCGACGGTGCGGAAGCGGACGGTTTCTTCGAAGATGGTCTCGCCCGGGCGGGGGCGGACCCATTCGCACACGGCGAGGAGCATGCCGTCTCGTTCGATGACGGCCCGGTCGTGGGCGTAGTAGATGGGGGGGAGCTCGATCTGTTCGCGGGCGATGTAGGACCACACGTCGAGCTCGGTCCAGTCCGACAGGGGGAAGGCGCGCAGGTGCTCGCCGGGGCGTACCCGGCCCTGGTAGAGCTGCCACAGCTCGGGGCGCTGGTTGCGGGGGTCCCACTGGCCGAACGAGTCGCGGAACGACAGGACCCGTTCTTTGGCCCGGGCTTTGTCCTCGTCGCGGCGGGCGCCGCCGATGCAGGCGTCGAAGCCGTGGGCGGCGACGGCGTCGAGCAGGGTGACGGACTGGAGCCGGTTGCGGGAGGCGCCCGGGCCGGGGTCAGCTACCCGGCCGGAGCGGATGGACTCCTCCACGCTGGCCACGATGAGCTGCTCGCCGAGGTCGGCCATGCGCCGGTCGCGGAAGGCGAGCACCTCGGCGAAGTTGTGCCCGGTGTCCACGTGCATGACGGGGAACGGGAACCGCCCGGGCCGGAACGCCTTCTCGGCCAGGCGCAACAGCACGGCCGAGTCCTTCCCCCCCGAGAACAGCAGCACCGGCCGCTCGCACTCGGCGGCCACCTCCCGCATGATGAACACGGCCTGAGACTCGAGCATGTCGAGATGGCTCAGGCTGGTGGCGCTGTGCAGGTCATCGATTCGGATGGCGGTCAACTCGTCTCCTCGCCAGTCAGGGGGTGGTGGCCAGCTCGCTGTGCGCCGCCACCAGCTCGTTCCAGAGCCGGTCCACGCACTCGGCGAGGGGCAACTCGTGGGTGGGCAGGACCAGCTCGGGTCGCAGCGGCGGTTCGTAGGGGTCGTCGGCGCCGGTCAGGCCGGACATGTCACCCGAGCGTTGGCGGGCGTACAGGCCCTTCACGTCGCGGTTGGCGCACACCTCGTGGGGGGTGGACACCCACACCTCGGCGAAGCGCCCGTGGTGGAGGCGGCGCAGCTCGTCGCGGGCCTGACGGTAGGGCGACACCACCGCGCACACGGCCCACACGCCGTTGCGCGACAGCAGGTCGGCCACGTAGCCGATGCGCCGGACGTTCTCGTCGCGGTCGGCCCGGCTGAAGCCCAGGCCGCCGCAGATCGCCTTGCGCACCTCGTCCCCGTCGAGCAGCTCGGCCCGCCGGCCGGACTCGACCAGCCGGGCCACCAGGGCCTGGGCGATGGTGGTCTTGCCCGCCGAGGGCAGCCCGGTCAGCCACACGGTGCGGGCCGCGCTCACCGGGCCCCCCGGGCGCAGGCCGCGGCCTGCCGGTAGAGGATGCTGCTGGGCCCTGGCACGGACAGCATCGTAGAGATCCTGACTAATCTGATCAACTTTTACGGGATTACCCCGGGTGGGCCCGCCTCCACGCCTCGACCAGCTCCAGGGCCTCGGGCAGCCGGCCCGCCTCGGCTAGGGGCGCCGCCCGGGCGACCAGGTCGGACCAGTCGGCCCCCGTCAGCTGGGCGCCCCCGCCCCGCAGGTCGGCCCGGAGCCGGCCCAGCGCTTCCGCCAGACCGGCCAGGTCGGCCAGGTGGTCGCCGATCAGGTCGCCTACCCGCCGGGCCACCCAGGCGGCCAGGGCCGGGCTCTGCCCGCCGGTGGCCGCGGTGACCACGATGGGATGACGGCGGATCACGGCCGGTGCCAGAAACGAGCAGGCGTCGGGCTGGTCGGGGGCGTTGACCCACACCCGGGCGGCCTCAGCGTCGGCAAAGACGGCCGCGTTGAGCTCCGGGTCGGCGCTGGCCGCCACCACCAGCCAGTAGCCCGCCGCCTCGCCCGGGCGGTAGGGACGGGGTTCGATGATGAGGTGCTCGGCGGGGGCCAGCGGGGGGTCGGGGGCGACCACGGTGACGGTGGCCCCGCATTCCAGCAACCCGACGGCCTTGGCGGCGGCGGCCTCACCGCCACCCACGACGAGGCACGAACGGCCGGCCACGATCAGGCCGACCGGGTAGACGGCGGGCGTCACCGTTCCGCCGGCGGCGGCTCGAGCCGCAGGGCGGCCACCTCGCCGATGACGAAGGTGGCGGGGGAGGCGACGCCGACGGTGCCAAGGTCGGCCAGTCGGCACCGCACCACTTGCTGTTCGGGCGTGGTGGCGGCCCTGATGGCCACCACCGGTGTGTCGGGTGGCAAGCCGGCGTCGAGCAGGCACCGGGCGGTGGCTCCCATGCGGGCGGCTCCCATCAGGACGACCAGGGTGCCCCCCAGCCGGGCGAGGGACTCCCAGGTCTGGCGGGGGACCAGGTCGGGGTCCTCGTGGCCGGTGAGCACGGTGAAACTGCGCACCTGGTCACGCAGGGTCAGGGGCACGCCCGCCGCCGCCGGCGCGGCCAGGGCCGAGCTGACTCCCGGAACGATCTCGAAGGGCACGCCCGCGTCCAACAGAGCCTCAGCCTCCTCGGCGCCCCTGGCGAACACGAACGGGTCCCCTCCTTTCAGCCGCACGACCGTGTTGTGGCGGCGCCCGTGCTCGACGAGGAGCCGATTGATCTCCGACTGGGGCACCGGGGCCGCTCCTGGGGCCTTGCCCACATCGACCAGCTGGGCGCCGGCGCCGGCCAGCGTCACCACGCCGGCGGCCAGTCGGTCAAAGACCACGACGTCGGCGGTGGCCAGGAGGCGGGCACCCCGCAGGGTGATCAGCTCTGGGTCACCGGGGCCGGCGCCGACGAGGTAGACGGTCACCCGGGCATCCCACATCAACCGGCGGGGGCCGGCAACTCCTTGCCGATAAGCGGTGGCTGGTCGGGGCTCGTGTGGCCACCATGGGCCGATGCCCCCGACCCCCCGTCCCGCCCGCCGGCCCCCCGGCGCCGCCCCCAGCCCCCGCACCACCCTCCGGCGCCGGCCCGACCGGGGCAGCCACGCCCCGGGGGTGATCCGCGCCGTCCTCGACGAGGCGTTGGTCTGCCATGTCGGCTTCGTGGCGGACGGCTATCCGGTGGTGGTGCCCACCACCTACGTCCGGGTGGGGGAGCGGCTCTACCTGCACGGGGCCCGGGCCAACCGAGCCTTGCGTCACCTGGTGGAGGGGGTCGAGGCCTGCCTAACCGTGACCATCCTGGACGGGTTGGTCCTGGCCCGGTCGGCCTTCCACCACTCGATGAACTACCGGTCGGTCATGGTCTTCGGCCGGGTGTCGGAGGTGACCGACCCGCAGGAGAAGCTGACGGCCATGAACGCCCTACTCGACCATCTGGCGCCCGGGCGCAGCCTCGAAGCCCGCCCGCCGTCGCCCGAGGAGCTGGCCCGGACCCTCGTCGGACGGCTCGAGCTGGGGGAGGCGTCGGCCAAGATCCGCGAGGGGGGTCCGGTGGAGGAGGCAGACGACCTGACCTTGGCGGTATGGGCCGGGCAGGTGCCGCTTCGGTTGGTGCCCGGCGACCCCATACCCGACGACGGCCTGCCTCCTGGTGTGACCGAGCCCCCCTCGGTCGCCGCCGTCAGCTCGGGCGCTCGGAGAGCAGCCTGGTGATCTCGGCCACGATCTCGTCGGTGTGCAACTTGGGCATGGCGGGCAGCCCGAGGGCGTCGGCGGCCCGCCGGATCTCTTCGGTCAGCGAGCCGGAACAGATCAGCGCGGGAGCCTCGATCCCTTCCTCCCGCGCCCGGCGGCACACCGCCACGCCGTCGCCGTCCGGCAGGAAGTAATCCGCCACCAGGACGTCGGGTCGGCGTTCGTGCCAGGACCGGGCCGCCGCCTCGGCGTTGGACACGGAGAGGACCCGCCAACCCTGGCGCTCGAAGGTGTGCCGGAGGAAGTGGCGCATATCCGGGTCGTCCTCGACGAGGAGGACGAGCACCTCGGGGGAGTCCGTCGGGTGATCCACCCGCCGTCCAACGGCGACGTGGCCGGAGATCACCTCGCCGGCGGCGGCGGCCAAGTCGCCGGTGAAGGGTTGCTCGAGGAGGTCGACCCGCCACCCGAGGCCGCGCAGACGGTTGGCGGCGCCTTCGGCCACCCCCCGGTCTCCGCCGAAGACCACGATCAGGGCGTCACCCCAGGACAGCACGGCGTCAGTGGCGCGGATGACCTGGCGCAACTCGCGCTCGAGCCCTTCGAGATCCTGCGCGGGTCCGGAGCAGCGGGCCAATCCGAACGGCACGCCGTCTTCGGTGACGCCCAGCGCCAGCCCGAACCGCCCCTCGCCGCTTCCCTCGTCCACTGGGTCGGTATAGCCGAAGGTCAGCCCGCTGTCACGGATGGGCCGCCGTGTCAGCGCTCACCCAGGGCCCGGGCCAGCTCGTCGCGGCCCATCTTGGACCGACCGGGGATGCCCCGCCGCTTCGCCTCGTCGTACAACTCCTGGCGGGTCTTGGGGCCGCGGCCGCCGGTCCGCTGGCGACGGGCGACCGCCGCCCCCTGCTGGCCGAGGGCCGAACGGGTCTTCTTTGGCAGGTTGGCGATGGTCCTCTTCTTCTTGGCCGCGTCGACGGCTTTGCGGACGTTGCGCCGCGCCGCTTGGCGCTGCTTCTGGGTCGCCATGACACCTCCTCCGGTCTGTCCCCCTCCTACCCTCCCCCGGCGTTCATCGCACGTTCACCCACGTGTGAGGCGGAGTTCGCCTTATGCCCCTACCTTGGTGCAGGTGAGGACGGCCCGGAGGGAGCTGGCCGGCGCCCGCCGGGCGGCCACCGAGGCGGCCGAGAGCGCCGAGCGGGCCGCCCGTTCCGCCCGCCGCCTGGCCCTCGCCGTTGACGTCGTGCCGGTGGGGGTGATGGTGGCCGACGAGGGCGGTGTCGAGGTCCTGCGCAACTCGACGGCGGCCGGCCTGCTGGAGGGCGGTCCTGGCGGCGTCCTGGTCGGCCATGCGCTCACCACCATGATGGCCGAGGCAGGTAGGGGGCGGTCGGGGGCCCAGACCGTCGATCTGCTCGGGCCTCCACCCCGCACGGTGGTCGTGCGATCGCAGCCCCTGACGGAGGAGAGCGATCTGCTCGGAGCGGTCGGCACCATGGAGGACGTGACCGAGCGCCGGCAGCTGGAGGCGACCCGGCGCGACTTCGTCGCCAACATGAGCCACGAGCTGCGCACGCCAGTCGGGGCGCTGGCGGCCCTGGCCGAGGCACTGGCCGACGAGCCGGACCCGGATGTGATGCGACGCCTGGCCCGGCGGGTGGTGGATGAGGCGGAGCGGGCGACGCGCATCATCGAGGATCTCCTCGACCTCAGCCGGATCGAGACCGAGGGAGCGGAGTCGCGCCCGCCCGTGCGGGTCAGCGCCCTCCTGGCCCGGGCGACGGAGCGTGTGGAGTCCGCCGCCCGCGAGCAGGGAACCCGCCTGGTACTGCCGTCAGACGACCCCCTCACCGTCCCCGGAAACGAGGGGCAGTTGGTGTCGGCCCTGGCCAACCTGCTCGACAACGCCATCAAGTACTCGCCCGCCGGCTCGGTGGTGGAGGTGACCGTCGGCCACGGCGACGGCGAGGTTCAGGTCGCGGTGCGCGACGAGGGCATCGGAATCCCCGCCAAGGACCACGAACGGATCTTCGAGCGTTTCTACCGGGTCGACCCCGCCCGCAGCCGCAATACCGGCGGGACGGGCCTCGGTCTCGCCATCGTCCGTCACGTCGCCATCAACCACGGCGGTCGGGTCATGGTTCAGTCACGCGAGGGAGAGGGGTCGACCTTCGTGCTCGTCCTGCCCGAGGTCCACCCGTGACCGGGGCGGCCACCGTTCTCGTCGTCGAGGACGAGACGTCCTACGTAGAGGCACTGCGGTCCGGTCTCGGCCGCGAGGGCTTCGCCGTCAAGGTCGCTCGCGACGGGTCCGAGGCACTGAGCCTGTTCGATGCCGTCCGCCCGGACCTCGTCCTGCTCGACCTCATGCTCCCCAAAATCGGCGGCCTGGAGGTGTGCCGCCAGATTCGGGCGAAGTCCTCCGTGCCCATCATCATGGTCACGGCCAAGGACGCCGAGATCGACACTGTGGTCGGGCTGGAGGTTGGCGCCGACGACTACGTCACCAAGCCGTACCGGATCCGCGAGCTCGTGGCCCGGATGCGCGCTGTTCTCAGACGGGCCTCCAGCGCCGGTGGTGACGGCGACTCCGAAGACGTCATCACCGTCGGAGACGTCTCTCTCGACCCGGAGCGCCACGAGGTGACCGTGCGCGGCGAGCCGGTGAAGATGCCGCTGCGCGAGTTCGAGGTGCTCGAGCTGCTGATGGCCAATGCCGGGCGGGTGGTCACCCGCGAAACGCTCATCGACCGCGTCTGGGGTTCGGACTATGTGGGTGACACCAAGACGCTCGACGTGCACATCAAGCGGCTGCGGGCCAAGGTAGAGCAGGACCCATCGCGACCGATCCACATCACCACCATCAGGGGTCTGGGATACCGGTTCGAGTCGCCGCGCACCCGTTAGGAGGAACGGCGTGGCCGAGACGAGGAAGATCTTCCACGAGGAGCTTCAGGACATCAACACCGACGTCATCCGGCTGGGAGCGTTGGCGGGTGAGGCGATCGAGGCCGGCACGGCCGCCCTGCTCGACTCCGACTTGGCCGCCGTTGAGCGGGTGGCGGCCTCGGACAAGACTCTGGACGACCTGACGCACTCCATCGAACAGCGCACCTGCCTGCTGCTGGCCCAGCAGCAGCCGATGGCCGTCGACCTGCGAACCCTGCTCACCGTGCTTCGGACCATCCACGAGCTGGAGCGGATCGGCGATCTGATGGTGAAAGTGGCCAAGGCCGCCCGCCGGCTCTACCCCCGGTCCCTCGAACCCCGCGTCCGCGGGCTGCTCGACCGGATGCGTGAGCAGGCGGGTGCCCAGCTGCGCCTCGCCGTGGACGCCTTCGCCGACCGCGATGTGGCCAAGGCCGCGGCGCTGGTCGACATGGACGACGTCATGGACGACCTGCAGAAAGACCTGTTCCAGGCCATCTTCGCCGCCCGCGACACCGACGAGGTTGCCCTGCAGCGGGCTGTTCAGGTCGCTCTGGTTGGGAGATTCTTCGAGCGGATCGGTGACCACGCAGCCAACATTGCCGATCGGGTGGACTTCATGGTCACCGGTCATTTCAGCTATGAGGGATCGTCGGCTTGACCGCTTGAGGGGTTTCGAGTACGGGCGCGGCGGGGGACCTCTAGTGCAGAAGCCTGGTGTGGCGGGGTGTGCAGATGAGTGCTCTCGATTTCGTGGTGGCCATGGCAGTGGTGGCCGCCGTCGTGTTCTCCCTCCTGTCGGACCCACCGGAGCTGTCGGCGGCCAGCCAGCCCCGTGCCTCCCGACCTCCCGTCCGGCTGCGACCGCGCCAGCGCTCGCACCGATGGGCCCCTGGGGCGAGCCTCGTCGGGGATCTCCTGTTCGTCGAGCGCCTGGGTGGACGTTCACTCGGCCTTGACTGCCTTCTGCGCCCGTCCGGGCCGCCCGCCGGTCATGCCGCCTGCGCTCCCGTCCACATTCGGGCTCGGTGCGCGGTCACCTGGTGGGCCGCCGAGAGGTTCATGCATCTGGTCACCGCATGGGCAGAGGGCCAGGAGCGGGTGGCGGTCGAGATCGTCCCCTACGGCGGCACCCTGCGGGCGAAGGTGAGCCACGGCGCAAGCTGTCTCATCCTCGACGTCGTCAACTCCGATGACCTGGTCCTCACCGCCGTGAAGTTCCGAGCCGCGGCCTGAGAATCCCGCCGTCGGGTTATCCGGCGGCTGGCCGGCCCCCGGTGGCGGCTGGCTATGGTGCGGCATGCCGATTTGGCCGGGCCAGCCGTTCCCCCTGGGTTCCCATTACGACGGTTCCGGCACCAATTTCTCTCTCTTCTCCGAGGTCGCCGAAGGGGTCGAGGTCTGTCTGTTCGACGACGACCGGGTCGAGACCCGCTTCGAGTTGGGCGAGGTGGACGCCTTCTGCTGGCACGGCTACCTGCCCAATGTGGCCCCCGGCCAACGGTACGGGTTCCGGGTGCACGGGCCCTACGCCCCCGCCGACGGTCACCGGTGCCATCCGTCCAAGCTGCTCATCGACCCGTATGCCAAGGCGGTCGAGGGCAAAGTCAAGTGGGACCCCGCTGTCTTCGCCTACCCGTTGGGCGACCCGGACGGCGGACCTAATGCCAACGACAGTGCCCCGTTCATGCCGTTGTCGGTGGTCACCAACCCATACTTCGACTGGGGTGACGACCGTCACCCTCGGGTACCCCGCCAGGACTCGGTGATCTACGAGGTCCACGTCAAGGGCTTCACCCACACCCACCCCGACATCGACCCTGACCTTCGCGGCACCTACGCCGGGCTGGGCAGCCCGGCGGCCATCGAGCATCTCCAGCGGCTCGGCGTGACGGCCGTCGAGCTGCTCCCCGTCCATCAGTTCATCCACGACGCCCACCTGGAGCAGATCGGCCTCACCAATTACTGGGGATACAACTCGATCGGCTACCTCGCCCCTCATAACGGCTACAGCTCCAGTGGACAGCGGGGCCAGCAGGTCCAGGAGTTCAAGGGGATGGTCCGGGCGTTACACGAGGCAGGAATCGAAGTGATCCTCGACGTCGTCTACAACCACACTGCCGAGGGCAACCATCTGGGCCCCTCCTTGTCCTTCCGAGGAATCGACAACGCCGCCTACTACCGGTTGATGCCCGACGACCGGTCGAGGTACATGGACTACACCGGCACCGGTAACAGCCTCAACATGCGGCACCCTCACGTGCTCCAGCTCATCATGGACAGCCTGCGTTACTGGGTCCTGGACATGCACGTGGACGGGTTTCGCTTCGATCTAGCTTCGACCCTCGCCCGCGAGCTGCACGATGTCGACCGGCTGTCAGCCTTCTTCGATCTCATACAGCAGGACCCAGTAGTGAGCCAGGTCAAGCTCATCGCCGAGCCCTGGGACGTCGGCGAGGGCGGCTACCAGGTCGGAAACTTCCCGCCCTTGTGGTCCGAGTGGAACGGCAAGTACCGGGACTGCATCCGTGACTTCTGGCGTGGCCAGGGCGGTACCCTCGCTGAGTTCGCCTACCGCCTGACAGGCAGTTCGGACCTGTACGAGTCCAATGGGCGTCGCCCGTCCGCCAGCATCAATTTCATCACCGCCCATGACGGCTTCACCCTGGCCGACCTCGTCTCCTACAACCAGAAGCACAACGAGGCCAACGGCGAGGACAACCGCGACGGAAGCGACGACAACCGCTCATGGAACTGCGGAGTCGAGGGGCCGACGGACGACCCCGCCGTAGCCGAGCTGCGCCAGCGCCAGCGACGCAACTTCCTAACCACCCTCATGCTCTCGCAGGGCGTCCCGATGGTCCTGGGTGGCGACGAGCTGGGCCGCACCCAGGGCGGAAACAACAACGGCTACTGCCAGGACAACGAGGTCTCCTGGTACGACTGGTCGAAGATCGACGAGGCCTTCCTTGATTTCACGTGCAGACTGGTCGCCTTCCGGCGAGAGCATCCGGTCTTTCGACGCCGACGATTCTTTGAGGGTGTCGCCATCCAGGGGAGTGTCACCGACATCGCCTGGTTCACTCCGGCGGGCAAGCAGATGGAGGACCCGGATTGGCGTACCGGCGAGCCGGGCGCCATCGCCGTGTTCCTCAACGGGGACGGCATCCCCAGCCCCGGTCCCCGCGGGGAACCGATCCAGGATGACAGTTTCTTTATGCTGTTCAACACTTGCGACAAGGACTTGACTTTCAAGCTCCCAGAGGGGCGTTGGGGGGCGCTGTGGAGCACCGAGCTTGACACCGCCGAATCCCAGCCACCTGACGACGACGCAGCGCCGCTGCCGGCTGGGTCAGAGGTGCCGGTAGCGGCCAGAAGCATCAAGGTGTTCCGCCGGAACTGAGCGCCCCGGCGGCCCAGATGGCAGAATCCGGCCTCCCCAGGAGGTCACATGCCCACTTCCGCCGAGATCGAGCAGATGCTGACGGGGCCGGGCGGCCCCTTCGAAGTCGTCGAACAGCCGGTGAACGGCATCCCCATGAAGGTGTACAAGCAGCGCATGACCTCCCTGCGCGAGGTCGCCGCCCTCGGTTTGGCCCGAGGCGACACCGATACCCACGTCGTCTACGGCGATCGGCGCTACGGGTTCGCTGACTTCGTCTCGCTGGCCAACTCCGTCTCGCGGACTATCCAGTCGCAATTCGGGATCGGACCCGGCGATCGGGTGGCGGTGCTGTCCGCCAATAACCCTGAGTGGTGCCTGACTTTCTGGGGCACGGTCAACATGGGCTCTGTCCTCGTCGGCCTCAACGGCTGGTGGAAGACCGACGAGATCCTTTACGGACTCAACGACTCCGGCGCCCGGCTGCTGGTCGCTGACGCCGCCCGCCTGAAGCGGGTAGCTGACCGTTTGGGAGAGTGCCCTCAGCTCGAGGGCGTAGTGGTGATCGGCGCCGAGCCCGAACCCCTCCCTGCCGGCCCTCCGGTGCACCGATTCGACGAGCTGCTGGGCAGCCGCTCACCCGACCTTCCGGTCGAGCAGATCGCCGAGGACGATCCAGCTGTCATCTTCTACACCAGTGGCACGACCGGCAGGCCCAAGGGAGCGGTATCGACCCACCGCTCGATGATCGCCAACCTGCAGAACACCCTGTACAACGCGGTGGCGGGGATGATGTCCAACCCAGAGGGCGCCGTGCTGCCATCGTCCGGCCAGGCTGCCGCTCTGCTGACATCTCCGCTGTTCCATGTATCCGGCTGTCACTCCGGCATCGTCGTGGCCATGGCGGCCGGCATCAAAGCCGTTATGCCTGTTGGGAAGTTCGAGCCCGAGAAAGCAATGACCCTCATCCAGGAGGAGAAGATCACCGTGTGGGCCACTGTCCCGACGATGGTCTGGCGGGTCGTCGAGCACCCGGACCGCCACTCCTACGACCTGACGTCGGTCACCTCCGTCGCTTACGGCGGATCCCCCTCGGCTGCCGAGCTCCAGCGGCGAGTGCGAGAGACATTTCCCAACGTACGGACCCTGGGCAACGCCTACGGGCTGACCGAGTCGAGCTCGGTGGCAACAGTGAACTCCGGCCAGGAGTTCTTCGATCGCCCCGACTCGGTCGGGCGGCCGCTGCCGGTTGTGGATATCCGCTGCGTGGACGAGGAGGGCAAGGACGTGCCAACCGGCCAGGTGGGGGAGGTCTGGATCAAAGGGCCGATCATCATGCCCGGTTACTGGAACCAGCCAGAGGCGACGGCCGAGACCATCACCGGAGGATGGCTGCACACCGGTGACATCGGATATGTCGACCCCGAAGGCTTCCTGTACATAACCGACCGGGCCAAGGACATGATCATCCGGGGCGGCGAGAACATTTACTGCGTCGAGATCGAGAACCGCCTGGTTGAGCACCCGGCGATAGCCGAGGCGGCCGTGATCGGTGTCCCGCACCCGACACTGGGCGAGGAGGTAAAGGCCGTCATACGGCTCGAGTCGGGCGCGTCGGTCTCAGAGTCCGAGGTCAAGGCCTGGGTCGCCGACGCACTAGCCGACTTCAAGGTGCCGGCCCATCTCGAGTTCACGGATGACTTCCTCCCGCGCAACCCGTCCGGCAAGTTATTGAAGAACGTGCTCAGAGGCGAGGGGGAGGTCAGCTTCGCCGAGACGCTTTGAGTGACTCCGATCCGAGACTGTCTCCATGGGCTGCAAGCAGGCGGCGCCCGGTGATCCGCCGGGGTCGCAGCTCGATCCAGTGGTTCCGCGGGCCTCCGACCGCGGGCTCGGGCATCGGGCCCCCGATCCGCCTCATCACCTCCGGGGCGAACTCCGGGGCGATCTCCTGGGCTACCCCGACCACGAAGACACTCCAGCCAGACGGGACGTCGAGGTCGATTTCGTCGACCTGGAAGGCGATCGGGCGCTCCTGCAGGGAACGCAGCTTCGTCCCGTCGCCAGTGCGGAACACGATGTGGTCGCCCGCCATGGCGTAGTTCACCGGGACGACCAGCGGCTCGAGCCCGTTGACCACGGCTACCCGCCCCACCCGACAGGTCTTCAGAAGCTGGACGCACTCTTCGCGGGTTAGCTCCTTCAGAAGCTCGTCCACGAGTACGAGGCTCCCACCTGGCTGCGGCTCCGGAACAGAGGAGAACGTCACACTTAGCGGCCCCCGGACTGGCCCAACTAGTCCAGTCCCGCCGGCCCCGGCCCGCCCCCCGCTGCGAACTGAAAGCCTGGACCGCCTGCTAGGGTCGCGCTCAGCGGGCCGTTGGCGCAGTTGGTAGCGCACTTGCATGACGCGCAAGGGGTCAGAGGTTCGAGTCCTCTACGGCCCACCACAAACCCCCAGGTCAGAGGCCATCTGGAGTTGTAACCAGTTTCAATTCAGTCAACGCCGGATGTCGTGGGGTCACAATGGGGTCACAGAATGTCGCGGCGCCATCGTACAGTGGGGTCACAGAACGGCTGAAAAGCCGAGTGGGGTCACACGATCGGAGGTGACGCCGTGGCCCAGGGGCGGGTGTTCCAGAAGGTGCCCGGGCGCGGGAAGCCATGGAGCTTCGTCGTCGACGGGGAGCGCCGCCCCGACGGAACGCGACGCCAGATAAAGCGCGGCGGGTTTAAGTGACTGTCGCGATTGTTTCCCCAGCGCGATCACGCGGTCGTAGGCCGGGTCAGTCGCCGCAGGAGATAGCGGCTGTGGGCAGCCCAGATGAAGCCCTCGGTCACGATCGGATCGCGCTCGTAGTCGACCTGGAGACGTCGGCTGTTCATGAGC
>Ga0209810_1000774_pt1 | contig 59738 bp, 53 predicted proteins | sample Coa_R1_7_FD_187159 | JGI IMG/M metagenome (GOLD analysis project Ga0209810, IMG submission 187159) | Surface soil microbial communities from Centralia Pennsylvania, which are recovering from an underground coalmine fire - Coalmine... | ecosystem: Environmental > Terrestrial > Soil > Unclassified... | reverse complement strand
CTGGGCCGAGAGGTGACAGAAGCTCCTGGCCAGCTCGGGAGAGGAGACGTTCCTGCACGGAACGGTGCAGCAATCTTCCGCTTTGGGCGCCCAATCCGGAACCATGCAGGCGCTGGCAAGAGAGAGGGTGAGAAAAGAAGCCGCCAGCGTCAGGAGAATTAAAAGCTTGAATTTTTTTCGATGAAACATCGGTCCCTCAATCTTTGGCAGAAGCATACAAGTTCGACCATTTAATGTCAAGTCAGCCGCTGACAGGTGTCAAGCCAAAGTAGAAATGTCCGGTTTTAGGATAACGAAGTGCTTAGCTGGAAGTTTGTTTACAATTCGCCGATCGATTCATCTTTCCCTTCGTCGGCCCGAGGCCTCAGTGCCTTGCCTCAAACTGAAGATGTCGTCAACCGATCGTCGATTTTCCGCTTCAATTAAAGTGAATTCCGACCACGGAATCGACCTCACGCCCAAGTGTTGTAGCGGTGATTTCAGATCAAGACCGATTCATTAGGCATACCCTCTGCAATTGACCTCCCCATAGCCCACCGTTTTAATGAAAACGCTAGAAAATACTTGCAAGAGTCTATAAAAAAGTGATACACGTCACTTATTTAATGAGGTTGTAGGCTCTGACCGGTCGTGTTTATCTGATGCCTTCCGCAATCTCTTCATTCAAGCTTCACTCTTCTTAATCCACTGCTATTTTCAGGACGGATCGGCTGATGCGTTCGTTTCAGCGGATATCCTTCGCATTTCCAAATCTGGTCTGCGAAAGGATCAAGTTCCACTTATTGATTTTATAATCAATGCATTACCCGACTCATTTTCATATTCATGTCTGTAAAGAGGTCTTGATAGGATCGGTTCGCATGATTGTGCCGTTGATTTTTACAGTATTGCTGGAGGAGATGGTTGAAATCATGGAAGAAGCGAGTATTCAGAAAAAAGCCGAAGAATTGGTTCAGCAAAGCGGGCCATCAGATCTGTTGCGCCGGCTGGAGGAAATCGGGCGTGAAGTCCATCGGATGGAGATTCAGAAAGTTGAGCAGCAGCTTCGGATCGATCAGATCCGAGATGCTTTTCAGAAACAGATTGAAGAATCGCGCAGCCGACATATCGAGCTCTATGACAGCGCTCCGGTCGGCTACTTCACACTGGATCGAAATGGGTTCATCGTCGAGGTCAACCGCACCGGCGCAGAGCTGCTCGGTATTGCGAAAGGCTATCTCATTAAAACGCCCTTCTCGCTTTATGTTGCTGAAGAAGATCGACCTGCTTTTGAGGATTACAGAACAAGACTGTTCACGACGGAGGGGCTTCAGAGCGGCGAAATCAGGCTGGTAAAAAAAGATGGCACCTCTTTTCCCGCTCAGATCGATAGCATTGTGGTGTTGGAGTCGGATGGGTCGACCCATTCCAGGAGCATCGTCACCGATATCAGCAAGCGCAAACAGGCCGAGCAGGCCCTTCAAGAGGTCACAAGGCAGTACCGATTGATCCTAGAGAGGGCACCCGTGGGCATTGCCCGCCTGGATCTGGAAGGCCGCGCGATTGAGAGCAATCTCGCGCTACAGGAGATGCTCGGCTATAGCGCAGAGGAGTTCGGCCGCCTGGTCTTTACCCAGATCACACATCCTGAGGATGTGGCAAAAGAGTGGTCGCTCTTCCAGGAGATCATTCAAAATCAGCGGGATCGCTATCGAATTCAGAAGCGCTTTTACCGAAGAGACGGCCGTGTGATCTGGGCGGATCTCACAACCTTTCTGGTGCGGGACCCGGAGGATAAACCGCAATTCGCGATCGCAATGTTGCAGGAAATCACCAGTCAGAAGCGCGCCGAGGAGGAAATTAAAGCGATCGAGGGAGAATTACGGGAGAGATCTCGCTACCTCGAAGAGATCAGCCAGGCGCGAAACCGATTCTTTTCCTATATCTCGCACGAATTAAAGACACCCGTGAATAGCATCATCGGATACACGCAGCTGCTTCGCAAAGGGACCTATGGTCCTCTGACTCCGGAGCAGTTGAAGACATCGACCCGCATTCACGGATGTGCGGAGGAGTTGGTTCGGCTCATCAACAACATTCTGGATTTGGCCAGAATGGAATCCGGGAAAATGATTCCTCAGATCATGGAGACGAATCTTCCCGAGTTACTCGATCGGGTCACAATCAGCTTGGAGCCGCTTCTTCGAGAAAAAAGCCTCATCCTCGAGAAGAAAGTGGCTTCTTCCTTTCCGCATCGCTTCCGAACGGATCCCTCTTTCATCCGCAGTGTCCTGACCAATCTATTAAGCAATGCGGTGAAGTTCACCGATCAGGGGGGGATTCGCGTTGAATTGAATCCAATCACAGAAGGGCCGGGAATTCAAATCATCGTTTCCGATACGGGCGCTGGAATCGACCCGCAGCGCCTGGAGCGGATCTTCGAAGAATACCAGCAATTCGGTGCCGCTCCGGAAGTTGCGACGGAGTATGCCAAGGGAAGTGGTTTGGGACTCTCCATTGTCAAAAAAATCGTCGACGCCCTCGCGGGGAGAGTGTCCGTTGAGAGCAGCCCCGGCAGAGGAACCACTTTTACGATTGAGATCCCCGAGCCGCGTGTGCAGTGATCGCAACCTCTTCCCTGCTTACGTTAAGACACATCTCGTCGGGTTGAGAATTTCATCAATAATCTTGAGGAAAGCCGGCATGGCTAAAAAGCTCATTTTAATAGTGTCCTGGGTTTCTCAAGAGAAACACAAATGCCGAGTGCCCGTGATTTTAGCAAAATCCTGAGCAAATGCTATACTTTCCCAATATTCGTAATACTGAGAATGGAGATCTTGTCTTCGAAGAGCAAATCGATCGACGGCGAGAAGTTGCACGCGAGAGATGAAAAAGAATGGACAGACCCCTTCGCATATTGATCATCGAGGACTCGGAAGAAGACGCGGAGCTGCTCTTACTTGCGCTTCGGCGGGCCGGCTATGAACTCCTGTATGAGCGGGTTGAAACCCCCGCAGCCATGGAAGCCGCGCTTGCAAAGCAAGCCTGGGATGTCATCGTATCCGACTATACCATGCCGAACTTCAGCGGGCCCGCCGCGTTGAGGCAACTGAAGGAAAGCGGGCGCGATCTGCCGTTCATTATCGTCTCAGGGAGCATCGGTGAAGAAACCGCGGTTGAGACGATGCGGCTGGGCGCGCACGATTATATCTTAAAAGGGAACCTGACCCGGCTTGCCCCCGCGATTGAGCGCGAGTTGCGCGAGACGCAGATTCGGTGCAGGCGAAGGCAGGCGGAAGAGGAGACGCGTCTTCTGCAGAGCATCACGCTGGCGGTCAGCGAAGCCAAAGACCTGCGCTCCGCGTTGGAAGTGGCGCTGCGAAAGGTGGGTGAGACAACCGGCTGGATTTTGGGGCAGGCCTGGGTGCCGCGATCCGATGTTGCCCTTCTTCAATGCAGCCCGGCGGTCTTCATCTGCGCGCCGGGCCTGGAGAACTTTAGGAAATGGAACGAGGGGCTCTCGTTTGCACCCGGCGTTGAGATTCCGGGTCTCGCCTGGTCCGGAAAGAAGCCGGTCTGGCTTCGCGACATCACGACCGGGTCCGACTCTCCCCGAGCGCAGATCGCACGGGAAGTGGGTCTTAGAACCGGTGTGGGAATTCCGGTCCTGGCGGGGGATGAAGTGGTCGCCGTGATGGAATTCTTCGCGCGGGAGCCGCGTAAAGAGGATGAAAGATTAATCCAGATCATCTCGTCGGCCGCCATTCAGTTGGGCTCGGTGATTCAACGGAAGCGCTCGGAGGAGAAGATCAAATACATGGCCTATTATGACCTCTTGACCGATCTTCCCAATCGGGCCCATCTGCGGGATCTTCTGCGGGAAACCACGACCGCCGGACCGCCGGAAGGCAGACGGTTATCCCTGCTATGTCTGGATCTGAACCATTTCAGGGAGGTCAATGACGCCCTCGGCCGCAATCTGGGGGACAGCCTCCTGCAGCAGATCGGGCCGCGCCTTAAAAGCGTTTTGGAGGGTGCCGATACGGTGGCGCGTCTGGGCGCGGACGAATTTGCCGTCCTCCTTCCAGGGATCAATCAAGAGGAAGCGATTTCAGTCGCGTGCAAAATTCTAAAGGCAATGGAAGCGCATTTTGTCGTAGGGGCGTTGGCGCTCGAAGTCGGTGTCAGCATTGGGATCGCGCTTTATCCCGACCATGGAGAGGAAGCCGATACACTCATGCGAGCGGCGGATGCGGCGATGTATGTCGCCAAGCAAAGCGATAACGGATATGCCGTCTATGTCCCCGAGCGGGACCAGCCCAATCCGCGCCGCCTCGCGCTGATCGGGGAGCTGCGTCGAGCCATCGAAGACAACCAGCTCTTTCCCCATTATCAGCCGAAGATAAATATTAAAACGGGCCGGATTATCGGGGTGGAGACCCTCATCCGCTGGCAGCATCCTCACTTCGGATTGATCCCTCCCGATCAGTTCATCATGATGGCGGAGCAGACGGGCCTGATAAAGCCGCTGACGTATTGGGTTCTCAATGCTGCGTTATGCCAGTGCGAGGAATGGCGCCGGAAGGGATTGACCATCCCTGTCGCGGTGAATCTCTCGGCGCGAAATCTTCAAGATTCTCAGCTTCCGGAGCGTGTTTTTCATCTCCTCCAGAAATCGGGTTTGGAGTCAGGCCAATTGGCATTGGAGATCACCGAGAGCGTCATCATGGCGGACCCCCAGCGGGCGATGGAGATTCTGACCGATCTAAGTGAAATGGGAATACGCCTCTCCATCGACGATTTCGGGACCGGCTACTCTTCGCTCGGCTATCTGAAGAAACTACCGGTCGATGAGGTCAAGATCGATAAATCCTTCGTCAGAGAGATGGCGTCCAACCAGGATGACATCGTGATTGTCCGCTCAACCATTGACCTGGCCCATAATCTTGAATTGGAAGTGGTCGCCGAAGGGGTCGAGAATCAGGAGACGTTGAGCCGATTGGCGGCGCTCGGTTGTGACGCGGCGCAGGGTTATTTCATCAGCCGACCGGTCGCCGCGGCCGATCTCCCACGCTGGTTGAATGAGACGGCTTGTTTGAAGGGTTGGAGAGTCTGAATCGGATGGTGCGTCCAAACCGCCGAAATTTCCACCGGGCAAGTTCCGAGGGGGTTTCTTACTGAGGTCCATTCGGAAATGAAGAGAGCGGGCGAAGTGACAAAACAGGCAAGCACAACAAACCCGAATCAGGTGCCATTCGATGAAAATGGGTAACCTTTCGGTGAAGGGAGAAACGCCATGATGATAGAGACCGCGCCGGTCGAAGTGAGTCGCCATAAGTGCCTCATCTACGACGGCCATCCTTCGGAGCAGCTTCCCGTCATTATTCCTCTCTTGATCAATGGGCTGCGGGAGAATCGACGCTGCCTCTACCTGGGGAATCCCGAGATGGTCAAGATGGTCGATTCGGCTTTAGAAGAAAAGGGGGTGGACATCACCCGGGAGATAGAACGGGGAGCGCTCATCCTCTCCTCGGATCGCGACCACCTCCAGGGGGGCAAGTTCGATCCTCAGGCGATGATCGCCATGCTTCGAAATCTCATTGATGATGCGGTGCACGACGGTTTTCAAGGGCTCTGCGCCACCGGCGATATGATGTGGGAGCTGGGCACGGAGAGCAATTTTGAGCGGCTTCTGGAGTATGAGGCCCTTCTTGAACAGGTGTTTCGCGAAAAGCCGCTGCAAGGAATTTGCCAGTATCATCGGAATACCGTCCCAGAGAAAGCGGTCCGGGACGCGCTGCTCACGCATCGGAGCACCTATATCGGAGAGGTGTTAAATCAAGACAACCTGTTCTATGTGCCTCCCGAGTTGCTGTTGGAGAGCCGGCACGGCGCCGCCCGCGACACACAGGGGGAGTGGATGTGCCAGCAGATCCTCCGGATCATGCATGCGGAGCGAAAGCGCGACGAAGCGCTGGCGGCCTTAAGGGAGAGTGAGGCACAGCAGCGACGCCTGGCCGAGGCGTTGGCGGAGACGAACCGCAATCTGGAGCAGCGCATCCGAGAGCGCACGGCGGAACTGGAGGGGGCCAACAAAGAACTGGAGGCCTTCTCCTACTCTGTTTCGCACGATCTGAGGGCGCCGCTGCGCCATATCAGCGGGTTTGCCGAAATGCTCAAAGAGCATCAAGGGAATCCGCCGGATGAAAAGAGCCGACACTACATCGACACGATCATGAAGTCCGTCGAGAAAATGGATCGCCTTGTCGCCGATCTGCTGATCTTCTCAAGAATGGCGAAGAGCGAGATGCATCTCGGAGAAGTGAATCTGGATCAACTCGTCCAAGAGGTGATCAGAGATTTGCAGCCGGAGGTTGAGGGCCGCGAGATCAGTTGGATTGTCGGTGCGCTGCCGATCATAAAAGGAGATAAACCGATGCTGCGTCAGGTTTGGGTGAATCTGATCGGTAATGCGGTGAAGTATACCCGGACGCGTGCCAAGGCTGAAATTGAGATCGGCAGCCGGACGGAAGGGGGGGAGCCGCTGTTTTTTGTCCGAGACAACGGCGTGGGATTTGACCCGCAATATGCCGGCAAACTCTTCGGTGTGTTTCAACGCCTGCATCGCTCGGATGAATTCGAGGGGACCGGGATCGGATTGGCGAACGTGCGTCGAATCATTCACCGGCATGGAGGCCGGACCTGGGCCCAGGGCTCGATCGACCAAGGCGCGACTTTCTACTTCTCGCTACCCATAATCAAAAAAGACCCTGGATCTTGCTCGCAAGCTTGATTCTCTTTAATAACGGGCAGATTTTAGAGTGGCAGAGACGGCCAAGGAAATCAACTGGTAAAATAATTTAAAAAATCTAAATAGGAAAGCAGAAAGACCAATTCAGCCCCCGTTTTACCACCCTCTCCTGTTACTTGAAATTCGACTTACGCGCCGAGGATCGTTTCTGAACCAACGCGGTATTTCTAATCCTCTGTGATACATCGGATGCGGCGGTAAGAAGAAAATCGAACATACTGGGATAATATTTCTGACTCGGCGAGGTTAATTGTCCAGTCGGATCTGTAGACCAACTGTGCCCAAAGAAATATCAGGGAGAGTGGGGGACCCCCGGCGGGGATGAAGGCGGGTTTCTCTCTTCCAGATGCTCCTTTACTTTGCGTAGGACGAGCGCCGGTTGAATCGGCTTCACGAGATAATCGGCCGCCCCGAGGCTCAGGCCCCGCTTTTGGGATGCGGGGTCCGTTTTGGCGGAGACCATCAGAATCGGAATATGATTTAATTTGGGATCATCTTTGACCGCCTGGCAGACTTCATAGCCATCCATTTTCGGCATCATCACATCGAGGAGAATCAGTGCCGGCTCTTCAGTCGTAATCTTCTGCATCGCCTCCAAGCCATCCCTGGCTGAGGTAACCGGATATCCCGCTCCCTCTAAAATGACCTCTAAAATAGCGATCGCATCGAGGTTGTCATCTACGACAAGGATTTTTTCAGACAACGCTTCCTCTTCCGCTCAAAGGTGAAAGACAACCGGGTCATACGATAGCAATTAAGTACAGTCACTTCAAGTAAAAAGGGAAAGCTCATCATGAGCCTTATCAAGAGATCAGCTCGGATTCGAGCGATTTCGGAAAGGCACGCTCAATGGTGTCTGAAATGGATCACCAAGATCAGTAGTGTAGAGGGGCGACCACTTTCCCGTAATTCCGCTAAAACGGCCGCCAGGACGCGATTCGATTCACCGGGTAATCCCGCTCGAACTGCTTCTTCGCCGCGGTAAAATCATATTGATCGGCCGTGATCCGTCCAGCGCAAGAGAGGGCACCGTCATAAATCTTCCGTGCGTTAAAGGGTGTCGCGATCACGGTCGTCCCCGCCAGTTCCAGTGTTTCTCCATTGATAATGTGGAACGGCACTTCCATCTGCTCCGGAAGATTCGCGAGTATCTCATTCTGAATGGGGTCCTTTACGTTTAACACAACGTTGAAGCAAAGAGGCTCCTCATCGGCGATTTCAATGTACCAGCCGACCACGGGTGCGGTCGGCATCGGCGCGAGGAAAAGAAAGGTCGAAATCCGCGGAGGGAGCGGAAGCAGTTTAAACGCGGCGGCCGGCAACTTTAGTAGAAGATGGATTCGCCCCTCATCATTCGCGACGATGAGATCGCCATTAGGAACGTTTTCGAGCCCTTGTCGCAGAAAATCGGGTAGGATATGCACGTTTCTCCTGATAGCTCCCGATAGGAAAGTGCGGTATATTTTGTGTCAAATTAAGACTAGCCTAGCTAAAGCTAAGCTGTCAAGGGTTTTTTAATCCGCGCTGTTGGTGGGACCGGGAGACCTCGTAGGATTCGACGCTTTCGGGAGAGAGTTGCCAGATGGTTTTTTTGATGAGAACGGTTTTCTTTTTCCCCTTGATCCGGCCTTTCTTAATTGCGAGGAGAACCGATTCCGGGGTGATACCGATTCGCTTGGAGGCTTCCGAGAGGGTATATGGACGGCGGCGTTGTGTCATAACGCGGCTTAGCCTATCATAGGCCAGAGCACGAGGGCAAGCGGATTTCACGTGCAAAGCGTGAGAGACAGGATCGGTCGGATTTCTGGATCTTTCGTAATTCAAAGTGGAGATGGCAGGCACTTCCTTTGGGCATCATTATTTCTCAGTGTGCAAATGTGGTGGGCTAGTTGATTGCCAAGTGATTTTCTGAGTTCCGTTAAATGGCGCAAGGTGACAGCGCGGTCAATTGAGCGTCGATTAACTGAAATGCGATCCGGAATTGATCTGTGTCTCAGATCAGCCCTCCGTTGTCATAAATTTTCTTCCACCAATGGCTATCTGACCGGTACAACTCACTGGAATACTCTGACGCATTCCCAGAATGCATTTGCTTTGACTTTCCATGGGTGACCCGGTACAATTTTTAGCTGTTTTTTACTCAATTCATTTTAGGAGGGTTTCATGAATAAGAAAGAGCTCATTGAAAGGATTACAAAGAATCATGCCGGCAGAGGGTTGAGCAAAAAATCGGTCGCCGGCATTATTGACGACACCTTCGCTGCGATTGCCAAAGGAATCAAGAAGGCCGGCCGGTTTTCCTTTCCGGGCTTCGGGACATTTACGGTGAAGAGCCGCGCAGCCCGCAAGGGGAGAAATCCCAAGACTGGCGAGGCGATCAAGATCAAGGCGAGCAAGGCGGTCAAATTTAAGGCTGCGCCCGCGTTCAAAAAGGGACTATAAACAACAGGAGAAACACGAGTATGCCGACAGTACTGAAAAGGAGAGCGAGCGAAGCCGAAAGCAGAGTGCTTCCGGTGCCGGTCAAGGGAAGAACCATCACGCCGAGAGAGACGGAAGTCCTCCAGCTGGCTGCGATGGGATATAAGAACCGGGAGATCGCCGAACAGCTCGGAGTGAGGGTAAAGACAGTAGAGACGCACAGGGCTAATATCATGAACAAGCTGGCCCTTCGGAACATCGCAGAGTTGATCCGATATGCGATCGTAAAGGGAATCGCACCCATCAAAGAAGAATGAGGAGCAGAGTCATTTGAGATCAAAATGAATCGGCCAGTTTGATTCCGTATTCGTGTGCGATCTCTCGGGTAGCCGTGTACTCTCGCACAAGTCTTTGCCGCTCATCTAGTAAGGACCGAATTACAGGGTCTCCTTTTTCAGCGATCTCTTCATACGCTTTCTGATAATAATCGGCGACGGTTCGAGCGGAGATGTTTTCGTTTCGAAGCGAGATGGCCTTATAGATCAGAAAGAAAATAACGACCATCTGGATCGCGATAAGTCCGACGAAGATTTGCTGTTTTGAAAGAGCCATAAGTTACCTCAGGTCATTTAAATCTGAAAAGCGCCGTCATTTTTTTCTCGTGCCGCTATCGAATCGATTTCAGCAAAAATTTTGAGGAAAGTTTCCATCCCTATTTCGGCCTGTTTCCTCATTCTGGAATCGAGTTGGCCATATCGAACCATCCAACCAATTCCCTCTAAATAGATCAATGCCTGCTGATAGTAGCGGTCAATCGACCCGCTTGTTTTCCCATAATTCTCCCTGACTGCCATAACGAGTTGGTAATCGCGCTACTCGAAAAAGAGCAGAAGGGTCTCGTCTGTGTTGAGCGGACGGTCTTTCTCATTCTTTATTGGTTCGTGCACATGGTCAGTGAGCACACATTAATCCTTGAATTTGAAACGCAGAGAATCTGTTCTGGAATAAAAATCGAAGGTATTCTACTGTTCCGATTTATGATATGCAATTAAAAAGATCGATCTGCTGCAACAAGTTGTTCCCCTTCCGGTTTTAGAAAATCTTATAACATGCCTTCTGGAATTGATCATTGTGTCGCGGAACTGCGACAGTAGGTGTCGCACTTTGGATACTATTTGGATCTTTGGATACGGCTGAATGGTATTGATTATGACGCCATATCCTGATTAGAAATTCCCCGCCAAGTCTTTCGTAATGAAATAAAACATAAACAGATTCATATGCTTACTCTCTTATACACCTCTTAACTGAGAATCCGGAAGTTCTTTCGCCCTGACCGGTACGGTCATTGCTAATAGTCATAAGGAGGGATATTCCAGGGGAGGGCATTCAGATGATCAAGTTAATAATGTTTCGGTGGGTTTTGGTGATCGCGGCCGCACTTTCTTTTTCTGATCAGGCGATGGCTTCGGGGTTTGCCATCTACGATCATGGCGCAAAGGAACAGGCTCAGGGAAACGCGGTGGTGGCTACGGTCGACACCCCCGCCGCTGTGTTCTATAATCCAAGTCGGCTGGAGGTACTCGACGGGACGCATGCGGAGATCGGCGCCTCGGCCGGGCGATCGGTTCTCCGATTTGACAGCGACCTGAGTGGAGAGAACATTGAACTGTCATCGACACCGCTGGTTCCCTACGCCTTCTATTCCCAGCAGATCAGCAACAAGATCAGTCTGGGAGCGGGTCTATATTCCTCCATGGGCAATCGGATCGACTATCCGAGGAGTTGGGAAGGTCGTTTCCTGGTGACTTCCTCGGAATTTAAACAGATCAATTTCGCTGTTTCAGCCGGCGCAAGGATTTCCGATCAGACCTCAGTCGGTTTAAGCGTGGGGGTGGCGCACTCCACAATTGAACTGGGGAATCAGATCGACCTGGCCCCTTTCACCTTCCCGGGGGAAGGGTCCGCTCGCCTGACCGCGGACGGATATGGGGCGTACGGTATCTTGGGTGTTCATCATGTTTTCGGGCCCAGATTCGGCATCGGGGCGGTCTATACCACGCCGATGAAAATCTCATATGACGGTCAGGCGACCTACTCCGTGCCCGCTCCGCTGAGCCCACTGTTCCCGAACGGGGGTGTGGACACAAGCTTGAAGGTTCCACAGTCCGCCGTGGTCGGCGCAGCCTGGCGGTTTAATCCCGATTGGGTCGCAGAAGTGGACGTCCAGTGGGTCGATTGGAATGAATTGGAAGAACAGGAGATCGAATTCGAACGGACGACCGTCGTGGTCAGGGACACGTCGATTCCGTATCATCTGAAAAGCACTTGGACCTATCGTGTCGGTACCCTGTACCGGATCAGCGACACCTCTCAATGGAGAGCGGGATACGTTTTTGATCCGAGCGCGGCTCGGGATTCGGGCCTGAGCCCGATCCTTCCAGATGTGGACAACCATATCTTCACAATTGGATATGGGTTCCAAACTGAGGGCTGGCATCTCGATGGCTTTTTGGCCTATAACTATGGTGTCCCACGCAAGGTCAACAATTCCTTGCCGCGGATGCCGGAACACCGGGGGACATACGAATCACGGACTATCGGAGGCGGAGTTTCAGTCACCTATTCATTCTAATGTCTCCTTTGCAATTATCATCATGAGATAGAGGGAACGGGGCGTTTCATGGTGTGGACAATCCTGGCCACCATTGTCGTCGGCATCTGGTCTTATGCGCTGATCCTCCTTTGGCGCATCCGGTCCGCGATTCCCTATCTGCGGAATCAGCCGGATGTGCTTTCGGGCCCAGCTGATTTAGAGGGGTCGGGCCCGTGGCCGCGGGTCACCGTGGTGGCTGCAGCACGGAATGAAGAGCGGTCGATCGAAGGGGCTGTCCGATCTTGGTTCGAGAGCGATTATCCGAATCTGAATGTCATCGTGGTCAACGATCGGTCCACCGACAAAACGGCCGATATTTTGGCGGACCTTGGAAGCCGTTATCCCTCTCTGAAGGTCCGCCATGTCATGGAGTTGCCGGAGGGGTGGCTCGGAAAGACGCATGCCCTGCACCTTGGCGCCTTCGAAACGAAATCGGAGTGGATCCTTTTCACCGATGCCGATGTGACCTTTCATCCGAAGGCCATTCGGAAAGCGGTCGTGTTTTCGGAAACTTACCGCCTGGATCATATCACCTGCACTCCGGATTCCAAGGGGGGCACCTGGGCGTCGAAAGGATTGCTGAGCATCTTTGCGGCGAGTCTCCTCCTTTATTTCCGGCCCCACAAGATACTCTCTCCGGAAAGCAGCGCAACGGCCGGCATCGGAGCCTTTAATCTCGTGAAGACATCGGTCTATCGGCAGATCGGAGGACATCAGGGGATCGCCCTCTGTACGGGTGATGACCTGAAGCTCGGGAAGCTGGTTAAGCTGAACCACTTCAGGCAGATGTTGCTCTTCGGGAACGGCATGATCGCCGTCCCCTGGTATCGGACTGTCCCGGAGGCGGCCCGGGCACTGGAGAAGAATCTTTTTACGGCTTTTAATTACAGCCTCACCACCGCATTTCTTGCGTCGGGTGGCGCCTTTATTGCGTTTTTTGTGCCGTATCTCGGGATATTTTTCGCGTCAGGATTCCAAGTGATTTCTTTTGCCGCGGCCATTGTGGCGCAGCTCGCTATCTTCGGGTACATGGGACGGCTCACAGGCGTTCCGATGACGGCGGCTCTGTCCGTTCCGGTCAATGCGGCGTCGATCTTCTATTGCGTAATACGTTCTATTTACATGGCCAAAAAACGGAGTGGAATCATGTGGCGCGATTGCCTCTATCCGCTGGCTGAATTACGCAAAAAGGGGAAAATCTGAGCGATTTGCTTCGAAAGAGATCAGTCATTAAAAATCAAGGTGTCTATCATGGTAGGGCTGAAGTACGGATTTATCGCATTCGCGGCCGTGGTCTCCTTCTCCACGGCGGTTCTTATTTTCAAGAACCGCCGTCCAAACGGTCCGCAGGCCGCCCTTTCCCTCGGCAGTTTTCTCACATCCGGCTATCTGGTTGTCTTGCTGCTGATCGAGCGGGATCTGGATTCAGGGGCGCCGCCCGTTCCCTGGCTGAATCTTTTTCAGGGATTGATCGGTCTGATCGTCTCCCTCTCCGTGATCGTGGCCGCCGTCCTTCCGCAGGCTTACGCGAAATTCCGGAGGACGATCCTTCCTTTTTCCTCGTTGGGTTTTGTGATCTCCGGAATTTCTCTGTCCGCGCCGTTGTACTCCGATATACTTGTCGTTCGAAGCTATTCGGAGCTCTTTTTCAAGTCGGCGTTCTCTCTGCTTTTTGATCTCTACGTTCTTGCAGGTCAACTTTTCGTCCTGTTGATCATCGCTTTCCAATACCGGATCTGTCGCTCCGAGGAAATTCCTTCTCTCGACAAACGAATCGTCAGGACCCTCGCCCGGTGGGTTGGGGTCCGGGGGGCCCTCTTCTGGATCAGCATTTGGCTGCTGATTCAGATTCACGAGGGAGGGGCTTCGGAGAAATGGTTTGTCTTTCTGAATGCCGGCGGCAGCCTGCTCACGATGGGGATCTTTATCAATCTCGTGATCCGCCATCAGGCGTTCGATATCGAGACCGTTATCCACAAAACGGCGAGCTGGTTGATTGTCTCCTCCGTTCCCCTTATCGCGCTGATCTGGGGGGCGACCTGGTTGAGGCCCCTGTTGGCCGAATATCCGACCTGGGCATGGGGGGCGTGGGTCGGAGGAATCAGCTTCGGCGCGGCTCTGTATCTGTACGCCGCGCAGCCTGTTGTCGATCAACTCTTCGATCGGCGCAAGTACGACCTCCAAAAAACACTCGATCAGGTCGTCGGCGAATTGGCAGTCCTTCAGGCGCTCTCGCCGATGGCGCAGAAAGTCCTGGAGAAGGTGGGGGAAGTGCTCTCCGTTCAGTCGGCGGCGGCGATGCTCTTCGATTCCCAGAGCGAATCCCCACGTCTTGTGGCCGAAGGATATGGACCGATGGAGGAGATCGGGGCGATCCCGCTGTTCGTTCGGGAGCGGCTCGAAGGTGGATCAATCATTCAGATCGCGCCCTCCCGGTTCGCGCGTCCAGCGGAGAAAGAGGATCCAGTGGGGGCATGGCTGAAAAAGCATCGGTTTGCGCTCTGTCTTCCTCTGATCCAGAAGGGGGAACTTCTCGGCGCCATCGCCCTGGGGAGAAAGCGCAACATGAAAAGATTTTCTCAGAGGGAGACCGACTTTCTGTCGCGGATCGGCGCGGCGTCGACGATCGCCTTCTCAAATTCCTTGCTTCTGGAGCAAGTCCGGAAGCTTGACCGCCAGAAGACCGAATTCCTCTCCGATGTCGCCCATGAACTGCGTGGGCCCCTCCTCGGAATGGCCGGCATCGCCGAGGGAATCCTGGCAAATCACGGGGCCGCGGCGCTGGAAAGTCAGCGACGCCTGATCGAAGACATCAGACTGACGGCTGTGGATATGAAAGATCTTGTCGATCATTTGCTGGATCTGAGCAAGATCGAAATGGGGGTGATGACGTATGATTTCCGAGAGGTCGATGTAGGGAGCGTCGTCCGTCTCGCCGTGGACCTGGCCGCGGGCGCGATCGCATCGAAGGGACTGGAGTTGGCGGTTCAGATGGACGAGCCTCTTCCGATGGTGAAAGGGGACAAGTCCCGGATTCGCCAATGCGTGACGAATCTCATCTCGAACGCGATCAAATACACGGACCACGGCATGATCCGGGTCTCTTGTACGAGGGCCGACGAAGGGGTCCGGGTCTTTGTCGAGGATACCGGTCAGGGGATGAATCAGGAGGAGACCCGGGGCCTGTTCGCAAGGTACCGGAGAGGGAGTCAGGTGAGCGGCATCGAAGGGAGCGGCCTCGGACTCGCGTTGACGAAGGAGATTGTCGAGGCGCATCGGGGTCGGATCGATGTGGAAAGCCAGGTCGGTCAAGGGACCCGGATCTCTATTTTCCTTCCGAAGGATCAGACCGAAGTGCTTCAACCCGATTCGGCGCTGCCCTCCGGAGGGACGGTCGATCCGAGAGATAAACCGACGAGAATAACGAGTGGGATAAATGGATCTCTCCCCAGGGCGGTGATGGGCAATGGTGAAACGCTCCTGGTCGTGGACGATTCTGAGATCGATCGGGATGTCCTGCAATCGTTCTTCGAAGCCAATGGATACCGCGTTATAACCGCCTCAAACGGAAGGGAGGCGCTCCAGCGGGTTCGTGAGGGGGGCCCGAATCTGATCATCACCGATATGGTCATGCCGAATCTCAGCGGACCGCAGCTCTGCCGGATGCTGAAGGAAAATCTCGATTCGGCATCGATCCCAATCATCATGGTGACGGCGCGCGATAACCTGGGAGAGATGGCATTCGGGTTCCAGTTGGGCGCGGACGATTATGCCTCGAAGCCCTGCAACCTCAAGGAGCTGTCGTTGCGCGTCGCGATGCTGCTGCGGATCAACCGCATCCGAAATGACCTCGAGCTGGCGAGGTCCCGCCTGATTGAAATGGAATTGATCGCCAGCTCATCCGGAACCCTGGTCCACGCGATCAAGAATCCGCTGGGTCTGATTCAGAACTATATCAAGATCGTCGGAGCCGAAATGGCTCGGGCCAATCACGAGAAGGCGCAAGAGGGGCTTTCCCAAATTAATGAAGCGGCGCAGGCCATTGCCGGAATCCTACACGGCCTCCGGAGGGCCCACATCGATCCGCCGAAAATGATCAGGGTCGACCTGGCCGAGGTGGTCGAAGCCTGTATTACAGAGCGCACTGAAGAAAGAGATGCCGCAAAATATCGGATCGTCAGGCGATACGGCGAAAATCTTCCCTGTGTGGAAGGGGACCCGCTCCAACTCAGGATGGCGATTGCGAACCTCATTGCAAACGCATTCGATGCGATGCCGAACGAAGGAACACTGGAAGTGATCCTTCGTTCGGCGGGGCCGGGAAGCGTGGAGATTGACATTCGCGACTCCGGGGCCGGGATCTCCGACAGTGTCCGGAGCAGTCTCTTTAAACCTTTCATCACGACGAAAGTCCACGGGACCGGCCTTGGCCTCTGGACGGCAAAAAGGGTGATCGAAAACAATCATGGCGGCGAATTGTCGCTGGAGTCAGCGCCGGGAAGAGGGACGACCGCGATCGTGAGGCTCCCGCTGGTCGGCCGGATGCAAACCAGTCATCAAAAAGAGGTCATCGAACGTGGAGAAGGGCCGAATCCTGATCGTTGAGGACGATCCGAGCTACGTCAAACTCTACCGCAACGCCCTTGGAACGAGCGGCTACGCGATAGAGGTCGCGAGGGAGCCATCGGCCGGGTTGCGCGCCCTCCGAGAAAGAACCCCCGATCTGGTGCTTCTCGATCTGACGTTCGACGGGACGCCGCAGGGAGGCTTGGGCTTCATTTCCGGCGCGTTGCAGGATCGGACCGATCTTTCGATCATTATCATCAGCGCCCAGAGCGACAGCGCGATGATCAACAAGGCCATCGAACTCGGGGCGGTCGATTATATCGTCAAAGATCATTCTCTCTATGAGCTTCTTCCCTTCAGAATCAATCAGGCTTTGAAGAGAATGCGCCTGGAAAAGCTGATTCAGACCCAGATCGACCTTCACAACGGATTTGCCTTCGGTCCCGGCAGGGTGATCGTCGGAAAGTCCCCCAAGATGTATCAGGTCTACGCGCTGATCGAAAAGGTCGCATGGAGCCGCTCTACCGTGTTGATTCTGGGGGAGAGCGGAACCGGGAAGGAACTCGTCGCGCAGGCCATTCATGCCCGGAAAGGGCCAGATACGCCGTTTATCTCGATCGATTGCGGATCGGTTCCGGAAACAGTTCTGGAAAGCGAGCTTTTCGGTGTCAAGGCCCGCTACCCGGGATTCCATAACAGAGAGCCACTGATCGGAAAAATGGAAGCGGCAAAGGAGGGAACGTTTCTCCTGGATGAAATCGGAAACATGAGTATCGGACTTCAGGCCAAGCTCCTGAGGGTGCTGGAGGAGAGGAAGTTCAGGCCGCTCGGCGGCGAGGAGCTTCCTCTCCGTGCGCAGGTCGTTTCCTCTACCAATATCGATTTCAAGACCGCGATTCAATCGGGAAGGTTCCGGGAAGATCTTTATTACCGTCTGAATGAAGTCCGGATTGTACTGCCCCCCTTGCGGGATCGTCTGGAAGACGTCCCGCTGTTGGCCCGCCACCTCCTGGATCAACTCCGGTCTCAAACCGGGAGAGCGGTCGAGATCCTCCCGCAGGCGCTGGATAAACTGATGACCTACGATTGGCCGGGAAATGTTCGAGAACTGGACAAGACCCTCCAGCGGGCGCTGATGGCTTGTCAGTCGCAGTATCTGGCGCCGAAGCATATCGACCTTTCCCTTCCGGGCGGCAAGGCGCAACAACCAGAGGCGGCAGGGGACACAACTAAGGACGAGGGGGAATCCTTTCATCCGGCGACGGTTGGCAACTACAAGAAAATGGTCCGGGAGTTTCAGAAGACGTTGTTGCGCTCGGCACTGGAACTGGCCGACGGGAACCAATCCGAGGCCGCCAGGCTCCTAGGCCTTAACAGAACTCACTTGATCCGACTGCTCGGGAGGCACGATCTCACCAAATCGGGAGATATGGAATGAATTGTAAAACTCTGATTCATTTTTCAGATATTGAAGCACGACTCCCCGTAATCTTCAATATTCTGGCTTTTGGTTTACGAACACTTGAAACGATTGCTCTTGCCTCATTTTGACAATCGAGTTCTGCCGCATACTTTTAGCCATCTATTGAACCTGCGTACCTATTCTGTTCGTTCGGCCGCGGTTTGCCGTCAGTCTTTTTCCGCAGACCGTATTTCTTCATCTTCCAGATCAGGTTTGTCCTGGTGAGCTTGAGTTTCTCAGCCGCCTTCGTCTGGTTCCATCCCGACCCTTCAAGCGTCTTTAGGAGGACTTCCTTTTCGTAGCCATTCACTTTTCGATGGAGATCTTCTAATGAGAAATCGTCCGGGGCTGTTGCATCTACCCCACGTCCATCGAGAGGACTTGAAGGCAGGTCAAAATACCCCGATGCCAAATACCGTGATGGGTAGAGGGTCAGAACTCGTTGAAGGGTATGGAAAAGCTCTCGGATATTCCCCGGCCAGTGATATTCCGTGAGTCTATCCATTGCTTGCGGCAGAACCTCCACCTTTCGGCCAGATTGTTTTTCATGCCGGTCCAAATAGTATCGCACGAGCAATGGAATATCTTCTTTCCGCTGATGGAGCGGAGGAAGAACGATCTTAACCGCATTCAGTCGATAATAGAGGTCATTTCGAAAACGACCCTCATCGATTGCAGAGTCCATATCCACGTTTGTGGAAGCGACGACTTGCGCCCGAAGGGGAACCGGCTTCTCGCGGCCCAGCGGCCTGAACTCCCTTTCCTGAAGGACCCGTAGTAAAGAGGCTTGCAGATCCACGTTCATGTTTCCGATCTCATCCAGCAGAAGCGTGCCGGCGCCGGCGACTTCCAGTTTGCCGACCAGCCTCTCTTTGTTGTGCATGCCGGGATAATTCTCTCGAACGCCAAACAATTCGCTCTCCAGGAGCGTCTTCGGAATACATCCGCAATCAATCGAGACAAAAGGGGTCTGTTCCTCTTTCCGGGCATGAATGGCTTGTGCGATGAGCTCTTTGCCGGCGCCGCTCTCCCCAAGGATGAGCGTCGAGGAGCGATCATCGGCAACCTTTTGAATGAGTTTATAGACACGCCACATGCTCTGAGATTTGCCGATGATCATACGGCCGGGCCCGATAGCCAAGCCTCCGTCCTTTTCCACGCTTGTCTTAAGACGAATCTCATCCTCCATCGTTTCTATTATTTTTTGCATAGGAGGTTCGATCCGGTCGGGAGAGGGCTTGACGAGATAGTCTGCGGCGCCTCGATCCAAGGCTTTATTGATTATTTTCGCGTTATCCTCGCTGCTGACGACGATAATGGTTAAATTGGGTCGCTCCAGCAGGGCCTCTTCTATGAAACAGATCCCCTCGTCAGAGCTGCCGTTGAGTTTGATCTCTGTAAAAACCGCCTGGGGATTCTTTCTCGTTAGAAGACTCAGGCCGCTTTTTCGCCCCGATGCCACCATGACGTGATAACCCGCTTGTCCTAATATTCTTTGATATATCTTGCAGAAAGCCGGATCCTCATCGAGGATCATGATCACCTTATCCATGGCGCGCCGGTTTCACTATTCAAATGCTCATTTTTGAGGGGACAATTTGATGAAGCTAAACCTTCTTCCAACAAACTGATCGAAAACAGACCTCAAATCAGCCCGGCAACGCAGGCATTCCATAGGCATGAGCCAAAGCTTGGTCGAGAGGAATAGGGACATAGCCGCTAGTCGTATAGCGGTATGCCCCTCCCTCCTCATCCAGGTTCAAATAGGATCTTGTTCCGATATGCTTATACAAGACGATCCTCTTTTCTCCCTTTTGCGCCTCTCCCATATACATGAACGCAGGAAGGTTTTGCCTTCCGATGATTCGCTCAAGCGGCTCCCATGTCGGTTCTTTCCATACCGGTTTATTTTCCCAGGATTCCATTAGCGTCCTCCTCAATTTGAAAATGCGCTATGTGTGTTCAGCGGCAGCTCTCGCTCCCGGGCCAGCCGTTTGAGCACGCTGGTAAAGAAGCGGGCCCGGGAGGTCCGGATCTGGCCGCGACGGTCCGCATCCTTGGTCTCGGAGAGGGCGCAATAAATGAGCGCCTCCGGTAAACGACACACCGCTTTCTCGTAGTAAGGACGGCTGTGCCGGTCATTCGTGAAATCGAGGATCTGTTCGACCAGATCGAGCTGTTTCGGATCAACACCTTCGATGGGGAGGGCTATTGTCGGTCTTTTCCTCACGATCAGCTTGTAATCTTTGCCGTCCTTTGTCCTGGCCATCGCCAGTTGGAGTATCCCGGTCGAGACCGGCTTTCCCTCAAGCTCCTCGATCGCGCGCCGGATTAATCGGAGCCGCTCGGAGGGCCAGAAGTATTTTCCGCGAACGGAGAGATCTTCTTCTAAAAGTAGAGCGGAGCGGCGCTGCCAGGTAAACTTATCGGCCATCACCACATCGAGAAAGGAGTAGAGGGAGAGGGCGATCTCTCCACGAATCTCCATCACGACATCGACCAGAATCGGTTTTGTATGTTGCCGCAACAGGTTCTTCTCGATCTGCTCATTGAAGCGGAAATAGCTCACCCCCTCGTAACCCTCGTTTCTGGATTGAAGATTCCGTGACTCATAAATTCTCAGTCGGGAGAGGAGGTTAATCGGCTCCTCAAAGAAATGGTGGCGGCCGGCGTCCTTATCGAAGAAGGAGTATTGCCAGGTGATCGGGACCTTCCGCAGGGATCGAAGCGACCGTTTCAGAAGCGACAACTGTTTCTTCCCCCATCCCAGCTTCATGGTACGGGCCAGTTCCCTCAAGCTGATGGCGGTCCACCCTTCCACTGGATCTCGGGGGCGCTCCCACCAGAGCTTTTGAAGGGTCAGATAGGTCCGATAGTCGAAGGTGTTCAGGATCTGCCGATCGACCGGTTCGACCAGAATCTTGGCCAAGGCCTTCTTCCCCTTGATGTCGATTACCCATGTCTTCACCCGGGCCAGGACGCCATTCCGTGCATGGGAGGGGGTGAAGATAAACGAGGAGAACTTTGCAATGTTCAGCTCGACCGGGAGGAGATCCTGATTGTCGATGAGACCGGAAATCAGAGGGGCCCCCAAGTTTTTTCCGTTCCCACCCGCCTTGTGATCCACTAGAATTGTCTCGCGGTCTGTCTCGGGTTTGATGAAGTTCAAAATATCATTTGGCCCGCCTTAAAAAGCGTTAACGCTTAATATTTAAAACCGTTAAACGCTTAAATAAAACGCTCCGCTCACCCAAAGTGCCATTACCATCTGTTTATTCAATGCCTTGGAATTTCGCTTCCTGCATGAAGTACACCAGCGACCTGCACAAAGTACACCGGGAGAAACCGCATTCCTGCATGAAGTACACCACCTGACCCGTACAAAGTACACCAGGCAAACCCTGATCCCCCAAAACTGTGGATAAGTGAAAAAACGAATGATATCTCATCTGCTTTGGGGGGATGCCTCCTGCACAAAGTACACCGGAGCGCTGATCGGCGGGATCGGCCCACGCAACCATTGATTTCACTTTCGTCATGCCAGTCCCTCTTTTCAAACGACCACTCCACCAGAGGATAGCGTGATGGTCCCTGTTGGATGAGGATCAAATCGAATCGATTTCTCACCTCTCCGAGGTGGAGGCTTTGAGATGTTGCTCGATCCAGTCAGTGAGATCGCGCCTCCTGTACCGGACACATCTCTTCGAGATTCGGACGAACTTCGGACCATTTCCTGTAAAGCGCCAGGACTGAAGGGTCTTTTCCGACACTTTGAGAAACTGCGCTGCCTGCCTCTCCACATAGAGTTCATCCGGATCCAAATCCATGACCTTCAGTCTCAGACGCTCCAAATCCTCCGGTACGATTTCCGCTCCAGACATGGGACCTCCATTACATTCCTCCACCCGTCCTGCGGAACGATATTCCCCTATGGCCATTGGACGGGCCGAATAAATAATCCATTGGCGCTTTGATCTATCGCAACTTATGTGCCCAAATGGAAGAGCCACCGATTCGATACCAATTCGGGGTTCGGGTGGTCAAAAGCACACAGATAGTCAATCGCTTAGGGGGAACGAGGATTCAAGCGGATTCAGGACGGAGAAGGAATGTGGTGCCTGGTGCGTCTCTCATCGGGATCATAACTCGGAGACACCTGACGCGAAGAGGCAACAGATCAGAGGTTGATTCGATTCCATTTTTGTAAGGAATGGAGCTTGGTCTAGAAGACGATATCAGAATAAGGAGGGATTGATAACACCTACAAATATTCAAACACAAACTGTTGAAATTTGAGGATTACCAAAAGTATTAAGCGAAAAAAATCTGTTCCCTCATTCCCATCAGTTACGCTACACAAGTCGAACCGCTGCCCATCTCTCATAAGCCGATCGGTCTTGAAATCAAGGCATTCTAAATTATATTTTCTATAGTCGTTACCATCGTAATGATGTTTCGGGTTATCCGCTCAACCCTCTTTCAGATAACCTTATGGATGGAGTAACATGATACAGAGGAGCCATGACTGGGTGGACCTGCTTCCCCAGGAATGAATACGTGTCCTTTAGCAAAGGATAAATAGGAATGGACAAACGAGACACTTCATACTCAACAGGGGAACAAGCCGCGCGTGCTGAAGCCGACATTGCACAGCAGCGCTACCGGGATCTGGCCGAAGGGATCGATCATGGCATTGTCTGGGAAGCGGATGGGAACCTTCGGTTCTGCATGGTCAGTCGAAAAGCAGAGCAGATGCTCGGCTATTCCATTGAGCAGTGGTGTCACGAGCCCGGCTTCTGGATCAACCATGTCTACCCCGAGGACCGTGATCGTGTTCTCGCTGTTTTCAAGAAGGCGCTGATAGGAGAGGACCAGGCCTGTGATCATCGGTTTATTACCGCTGATGGTCGTGTAGTCTGGTTTCATACCGGCGTACATGCCTCACGGATGGAAGATCAAATTGTCTACCGGGGCCTCTCGGTCGAGATTACTTATTTGAAAGAAGTAGAAGAAAAGCTCAAACAGAAGACGGAAGAGGCAGAGGAGGCGAACCGTACCAAATCCCATTTTCTTTCAATTGCATCTCATGAAATCCGAAACGGACTCAATGCGATCATCGGGTATGCCCATCTTTTAGCAGACGGGACGATGTCGCGAGAAAAACGGGCCGAGATGTATAAGCACATTTTACGCTGCGCCCACGATCTGAACGATTTGGTCAATCGCATTCTGGACGTTGAGAAGATCGAAACAGGCCGAATGCAGCTTCAAGCGAATATCAGTGAGGTCTTCCTTCCAGAAATATTAAGACAGATCTTGGAGGACTTACGGTTTATCTGGATCGAAAAGGGGCTCACTGTAGAATTTCACGATGATCTCACCGCGCCCAGCATTCGGTCCGATCCGGGAAAACTGCGTCAGATCTTTACCAATCTGATTGTCAATGCCATTAAGTTTACCGAGAAAGGGTCGATTTCGGTTCGAATCCTCCATCACAGTCAGGCAAAAGAGATTTCAGTCCAGATCCAGGACACAGGAATCGGAATCCCTGAGGAGGATCTTCCCCATCTCTTTAAGCCGTTCTACCAGTCGGGAGGGGTCGTTGCACCGTTCGGAACGGGGTTAGGATTGTCGATCGTGAAAAAGCTGGTGGATCTTTTAAAAGGACGCATCGAAGTGAAAAGCCAGCAGGGCACCGGCTCCATCTTTACGGTGACCTTGCCGTACGATGCTTGCTAAGCTGTTTCCGCTTCCCCCTTCACTAAACCAATCCCCGAAAATTAAAAACCCCCTGAAGAAGGGATCGAAGATTCAACGCATGAAGACGGAGGGAGCAGCCGATCGGTTTCAAGACAAGAGGATTAAGAGCAGAGGCGGAGAGTGATTGAAGATTCCCCACCGCAAGCAGCGGGGAATGCGACGCGCGTGCGTGTTCAATACAAAAAAAAGAAACCCCCGGGCGGAGCGCCCGGGGGACGAATTTAACTTCTATGCGCGTCTTTGACGCGGCCTTGCTCATCAACGATCAGCGTGATTTGAGCTCCCTGCGCAACTCCGTTTAATTTCGTCAACACAGGGACCTTCACCTCAAACGCTTTGGTCTCACCGCTGTCAAGACGGATAGATACCTTTCTGTCGAGCGGATCAAAGGAGTCGAGTGCGCCTTTAACCGTCTGAGGATGCCCAATCGTTCCACTCTCGGTTGATCTGGCCGTTTTCGCAGCGGCCTCTTGCTTTTGCATATCGATGATGAGGTTTCCTTCATCGATTTCTAAGAGCAAGCGATCTCCCTTTTGCAGCGAAGAGATGCCCTCTTTCTTTGCCTCCTCGATCGAGAAGTTTCGGAGGGTTCCCTCCTGCGTCTTCACGAAGACGACTCCCCAGTTCATTCTCTGAACCTCCGCGGCGATGACTCGATGATGTGGCGTCGGCGCGCCAGACGGCAGCCGGAAGCCGCTCTTTAAGCTATCCGCCCCTTTCGCCGAAGAGACCGGCATCAGGATCAACAGCAATAAAAAGAGAGAAATTGAAATCGCTCTCAGCCATTTCATAGACACCACCTCCTTAATCATATTACTCATATTGATTGATGGTACACCCTGGCGCATTGCGTGGCCTGCCAGGTAAGAGCGCCCGACAGGAGAGAAACGGTGCGCCAGCTGTTCTGGAGCGGAGATAATCATTGCATTTCGTTTCGTCAAGGGGGATCAATCTGATCCAGGCGAGCAAACCCTGAGCGTTCCTCTGAATTAGAGATAAAATTTAGACACCATTCCCTGATCTACTGTTTGGTTCGGGCCGGAGCTTTGTCGTTGCTTCAATCGGAGGCGTTCGATTTCAAGGGAGAAATATCAAGAAGGAGAGGCAGATATTGTTGGGCCGTGAAAGCCATCTTCATACGCAGCTTTGGATGCGAGTGTCTCGTTTTTAGGCTTTTGTGTCTGCTCCGCCAGCAGCTGCATCAGCTCCGTCCCTTCGAGCGTCTCACGTTCTTTTAGACGATGAGCGAGCTGCTCAAGGGCCTCTTTATTCTTCGTCAACGTCTCCGTGACCTGCTGATGCACCTTCCCTAAAATCTTCGAAACCTCGTCATCAATTAATTGCGCGGTCCGCTCACTGTACTCCATACGATGGTTGATCGAAGGGGCTCCCTCTTTTAAGTAGACACTTCCTTGCGGGTCGGCAAACGCTTGCGGGCCGAGCTGGTGACTCATTCCGTAGACACAGACCATGTGGCGGGCGAGGCGAGTGGCTTTTTGCAGATCGTCCTGGGCGCCGGTGGACGCCTCTCTAAAAATTATCTCTTCGGCGACCCGGCCTCCGAGGAGGACGGCGATTTTATCTTCCAATTCTGATCGAGTCATCAGATAGCGATCCTCGGTCGGAAGCTGCATCGTGAACCCCAATGCGCCGATGCTGCGAGGGATGATCGAGACCTTGTGAACCGGATCGGCATGCTTCGACAGCATGGCCACCAGCGCATGGCCGATCTCGTGGATGGCGACGATATCCCGATCTCGGGGACTTAACACCCGGCTTTTGCGTTCCAGCCCGGCCATCAGGCGGTCCGCGGCCCGATCGAGGGAGGTCTGATCAACCACCTCTTTTCCTTCACGAACCGCAAGAAGCGCCGCCTCATTCATCAGGTTGGCGAGGTCGGCCCCGGAGAAACCGGGTGTCCGCGCGGCGAGCGTCCGAAGATCAACATCCGGCGCGAGACGAACCCGCCGCGCATGCACCTGCAGAATCTGAAGGCGCCCCGCCACGTCCGGAAGATCGACGACGACCCGCCGGTCGAATCGGCCGGCCCGAAGCAGCGCCGGATCGAGCACCTCCGGGCGGTTGGTGGCGGCCAGAAGGATCACCCCTTTCGAAGGATCGAAGCCGTCCATTTCGACCAGCAGCTGGTTGAGGGTCTGCTCCTGCTCGTCGTGCCGTCCAAAGGGAGCAGAGGCGGAGAGGCGCGACTTTCCGACCGCATCGAGCTCATCGATGAAGATGATGCAGGGGGCTTTCTGCTTTGCCTGCTCAAAGAGATCGCGCACGCGGGCCGCCCCGACCCCGACGAACATCTCAATGAATTCCGACCCACTGATCGAGAAGAAAGGGACCTTCGCTTCGCCGGCGATCGCTCGCGCCAGCAGTGTTTTCCCCGTTCCCGGAGGGCCGACCAGCAAAACCCCCTTCGGAATTCTCCCGCCCAAGGCTTGATAGCGTGCCGGCTGCTTTAAGAAATCGACAATCTCTCGCAGTTCCGCCTTCGCCTCTTCAACCCCGGCGACATCGTCAAAGGTCACCTTGATATCGTTTTCGCTGTAGATCTTCGCGCGGTTCTTTCCCAAGGTGAGCGGCGAGGTGAAACTGCTGTTCTGCGAAACGCGGCGCATCAGAAGCTGCCAGAAGAGCATCATCGCCGCAATCGGGAGAATCCAGCCGAAGAGAAGATTATTCCAGAACGTATTTTCGACATCCCCGCTGATCGTGACCCCGGCATCGAGCATCTGCTGAACCAATGCCGTCTTTTCTACTCCCGGGAGGTGAGACACTTTGAAGGTGACCGGCTGCAAATCCTCCATCCGATAGAGGGGGAAGAGCGGTTGTTGCTGTTCGGCGAGTTTTTTTAGATCTTCATCGATGGGAATTTCAGATTTTAAAGTGACGTGGATCTCGTCGGCGCCAATCACCGTGCTGTCGACCTTTCCATCCTTCACAAGATGAATTAAGCGGCTGTAGGGGATCTCGACCGCTCCGGGTACCATGACGAGTGCTTGAAGAAAACTCAAGAAAAATAAACCAACCATCAGATAAACCAAAAACATCTCGGTTTTATGACGGGCCGGAAGCTGCATTGCTCACTCCTTCAATTTAAGATATCGAATCCTACCTACACTTTAAATAACAGTGCGGTTTTTTAGATTCAAGGGGGATTGGGGCGGCTCCGGACAGTAGAAGGATTCGATATGGAGAGTTCGAAGGGTTTACTATGAATCGAATTGGAATTATCTTTAAATTGGTCATCTTTCAGAGGGAAGTGATGAAACGACCAATCGATCCCAAATCCATCAGCAAAATCATCTTTTGGATTCCATTCGCGCTGCCGCTGATCGCGCTCCTAAAAGCGGCCCTGACGTGGATGGAAGCATCGGCGCAAATTCAGACGGCAGCCGACACTCTTTTTATCATTTTCGTATTGGCGCTGATTGCCTTCAATATTTATACTTGGGCTCAGAGAAAGAAAATGGAGCCCCCGAAAACTCGATCGTAAAAGCGATTAAATACCGTCGCCTCCCCCCAGGAGCGTGCCCTCTTGACACCGAACCGGCGCGATTTATTTTAAAGATGTGAGGGATGGAAGGGGCTGCCCCTTCCAGAGGATCGTTTCGATCAGTTCAATTCCTAACCTCAATCCCTCCTCTGCCTGATTTTCGGTTTGCTTTTAAAGCAGCCGACATTGGAAAGGCAGGTGTGGGGTGCGGATTGAGTGGGATCTACCATTGCTGCTCGAAACCTTCCCCTGTGTAGCCTCTCTCCTCCCTCTGCTTGAAGCATCTTAAAAATACGTTGACTTCGGCTCCCTCGCCTCATGACGGCAGGGTGCCGGCATTCTCATGGAGTAAGGAGGTGAATGGCTATGACTTCTCTGATCATGAAACCGTTTGCAGATCTCGCAGAAATCACAAACAGCCTCTTTCAGGCCGTACAGGATGAGCAGGCGGCTGTCACTTGGAGCCCCGCGGTCGATGTATATGAAGATGAGAACCAGCTGACGATCGTCGCTGATCTTCCGGGTTGTGACTCTAAATCGATCGAGATGAAGATCCAGGGGGATCTGCTCTGGTTCCGGGGCGAGCGCACGCCGAGCTACGGCGAGAAAGCCCAGCTCTTCTGTGCGGAGCGGGCCAGCGGTGCATTCCTCCGAACGATCGTGCTGCCGGCCTACGTGAACACAGAAGCGGTCAAAGCACACTGTGAGAATGGGGTGCTGACGATCACACTGCCGAAGAAAGCGGAGGCAAAACCACGGCAGATCGCCATTGAAGGATAAATCGTCACCCGTCCTCCGGAAGGCAGGGGAGCACCCCTGCCTTCTTTGTTTAAAGAGGTTGGCTCGTGATTCCACTAGAAGATACCGCTCCGAGGAGAAATCTGCCGCTCATCACCGGGGGATTGATCTTCGTCAACGGGATGATCTTCCTTTATGAACTGCTGCTCCCGAGGTCTCTTAAAGAGGAGTTCTTTTATCTGCTCGGGATCGTTCCGGCTCGATTCACCCATCCCGACTGGGCGGCGTGGGTCGGATTCCCGGTTGATGATTACTGGCCTTTTCTCACCCATCTGTTTCTGCACAGCGGGTGGGTCCATTTCCTCGGCAATATGTGGACGCTCTGGATCTTCGGGGATAACGTGGAAGACCGGATGGGATCGATCCGCTTCTTACTCTTTTATCTTCTCTGTGGTCTGCTCGCCGGAATCGTCCACTCGGTTTCGAATCCGGCCTCAGGACTTCCTGCCGTCGGTGCCTCCGGCGCCATCGCCGGTGTGATGGGGGCCTACTTCTTCCTTTTTCCCAACGCTCGCGTGAGGGTCTTCTTCCCGCTCTTTCTTCTTCCGCTCTTTTTCGAAGTCCATACGGTGACTTTTTTCGGTACTTGGTTCCTCACGCAGATTCTAGGGGGTGTTTTGGCCGATGCATCGGAAGCCGGCGGGGTGGCCTGGTGGGGACATCTCGGCGGATTCGCGGCGGGTGTTTTGTTCTATCGATTTTTCTTAAAACCGATTCAAGATGAAGGCGGGAGCAGGATAAAAATTGGGATCGAGAGGCTTCCGCTGTGAGGTGGCGTCAAAATAGGCTCCTTGACACGGTCTGTTTCAGAATTAATTATCGAATTGGATATATCTTTGGGAGAGAGGCTTTATGTCACACTTGTTGGAACTGCTTCAAAATATCATCATTGCCGCTGGGCTGCTCTGGGCGCTAGCGTTAACACTCTGGGCAGTCGGGGTCCTGCTCTATGATAGGGTGCAGCGTCGCACCCGCCGGATGCATTGGAGATTCCCGATTCCACCGCTCTCAAACCAGCCGAAACGAGCAGAGGGATAAGTGCGGACGCCTCCGCTCCGGATGCCGCTTCCGATCCTATGAAGAGAGGTTCCTGGAGTAAGGGGGGTGATTGCAGATGGCATCTCGGCTGAGAGATGGCTGCGATGTGATGCTCAGCTTGCCGAAGCAAGCAGAGTTTGTGTATTCGCATCAACTTAAAACTTAAAACGAACAAAGGAGGTGTACGATGGCTTTTGGACAATTGCTGCCGCGACGGCGCTCGCGGGTGACGGAGGTCGTGAATCCGCGCCGAGAGATGGAGAAGATGTTTGATCATTTCTTCAAAAATTTTCGGGATCTGACCGACTGGGAGCCGCAGTCTCTCTTCAGAGGGGCTAATTTTCCTTCTATCGATATGTACGAAGAGAAAGACAAATATGTGGTGAAAGCGGAAGTCCCAGGCTATGAGAAGGAGAACATTAAAATCTCCATGATCGATCAGACCCTACAGCTTCGGGGTGAGATCAAGCAGGAAGAGGAGAAGGAAGAGCGGAACTATCATTATAATGAGCGCTACTATGGAAGCTTCGTACGTGAGATTCCGCTCCCTTCCGCGGTGAACGCCGATCAAATCCGCGCGACGTTTAAAAGCGGTGTTTTGACGGTTGAGCTTCCAAAATCAAAAGAGGCGTTGCCGAAAGAAATCAAAATCGAAGAGAAATGAAAAATCGCGCGGAGGAAGTGACCGTTTGGTAGCCGGAACACTCCTCCGCGACCCCTACTCCCCGCAATCCACATTCTGCAATGTTAATCTGGGTCCATTTCCCTATCGTGTCTACTTTTATCCAACAGTCCCGGCCTGTCGGTTTGAAGTTAACATGAAATCACTCCAGGCGACTTCCTTTTAACTCCTGTGAGGGATACACTTCCCCTTGAAAATGGGGTCTCCATGGTTTATCTCTTCGATTGAGAAAGGAGGTGAGTGTCTATGATGACAGTAAGAACGGCACCTAATCTCTTGAAGCGATTTCCGACCTCTCCCTTCCGCTTCCGCGATTTTATTGGAAAGCAAGGGAGCAAGATTAATGCATTGAAAGAGGTCGTCGCTAAACGGTGGTCTGAGTCGGTAGCTGCCCCCGGATTCGATCTGCTCTATGAGGCGTTGTACCGGTATGGACTCTATTTAGCCCTCTACGGTTCTCTTGTTTACTTCGCCTGGGTGCTCTGGACCATGGACGGCAGCGGCGGCCAAGCGGTTATCCAGTAATCTACTTTCGAGGCGGGTCGGCGAAGAGCCGGCCCGCCAAAGAATACGCCCGCTTCTCGGTAATATTTTTATTAAGTTCATCCTGTGGAAGAGATCATTCCATAGGTGAGGTTATTTCGGAGGACACCATGGATATCAAGATCTTTTTCGAGTGGACCTTGATTCTGGCGGTTGTACTCTGGCCGCTTTGGGCGATACTCTATGCCTCATCGTACGAAATTTATAAATGGGTCAATCCTGTACTCGTGAACGCTCCTTTAAAATTAAAAGTTCACCTGCGGAAGCTGCGGCCTCGATTCGTTTGGGAGGCCGATTACCTCCGTCGCCTGCATACTCGTGACTCTTAAAGGAACAAGCGAATGTTCAATTTGTGGAAAGTACAGATTATCCCGAGTATTAGCCGGCCGACCCATTCTACGACAGTGCGAGCTGCGGGAGCTTTATTAAAAAACTCAAGTAGGTATCACCCTTCAGAAGAGTTCGAGCAAACCGCATTCTCTGGAGCGCTCCGCCAGAATGCAATTCTTTTGAATCCATGAAGCGGGAGAGAATGAAGGATTTCATCCAACAACTGTGCTAAATTAATCAGGCTCATGAGACGTAATCTCATTTAGGTCATTTTTTAAAGTACTATCGATAATTTGAGCTCTGATCAAATGTACTGAGTGTAGCTGAATTTGTGCCGGGTGTACCAAAGGTGAGAAATTCGGTCAGAACAAGTATTTCCACTTGAACTATTGCACATGGGAAGATCTGGATGCTGCTTAGTTCAGGAAGAAGTATCTGAAAAATGAAATCATGATTTTTATAGCTAAGAAAATTGCGGACCACAATCTGGATTCCTGACTCCCCCCCTAAAAATAGAAATTCCTTCCACCGGGATCGCTTCGACTAGAATTTCCATTATTCGCTATGGCGGTTCCGTTCGTAGCATACGACATCATCATATTGGCGATTGCCTCCGAACCACCTGTCAGTATTCCTGATACTGTCAGTATTCCTGACATCCTCTCATAAGTATCCCAGAATAGATTATTATGACATCCTAACGTATGGAACCATAAGGAAGTCACTTCAAGTGTGGGCTGGATCGATTGCCTCACTCCACCGTCAGTATTCCTGACACCTCTTTTAAAAATAGATATTTCTTTCATCGGTATCGCTGCCTATTTGAAGAGTAAAGGTCGCGCGCGTATGCAATCCGGTTCAAAATTTCCATCATTGAGGGTGGTTTGTATCGCCCCGCACAAGTCGAATCGGTATAGGCATGGTTCTTGCTCATCGCCTCTACTCGTTCTAAGTAGAGAGGAATGCTCTGGAGGGATAGATGCTGTATCGGCAAGGAAGGGACCGGATGTTTCGAAGGGGGATGGCCTCGGTCTTCTTTTCAGTATGGTTCTCCTTCCATTCAGTATCTGCCTTCGCCGCTGAGATTTCCAAGATGCCTTACCAGTATTCATCTGATTCGGGAGTTGTCATAGAGGCTGTCGAGACCTTCGTGCTTTGCGACTGCAAGCCCGGTCCGGAATTGGCCGTGAAACCAAAAGAGATCGCGATCTCGTTGAAGATGACGGAACCGTTCCATTTCAGCCTCCCGGCCTCAGTCAAGGAAGAACCGAATCCACATCAAGAGGAAGGGGATGAAGACGGCGAGGCAGATCCATCCAAAGACATTTCAGAGCCGGTTATCATCCAGTTCGGACTCAATGAGAACCGTCCGAGTCAAGAGGATGAGATACTTCAAACCGTCGAGCGGATCAAGAAGTCGGGAGGAGAGATCACAGTCGTCGGCCATACCTGCGACCTCGGAAAGAAAGAGCTGAACGACCGACTCTCTCTCCAACGTGCCGAACGGGTCGCCGCGATCCTGAAGGAGCACGGAATCGTGGTGGCGGAAGTCGTGGGGAAAGGGAGTTGCTGCCCCCGGTCTACCGACCGGCGGCTCAATCGCAGGGTGGAGATTCTTGTCATGCAAAACGGAGGGAACCATGAGAAATAGGCTTCTATTGATGACGCTCATTGCGCTTCTTAATCCCTTGCAGCTCTTTGCGGAGGCGGGGGAGGAGCGGACAGTGGAGGAGTCGATCCGGGCCCAATTCGCGCAGCTTCCGATCGAGAGCATTCGAAAAACGCAAATCGACGGGCTCTATGAGATTGCCTTTGATGAGAACATCGTCTATTACCACCCCCAAAGCGGGCTGACGCTCGTGGGAGAGATCATGACCAAAGAGGGGGTGAGTCTCACCGCACAGAAAAAGGCGGAGTCAACGGCCGCTCGGATCAAAGACCTTCCATTGGAGAAAGCGATCAAGATCGGGAGCGGAAAGCACACCGTCATCGAAGTCGTCGACCCCGACTGCCCCTTCTGCAGAAAGACGGCCGCCTTCTTCGAGAAGAGAAAGGACGTCACCCGATACATCTTTCTCTTTCCGATCACGCAGATTCATCCCGACGCGGAGAGAAAGGCGCAATACATTCTTTGCGCCCAGGATCAGCCCCGCGCCTATGCGGAAGCGCTCTCGGGCCGGTTGGACGATGAGGATTTCAAGCTCTGCGACGACTCGAAAGTGAAGGAGTTGCTTTCCGAGCATCAAAGGATCGGCCAACAGTTGGGGGTCCGAGGGACCCCGTCACTCTGGATCAATGGTCAGTTCGTCTCCGGGGCGAATTTCGAGAAGATACTCCAAATTCTGGAGCCAAAATCATAATCAGAACGACGCATTCCCCGCCGGTCGGCGGGGAGGAATCAAAAACAGGAGGAAAGATGAAGAATCTCGTCGGAATACTCAATCGAAAAAATGTTCAGAGGGATTTTCAGCTGGCGTTCTTGGCGCTGCTCTTTGTGCTGGTGATCGCCCCGTTTGCGCATGCGATCGTAGCTCCCGTGGCCGGATCGTTCGCCTACGATGTCTACGACGTCGGTGTGAACAAGATTTTGAAAGGCCCGATCGGGTTCATGGGAGGAGTCGCCGCGATCGTTTTCGGCGCCTATATGGCGATCCAAGCGGAGGTCCTGTATGCCATTCCGGCCATTCTCGGAGGGGCGGTCCTTCTGAAGGCCGATACGGTGGTTGCCAGCCTCGGCGCGATAATTTGAGCCGATCGCCCCCTTTCCGCCATTTCAGGGGAGAGGGGGCAATAACCAAGACTGAGGTGATCGATGGAAAAGAAGCGGTTTCCCCAATATCTCTCCCAGCCTTTCCAGGTGCTGTGGCTGGAAGTGGATGAACTGGTCATCGCCTTTACCTTTTATACGCTTGCGCTTTTGTTCGGGGGCGTCTTCTGGCTGCTGATCATCGGGGGTCCCTATCTCTACTCCTCGGCCAAGAAGCGTTATCCACGGGGATTTCTCAAGCACAGTTTCTATTTTATCGGTCTGGTCCGAGTGAAAGGGTATCCGACCTTTTTCGAGGACGAGTTCCAGGAGTGAAGGGGATTTATGAAACTTGAGTCCTACTTGCAAAGCTCCTCGAACAAGGTTGCCGAGAATCGCATCTTAAAGTTTTTTGTGGTCATCATCGGCGGCGCCGTTCTACTGAATACCATCCTCCTCTCCCGCGCGATGAATACGGCGCGGACGATCCTCATCCCGCCCGGCCTCAACACGAGACTTGAAATCACCCGGGAACACGCCTCCGAAGAGACCCTCCGCGCCTACACGAGATATGTCCTGGGGCTGGCGGCAAGCTACACCCAGGCGACCGCCCGCGGCCAGTTCGAGGAGCTCCTCGGCGTGTATGCCCCTGACTCGTATCCTGAGGCGAAGAAGAGCTTCTATGAGCTGGCCGACCGGATCGAGACCGCGCATATCACCAGCGCATTTTATATTCAACAGATCTTGATCAGCCCATCCTCCATCGAAGCGCGGGGAGTGAGAAAGCAGTTCGTGGAGGTGACCCGGGTGGATGAATCCGTGAAGTCGTACCTCCTCCATTATCAGATCATCGACGGCCGGTTCACTTTGTTGAGCATTTCCGAAAAACAGGAGTGACGATATGGTTCTTCTTCTCGCTTTCTTTTTATTCGGGTTATCCCGGACCGCGTTCTCCCAAGAGCCGGTTCCTCCGGTGGGGAACCTCCCGCCCCAGAACGATGTCAGCGTTCTGCCGGAAGTGGCCACCCCCGTGGAGATGAGCGCATCGGACGCCAACCGGATCGTCTGCGGCGCCACGATCGAGGATGTGATCTTTTCCAAGGAGAAAGGGATCGCGGTCCATTACACGAAGAAAGACGCCTTCCTGAAATTCCAGATCGTCAAAGAAGGGGGAGAGATGATCTACGCCACGACCCCCGCGGAGCTCTTTGTGGTCTGCGGAGAGCACGTCTTCCGGATCATCGCGATCCCCAAGCGCGTGCCGTCTAAGACCGTGCGTCTGATGGCCGGGAGTGCCGATCAGATCAAATCCAACCTCTCGCTCATGAAGGGGATGCCTTACGAGGAGAAGCTGCTTACCCTGATCCGGGCGGTCTATACCGATCAGATTCCGGAGAGCTTTACGGTCACGCCGGCCCGGAAAATGATCGATCTCTTTCGCGATATCGAGGTCACGCTCACGCGCACGATCTCGGTTGAGGGAGAAGGCCTGCAGGTCAAAGAGTACCTGGTCCAACCGAGGGGGTCGCGTGTGGAGCTGCACGAGAAAGATTTTCTGAAGGTGGAGCTTGCGGTCCGGCCGGTCGCCATCACCGTGGATCGTCTTACACTGACCTCCGGCCAGACGGCGCGTGTGCTGATCGTCGAGCAGCGCGGGGAGGAGAACTGATGAATCGACTCAAAGCGTTTTGGAATGGGTTGACCTCGGAGGGAAAGCGGAAATGGATACTGGTTCTCCTTGCGGGCGCATTGGGAGTCGTTACGATCTTAGGATACCGATCGAGCCGGGGGACCTCCGCGGAATCGAGCGCTCCTGTTGAACAGAAGAAGGAGATTTCTCTTGAGCCGAAGATGCTCGAGAAGTCGCTCGTAATGGAATCGCAGAAGGAACTGCGCCGCCAGGAAGAAAGCATCACGCAGCTGCGCCGGGAGCTCGAGTCGTTAAAAAAGGAAAAGGAGGAGAAGGAAAACGGGAAGGAGATTCTCTCTCCCCCGAAAATGACTTTAGCTCAGAGAAACGCGTTTCCCTCGTCTCCGCCTCCCCCTCCGACCGAAGTCCGGATTCCCCCACCCCCTTCCCCGGGACGGGAGGGGGAGGCCAAAGGGCCGGACCGGGAAGTTCTCGGAGAGATCGCTGTGGTCTCCAATCCCTACGCCAAAGCGGCCAGGAGTGAGGATGGGGCCGATAGAAAAAAAGAAAAGAAAACAGTGTACCTTCCCCCTTCCTTCATGGAGGCAACGCTGCTGACCGGGCTCGATGCCGAGACGGTGGAGTCTGCTAAAGGGAATCCCGAGCCGGTGCTGCTCAGAATCCGCGATCTCGCCGTGCTCCCCAATCAGATCAAGACGAATCTGAAAGGCTGTTTTGTCATCGCGCACGGCTTCGGGAAACTCTCGAAAGAGCGGGTGGAACTAAGACTGGTGACTCTCTCCTGTCTTGCAAAAAATGGCCAGGCGGTGATCGACCAGGGGATCAAAGGATATGTCGCCGATGAGGACGGGAAGAACGGTTTGAGAGGAAATGTCGTCTCCCGAATGGGATCTGCCGTGGCCAGAGCAGCACTCGCCGGTTTTTTCGGAGGGGCGGGGGATGCCTTCCGGGCCTCGGCAAACACCACGTCGGTCAGTCCTCTTGGGGCGACTCAGCTGATCAAGCCGGAAGATTTAGGCAAAGCGGCGATCGGAGGAGGACTCTCCAGCGGCTCACACGAGATTGAACGGCTTTATCTCGATCTTGCGCGTCAGGCCACACCGATCATCGAGGTGGGGGCGACAAAGACGGTCACACTGGTGGTGACCGAAGGGGTCGATCTGATCATTAACAAAATATGCGTCGGAGGGCAGTCATGCGAAAAATAAGCGCCTTCGGATTACTGATGGTGTTCCTGTCGGGCTGCGCCGTCTTCAATCCCTACAACGACAATTTCACCTGTCCCAAAACTTTTAACGGAAAATGTGTCTCGCCCACTTCCGCCTATCAGGAGTCCTTGGAGATCAGCCCCAAGGGGAAGGAAGAAGGGGGACCCTTGAAGAATGAGGAAGGAAAAGAAGACAAGAAAGGGGTTTCCTTGACCGAGGCGAGCTACCAGAGCGCCTTGTACGAGAAGCTCACGGGGCTGCTGCGAGAGCCGGCTACCCCGATGATCGCCCCTCCCCAGGTGATGCGGGTTCTCATCCTTCCCTACAACGGAGAAGGAGCGCGGCTCTATATGCTCCGGTATGTCTACATCATTATCGAGGAGCCGAAATGGGTCCTTGGAAATCAGTGGCTCAACGAGGAAACGGCCGCCAAGGCGACGGCATTGCCTCTCCAGAAATAAGCGAGGTACGTTTTGATTCTTCCCAATCTTCTTAATATCTTCGGCAAGAACGGCGGGTTGACGATTTCCGAGCTTGAATCGATGACCCATCGGAATAAATTTTCCGATTATCTTCCTTGGGCCGCCTACGAGGAGCAGAAATATTACAACACGGATGACACGGTCGGATTTCTCTTCGAATGCGTCCCGCTGGCCTTTGCAGGCAGCCGCACCCAGGCCACGCTCGATGCGCTCTTTCGGATCGATTTCCCGGAGGGATCGATCGTTCAGTTTATTCTCTATGCCGACGACAACATCGATCCGTATCTTGACGCCATTCGGCGATCCCGGCAGAGGGAGAGCCCCATCGTCGAGAACGCGACCGAGGCCCTGTGCGATTTCCTCTTGAAAGGAACGAAGGGGATGGCGTCTCTATCCGGCATTCCGATCCGCAACTTCAGACTCTTCGTGGCGGCCAAGATGCCGGTGGCGGAGCGCGGCCTCACCGCCCAAAGACTGACTGAGATCCACAATACGATCAAAGAGACGCTTCATGGAGCTTGCCTGCATCCCGAGGAGGTCCCCCCTGAGGCATTGCTCGACTGGATGAGGCGGCTCTTCAATGGAAACGCGGGCAACGGGTCGGTCAACCATACCCATTACGCCGATGGGATTCCGATCCGGAAGCAGATCATCCTCTCCGAAACGGAAATCAAAAAGCAGACGGCGAATTTTCAGATCGGGGATCGCATCTTCCGCTGTACCACCCCGAAGATCTTTCCGAAAGAGGTCGACCTGTTCCAGACCAATCAGCTCTTCGGCGGCTGCTGGGGAATGGTTTCCGACGGAGATCAGATGAAGACCCCTTTCCTCTATACGCTCAACATTCTCTTTCATAATCTAAAGGCGTCGCTGCATAAGAAGTGCAACATGATCCTGTTTCAAAAGGGGGTGGGGAGTTTTGCCAGAACCCTCGCCCGTAAGCAGGACGAATTTCAGTGGGCGACCGACGAGCTGGAGAAAGGGACGCGCTTTCTGCGGATCATTCCGGTCTTATGGGTCTGGGACCGGGACGAGAAGAGCGCGTCGGAGGCGATCACCCGGGCGAAGCGGATCTGGGAGGGCCAAGGCTACATCATGCAGGAAGACAAGGGCATCCTACCGATCTTGTTCATCTCAGCCCTTCCTTTCGGGCTCTACGATCAGGGGGGAAACATCGATCTGCTCGACCGCGACTTTATCGCCCCCCTCGATGCGATTTCTTCCATTCTCCCTGTGCAGTCCGATTTCGCGGGGGGAGGGGCGCCGGTGATGAACTTTGCCGGCCGGAAAGGACAGGCCGCCGGAATCGACATTTTTGATAAACGCGCCAGCAATCATAACGTTTTCATCGCGGGAGGGAGCGGCGGAGGGAAATCGTTTTTCGTAAATAGCAAGGGTTTTGGCTATTTCGCAAGCAACGCGATTCTTAGGATCATCGATATCGGCGGCTCCTATAAGAAGCTGGCCCGGATGTTTAAGGGACGCTATCTCGATTTTAGGGAGGATTCGGATATCTGCATCAATCCGTTCACCCACGTCCGGGAGATCAAAGAAGACCTCTCGGTGATCGCATCGATCGTGCTGCAGATGATCTTTTCAGTGACGGGAGCGGCGCCAACCGAATCGGCGGAGACCGCGATGACGCTGATCAAGTCTGCGGTGAAGTGGGCCTTCGAATCCGAGGGAAATGACGCGGACATCGATACGGTGCATCGCTACCTGCGCTCCTTCCCCAAATATATGGATGAGGAGTTCACCGGTAACGAGAATTTCACAGATCTGGCTCAGATACTCGCGTTCAACCTGACCGAATTCACGACCGGGAACAGCTATGGGAGGTGGTTCAACGGAAAATCGACCTTCGATATCTCCCGGGATGAGTGGGTGGTCCTGGAGCTGGAGTATCTAAAACCCCAGAAAGAGCTCTTCAAGGTGGTGACGCTCCAGGTGATCAACGAGGTCACCCGCGATCTCTATCTCTCGGACCGGACGCGGCCGCGGATGGCGATCTTTGACGAGGCCTGGCAATTCCTGGAGAGCGGCGCGGACAGTGTGGCGCTGAAGGAAGTGATCAAGGAAGGATATCGGAGGGCGCGGAAATATCGGGCCAGTTTCACGATCATTACCCAGTCGCTGCTCGATTCCAAGATGTTCGGGGCAGTGGGAGATGTGATCCGCGGGAACTCCGCATTTAAATTCTTTCTGGAGTCCCCCGATTTCGAGAAGGCGAAAGAGGAGAAGCTGATCGACTACGACCCGTTCACGATGAAGCTGCTGAAGAGCGTCAAGAGCAGCCGGCCGAAATACTCGGAGATCTTCATGGACACCCCCTTCGGCGTGGGGGTCGTTCGCCTGGTGGTCGATCCCTTTTCCTATTATGTCTACACCTCCGATGGAAGAGAGGTCGCTGAAATCGAATCGATGGTGTCTAAAGGGATGCCTTATGAAGAAGCCATCAAAGAGATGGTCCGAAAATATCGGAGTTGAGGGGTTGGCTCTTGCCGCGACGCTCTTTTGGTTGTTCGCAGGGCCCGCTTTTTCCCAGCCCGATCCCAGACAGGCCGCCCAGGATTCGGCGGATCAGGCGCTCTCGAAACTCGGCTCCCCCGAGGGCATCCGGCAGAACGCCTCCAATCCCTTGACCTCCCAAGGCGCCCTCATGACGACCATCGACAACAAAACCTCTTTTAACGCGCAATTAACCTGTCCTTCCTCAAGCCGGTTTCTCAATGTGTTGATCTCTCCCACAATCACGGGGGATCTCTCCCCGGTCCTGATCGGACAGGACGCCGATCTCGACGGGGCGATCGAATCGACCTACCAGCCCCCCTTCCCCATCTCGGGCGTCTGCGCCAACGGCGTCATCTCCTGCGCGCCGGGTCAGTGGGCCAGTTGCCGGTATTACCAATGGACCGCCGATAGTGGGGGAAGGGCCAATCTGCAGGAGGTCTCTCAATTAAACCTGGGAGGATGTTACTGCGTCAACAACAGCTGCGGCGCCAACCTCGCGATGACCCATCTTCCATCGGTCCTTCAAGCCATCGGCGGGGGGGTGGTCGGCGCCATTCAGGCCAACAATCCTAAAATGACCATCACCGACGTGAAAATCGATGGAACCACGCTGACCTATTTCGGACAAAACGCGGGCCAGTGCACCTCGATCGGATCCTCTCCGGAGCAGTACTTCAATAATCCCGGAGGAATTTCAACTGAAGTTCAATCCCAGATCGCAATTCAATCGGTTGACCCGATGAGTCACTATGGCCTGATGACCACCACCCCCCCGGCGTTGCAACAGAGCGCCTCCTCCCGTCAATGTGTTATCCAAAGATCAGCCGCAGTCACGTCGCAGCAGACCTTCTGTCAGAATCCGGCGCCTGCCGGGGCGATCGCCTCCAGGGAGGAGACCATTTACCTGAAGGTTTATGCAGGATCCAATCGATCCATCAATGACTGTCGGTGTTCCAATGTGACCGGCTACTGCGCTCCGCCGCCGGCGACCGTCTATGCCTCCGTCCCCGAGGGGGCGATCTATCTGGGCGCCTCTGCGGAGAACTTTCGCGATCGATCCAGGAGGAGGGGAGAGGACCGTTGCACGTACGACGCCTACGATTATTACTCCCTCTGCAAGCGGACTTCAGACCTCTATTCGGAATCGGTCACCGATAGCTGTAACGCCCTGGAGGCTGATCCGAATTGCCGGCTAAGAGAGGAGCAGGTCGATGCGGTCGGCACGTATGGCACTTTCAATCCGACGGGGCTGACCCCTCTTCCTTCCTGCACGACCCTGATCGGACTTGTTCAGAATCACGACATCTGCCGGGATTGGTGGAAGAAGCAGAGGACCTATCTCTGCCAGACGAATCAGGTGTTTGATTTCACAGACGCAAAGAGAAGAGCCGGGGCGGTCATCGGGAGCGTCGCGGACAATACAGCGTCCGTTTACTACCGGGATCTTCGAAAAGACCAAAACGGAAATTGGATTTCGGAAGATAAAACAGTTGGGCTGCCGGGACGCGACAGCTACTTGAGCTGTGAGATGGCGTGCAAGACCCGAAAACCGACGACCGATACCGAGGCTTCCATGGCCGGGAACACGGCGCAATTCCGAAATACGACCGCAAGCTACGACTTCTTTTATAAGAACTGCGTCGATAGCGCCTGTCCTCTTTCCGCCGGCGAAGAGGTGGTCAAAAGCTGCCAGTGCATGTCCGATTTCGCGGAAGCCGCCTCCCTGATGGAGGTCCTCAAGAACGCGGGATCCGACATGATCTGCAGCGATGGAGTCAAACAATGAAGATGATCAGATTCCTTGTCATGGCCGTCGCGTTCGGACTTCTCCTTGTTGAACCGTCTTACGCCGTCAACTTCGTCTGCGGCGAGGATACCAATGGGAACGGCGCGGTATCCGATCCGGGAGAGACCGCCTCTTGCGCCTCGACACCGGAGGGGCCGCTCTGCCCCCTTGGGGCGACCCCCTGCAGCGCAAGCCGCACGGCTGCAACCTGTCCGCCGGATGGAAGTTTAAATACCGCCAGTGACCGTTGCGAGGCGCCAAGAATATTTCATCTGCATCGAAGGTTTTTGATTCACTGGCACTGCCCGTTAAATTACACCTATGACGGCGCCGGGGGCGTCTGCGTCGCCACCCCTTCTTGCGCAACCGGCATGTACGACCCGGCAGGAGATCAGTGCCTGCAGGGATACAGCTGTCCTTTAGGTTCTCAGTACAGCTGTATGAATAACGCCGGAACGTATCAATGCTCCTCGAACGCCTGTGTGGATTTAGACGCGGCGCCCCCGCAGACTATGACGCCGAACCTGACAAGTTATCAGAACAATGGACAGGCCGATCCGAACACCGGCCTATGCCAGGGGCCGGTCTTCATCTTCAACGGCAAGGCTTCGGAGTGCCGCCCGGCAGGAGCGGGGACCTCCTTCTTCAACTGCTGCAGCAATGGATCGGGAGACTTTTTAGTCTTCAAGAAATATTGCGCTGATGCCGAGTGGTCGACGAACGCCTCGAAGGACGCTCAAAGCTGCCACTATATCGGCGATTATTGCAAAACCATCTGGCCCTTCATCGGCTGCGTGCAGAAGGCGCAAGTGTATTGCTGCTTCAACTCGAAGCTCGGCCGGATGATCCAGGAGCAGGGGAGGGGACAGTTGAAGAAGTTCGCTCCCGACGGACAGTGGGGGACGACCGGCAGCCCCAACTGCGTCGGCTTCGCGCCGGAAGAGATGCAAATGCTCGATTTTTCCCAAATGGATTTATCCGAATATTTCGCCAATATTTCGTCAAAGTCACAGTCTCAAATCAATCAGGGCATGGAGAATAAGGTCAATGAGTTTTATCAGAATCTTCGCCCTTAGCGTGCTCCTCTTTCTGGGGGGATCTTACGAGATTGCGCGTTCGGAGGATATGGGCCGCAACCTCGGTGTGGCCGGCGCCACCTATGCGATCGCCGAGCCGGACGCCCTCAGTGAGATCGAGGCCCGCGCAAAAGAGGTGAATTGGGGAGAGCGCTTCAATGAGAAAAAGATGAAACAGGCCGTCGCTTCCTACCGTCCCTCCGGCCTGAGGCCTCTTCCCCGGGCCACGACGAGTAGGACCAGCGCCGTGGATATGACCTACGCGCTCCAGGCAGATATCCCGGACGGTCGGGGAGGGATCCTCTACCCGCGCGGCTATACCTTCAATCCGCTTCAGTACGTCTCCCTTCCGAATACGTTTGTGATCATCGACGCGGAGGATGCCGAGCAGGTCGGTTGGTTTCGCGCGTCCGGGTACGCGAACGATCCAAAGGCATTCTTGCTTCTGACCGGAGGATCGTATCAGGCCATGTTAGAGACTCTGAAAAGACCGGTGTACTACGCCAATACAAGCCTGATTCAGCGATTGAAAGTCCGGTCGACTCCGGCGGTCGCGATACAAAAAGGAAGCATGATGGAGGTTCAGGAAATTGCGATCCCTTCAAAAAAATAGGCCCCATTCCATGAGAAACGTCTGCCTGTTCGGGGTACTGACAGCCATTCTTATCCTCAACCTGGAGGGGCATGCCGATGCGCGCGGATTCGGAACTCCATTAAATCCCGTGACCGATATCTGCTGGAATTGCGTCTTCCCGATCAAGATCGCCGGGATGACGGTGATCCCGGGAGACGTTCCGGACGCTCCGGATGCGGCGCTACTTCCGGTTTGTGTCTGTCCCGCTCCGCCGCCTCTTTTCTTTCGGCCGGGAATTCCAGTGAGCTTCTGGGAGCCGGCAAGGTTCATCGAGACCGTCAAGGATCCCTTTTACTTTCCCAGCCTGGGGGTCCAAATGCCCAATCCCAGCCGAGGATTCCTGGGTGGGACCCACTCGGAGATCAGCGCCCACAATCAGATCGATACCTCCACGTTCGCCCAAGCCCACTACTTCATCTTCCCGGTCTGGGGAGTTCTCGAACTGTTAATCGATTTTGTCTGTGTGGAGCATAGCGGGTTCGATCTGGCCTATATCACCGAGGTCGATCCGTTGTGGAACAACGACATGCTCGCCTTCGCCATCAACCCGGAGGCCTTACTGTTCGCCAATCCGGTCGCGCAGATGTCGTGCATCGCCGACAGCGTGGCGGCCAACGCGGGGCTTCCATTGAGCGCTCTTTATTGGTGCATGGGCTCCTGGGGTTCCGCTTATCCGCTGACGGGCCATGTCAACGACGATACGTATATCCAGGCTAATGCGGCGATCGCCGCAAGATTGATCTATAAGCTCTCCCGCGAACTGCTCGTCTGCGACTCTGGGGTCAATCTCTGTGGCTGCATTCCCACCCCGATCTGGATCAAGCACAACTACCGCATTCAGATCGCCAGGCCCGTGCGTGATTTTACATGTCATCCGATCGGAAGAAGCAGCATGGTCTGGGGATCCTTGAAAAACCCCCCTTTTTCCGCGGGAGGCAATTCCAGTGACAATTTCCTCTGGGTCATCTTCAGAAAGAGGGTGTGCTGTGCATTCTGATCCCAAACAGGGCCGGGCGGATTCAGGAGCGAAGAAAGGATCTCCATGCCAAGAGAGAGTGGTCGTTTTCATCATTTTTATTTCCATCGCCGTCGGCTTCGCCGCCGCAAGGGGGGATACCAGCATAAAGAAGGCCTTCATCCAGGGGCCCTCTTCCTGCCACCTCATCGACAAGATCGAAGGGGAAAAGATTTACCTCAAATCCCACGGCACATCCTGCACGGGAGGGACGATACCGGTTCTGATCGACGCCTCCATCAAAAGAGTCCGGATCTATGTCGACGGAGGTTTTTGGCAGGCGCAGGAGATCGTCGACTTGAATGCGATCCGGGGGATGATTGAAAAAAGTAAGGAGATGGAGAAAACCCTTCGTGTTCCGGAGAGTGTCGACGACCTACGGGAAGTGGTTGGAGGTAAGCACGAAAACCACAAGGAGCAGGGGAGGGCCGAGGCGGAAAGGCTCGCCCGGCATTTTGTTTCTGAGGACTTTCAGAGAAAGCTTCACCAGGAATCCGAGCGGATCAAAAGAGATCTCTTTGGAGGACTCGCCTCGAAAATCGGGGGCGAGGAGCCATCCGGGGAAGAAGAGATGGAGCAGGCTGATCAAAAGAGCGGACTCCTTTCGTCGTCGGAGCGGATTTATCTCTTTGTCTCCTCTTCTATGCCGCTCGTAACGCTGCGGAACTATGCGGCCGATCTCGCGAAGCTTAAAGATCCGAACATCACGATGGTGATGAGAGGGTTTGTGGGGGGAATGAAATACGCGCAGCCGACCTTGCGGCTGGTCTCGGACATTATCGTCAAAAATCCGGGCTGCAAGGCAACCCGGCAACGGTGTGACGCTCACAAGGTGAACATCAACGTCGATCCGCTTCTTTACAGCAGATATCAAATCCGCCAAGTCCCGGCGCTTGTCTACGTTCCCTCATTCCATGAGACGGAGCCCGGCGGCAGCGAAGGTTTGGGCGAGGCCTCTCCTTATTACGTCCTCTATGGGGACGCATCGCTGGCCTATGGCATCGAGCGGATCCAGCGGGAAGCGAAAAGTCGCTCTCTCAAGAATCTTTTGTTCAAACTGAATCCATGAGAAAGGAATCCATTCGTCGAGGTTTTCAATGGAAGAGAATCAGAAAACAAACAACAGAAGTCACTGGTTTCAGACGGCGGTCCTCTCCCTGCTTATTTCCGCTTGCTCGCTCTATATCTACGATTATTTCTACGCCCCCAAGATCGTCGCTGTCGATATCAATGGCTACATGGCCGAGCAGAGGGTGTTGTATCTCTCTGGGAAGATTGACGACGCCGCCCTGAAAAAGAATCTGGAGCGATTGCAGCGGAAGATCGATGCGATTCCGAGAAACAAAATCGTGATGATGGGAGACGTCGTTGTCAGCCACGCGGAAACGCTCGTCCCTTAGCCTGATGATATTCATGACGGCGCTCCTCCTGGCGGGCTCCTGGATTCCCCAGCGGTTTACGGTGACGATCACCCCCTCATTGTGGCATCGAATCTATATCCTGGACCGGGCGCCTTCCAAAGAGCAGATGATCCGTAACGCTTATGTGCTCTTTGAGCTGAACTCCAGATATTTGGAGGGGGCGAAGACCCACAAGACCCTCAAGCAGGTGGCCTGCTCGGAGGGGGATACGCTCACCGTCAAAGAGGGGTATTACTACTGCAATGACACTTATCTGGGTCAAGCCAAAGATTACTCCCTGAAAGGAGAGAAGCTGCCGCACCTTGAGTTCGAGGGGGTGATCCCGAAAGAGAGCCTGTTTGTCTTCGGCAGTCATGTCGACAGTTTGGATTCCCGATATTTCGGATTTGTGAGGAAAGAAGATGTTATCGCGATCGCTCACCCTGTTTTTTAGTCTGTTGGTACTCACGACCTTTGTCCATGCCGGGGAGCTTCCCAAAGAGGCGCCGGACGTTTCCAAGCACGGATGGTGGTGGTACGAAAAGGAGCCTGAAAAAAAGGAAGAAAAAAAAGAAGAGCGAAGAGATGCGCGGAAGGTTCCCTCCCTTTCCGACCATACCCCCGAGGATCTCTGGAATATGCATCCGGACGATTTTCAACCCCTGTTGATGGCATTCCAAAGGAAGGCCGTGATGGCCCCCACGATCGAGAATGTGAAGGACTATTACACCATTCAGGATATTGCCCGCAGGAAGGCGTTGGCCTTCGCCAATGTCGCGGCGATGGTGGTCCAGAAGTACCCGGAGCTCTCCTTAGAGAAAGACTATCCGAACGCTCTTCCCGGAAAGGCGGCGAAAACAAGAGAGCAGTCGGCCGAGGTCGGTCAAAAGATCGATCAATCGAAAGAGAACTTCGCGCTCCTTTATTTCTACTCCCCCACGTGCCACTTCTGCGCCGAGCAAGACGAAATCTTGAGCTTCTTTTTGGAGAAATACCGGGGCTGGCAGGTCCGGAAAGTCGATATCTCCCGCAATGCCGGGCTCGCTGAGGAGTTCAAGGTGCGGGCCGTTCCGTTCATCATGCTGATCCATAAGGACAGCAAGGATTTCATGCCGGTGTCGATCGGGGTAGTTTCCCTGGCGGATATGGAAGAGCGTCTCTATCGCGGGATTCGGACTCTCGGAAATGAGATCACGCCGGAAGAGTTCTCGATGTTTGAATTCCAGCGGGGCGGGGGTTTTGATCCGACGGCGCCTTTGAAGATCAAAGATGACGCCCCTTGATATTGGGCAATCGTATTGAAAGGAAATCAAATGATGTTCAAGAGATGGATCATCGTGGCCGCTATTTTACTCATCCCTGCCTGGACACACGCCGGCTGGGTCGACGACTGGATCGATCAGAAAACCGAGACTTCGCCCGGATACTTCGAGGGGCAGAAGCGGGGTTACTTCAACGGCGGCAGCTTCTCCGCCCGGTGGTACAACAGCAACGATTACATCGCCAGCCTCAATCCGCCGCGGGTGAAGACCGGCTGCGGCGGCATCGACGTCTTCGGAGGGGCTGTGTCCTTTCTGGATTTTGACCGTCTCGTCCAGAAGCTTCAAGCCATGCTGACCAACGCCCCGGCCGTCGCCTTCGATCTCGCCTTCAATACACTCTGTGAGCCGTGCGCCAAATCGATCAAATCGTTCGAGGCGATCACCGATACCCTCAATCAGCTTCAGTTCAACGATTGTCAGGCCTCTCAGGTCCTGGTGGCCAAGACCTTTCAAGGTATGGGCGCAGAGAATGCGCAGATCCGGGCCATGGCCGAAAGCGACTACACCCTCAACCGCGGACTGCAGACCTTGCGCGCGAAGCTCACCGACACCTGGAAGAGCAATAACAACCAGCAGACGGTCAACGATAACGCTCAGATCGCGGGCTGCCCCACGGGCCTCAAAGAGATCTTCGCCACTCCCGGAAAGACCGTGCTTCAGGCCATCGCCGAGAAAAAAGCTTATCCCGTGGAATACATCGACCTCGCCCGCGGGTTTACCGGCGATATCGGCATCACGGAGCTCACCTCTCCGAATGGAACCAGACAAATCGAGCCGATTCTCATCCCCCCGTGCGAGCAGAACAAAGAAGGAGCGATCGATAACTTCTTTACGGGGCAGGCGTATCTGCGGCCAGCCGACGGGAGCGCCTGCAGGCTCATCACCGATGCGAACGCAAACCTCAATCAATGGGCCGGGAATAAGCTGCAGGGAATCGTGAATAAGATGCGATCGGGGTTGGCCCTCGCTCCCGACGAAGAAGGTTTTATCAACACCCTCCCCCTTCCGGTCTACTCCGCGCTGAAGGTGGCGGTGATCTCCGACCAGCCGGGGAGCACCATCGCGATCCTGTCGAACATCACCGCCCGCGCCTACGCCTTCAATATGATGTCGGACCTCTATCACCTCTCCTTGCAAAGTCTCTATACCGCGCGATCGGTGATATCGGCTCAGGGGCAGGCCGCGCAATCCGACTGCCAGATCAATCTGATGGCGCCGGCGATCGCGCAGACGGAGAAGCTGGCCGTGCAGATTCATGCCTCGGTGGAGGAGATCCAGCGGGCGTATGCCGCGATGGCCGGCGAGATCAACACCATCATGGAAGTGTCCGCGCGGCTCGAGCAGTTCAACGACATCGCCCGCGCCTCCTTATCCCAGATGTTCCGGCCCTCTCTGGCGAATCGGGCCATCGGAAGGTAGACAAATGAAAAAGATTTTCCACGTTCTGCCGCTTGTCTTTCTTGTTGTGATCCTGTCGCACTCGACCTCCCATGCGATCGAAATGGAGTACTACACTTACAACGGCTTTAATGCGGTGGTCAGCGCGTTTACAAAGATCGCGCTGATCTTCAGCGACGCCGATTACAAGGGCCTCTTCTTCACGGTCATTGTGCTCGGGATCCTCATGGGAGGGGTGGTGGTCTATTTTATCGCCCTCTCGGGGGGCCGCGTCACGCCCCTTTCCTGGACCTGGCCGGTCGGCATCGGGATCACCCTCTATCTGGCCCTGGTCTTACCGAAGGGAACGCTCCACATCTATGATCCGGTGAAAAACCAATATCAGCCGGTCGGAGGGATTCCGGACGGCCTGATCGCGCTCATCGGCGCCCTCAACAAGGTCGAACGGGGCCTGATCGATATCGTTTCCACGGCCGCCGACCCGGTCGGGTATCAGCAGCAGGCCGGCGGGGTCGGCTTCGACATGCTTCTGAACATCCAGTCTAAAGGGGTGCTGCTGTCGGACCAGTATATTCACCAGTCTCTGCGGAAATATGTCGAGGATTGTCTCTATTTCGAGGTGGCCCGTCCCGGAACGACCCTCACCATCAATGATCTGGCCAATAATGCCGACTTCATCCCCCTGTTCAGGAAGGCGGCGAGCCCCGCGATCTATACGACCTTTTACGAAGACGCCAAACCGGAGGGGAGGACTCTGAAATGCTCGGACGCGATGCCGGCGATCGAGGCGAAGATCACAAATCCCTCGCTCTTTGAGAACACCTCCCAAGCGAGGTGCGCCGACGCGGGATTCGATCCGAGTATTCCGAGCGAATACAACCAGTGTAAAGGGACGTTCACGAGCCTGGTCAACTGGGTTCAGGGAGCGGTGTTCGACGCCACACAGATTTACCGGCAGAATGCGATGGCTCAGTCGCTCTCCTCCGTGGCGCAATCGGCCAGCCCCGATACGGCGATCGCCGTCCTGGCCGGACGAGACACCGGGACCTCCCTGCTCTCGACAGGGGTGGTGGCCAACGAGTGGATTCCGATCATCCGGGCCGTCATCACGGCAATTGCGATCGGCTTGCTCCCTTTTCTGGTGATCTTCATTCCGACCCCTCTCTTTGGCAAGGCCGTGACGCTGATCGCGGGGTTCTTTATCTGGCTGACCGCCTGGGGGGTGACCGACGCCATCGCCCATCAATTTGCAATGGATTATGCCGTAAAGGCCTTTGCGGAGGTACGACAGTACCAGTTGGGGCTCACCGCCATTTCCACATTCGGGACCGCCTCATTAAAGACCCTCGCCGCGTTCGGGGCGATTCGCTGGTCCGGTCTGATGCTCGCCACGGTGATCACGACCATGCTGGTTCGGTTCGGAGGCCATGCGCTCAGCATGCTGGCAGGACAAATAACATCGTCTCCTCAGCACGCGGCCCAGGCGACTGGGAGAGTGATGACTCCCGAGGGAGGGGCCGGTCTGATCAGCGCGCTCGAGAACGCGCCCCCGGTGATGGCCAACGCCTATAAGTTTGATTTTTGGCAAAGGACCCATGCGAAGGCGAACACGATGGCCAGAAGGACGGGCGAGGGGTTGGGATTGCTGGACGCGGGTTCGGCGTTCGAGGTCGGCGGCATTCAGGGGCAATCCGCGCGGGGATCGGCGTTTGGAACGAAACACTTTGCGTCCGATGTCGCAGGAGGTGATGTGGCATTGGCGAGCATGGACTCCCATTATTTCCGGGAGAGCTCTCTGTATGGTGGGAGTAAGGGGCGGTTCGATCAGGCCGGTCGGATTTTGGGAGTTCAGACGCCGACGGAAGCTGCGGCTTTTGAAAGCACAGGCCGTGTGATCACGCCGGAGATGGCCTCCGTTGCCTCGAAGCAGGGCTACAAAGGGGTGATCTCCGGAATGCATCTTACAGAGATCGGTTTTGATCCGAAGACGGGAAGGGCCGCCTCCATGTCCTTTGCCGGTCCTGTGACCGATAGAAATATCGATGCGGTGAGAGAAGTCGCCTCGAATGCGGGACATCAGGATGCGGTCTCAATGTTAAAACCGGGGATGATCGCGACCTACTCGATCGATCCTCAGAGCGGGAAGGGGACCTTCAGCGCCACCGATACCACCTCGGTCAAGAGCGAGGATTTTGCGGAGAAGACCTTCCGGGATGGAAAGGGGCTCACGATCGACACGCCCTACGGGAACTACAAGTTAAGTTCAGGAAAAGTCCAGCAGGTCGGAGGCCAACTCTATGTCAATGGGACATCGGAGGACGGGAAAAAGATCTCTCTGGAGGGATCTCTGAGAGATGCCTACCGTGTGATCCCCGGATTGAAGACCGGCGCCGATGGGACGGCCCATTACAGCACCGATCCCGATGCCGCTATGTATGAGCTTCAGATGAAGCCGGTGGATCATGAAGAAGAGGGCGCTCTGAGAACCAGTGTGATGAAAGACCGGGATGGAAATATCAGCGGCATCGGGTTGAATCTCACCCGCGGCGAGATCGAGGGGGGCATGCATGGCTATGAGACGCTCAATGCAAGAGAGCTGAAGGGTCTCGCAAAGACCCTCAGATCTCAGGGTAGCTCAAACCAAGCGGTCAATACATTGGAGTATCTTGCGGAGCGCGGGAGGTCGGCCGATGTCCAGTACAGCTATCCCACCCATGGCGGCGAGATGGGACAATTGGCGGTGACGAATGAGAAAACGGGAAAAACAATGGATTTCGCGCTGTCCCAGTCAGGATGGGAAGAGATCAGCAAGGCTCACAGCAGCAGCCTCAGCGGCTCAAGAAACATTTCAGAAGATATCAATAAAAGTACGGTCGATCATGGAATCGATATCGGCTCTGCCATGCAAATGGCCTTGAACCGGGACCCGGCGATCGCGAAGTTCGTCTCGGACCACACGCTTTCCAAATATAAGCCGGAGGCTTTCGACGCGAATGTGGCGGCGACGGCGGGAGATCTAGCGAAAGACGTAGGAGGATTCTTGCAAAGAGAAGGAGTAAGCATTGGACAATCACAATGGAGCGCATCAGCTGGTTTTAAAATATTCTCTCTTGGGACAGCAGGAAGTTTAGGGAAAGAATCTCGTGAAGCGGAATCTGTCGATCTGCTAAAGGGGGAATATGATCGGCTGATCCGGCAATCCGTGACAGACGCCAGGGAGCGGGGATTTGGAAAGGAAGAAACCGAAAAATATTTGGCAGGGAGGATCGGCGATTTTACGCAGGGCCTCTATGATCAGGCTAGAAGCGCAACTTCAGCAGACTACGGTGCGTCTGCACCCGCGGGTGCGGTTAAACGTGCGATAGAGAATATACCGTTCGATCCCAATAAAATCGATTCGGAAGAATTGAAAAACAGGCCGGATTAGCCCTTGTCATCTGGCCTGAAATGTTGGTAGCCAACATCCCCTGGCGAGAGACCGTGATTTACAAGACGATGTGGGTCAGTGGGGTACTCATCCTTTGCCGGATAATAGGGCTCAACCTCGATCTTCTTCCGAGTTGCAAGCATATAAAGGAATCTCAGAAAAATGAGAAAGATGGCTAAGAGAAAAATGGCGCCGTCTGACATCAGGAGCACCCCATTAAAAAGCGATAAGGCATCTTTTCCGAAAACGCTATTCTTTAAAAAAGAGTAGCAAGGACCGTATTAAATGTCAATTTCAATAAGACCAATGGTTTCGAAGACCTGTGCCGTGTTTTTTACGGTTATGACTGTCGTTGCCCCGTCTTTGGCCCCTTCTCCCGTCTATGCTTTCTGCTTCGAGGAGGCCGGGGCGATTTATCGGGTCTCTCCGCAGCTGCTCTGGGCAATCGCCAAGGTGGAATCTTCTTTCAATCCTGACGCCCTGAATCGGAATGTAAACGGCAGCTACGATGTCGGCCTCCTGCAGATCAACTCGGCATGGGCAAAAATCCTGGGGGAAGAACTGTGGGCTTCTTTGGGGAACCCCTGCCAGAATGTGAAGGTCGGAGCGTGGATTCTCGCGCAGTGTATGCAGCGATACGGGTATACCTGGGAAGCGGTCGGCTGCTACAACGCTACCAGCCCGGATAAACGGGCGAAGTATGCATGGAAGGTCTTCTTATCCCTTCCGAACAGAAAATAAAAAACCAAAAGGGAGCGCTTTGGATATTGAACTCTGGCAACTCTGGACTGTGGCGGCGATGGCGCTCTTTATCACGGAGCTCTTTACCACTGGCTTCTTTACCGCCGCTATTGGGATAGGGTGTCTGGCGGCCGGTTTGGCTCATTGGATGGGGTGGGGCGATCGAGATGCAGATTACGGCCCTTTTTACAGTGACCCTCCTCGTATTCCTGATGCTTCGGCCTCTGTTTTTAAAGTATTGGACTCGGAAACCTGGATCAAGACCAATACCGAGGCTTTGATCAGGAAGGAGGGATATGTCCTGGAGAAAATCGATCCGATCGCTCATTCAGGCCGGATTATCATCGGCGGGGAAGACTGGAAGGGAGTCTCGATCGATGACACCATCGTTGAAGCCAACGCAAGAGTTGAAGTCGTCAGGATCAATGGGACCTGTCTCATCGTAAGACAATCTCAAAGAGAGAGGACATCTGATGGGCATATTGATTATTGTCATTCTGGTTGCGGTATTCGTCATTCTCTTTGCAGCCCAAGGTTTCAAGATTGTGCAGCAGGCGGAGACGATGGTGATCGAAAGGCTCGGCGCCTATCACAGAACCCTCAACAAGGGGATAAACATCATCTGGCCGATAATCGACAAAGCCAGAGAGATCGAATGGAGATACATCAAAACGGATGTAGACGGCAGAACGATCATCAAGAAGGAGGAGATCACCCGGATCGATCTGCGGGAGACCGTTTACGATTTTCCAAGGCAAACTGGAATCATAACGAAAGATAATGTCGTCATAGAAATAAATGCAATCCTGTATTTTCAGATCACCGATCCGGTCAAGGCGGTCTACGAAATCGCGAATCTTCCGGATGCGATCGAGAAGCTCGCCCAAACGACGCTGAGGAATATTATCGGAGAGATGGACCTGGATCAAACGCTGATCTCCCGGGATACGATCAACAGCAAGCTGAAGGCGATCCTCGATGAGGTCACGGAGAAATGGGGTGTGAAGGTCAATCGCGTCGAATTACAGGACATCCATCCGCCACGGGATATTATCGGCGCGATGGAGAAGCAGATGCGGGCGGAGCGGGACCGGCGGGCGGCCATTCTGGAGGCGGAGGGGTCAAAACAGGCGAGAATCCTGGAGTCGGAGGGGTTCAAAGAGTCTGAAATCAATAGGGCGGAGGGAGAAAAGAGGGCGAAGATTTTAATGGCGGAAGGAGAAGCCGAGGCCCGGATCAAAGTGGCGGATGCGGAGGCTGCGGCTTTAAAGAAGATCAAAGAGGCGATTTCCGGTGGGAACGCTGCGCATTATCTGATCGCGATTCGATATATCGAAGCGCTCAAGGGGATGGTCACTGGGAAGGATAATAAAGTCGTCTACATGCCGTATGAGGCGACGGGGGTCTTAAGCTCCCTGGGCGGGATTCGGGAGATGCTCGACGGGGCAGGGACATTGAAGAAGTAAGAGTGTTTATCGAACAACAAAAACAGGAGAACTCCGATGGAACAAGCGACCGTAACAAGAAAGCCAAAAACAAGAAAAGCCAGGGCGGAGAATAACGTCTCTTTTGAGAGCTTCACACCCCAAGAGCAGGCCCTGATCACGTTGGGCGCCGACAAGAAGAAGCAATCGATTGCGGATTTTATGGCGGAGGGAATCCGTTTTTTTATCCTGGAGACCGTGGAAGTCAGATTCAAGAACGGATCCTCGACTGAGAGTTGACCCCCTTCTGACGGCATTGAAGTGCATTCCGTATAAAACCGTCTAAGGAGAGCGGAATCATGACACGGTCAAGCCGGGATGAAGTCAGAGAGGGCTACGTGCGGAATGGCTACGATTATTCACTGCAGGTATGGGTTATAGAAGGGATCATCAGAGTCTGCTGCCATCCAGTGAAGATGAAAAAAGAAGGTTGTTGCAATGGGAACGGACTTGCCGGTCGGCGTATCTCAAGTGTGTTCGGAGCTGAAAAGCGATAATCGAAGGAGTTTCAATGAACCCCCTTGAACCTATTCGGAATGTTCAATCGTTCACAGACCGATATTTGTTTCTGATAGTCGGTTTTCTTGTTCTTTTTGTGCTTGTAGCAGGAGCCAAGAAAAAACCAAAAGGAAAGGGGACCGGTCGACTTGCGACCCCATGGGAAATCCTCCGGCATCTCGGGAATTGGGCCCGCTTTCCTCTCTCAGTCTACGCGGTCGTCATGATCTATGCGGGTCTGTTGACGATTGTATTCTCATGGCGCTTCTACCGGGTCGGACTCTCGGCATTTGCGCATCCCGATCAGATGATCATCATCTTCACCGGGTCCATGGTGGGAGTGCTTTTTCTTTATGGATTGCTCCTGGAATTCTTCTTCAACGAACTGGACAAAAACCGATTTATCTTGGGAAGAAAGAGAATCATTCTTCCCGTGACACTCTCCCTGCCCGAGAAAGACCGGTTCGAGCATATCCGGATCCAGGGCCGCGCCGGCACCGGGAAGACGGATGGATTCATGTTCCCGCAGCTGATCGAAGACGCTTCGGGCAATTGCTCCGCCGTGGTCCTCGACGTCAAATCGCCCGAAGCCTTTAAGACCATTGGAGGCGCCTGGAGCGCCAAGGGCAAAAAGGTCATTCTTTTCGATCCCTATCATCCGGACTGTCCCGGGTTTGAACCGCTCGCCGCGGCGAGCGATCAGACGCTGGCCCAGATCGAGGAGGCCGTGTATGGAAAGCGGAACACCGATGCGAATGACACCTCGATCTGGTTCGATCTTCAGGAGCGTCGGCTCTTTCGCATGATGTGTGAATTGGTGAAGGGCTATCAGGATCCGAAACAGTGCAGCCTGCCGATGGTATATCAGCTGGCCCTGCGAGGGGTCCCGGCCTTGGAAGCGGCGGTCACTTATTGTCGCGATCCGGCGCTTCAATCCGAATTTCCGAATGCATTTCAGAATAAGCAGCGATTGTCGGACATTCTCAGCGGGATTCTCAACAAGCTCGATTTATTTTCAGATCAGATGATCGCCGCCGCCTTCTCGCGGTCCGATCTGGATCTCGGGATTCTTTTCCGAGAGCCGACGCTATTGATTATCGCAAGCCCGCACAGCAACCCGAAGGCTCGCCTGGCGGCATCGCTTCTGCTTCGCGCCATGATGCTGAAAGTCTATGAGCGGCCGGTCCGGACAAGGGAGGATGGATTGCCGCTCTTTGTTTACCTCGATGAGTTCTACGCCCTCCATCTGCCGGACCTGGCCGATTTTGCGAATACGGCGAGATCGGCCAGGGTCGGCATCGTCACCTACCTTCAGGCGGAAGGGCAGATGACCCGCTATAAGCCGCACGAAGTCGTCTCGATCGCGGTGAATACAAAGACCGAGATCTGTTTGCAGGGGTGCGATCTGATCACGTGCGATCGCATTTCGGACCTCTCCGGGAAATGTCTGGTTCCGGATAAGCGCGTGGCCCGATCGTTCAGGGGAGGGAGGGTCACCACCACGGCGTATCTGGAAAAGCAGGTGTTGACGGTCGATGAGATTTATAATATGCCCCTCGGTGCTGCGCTTCTTCACATCGGAGGGTTACGCCCGATTTGGGTCAAACTCGTATCCTCCTATAGGGATTGGGTATTCAAACGTAGAAGAGGACTGCCGGTGGAGGCGTATCGGCCCAATAGGGAACCCCTGACGCCTCCCTCTTATAAAGATCTCGATTTACCCGGGCCCGATATTTTCCCCTCCTCCAATCCGTCACCCATGCCGCCTGGCGCTCCGGGTGGAGGGGAGATTGTCGGATGGTAAGTTAAACGAAGGAGGTCCACCATGAAAGAAGGGGGTGTCAATGCGTTTGAGGAGGTGAAAAGAAGAGTCGATATTGTCGGCCTGGTCGAGAAATGGACGTCGCAGGCCGCGCGAAGATCAGGAAAGAATTACTCCCTTCCTCAATGTCCTTTCTGCCGGGGTCATGGCTGCTTTTCCATCACCCCTGACAAACAGCTCTTCAATTGTTTCCAATGCCCCGGGAAAACCGGTGGAGATATCTTCGATTTCCTCTGCAAACTCAGGGGCTGCGATAAGCGCGCCGCCCTGGAAGAAATGGCGCGGGAAGTGGGGTATCCTCTCCCTCTTTTACGATCATCCAAGCGGGATATTCGCGAAGAGATCATGGCGCAGGCGAAACAGGATTGGAATCTTCCGGAGGCGAAGGAGGCATGGGAGTACCTGACGCATGAGAGACATCTTTCTTCAGAAGTATTGAAGGCGCACGATGTCGGTTTTATCGGTAATCGTTCCAGACTCACCGGGATTCTGAAGAAAAAGGGGTTCAGTTATGAGGAAATTAAAAATTCAGGGATCCTCACGAAAGGGTATGGAACATTCTACGAGATTCTCTTCGGCTGGCGCGCTTTCAACGGAACTCTGGCCGCTTTCGTCGCCGGGGGCACGAGAGCCCGCCTGAAGAGTTTAAAGCCGGAAGAGGAAGACGATTATCCGAAGTATAAAAACAGCATCAACTTTCATGTCGATTCTCCTTACAACCTTTATTATGCCAAAAGGTGGGTCCCCGAAGATGGGTCTCTGGTCATTGTGGAGGGAATCCTCGATTGCCTTCAGATGTTATCGCAGGGGCTTCAAAACACAGCCGCCATCGGGGGCACGACGTTAAAAGAAGGATTCGGACAGGCGCTGGAGGCGACACGGTTTCAGCGGCTCATCGTTTTATTGGACAGTGACCCACCGGGGAAGAAAGCGGTCCCGCCGCTCATTCGATATCTCATCCAGAAACATCCGAGGTTCGCGTTATACGTCACCGAGATTACGGCGCCCGATCCGAATGACGGGACCCGGACGATCAAAGACCCGGATGAGCTGATCGTCAAGCTTGGAGCCGAGGTGATCAAAAAAGTGATCCGGCATCCGGTGAAGGCGGGGCCGTGGCTGGTCCTGGCGATGAGGGACCAGTACGATCTGAAGAACACCCTCGACCGTGATCGGGGATTCCAGGAGGTCGCCTCTTTATGGCCCTATTTCTCGGGTGAAGTCGAACGAAAGGAGATACTCCGCTACTTAGCGGATGCTTCCCAGCTTCCGCAGGAAGATATTCGAAAAACCATTGAGAAGGTTTCCAAGGGGCGAAATGCGGACGAGACGGATGGAAGACGCGAATCGCTTTCCGAGAACCGGCCTCAGGAGAGAGCCGAACAATCTGACTCGGCCGAATCCAAAATGGCGGAAATTCAAAAACGATCCAAAGAGATCAAAGAGAAGAATCAACTCCTCACGAAAAGGAATCAGATTCTCTCTCAGGCATATATCTCGTTCGTCTCGCATGCCAAAGAACTGTCGAAAGCAGGTCTCCTCTGGCACGTCAATCGCTTAACGGAGGGGCATTCGAAACTTCTAAAGGAGCTTCGGCGAGATCCGATGAAAGCCAAAGAAATGATCGGGCAGATAAAAGACATTTTCGAGGCGTCACGGCTCAATAATCTCGAGCGCATCAACATGGAGATCGAGAGGTTATGCAGAGAGAACGAGATTGAGGTGGGAGGGGGAACCGATGCCAAGGCAAAAGGGAGTGGTTCTGACTAATCGCGATATCGACGTTCTCAGATATCTCGCGAGCGGGCCGGCCTTCGCCGATGATATGCACGCTCGATTTTTTGTCGGAAATGGACGCCTGGTCCGTCGGCAGGTTTTTGAGAGACGGATGTCCAGACTAATGAGCGCATCTTGTATCACACGGTTGCAGCCGCCGAAAATCCGCGTGCGAGTTCCGATCATTCATAAACCGGTGTACGCCATCGCGGAAGGAGGAATCGAAATACTGGTTTCACAATCCGTCATGCCGATCGACCGGATTCGGCGTGTTCGGCTGAAAGGACAATTCCTTTTTCACGAAGTTACCGTAACCCGGTTTATTAGGAGAATCTATGAAGGGGAGCCCAGACGGTATCAGGTGATCAGACTGTATGATCACGGGATGCTGGCAAAACAGGTCCAGAAAGTCAGGGTGAAACGGATTCCGGATTTAAGATTTACAGTTCGCCTGCCCCACGGTTCATATTACAGCTATCTCGTCGAGATCGACGCCGGAACCACCCACACGCCGGAATTTCTCCAGAAGCTGGTCGCGTTCATGCAACTCAATCGTATCCTCGCTCCGGTGAATTCAAAAGATCCGGTCGGGATTCTGATCGTCTGTCACACGGCCGACCGGATGGCGGCGCTTCAGCGCGCCGTCATGGAAAGCCATGTTACGGTCAAATTCTCGAACAAGTTTCTCTTCAACACGATTCAGAATGTTGATAATAGCCTTGGCTTACTGAACCCCTGGTTTAAGGCGAATGGCGAAAAAATAGATTTCATCTTCAAGTATTGATTGGTTTCGAATAATGAAGAATTCAAAAGATTCTAATCACTCAGGGAGCCTTCCAATACCCAGCAGATTTGAAGGGGTATGATTCTGGCGTACACCTACAATTCAATATATCGCAGAAGGCTGAGAACTGATTGAACCTGTAGAGGGAGTTTATTCGCTGCTGACCATCAATGATTTCTAGCCCCTCATTTCGCATCCCTGCGATAGTGCGTACCTAGTGATGTAAGTAGATCAAAGGTAGCGGGTAACCACGCATCACGCTGTCAATCAATCTCTTCTGTTGAGCTTCGTTCCAAACCGCCCTCTTTGATATTCGGCATTGACGATGAGCATGCTCCCCTTTTTAAGTTCCAGGAGCTCCTCTACGGTGAGCACTTCAGATTTCAGTTCCACGTTATCTCCTGAGGAGTTCTGTTATTAGCGGCGCATCGCGAGCGTTGATTGTCGAGGCATAACAGCAGGCTGTGCGGCTGGCGCTTGCGCTAGTCCGAACCAGCCCCCTGTTAGCCGCAAACATGCCAGATGCAATTGGGCATGACAAGAAGGAAGACCCTCTTAGCCCTGAACTGGATCTCGCCCATCCTCGAAGCGAGAGCCTCAATCTGTGATTCGTAGAGCGCCTCGAATGATATAAAGGGTGTCATCGGCTCGATAGCTACGACCAGAGAACAGTCCCGGTAGTCTTTCATAGCCTTTTTGTGGCAGGCAGCAAGCACGTATGGAAACAGAGCGTTGAAATCGTCGCCTGGAGTACCCACCTGAGTTCGCCCGTAGCCCCGCCCGACGATTAGTCTGGCGTCTTTCGCCGTGGCGGCACCATCATGGGGAACGGTCATTTCGATCCGGTCAACTTCCTTTCCAGATTCATCGAAAACCAAGGCGTCGTACCCCTGGCTTCCCAATACTGGTTGGATTTCGTAGCTTTCGGGATACATATGAAGTGCGAAGAGGCTTAGCGGGACGATCTCGTCGAGGAATTCCTTGTATAAGCCGGCCTTCTGAATCCCGCGATGCCGTTCATGCTCATTAGCTCGAACGACACGCTTTAGTTCGACTACGAAATCACGCAAAGCTCGAGGAGAACGCCGTTGTTCTATATCTTCCGCAGTGACCATTACTCCTTCTTCAGCTAACGTGGAGCTAAGGGGCTGCGCGCTTTTGCGCAGTCCCGCTTGAGCGCAGGGTTATGCGTCTTAGCGTTTATGTTTAACCAAGAACTCTTCAAAGGTGGAGAAGGCGGAATAACCTTTCCCCTTATTAATTCTGGCTTGGCGTGTTTTGGCAATACGGCCTTGGAGATACGCAAAGACTGCGTTTGCCTTCTCCAGTGGTAGTAAACGCCATTCAGAACCAAAGTTGCTCTCTATGTTTCGTGAGATCGCACCATAGTTGAAGCTTGTTTTTCGCGTGGTGTCGGAACCTGCAA
>Ga0209810_1000772_pt1 | contig 59779 bp, 53 predicted proteins | sample Coa_R1_7_FD_187159 | JGI IMG/M metagenome (GOLD analysis project Ga0209810, IMG submission 187159) | Surface soil microbial communities from Centralia Pennsylvania, which are recovering from an underground coalmine fire - Coalmine... | ecosystem: Environmental > Terrestrial > Soil > Unclassified... | reverse complement strand
TCGTCTACAGCCTGCTTCGCTACCAAACTGAATACAACCCCAGTCGACTTTTTCTCGCTGCTGAATGAGGATCTTATGAATTCTCCTAAGACGCTATTTCTCACTTGTGAACCTTATAGGATGTCTTTTTACTTTATTTGTCGACGGTGAAAAATGAGGCCGCCTTTCGCTCGAGAATATCCTAAAAAAAGATTAATCCATTTTAAAAGGGTCGGTCAAGAAGATCAGACCCGTTTGCGATGAAAAATCTTGCGCGAGTGAACGGCCCGGTTCACCCTGTGCAAAGCGGTTTCAACTTTGATGATGTAAGCGGGATTGCAGTCGCCGAGATAAAAGTGACACTCATCAAAACCATTTTTTTGACCGCGGAAAAATGAACGTCACGTTACATTGCTTCCGCTCGGAGTAAGATGGGGATGCAAAGTTCATCGAGTGACGTGAAGATCAATTGACGCTTCCGGTGTAACGAAACGCGCAACCTTTGTGGACATCCTGTTGGCTCCTTTGTGGACAACCCAACGACGCATTCAACCTCCCCGCCTCCTGTGTCAGTCGCTTTATCTTCAGGCATGTTCTTTGCTCTTATTTTCGAGCACTTTCCCAATGGATGAAATTCTTTTTGACTAGAGCGTAAGGAGTCCTACATGAAGAAGCACATTCTCATCACCGGCGGCGCAGGGTTCATCGGCTCGCATCTTGCGGATGAACTCCTCAGGCAAGGGTATCGCGTCCGCGCCCTCGACAGTCTTGCAGAGCAGGTTCACGGCCCCCACGCGGGGCGTCCCGATTATCTTCATCCCGACGTGGAATTAATGACGGGAGATGTCCGCGACCCGGCGGCGGTCCGGCGCGGGCTGGAGGGGATCGACGCGGTTTATCATTTCGCCGCGGCGGTCGGCGTCGGCCAGAGCATGTATGAGGTCGCGCGCTACACCGAGGTGAACAATCTCGGAACGGCGGTGCTGCTCGAAGCCCTGATCGAGCGGCCGGTGGAGCGGCTGATCGTGGCATCGAGCATGAGCCTCTACGGCGAAGGGCTATACCGCGCCGCCGACGGACGGCTGATTTGCGGAGCGGAGCGAACGCTGCTGCAGCTCAAAGATGCCGAATGGGAACTTCGGGATGCGGGAGGAGAGATCTTGGAGCCGATTCCGACCCCCGAAACGAAACCACCCTGCCTCTCGTCGGTCTATGCGCTCTCAAAGTTTGATCAGGAGCGGATGTGTCTGATGATCGGACGCGCATACAATCTCCAAACGGTCGCGCTGCGGTTCTTCAACGTCTTCGGTACCCGTCAGGCCCTCTCGAATCCTTACACCGGCGTCTTGGCGATCTTCGCGAGCCGGCTGCTGAACAACCATCCGCCGCTGATCTTTGAGGACGGGTTGCAACGGCGCGATTTCGTCAGCGTCCATGATGTGGTGCGCGCCTGCCGTCTGGCGCTTGAGGTGCCGGAGGCGGCGGGGGAGGCGCTGAATATCGGAAGCGGCCGATCGTATACGATTCGGGAGGTGGCGGCCCGGATGGCGGCGACCCTCGGCAAAGAGGGAATGGCGCCGGAAATTACCGGTCAATACCGGGCCGGCGACATCCGACATTGCTTTGCGGACATCACCCGCGCGAGGAAGATCCTCGGATACGAGCCCCGTGTCACCTTGGAGGAGGGGCTGGTCGAGTTGGCATCGTGGCTTCAGGGACAGGTGGCGGTTGATCGCGTCCTGAATGCCCGCGCGGAGCTGGCTGCACGGGGATTGACGCGATGAACAACGGAAAAAAGGAACGGCCCGTATTGATTACGGGAGGAGCCGGTTTCATCGGAACGAATCTTGCGCACCGCCTCCTCCAGGCGGGGCGCCCGGTTTTAATCTTCGACAATCTCTCCCGCGCCGGGGTGGGTCAGAATCTCTCCTGGCTGCGCGAGCGGCACGGGAGCCGCCTGCAGGTCACGGTCGCCGACCTGCTCAATCGGTTTGCGCTCCAGCGGTGTGTTCAACAAGCCGTCGCTGTTTTTCATTTTGCCGCGCAGGTGGCGGTGACGACGAGCCTCAATGAGCCGATTCACGATTTCGAGGTCAACGCGCGCGGGACGCTTAATCTGCTGGAGGCGATCCGCGCTCAGGCGAATCCTCCCCCCCTTCTTTTCACCTCGACCAACAAGGTCTATGGAGGGCTCGACGATCTGCCGCTGCGTCAAGGGATCAAGCGATATGAGCCGGAAGCATCGACGATCCGAACCTACGGAATCGACGAGTCCCGGCCGCTCGATTTTCACAGCCCCTACGGCTGCTCGAAAGGGGCGGCCGACCAATATGTGCTCGACTATGCGCGCACATATGGCATTCCGGCGACCGTTTTCAGAATGAGCTGCATCTATGGGCCGCATCAGTTCGGAACCGAGGATCAGGGGTGGGTGGCGCATTTCATCATTCGCGCCATGGAGAATCAGCCGATCACCCTCTTCGGCGACGGCCGGCAGGTACGGGATGTTCTGTTCGTCGAGGATCTTGTCGAGGCATTCCTTCTGGCCCAGTCGCGGATCGACGCCATCTCGGGGGAAGCTTTTAACATCGGCGGCGGACCGGGGAACACGACGAGCTTGTTGGAGCTGATCCAGTTGATTGAAACGTTGAGAGGGGAGCCGGTGACGACCCACTTTGAGGATTGGCGGCTCGCCGATCAACGCTACTATGTCTCGGATACGCGGAAATTCCAGTCGGCGACCGGATGGTCTCCTCGCTTCCGTGTGGAAGAAGGGGTTCAGGCGCTTTATGAATGGCTGGCCGAATCGCGCGGCGTCCGCGCAGGTCTCCGACGCGCCGCCGGGAGGGGGGCCGCATGAAGGTCGCGCTGGTCAATCCGCATTGGACCTTCGACGGCAGCATCTACTTCGGCTGCCGCGAGGCGCATCTGCCGTTGGAGTACGGCTATGCCAAAGCATTGCTGGAGCGGAATGGCGCGGAGGTTCAGATCATCGACGGATTATTGGAACGGCTCTCGCGAGAGGAGATCCGCTCCCGCGTGGCCGCCTTCGCCCCCGATTTTACCGTGGTGACCACCGCGCCGAGTTACCTCTTCTGGCGCTGCGCGCCGCCGGAGCTGCGGGTTCCGCTCGAAACGATTGAAGATCTGCGGCCGATCGGCGGAACGTTGATTGCGATCGGGCCGCATGCCTCGACGACCCCGACGATTACGTTGAAGAAGCTCGGCGTCGATGTGGCGGTCCTCGGCGAGGCGGAAGAGATCTTGCCGATCCTCACCCGGAAATCGCCCGGCGACTGGCGTGAGATCCCGTCGATCTGCTATCGAGAGGGAGAGCAAATCCATGTCCAGGGAGGACCCCACGCCTGCGACATGGCGACGCTGCCGGCACTCCGCTGGTCCCGCGAGAGCCTCGCGCGCCATCCGCATCACCATCACCGGTTTGAGGCTCCCCCCGACGGTCCCGGCGCCGAGATGGAGACCTCCCGCGGCTGCCCTTATCACTGTACTTTCTGTGCCAAGGACAACTTTCGAGACGATTACCGCAAGCGCCCGTTGCCGGTCATCTTGGAAGAGCTCGACGGGCTGATTGAGAGCGGGGCGACCTACCTCTATTTCATCGACGAAATCTTTCTTCCGAACAGGCCGCTGCTCGAAGCGGTCGCCGAGCGCGGCATTCACTTCGGGGTCCAGACCCGGATCGACCTCTGGAGTCCGCCGATGTTGGAGCTCCTGGGCCGCGCCGGCTGCGTCTCCATCGAGGCCGGTGTGGAGAGCATCAGCGTGGAGGGGAGGAAGTGGCTCGATAAGCCGAGCCGGCTCTCCACCGACGAGATCGTCGAGCGGCTCCTCTATGCAAAGAAGCATGTCCCCTTCGTCCAGGCGAATCTTCTCGAAGCGCACATGGACGATCCGGCGGCGATCGAAGCCTGGCGGGAGAGCCTGGTCAAACATGGGGTCTGGGCGAACAGACCGGTTCCGCTCTTCCCCTATCCCGGCTCCCCCGACTATGTCCGCAGATGGGGCCTGCCCGACGAGCAGGCATGGGAGCGCGCGCACGAGCACTATCTTCGAGAGTACGACGCATTCAGCGACATCCAAGAGCAGCGGCCGATTCCTTTGCAAGAGCTGGAAAAACAGTGAGGAGTTAGGAGTGAGTAGAGAGGGCGAAAATCTTTTCCTCCTCACTCCTCACGACTCACCCCTCACCCCTTTTGACGAGAGCGTCATGGAGGCAACAAAACACGAAAAAATGCCCCGGCGTATTCTCATGACGGCCGATACGGTCGGCGGGGTTTGGACCTATGCCCTTGAGTTGGTCCGAGCGCTGGGTCCGCATCGGATCGAGGTCTGTCTCGCGACGATGGGAGCCCCTCTTTGTCCGGAGCAGCAGGCGGAGGCGGAAGCGATTTCTCATCTCACCCTCTATCCGAGCGCGTTTAAGTTGGAGTGGATGGCCTCTCCATGGGAAGAGGTCGCCGAGGCGGGGGAGTGGCTGCTGGCGCTGGAGAAGCGGCTGCAGCCCGACCTGATTCACCTCAACGGCTATGCCCATGGCGCGCTCCCTTGGAAGGGGCCGGTCCTGGTGGTCGGACATTCCTGTGTCTTCTCCTGGTGGCGAAGTGTGAAGGGAGAGGAGGCGCCCGTTGCGTGGGAGCATTATCACCGGGCGGTCTCCGCCGGGCTGCAGCATGCCGATCGGGTCGTCGCGCCGACGGCGGCGATGCTCGCGGAGCTTCGCCGCTATTACGGTCCGCTTCCGAAGAGCGCGGTTATTCCGAATGGACGGACAGCCGCCCGCTATACCGTGGGAGAGAAGGAGCCGTTTATTTTTACGGCGGGGCGCCTCTGGGACGAGGCGAAGAACATCGCGCTGCTCGACCGGATCGCGCACACGCTCCCCTGGCAGGTCTATGTCGCGGGGGAGCAGCGCCATCCGGACGGAAGGGGGGTCGGGTTCGATTCCCTTCGATCGCTCGGCCGGCTCCACTCGACCACCCTCGCCGGATGGCTCGCTCGGGCGGCGATTTATGCTCTTCCGGCCCGGTATGAGCCGTTCGGTCTCGCTCCGCTCGAAGCGGCGCTGTCGGGCTGCGCATTGGTGCTGGCGGATCTGCCGAGCCTCCGAGAGGTCTGGGGAGAGGCGGCGTTGTTTGCTTCCCCCGACGATCCGGCGGCATTCCAATCGACCCTTCAACACCTGATCGAGGATCCTTCGCTCCGGGAATCGATGGCCCGCCAGGCCCACGCTCAGGCCCTCTGTTATACGCCGGAGCGGATGGCGGCGGGATATCTGAACGTCTATGGGGAGATGATGAAAGGCGATTGCAGATTGCGGATTTCGGATTGGGGAATGAAAACCGAACCGCCATTTAATCCGCAATCCGCAATTCGCAATCCGAAATTTCAGGTTCCGACCTGAGGGAGGTACTTGCTTGCGCATCGTGATGTTTTATCACTCTCTGATCTCCGACTGGAACCATGGAAACGCCCATTTCCTGCGGGGAATCGCGAGCGAGCTCCTCTCGCGCGGTCATGAGGTTCTTGTTTATGAGCCGTCCGACGGGTGGAGCCTTCGGAGTCTGATCGCGGAGCAGGGGAGGGCGGCGGTCGATCGGTTCCATGCCGCGTTCCCGGAGCTTCGAAGCACGCTGTATGATCCGGCGACCCTCGATCTCGACGGGGCGCTCGATCGCGCCGATCTGGTCCTGGTCCATGAGTGGAACAGCCACGACCTGGTCCGGCGGATCGGTCAACATCGGGCGCGCGCCGGGCGATATCGGCTTCTCTTCCATGATACGCATCATCGAAGCGTCACCGATCCGGCCGCGATGTCGCAGTATGACCTCACCCACTACGACGGCGTCCTTGCTTACGGACAGGTGCTGCGCGATCTCTATCTCTCCCGCGGCTGGACCGCGCAGGCCTGGACCTGGCATGAGGCGGCCGACACGCGGCGGTTCCGCCCGATCGAGGCGGCGCGGGAGGGCGATCTCATCTGGATCGGGAACTGGGGGGACGACGAGAGGACGGAAGAGCTGCAGACCTTTCTTCTGGAGCCGGTGAAGGCGCTTGGCCTCTCGGCGCGCGTGCATGGCGTCCGCTATCCCGAAGCAGGCCTGGCCGCGCTTGCCGCAGCGGGGATCACTTATGCCGGCTGGGTTCCGAACGATCGGGTGCCGGAGCGCTTCGCCCGATTCCGGGTCACCGTTCATATCCCGCGCCGCCCTTATACCCGCGCCCTTCCCGGCATTCCGACGATCCGGCCGTTCGAAGCGCTCGCCTGCGGCATCCCGCTCGTCTCGGCCCCGTGGGAAGATACCGAGGGGCTCTTCACCCCCGGCGCCGATTTCCTCGTCGCCCGGACGGGGGAGGAGATGAAGCGGCATTTGAGAATGCTCCTGCACGATGCATCGGCGGCCCAGGAGTTGGCGCGCCACGGCCGGGCCACAATCTTGGCGCGGCATACCTGCGCCCATCGGGTCGATCAGCTTCTTGAAATTAATGCAAGTCTCACACTGCCTGAAAAAAAGGAGGTTCCTGCATGAACCGGCGACCCCGAATCGCCTTTTTCGGATCGAGTCTTGTCTCCGCCTACTGGAACGGCGCGGCGACCTACTACCGCGGGATCATCCGCGCCCTGCACCAGCGGGGATATCGAGTGACATTCTATGAGCCGGACGCCTACGACCGGCAGGCGCATCGGGACATCCCCGATCCGCCGTGGGCCGAGGTGGTCGTCTATCCCAATCAGGAGACGGCTGTGGCGGAAGCGCTGGCGCAGGCGCGCGGCGCCGATCTGATCGTGAAGGCGAGCGGAGTGGGGGTCTTTGATGCGTTCCTCGAAGAAGCGGTCCTCGAAATGCGCGGCCCGAATACCGAGGTGGTTTTCTGGGATGTGGACGCCGCGGCGACCCTGCATCGGGTGCACCAGAACCCGGACGATCCATTCCGTTTTCTCATCCCCCGCTATGATTTGGTCTTGACCTACGGCGGCGGCGATCCGGTCGTGAAGGCCTATCAGTCGCTCGGGGCGCGGGCCTGTGTTCCGATCTATAACGCACTCGACCCGGAAACGCATCATCCGGTCCCGCCCGATCCGCGGTTCGAGGGAGACTTGGCCTTCCTGGGAAACCGTCTCCCTGATCGGGAGGCGCGGGTCGAGCAATTTTTCTTTCAAGCGGCGAAAGCGCTCCCAGACGCTCGATTTCTCCTGGCGGGGAATGGATGGGTAGACAAGGTGATGCCGGGGAACATTCGCTCTGTCGGGCATCTCTACACGCGCGACCACAATGCGTTCAACTGCACCCCCCGGGCGGTCCTCAATATCACCCGTGAGAGCATGGCGCGGACCGGCTTCTCGCCGGCGACCCGGGTCTTCGAAGCGGCGGGGGCGGCGGCCTGCCTGATCACCGACGCCTGGGAGGGGATTGAGCTTTTTCTCGATCCAGGGAAAGAAGTTTTGATGGCGCGAGACGGCATCGAGGTGGCGGAGCAGCTTCGCGCGCTCACACCGGCGCACGCGCGCGCCATCGGGGAGGCCGCCCGTCGGCGGATTTTATCGGAGCATACCTACGCCCATCGCGCCGCGCAACTCGAGGCGTTGCTCGAAGGGAGAGAGGCTGTTCAATTGGGGGGGATGTCATGAGCCGGTCACGATTGTCGATCGTTATCTTGGGTCTGTCGATTACCTCCTCGTGGGGGAATGGACATGCGACCACCTATCGGAGCTTGGTGCGGGGATTGCGCGCACGGGGCCACGATTTCTTGTTTCTCGAACGGAATGTTCCCTGGTATGCCGAAAACCGCGACCTTCCGCGCCCGCGTTATGGGCGATTCGAGCTGTATGAAAGTGTCGAAGAGCTGAAGGATCGATTCACCCCGGAAATTCGAGAAGCCGATCTGGTGATGGTCGGATCGTATGTTCCGGAGGGGATTGCGATCGGGGAGTGGGTCACCGCCACCGCGCGGGGCGCCACCGCCTTCTATGACATCGACACTCCGGTGACGCTGGCGAAATTGGAAGCGGGTGGGGTTGAATACTTATCAAAGGAGTTAATTCCACGTTATCATCTTTATCTCTCCTTCACAGGGGGGCCGATCTTGAAGCGTCTGGAGCGGGTGTATCGATCGCCGATGGCCCGGCCGCTCTACTGTTCGGTCGATCCCGATCTCTACTATCCGGAGGAGGTGGAGCCGAAGTGGTCGCTCGGCTACATGGGGACCTACAGCGCCGATCGGCAGAAGGCCTTGGATCAACTGCTGATCGAGCCGGCCCGCCGCTGGGGCGAGGGGTCGTTTGTCGTCGCCGGCTCGAAGTATCCTGAGCGTCTCTCCTGGCCGGACAATGTGACGCGCATCGAGCATCTTCCGCCGTCGCAGCACCGCGCCTTCTACAATGCGCAGCGATTTACTCTAAATGTGACCCGGGCCGATATGATTGCAGCCGGCTATTCGCCGAGTGTACGCCTCTTCGAAGCGGCCGCCTGCGGGACGCCGATCATCAGCGATCGGTGGGCGGGATTGGAGACGATCTTCAAACCGGGAGAAGAGATCCTTCTCTCCCGATCTCCTGAGGAGACGCTCCACTACCTGCGCGAGATGCCGGAAGAAGAGCGGCGCGCCGTCGGCCTGCGCGCCTGCAATCGGGTGTTGGCGGAGCATACCGCGGTTCAGCGGGCGGCGGAGTTGGAACGGTATGCCGCCGAAGTGTTGAATCGCCGCGTCGCTCTCTCGGAGACAACCTCTTTGGGGCGGGTGGCATCATGAAGCGCTTGAGAAAAGATGAGAAGAGCGCACGCCGCGCCATTGCCCCCGCTTCGGGAAAGCTCGGTGTTTTGATTCCGGGGGTCGGCGGCGCCGTCGCGACGACCCTGATCGCCGGGGTCCACCTGGTGAACAAAGGGGTGGCAAAACCGGTCGGCTCGCTGACACAGATGGAGCGGATTCGGTTGGGAAAGCGATCCCGGCCGCGATGGAAGGCGATTAAAGAGCTGGTTCCCTTGGCCGAGATGACCGATCTGGTCTTCGGCGGATGGGATATTTTCCCGGACGACGGCTATCAGGCGGCGATCAAGGCGGGGGTGCTTCCGGTTGAGCAGTTGAATGAAGTGCGCGAGGAGTTACAGTCGGTTCGGCCGCTCACGGCCGCGTTCGATCCGACGTTTCTCCGCAACCTCCGCGGCCCCCATGTCAAACAGGGGCGTCGGAAGATCGATCTCGCCGAGGCGCTGATGAAGGAGATTGAAGAGTTCAAGACGGCGAACGACCTCTCCCGTCTCGTGATGGTCTGGTGCGGATCGACCGAGGTCTACCAAGCGCAGAAGCCGGTGCACCAGACGATCGAAGCGTTCGAGAAAGGGCTGAAGGAAAATGATCCTGACATTTCCCCTTCGATGATCTATGCCTATGCCGCGATCCGATTGGGAATCCCTTATGTGAACGGCGCGCCGAATACCTCCGTGGAGATCCCGGCGCTCGCCGAGACGGCGCGGGCGCGGCTGGTTCCGATTGCGGGAAAGGACTTCAAAACCGGCCAGACGTTGATGAAGACGATCATCGCCCCCGGTTTGCGGGCCCGGATGCTCGGGGTGCGCGGCTGGTTCTCAACCAACATTCTCGGCAATCGGGACGGCGAGGTGCTCGACGATCCCCGCTCCTTTCATGCCAAAGAGGTGACGAAGTCATCGGTCCTCAGCTCGATTCTTGATTCAAACCTCTATCCCGAACTTTATGCCGAGCTTTATCATAAGGTCCGGATCGAATATTATCCGCCCCGCGGCGACGCCAAGGAGGGATGGGACAATATCGACATCTTCGGCTGGGTGGGGCAGCCGATGCAGATCAAGATCAACTTCCTCTGCCGCGATTCGATTCTCGCCGCGCCGGTGGTTCTCGATCTGCTCCTTTTCATGGATCTCGCTCGGCAGGCGAAGCTCAAAGGGATGCAGGAGTGGCTCTCCTTCTACTTCAAGGCGCCGATGGCGCGGCCCGATCTTGCTCCGATCCACGATCTCTTCGTGCAGCATCTGAAGCTGACCAACACCTTGCGCATCCTGGCCGGCGAGGAGGTGCTTCATCATTCGGGTCTCGATTATTATGAAGGGGAAGCGGCGTAATTTCATTGCGGAATGCGGATTGCCGGTTGCGTGGGGAACGTAGAGACGTCCCGGCGGGACGTCTCTACAGGTACGAAGGATCATAGATGAGATTGCAGATTAATTGGGTAGATGATGAAAAGACATTGGCGCTCGGATGCTGCCCGACCGACGCCGATGTGAGTCTGTTAATCCAGGAAGGGATCAGCGCCATCCTGAGTCTCCAGGAGCATCTGGTGGAGGGGCCGCCTGCTTCGTTGTGCCTTCACGGGGTGAGCCGCCTCGCCTGGGCCAACGTGCCGATCCAAGACGGCGGAGAAGGAGGCTGGGACGGCGTCCCCACCGTCGACGCACTGGCGGCGGCGGTGGCGCAGATTCGACGCTGGCATGAAGAGGGGCGGCGCGTCTATCTTCATTGCCGACAGGGGATCGGCCGGGCGCCGACCGTCGCGATCGCCTATCTCATCCTCGCACGGGGAATGCACATCGCGCAGGCCGTCGCGCAGGTGGTCGCGCGGCATCCGAACAGTGATCCGAGCGTCTACCAACTCGGCGTCCTTCTCGACTATGTGCGTCAGCGGTATGAGGCGGGGCGGCCGGCGTTGATAAGATTAAATCGCACTCTTTAAATCCAAAAGGAAACGGACGAAAGATGTTCAAAGAGGTATTGAAAAAGTTAGGACCCGGTTTGATCACCGGCGCCTCCGATGACGATCCGACAGCAATCGCCACCTACTCGCAGACCGGCGCCCAACTGGGGTTCGGGATGCTCTGGGTGATCTTGATCGCCTATCCGTTGATGGTGACGGCGCAGCAGATCAGCGCCCGAATCGGACGGGTCACCGGGCACGGCGTCGCCTGGAATATGCGGCGCCACTTTCCGAAGCGGCTGGTTTATCCGCTGGTCGGCTTTCTTTTTGTGGCGAATACCATCGGGTTGGGAGCCGATCTGAATGCGATGGGGGAAGCGCTGAAGCTCATCATCGGCGGACCCGCGCTCCTTTACTCGAGCGGGTTTGCCCTCCTCTCGCTTCTTCTGGAGATGTTTGTTCCCTATACCCGGTATGTTCATTATCTCAAGGGGCTGACCCTGGCGCTGCTCGCTTATGCCGGGACGGCATTCGCGATGCAAATTCCCTGGAAGGAGGTGGCGGGGGCGACCCTCTTCCCTTCTCTCGAGTTCGATCGCACCCATTTGGCGATCTTCGTCGCCCTCATGGGGGCGCTGCTCAGCCCTTATATTTTTTTCTGGCAGGCGACCGGCGAAGCGGAGGAGCAGAAGAACAATCCGGGAGAGAGGCCGCTGAAGAAGGCTCCCGAACAGGCGCCGGAGCAGGTCCAGCGAATTAAGATCGATACCGCCACGGGGATGGCCTTCGCGAGCCTGATCGCCTATTTCATCATTCTCACCTGCGCGGTGACGCTTCATCAGCAGGGGATTCATCAGATTCAAAGCACCGCTCAGGCGGCGGAAGCGCTCCGACCGGTCTCCGGCCGATTTGCCTCCTTTCTCTTTTCGATGGGGATGATCGGCACCGGTCTCTTGGCGGTCCCGGTCCTGGCCGGCTCGGCGGCCTATGCGATCGGCGAAACGCTTCAATGGCGGGTGGGGCTGGAGCGAAAGCCGTATCGGGCCAAACGTTTTTACAGCGCCCTCGCCGCGGCGATGCTGCTGGGATTGGTCCTCAACTTTCTACGGGTCAATACGATTCAAGCCCTCTTCTGGTCGGCCTTGATATACGGCGTGGTCGCCGCGCCGGTGATGGGGATGATGGTCCTGCTCGCTTCAAACCCGAAGGTAATGGGGAACTTTACCCTCTCGCTTCGGTTGAAGGGATTCGGATGGCTGACGACGCTGGTTCTTTCGGCGACCGCCATCGGTCTGCTCGTCACATTCGCGGCGGAGGGGTGAAAGATGAAGCTGGTGATTTTCGGACTCACCATCAGCTCCTCCTGGGGAAATGGACACGCCACCTTCTGGCGCGCCCTCGGGCGCGCCTTGGCGCGGCGCGGGTGGCGAATTTTTTTCTTCGAGCGGGATGTCCCTTATTATGCCGAGCATCGCGACTTTACCGGCGCGCCCGGAATCGAGCTGATTCTCTATTCGGAGTGGGACACGGTGCGGCGGCAGGCTCAGGCCGCCTTGTCCGATGCCGACGTGGCGATGGTGACCTCTTACTGCCCCGATGCGCTCACCGCCTCAGATCTTGTCCTCTCCGCTCCGGCGCGGCTTCGCGTTTTTTATGATCTCGATACCCCGGTGACCTTGGAGCGGCTGCGGAGGGGGGAGCGGATGGCGTATCTCCCGCCGCAGGGGTTGGGAGAATTCGATCTGGTCCTCAGCTATGCCGGCGGGGTGGCGCTCACCGAACTTCAGGAGCGGCTGGGGGCGCGGCAGGTGGCGCCGCTCTACGGCTGTGTCGATCCATCGGCGCATCATTCGGTTGCGCCGGTCGAGGCGTATCGGGCCGACCTCTCCTATCTCGGCACCTATGCCGCCGACAGGCAGGAGGGGCTCGATCGATTGTTCTTGGAGCCGGCGCGGCGTCTTCCGCATCGCCGATTTCTCCTCGGAGGATCGCTCTATCCGAATGACTTTCCCTGGACGGCGAACCTCTTTTACGTCCAGCATGTCCCTCCGCCGTCGCATCCCGCTTTTTACTGCTCGTCGCGGTTGACGCTGAACGTGACCCGCCGTCCGATGGTGGAGACCGGCTACTGCCCGTCGGGTCGGCTCTTCGAGGCGGCGGCCTGCGGCGTCCCGATCTTAAGCGATCTCTGGGAGGGGCTCGATCAATTCTTCGAGCCGGGTTCCGAGATCCTCATCGCCCGGAGCACCGAGGAGGCGATGGGGGCGATCGGATTGCCGGCCGGGGCGCTCTCAAAAGTTGCGCGGGCGGCGCGTGAGCGGACGCTGGCCGAACATACCGGGGAGCGGCGTGCCGATGATCTGGAACAGGCGCTTGAGGATTCGTTAAACGTTAAAGGTGAATCGTTAAACATTAAACGTGAAACCAAAAAAGTTTAACTTTTCTTCTACAATTCACGAATAACGTTTAACTATTAACGATCATTTAGGAGTGGACATGTGGGGAATTATCCCGGCGGCCGGGGTCGGAAGTCGCATTCAGCCGCTGGCCTTTTCAAAAGAGCTTCTTCCGGTCGGAAGCCGCCTCGACGGCGATGTCGAGCGGCCCCGCGCGGTCAGCGAGTATCTGATCGAGCGGATGATTCTGGCCGGGGCCGATAAGATCTGCCTGATCATCTCCCCCGGCAAATCGGACATTCTGGAGTACTACGGCGGCCGCGTCTCCTCCGCCCATCTCTGCTATACCGTTCAGCCGCGCCCCGCCGGTCTCTGCGACGCGATCTTCTCCGCGCTGCCGCTGATCCATCCGGAAGAGCCGGTCTTGGTGGGACTGCCCGACACCATCTGGTTCCCGGAGACGGGGCTGGCCTCCCTGCCGGCGGAGATGCTTTCTTTTCTTCTCTTTCCTGTGGCGCGGCCCGAGTTTTTCGACGCGGTCGTCACCGATCCGGAGGGGCGCGTTTTGAAGATCGAGGTCAAGCAGCCGTCGCCGGCGACCTATTGGATCTGGGGGGCGTTCCGGCTTCCGGGCGCGGTGCTCCGCGACTTGTTTGATCTCTGGTGCGCGCGAGATCGCCGCGATGAGTATATCGGAACCCTTGTCAATGCCTACATCGAGCGCGGCGGCGCGGTCCGCGGAGTTCATGCCGGGGAGGCCTATGTCGATGTCGGAACGATCCACGGCTACCGCGAGGCGATCAAGCTCCTCAGCCAGCGGGGCGCCGATCGGATGCAGCCGCTGGCCCATTCGCGAGAGGCGCAAGGGGTGGATCCAACAGAGCGCGACTCGCGACGGGTCGCTGATGAAATTCGATTGTTGAAGTGAGGGGAAGCGATGAATCATCCCAGTTCGATCCTCGGAACAAAGTTCACCCCCGATCAGATCCGTCGGCGGGTCCAAGACCTCGGGGAGTGGTTCCACAATCTCAATCTGCAAGGGGTTCAGACGGCGCCGGGCCACTTTCTCGGAGACTATCCGATGATCAAGTGGCGCCAGTTCGCCCACGCGATTCCGGCCGATCTCACCGGCCGCTCTGTCCTCGACATCGGCTGCAACGGCGGGTTCTACTCGATTGAGATGAAGCGGCGCGGCGCCGATCTCGTCGTCGGAATCGACAGCGATGAAGGATATCTCGCGCAGGCGCGCTTCGCCGCCGAGGTCTGCGGGGTGGAGATCGATTTCCAATGCCTCTCGGTCTATGATGTAGCGAAGCTTGGAAGGCGGTTCGACCTGGTCCTCTTCATGGGGGTGCTTTATCATTTGCGGCATCCGCTCTTGGCGCTCGATCTGCTCTACGAGCATGTGGTGAGCGATTTCTTCGTCTTCCAGACGATGTGCCGGGGGAGCGAGGAGGTGGTAGAATGGAAAGCGGACTACCCCTTCAGCGAGGAGGGGGTCTTCGATCACCCCGCTTATCCCCGGATGTACTTCGTCGAGAAGAGATACGCGGGCGATCCGACAAATTGGTGGATACCGAACCGCGCCTGCGCGGAGGCGATGCTCCGGAGCGCCGGGTTCCAGATCATCGATCATCCCGAGGCAGAGGTCTTCATTTGCCGTCGAGGGACGCCGCAGACAACCGATGGATAGAAAAGATGCTCGCCGGGCGAGCGGAAGGCTCGGTCGCGATCGTCGCCGCGCACCCCGATGACGAGACGATCGGCGTCGGGGGCGTGCTCCCCCGTTTGGGAGAGATGATCCTGCTCCATGTGACCGACGGCGCCCCGCGCAATGGGCGCGACGCCGCGGCCGCCGGATTTCAGACCCGCGAGGCGTATGCGGCGGCGCGGCGGCGTGAGCTGATCGCGGCGGTCGAACTCGCCGGGATCTCCTCCGAGCGCTGCATCGAGATCGGGCTTGTCGATCAAGAGGCGTCGCTTCATCTCGATCGCCTCGCCTGCCGTCTCGCCGATTGGATCGCCGAGACGCGCCCCGCTTATCTCTTGACCCATCCGTACGAAGGGGGACACCCCGATCATGACGCTGCCGCCTTTGCGGTCCATGCTGCCGGTCGGCTTCTGGCGCGCCAAGGATGGCCGTCGCCTTCCGTGGCGGAGTTTACCTCTTATCATCTGAAGGACGGCCTCTTCGCAGCCGGGGTCTTCCTCCCCGCCGAGGGGGCCGATGAGCGTATCGTCTCACTTTCCGAGATGGAGCGAAATTTAAAAGAGCGGATGTTCGCCTGCTTCGCAACCCAGCGGCAGGTCTTGAGCGCTTTTCGGATCGAGTCGGAGCGCTTTCGTCCGGCGCCCGCGTATGATTTTACCGCCCCGCCGCATCCCGGTCCCCTTCATTACGAGTCGTTCGACTGGGGGATGACGGGAGAGCGGTGGCGTCAGCTCGCCGGGGAAGCGCTCCGGACGCTCGAACTGGAAGGTCCCCTGTGACGCTCACCATCCTCAATGTCGCCTATCCGCTGGCCGGCGTCCGACCCGACACCGCCGGTGGGGCGGAGCAGATCTTGGCTCATCTCGACGCGGCGCTGGTGGCGGCGGGGCACCGCTCCCTCGTCGTCGCCTCTGAAGACTCCCAGGTGAAGGGAGAGTTGATCGCGACGCCGCGGCCGGGGGGGGTGCTGGATGCCGAGACGCGGCGCAAGGCCCAGGAGCAGCACCGGATTGCGATCGAGGGGGTCCTCCGCAGTCGGAAGATCGATCTGGTTCACTTTCACGGAATCGACTTCGACCGCTATCTTCCTTCGTCAGGTCCGCCGGTGCTGGTGACCCTTCATATGCCGCTTCCGTGGTATTCGCCCGAAGCCCTCTCACCGCGACGGCCCAGAACCTTCCTTCACTGTGTTTCTCCTTCACAGCAGCGCGCCGCTCCCGCGGGCGCGACCTTCTTGCCTCCGATCGAGAACGGCGTGCCGGTCGATTCGCTGGCGCTTCAGATCCGAAAACGCCCCTTTGCCTTTGCGATGGGACGGATCTGTCCTGAGAAGGGGCTTCATCTCGCCGTCGATGCGGCCCGGCGCGCCGGCCTCCCGCTGCTGCTGGCCGGCCAGCTCTTTCCTTATCCCGAGCATGAACGTTATTTTCAAGCGGAACTGGCCCCTCGTCTGGTCGGAGAAGGTGTTCGATTGCTCGGCCCGATCGGGTTTGCGCGAAAGCGTCGTCTGCTGACCGCCGCCCGCTGTCTGCTGGCGCCGAGCCTCGCCCCCGAGACGAGCTCGTTGGTGGCGATGGAGGCGCTCGCCTGCGGCACACCGGTCGTCGCATTTCGAGCGGGCGCGCTCCCCGACATCGTCGAGGAGGGGAAGACCGGTTTTCTGGTCGACCATGTCGAAGAGATGGCCGAAGCGATCAAGCGGGTCGACACGCTCGATCCCCATCTCTGCCGGAAGATCGCCCGGGAGCGGTTTTCATCCGCTCGAATGACGGCGCAGTACCTGGCGCGCTACAAGGAGCTGGTGCAATCATGATCGCTCTGGAAGAGGTGACCACCTTTGCGGCGCTCGAAGCGCTTGCTCCCGAATGGTCGGCGCTTTACGCAGCGTGTATTGAGGCGACCCCTTTTCAATCGCCGGAGTGGCTCCTTCCCTGGTGGAAATATTTCGGCGCGGGTCAATTATGGAGCTTGGCGCTGCGGCGAGAAGGAAAGCTGGTCGGGCTGGCCCCTTTTTTCATCGGCGCCTTAGGGGAACGATCGCGTCATCTCTGGATGATCGGCACCGGGGTCAGCGACTATCTCGACCTTCTGCTTCATCCCGAAGCGGCCTCGACCGGCCTCGGACGGATCAAAGAATACCTCGTTTTGAATCGATCGCGCTGGGATCTCTGCGATTTTCAAGAGCTGCGGGCCGGCTCGCCGCTGCTTTCTTCTTTTTGCGATCGGGATCTTTTTGCAAAATCGCTTCCGCAGGGGGTCTGTCCGGTTCTCTCTCTCCCTGAGCGGGTCGAAGCGCTCCGGGGGAGGTTCGCGCAAGGGCTGCAAGGAAGCCTGCGCCACGCCCACAAACGGCTGGAGCGATCGGGGGGATTTTCGATCAAGCGGGCAACAAAAGAGCATCTGCCGGAATTTCTGGAAGCCTTCTTCCGGCTCCATCAGGCCCGATGGAAAAAAAAGGAGGAGGAAGGGGTTTTGGCCGACACCACGATCCGAGATTTTCATCAAGCGGTCGCATCCGGTTTTGCAATGCGGGGGAGCTTGCGCTTGTATGGGCTGCGACATCGCGGCGAGATCATTGCGGCGCTTTATGCCTTCTCGAAAGGGGAACGGCTCTACTGTTATCTGAGCGGATTTGATCCGCGCTTCCAGCGATTCAGTCCCGGCGCGGTCATCTTGGAAGCGGCGCTTAGGGAAGCAATTGAAGAAGGGATACGGGAGGCCGACTTTCTCCGCGGAAGAGAATCTTACAAATATCTCTGGGGCGCCACGGATCGAATCAATTATCGGCTCTGGATCTGGCACGCTTCCCAAATGCAAGGAGAGTGGATCGCCTCCGAGTCGGTGGCGGGGTAGTTCGGCGGCTCCTTTCCTTGTCCCCCATTATTTTATTGACACACCCCGGTGTGCGAGATTATCTTTGGCGCATGCCGCGTTTTCGGTTTTTTCAGTTGAGTCTTTGGGTTCTTGTTTTTCTGATCTCTCTCTCCCCCCTCCATGCCCAAGATCGAGAGGCCGATTCGCCCCATCTCCGATACACGCCTCCCTTCCCGATGGCGCTCTTTCAGGATGTCCAGATGACGGCGGAGGTGAGCGATCCGGAGGGGGTCCGGGCGGTTCGGCTCTTTTATCGAAAGAAGGGAGAGTCGGATTACAAGACAGCGCCGTTCGAGCGGAAAGAGGGAAATGAGAAAAAGGGGATCTACGTCCGCTCGATGCCTCGGTCGGAAATCGCCCCACAGGGAGTGGAGTATTATCTGGTCGCTGAAAATGCGGCCGGCCGCATCATCTCCAAGGGAACGGCCGACCATCCCCTCTTCATCAAGCGGATCGCGTATCGGACATCCGAGGTGCGGCAGCGGTTCCAGGAGCTAAAGCGCGCCTGGGAGGAGAAGGATCTAATAAAAATAAAAGCCCTCTCCGATCTTAAAAAGAGCAAAGAGGAGTTCCTCCGTCAGTTGTTCGAAACCTATCGAAGCATCGATTTGGAGATGAAGATGGACGAAGCCGAAATGACGGAAGAGACCGCTTCGGCGCTCTTTACGATCAAGACCTTAATCGATCGAGACGGCAATACCGTCCTTCCCGGCGAGTGGGCGCAGGCGCGGGTGGAACTCTCCTCCCTGCGCGATGATCCAGATCAATGGAAAATGAATTGGAAATAGCCATGTGTGATCTTTCCCTTCGACAAAAGCGTCTTCATTGGATTCTAGTTGGAATCTCATTGTATGTTTTTTTATTTCAGCCGTTTCTTGCGGCGGCGCAGGAGCCACCTTCCGTCGATCTGATTGCCCCGAAGATTCTGCATGCCCGTCCGATGGGGCTCTTTCGCGCCGGACAGGAGATTGAGATCGTCGCAACGGTGACCGATGAGGAATCGGGGGTCGCCGCGGTCCGCCTCTTCTTCCGGTCCAAGGGAGAGCGGAGCTACCGAGAGATCAACATGATCAAGGAGGAGGGGGATCAGTACCACGCGCTCCTCCCGGGGGATGCGGTTCAATCTCCCGGCATCGAATATTATTTGGAGTCGGAAGATCGGGCGGGAAACCGGGTTCAAACGCTCCGATCTCCCGACTTCGCTCCGATCTCGGTGAGTGTGGAGCATCCCCTCACGCCGTGGGAGCGGTTTCAAGCGGACGACCGGCCATGGTACAAGAAGCCGTGGGTTTGGACCGTGGCGGGCGTTCTCGTTCTCGGCGCGGCCGCCTCCATGGCGGGGGGCGGTGGTGGAGGGGGCGGCGGTCACAGCGGCGGCGCCGGAGCACCGTCGACCGGTTCGCTCACCGTGAATGGTCCGGTTCCCTGAGGAGAGCCGGATCGGCGGCGGATCGAAGACCTTTCCTGATTAAAAGACCCGTGACGGAATAAACGGAGAAACCCCTTGTAAGATCGTTGGCTCGGTTTACAGGGGGTTTTTCTATTTTGGCTCAATTTCATCTTTTGTGAAGAGAAGAAAGCGTTTGGGAAGATACGTCTGGATCGGCGGCCTCTTTTTCTTCTACTGGATGCTTCTGACCGATCTTGCGGAGGCGGCGGCGCCGGCGCCCTACTTTGGAAAAGAGGAGGGAGATCTTTTAGCAAATCGCCCCGATCGAGAAGATCTGGAGTTGCCGCTTATCGGCCAATTGGGGGGAGAGTGGATTGACACCAAAGACGGGAAGAATGATGAGCGCTTGCTGCTTCTGTCGTGGGAGAAAGATTTTATTATTGATTGGCCCACCATTTCATTTTTAAATGTCTTGGTAGAGTCCGACGAAAGCCGCTTTGTCCTCGAATTTCCTGAAACGATCGTCAACCCCTATCTGGCACTCATCGCCGAATATCCCTACTTTTATCGATTCGATCAAGCCGGCGTGTTGCAGGCCGACCGCTTTTTGGGAACCGGATTAGGGGGAGGGTTGATGAAGAGAACGGAGGCGGTCAACTACCGGTTCGGGGGAGAGTGGGTCGGCGGCGTCCTAAAAGGAGAGGGCCAGCGAGACAAAGGTCAAAAATTAACCCTCTATGCCCAGGTCGAAAGAGACCGGCTTCGACGGGCGCAATATGATCAGCCGGTCGAAGGGACTCGGTTTTTCTTCTCCTTTGCCCAGCAGTATTTCAAGGGATTTGCCTCCGAATCGAGAGGAGGCGGATTTTTCCTCGAAGGGGCCGAAGAATGGTATTATCCTTATTCGGAGAAGACCGTCCTCGGCTTCATTGCGCGCGAGGGGAGAGATTCCCGTCCGATTCGCTTTTGGCGGACGACCCTCGGCTCTTTTCAAGGAGACAACTTCAATGTCCCTCTGCCGGGATATCTCTATCAGCAATTCCCGGCCGATGAGTATCTGAGCGGGGAGATCAACATTCAAACCTGGCTCACCTCCTTCTTTCAGTTCCACCTCGGCTATCATGTCGCCGGGGGATGGGACGATCACATTTACGCTTCCACCTCCACCGGCGGGACCCTCATACTGTTTGGAGAGCTTCCGCTCGTCATCGAGAGCGCGTTGGGGCATGCCCCCTCGGGAGCGTTGGAGCTTTTGATCGGAACCGCCATTCAGTGGTAGGTGGAAGGAAGGTCGCGATTAATAAACAATCGTGAACATAAATGCAATCGGCGCTCCTGTAACCATCGCTTTTCGATTGAAGAGGCGGTCATTTTCGTCGATGACAATCTCTTCCTGATATCGCACCGAGTCCAAGATCGGAGAAGCGAGCGGCTCCGGCAGATAAGACACCGCGAAAAGCGAGAGGGTATAGAGGAAAAAATAGCTATTGATTTTGGCGTTGGATGGGTGCCGGCCGAGGAGCGGGTTGTTTTCATCAAATCCCCGCTCTCCTAACTGGAGGGTTTGCGTCCGATCTCTCATCATCGGCGGAAGAAGCGAGATATATTTTGCCAACTTGATCTGATCCGACGGCTGGAGAAGATACTTTTCCAGAACAGACGGCTCCCTGAGCGAAGCCTCCGTTCGAAAAGACTCCCTTGAGAAGGAGAGAAAGTCGTCATCGGCGCGCGCTGCCGAGACGGCGGCCGACAGAATCATCCATGCGAAAAGCACAATGAGGAATTTTGTTTTCATAGGGTATTAGCCTGTATACCACAAATTTGAAAACCGTCAATTCTCCATCTCCCTAGAAGCGCTTCCGCATTTTCCCCATTCCCCACCGTTCTTCACCATATTCGGTGTCGACTCTCTTTTTTATCTTTTTCCATTCCGATCGATCGGTTTAAGCAGGTCGTTGTCTAATCCAAGAGGGTGATCAAAGGTTTAACAGAAAATTAATTTGGCCTTAAATCGGATGTTGCATGGAAAGGTTATCCTCATCCTAAGCGAATCGACTCCGCCTCTTCCAAAAAGAGTACTGCGCGTGCTCGGTCGGGAGGGGATTTTATCGAGGAGAATGGAATGGATGAAAGAATTTTATTGGATGCGATTCCGATGATGATCGTTCTGACGCTGATCAACTTTGTGTGGGCATGGGTGCTGACCGCGGTGACGCCGCCGGAGGAGCGGCAAGAGCAACTTCTTTCCCGTCCGGCTCCGACCGATTGGAGATTGCTTCGGGATGCGGGACCCGAGGGGGTCCGAAAGCGGGTGGTCGACGCGATGACCTCCCAGACCAAGGTGTCCAGGTAGGGGGATGAGCGAGTAGGAATCAGAGAAAATAGGGAGTGTCGTTCTCCGGTCTGGAACCGGCGTCGCTAGAAAGAAAGCGCCTCCTCCCAGAAAGGTCCTTTGCTTTCCCACATATTCGCTACATCGAATGAAGGGCGATGCGATTGCCTTCGCTGTCGTCGATGATGGCGCGGAAGCCGTGTGGGGCGATCGATTCCTTCGACTGAATCACCTTCCCGCCGTTCGGCGCCACCGCGGCGATCGCCGCGTCGAGGCGGCCTTGGACGTTGAGATAGATCCGCGGGCCGGCGGTGGAAGGCGTGTTCTCGTCGGCGACGTAGAGACAGGCGCCGACCTCTTTCTCGCCGAACGGCAGCAGGCCAAGTGACATTCCGCCGAAGGTTTCTTTTCTGACCGGCGCGCCGAGGACGGCGGCGTAGAACCGAATTGCGCGATCGAGATCCTTGACCGGAATATCACACCAGACGATTTGATGCGCCATGGTTTTCTCCTTTTTGTATTTTCAAAACGACGATCCCTTTTTCGCTTTTGCTTCAAATGCCGCGGCGCACTCGGCGCCGCAGAAATAATGCGTCACCCCGTCTCGTTGGACCGTTTTCGCGTTGGCCTTGGAAACGTAGGTGAGGCAGTTCGGGTCTTGAACCAGTTCATCGCCTGAGCGGACCGACCTAGACCGGCCCGCCAGATAACGGTGCCAGAACAGGCCGGAGAACCGTCCCACCAGAAAGGTGACGACGGTGATGACCAGAAAGATGAAAATCATGCGGGGCATGCCGGGTCCCTCACCTGTTTTTAAACTTGATGGTATCGGCCGGACGAATCGTTCCCCTTATACGGCGCGGCCCGATTGCGATCAGCTATCCTCCGGAGGATGATCGCTCTCGGTCTGGGATTATACTCCTCTCACTGAAAAGAGGGAAGTAATGATCAAACGGCTTGGAATTTGCCGCGCGGTCGATCTATCGTGGATGAAGCATCACAAAGAAACGGATCGCATTAACAGGAGATACCGCCATGGATAAAGTTATTCATTTTGAAATTCCGACCGACAATTTGGACCGGGCCAAAACATTTTATCAAAGTCTCTTCGGATGGCCGTTGATGGATATTCCGATGATGAGCTACACCATCGTCCGGACGACCCCGGTGGACGAGCACAATCGGCCGAAGGAGCCGGGCGGGATTAACGGCGGGATAAGGAAACGTCATCGGCCTCTGGGAAACCCTTTAAAAATAAAGTGTCCGATCACATCCCCCTCGCTCAAAGTGGAAACGGATTTCACAACCGACGTTCGACCCTGCGCGGCCGCCCATCGGAACCGGGTCTGCCTATCTCCTGAAGACAATCAACCGAGCTTGCTAAATTGACAAGCCTATGTTAATTTTATCCGATACTCCATACCCTTATCTTATTTATAGAAATTTATAGAAAATGGAAAAGACATATCAGCCCAAAGAAATTGAAGCGCGCTGGCAGGCCTATTGGCGCGATCATCAGACCTTCAAGGTCGTCGAAGATCCTGTTCGCCCCAAGTTCTACTGTTTAGAGATGTTCCCCTATCCTTCCGGACGGATTCACATGGGACATGTCCGCGTTTATGCGATTGGGGATGTGATCGCCCGTTTCAAGAGAATGCGCGGCTATCAAGTTCTGCATCCGATGGGATGGGATGCTTTCGGATTGCCGGCCGAGAATGCCGCCATTCAAAAGAAAGTTCATCCGGCCGTCTGGACCGCTCAAAATATCGGTTACATGCGATCTCAGCTCCAAAAAATGGGGCTCTCTTACGATTGGACCCGCGAGGTCACCACCTGCCTCCCCGACTATTATCGCTGGAACCAGTGGTTCTTTTTGAAAATGTACGAGCGCGGCCTCGCTTACCGTAAGATGGCCTCGGTCAACTGGTGCCCATCGTGCATGACGGTGCTCGCCAATGAACAGGTGATCGAGGGGCACTGCTGGCGCTGCGATAGCGTGGTCATTCAAAAAAATCTGGAGCAGTGGTTCTTCCGCATCACGGCGTATGCAGAGGAGCTCCTCGCCGAATGCGATCGATTAACCGGCTGGCCGCAGCGCGTTCTCACCATGCAGAAAAACTGGATCGGGAAGAGCCGCGGCGTGGAGATCACGTTTCCGCTGGCCGATCGGCCCGAGAAGTTGACCATTTTTACAACCCGACCCGATACCTTGTTCGGCGTGACCTTTATGAGCATCGCGGCGGAACATCCCCTCCTCCCCGCCCTGGTGGCAGGCCGTCCGGAAGAGTCGGCGGTTCGCGCCTTCATCGACAAGGTCAAAGGCCAAGACAAAACCGTCCGGACCGCTTTGAATCAAGAGAAAGAAGGGGTCTTCACCGGCGCCTATGCCGTTCATCCGATCACCCAGGAAAGAATTCCGATTTGGGTTGCCAATTTTGTCTTGATGGACTATGGAACCGGGGTCGTGATGGCCGTTCCGGCGCACGATCAGCGCGACTTCGAATTTGCCCAGAAATATCATCTTCCGGTCCGGATCGTCATTCAGAATTCTTCGGGGACGCTGACCGAACCGCTGGCGGCGGCCTATGTCGAAGAAGTGGGCGACTTAGTTCACTCCGGTCGGTTTAGCGGCCTCGCTCCAACCGAAGCCCAAGAGGCGATCACTCGATATGTGGAAGAAAAAGGGCTGGGGAAGGAGAAGATTCACTACCGTCTTCGCGATTGGGGCGTCTCTCGGCAGCGTTATTGGGGAACACCGATTCCGATTCTTTATTGCGAGCGGTGCGGTGTAGTGCCGGTGCCCGAATCGGATCTTCCGGTCACGTTGCCGGAGGATGTTCCCTTTACCGGCAAGGGAGGATCTCCGTTGCTGGAGAGTCCGTCTTTTCTGAACGCCACCTGTCCGAAGTGCGGCGGGCCGGCGCGGCGGGAGACCGATACGATGGATACGTTTGTCGATTCATCGTGGTATTTCCTGCGGTATACCTCTCCACACGAGACATCGGGTCCCTTCCGTCCGGAAGAGGCCGATCATTGGATGCCGGTCGATCAATATATCGGCGGAATCGAGCACGCGGTCTTACATCTCCTCTATGCCCGTTTCTTCACGAAGGTCATTCGGGACTTCGGCCTGATCAAAATCGAAGAGCCGTTCGCCAATCTTCTCACGCAGGGAATGGTCATCAAAGACGGCGCCAAGATGTCCAAGTCAAAGGGGAACATCGTCGATCCCGACCATCTGATCGAGACTTACGGAGCCGACACCTCCCGTCTCTTCTCTCTCTTTGCCGCCCCTCCTGAGAAAGATCTGGAGTGGAGCGATGAGGGGGTCCAGGGGGCGTCCCGATTTCTGCAGCGGGTCTGGCGGATGGTTCAAGAATTTGTCGCCTCCCGCCCTGATCGTCCGGCGTCGCCGCAGATCGATTTTTCCGAAGCCCCCCCCCGGGTGAAACAGATTCGGCGAATGACCCACCGGACGATTAAAAAAGTAACCGAAGATATCGAGAAGGGATTTCAATTCAACACCGCGATCGCCGCCCTAATGGAATTTTATAATACCCTCTCCCGCGACCAATCTGCGACGCCTCCCTCAGAAGGAGAAGCGCAGATCCATCGGGCGGCCTTTGTCGAAGCGCTCGACCATCTGGTGCTCCTCTTATCCCCCTTTGCGCCGCATCTATCGGAATCGCTCTGGGAGGCGCTCGGCCATTCCCCCTCGATCCTGGAGGTCGCCTGGCCCGCTTACGATCCGGCCTGGACGGAAGAGGAAGTCGTGGAGGTGGTCATCCAGGTCAATGGCAAGGTTCGAAGTAAATTCACAGCAGCCGCCAGCACCGGGGAAGAGATCCTGAAAGAGCGCGCGATCTCCGATCCGAAGGCACAAGCTTGGTTCGAGGGTCGTCCCATCAAGAAAGTCATCGTCGTGAAGGGAAGATTGGTGAATATCGTCGTATGAGAGGGGTGATTCTTCTCCTTCTACTAAGCCTGACCGGCTGTGGATACCACAATGAGATTCGATCGGAGGTCCCCCTCTCCGGTCAGACGATTGCCATTCCGATCTTTGAGAACGGCACGTTTGAGCCTTTTTTGGAAAAGCGAATCACCGAAAGCTTCAAAGAAACTTTTCTCAGGCAAGGGTGGCGTGTCGTCTCTCACCCCGACCAAGCGCCGCTCCTTCTCTCCGGTCGAATGATCCGTTTTGATCGAATCCCCATCTCGCTCGACCGAAACAGCCAAGCTCAAGAGTATCGAATTATTGTCGGCCTCGAATATACGTTCCGTCCAAAAGGAGGCGAGCCACCGAAGCAAAAGGACCGCGTAGAAGCTTCCGCAGAGTACCTCGCCAATCCCGACCCTCTGGCCGATCGCGCGGCAGAAGATCGCGCGATTCGAGAGGCGGGTCAACGTCTGGCCGAACGGGTGGCCGATTTAAGAAACATCGCCCCGCTCCCTCCCCTTTCCCCGCCTGCTGCAACCGGAACAACCGGGCCGGTCGGTGGACCGGTCGGCCCATGACTTACGCAGATGCCCTCCGACACATTGAGCAAGCACGCTTCGCCCCCGTTTACCTCCTGACCGGGGAGGAGCCTTTTTTCATCCACCAACTCCTCAGCCGCTTCCGCGAGCAGGTCGTCGATGAAGCCGCTCGCGATTTTAATTACGATCAATTCCAAGGGGAAGGGATAGATCCCACGCAGGTCACCATGATCGCAAAAACCTTCCCGGTGCTAAGCGCGCGACGGCTGGTCATTATTCAAAATGCAGATCTCATCAAGGACGATCGGGAAGTGTTCTTGAACTATCTCGACGCCCCCTGTGAATCAACGGTGATGGTTTTTGTCGCTGCGAAGCCCGATCTACGTAAGAAACTCTTTTCCACACTGAAAAAGAAAGCAATGTCGATCCATTGCGCTCCCCTCTCGGAACAGGCCTTGGCGGGATGGATCTCGCAAGAGGGGAAAAAGCGGGGAATCGACCTTTCGGAGGAAGCGATCTGGTGTCTTAAAGAACAGATCGGCAACGATCTCTTCTTGATCCAGCAGGAACTCGATAAGCTGGCGCTTCATTTCTCGGAGGGGAAGAAAGTCAGTCTCGATATGGTGCAGCAGTTGATGGCGGGGGGGCGCAGTCACTCCATCTTTGAACTGATTCGAGCGCTGGGAGAGAAAAACCTACAGCAATGTCTTGCACTCTTATCTTCCCTGCTTGCGGAGGGAGAACATCCTCTTTTTATTTTGACCATGCTGACACGGCAGTGGAGATTGATGGCCGTCGCGAGAGAGGCGCTCGATGCCGGGAAGTCGGAAGCCGCCGCAGGGAGAAAGGTCCCGATGCCACCGAATCTTCTTCCCCACTTTTTTAAGCAGCTTCGGAATTGGAAGCAGAGCGACATTCGAAGGGCGTTTGATCTTTGCCTCTCCGCCGACTCTCAGTTGAAAGGGGGAAAGCAGTCGCCGTCGATGGTTCTGGAGATGCTGATGCTTGATCTCTGTCGACCGCTTGCGACATCCCAAAGAACGGGATACACGCTCCCTTTTTTGGAATCGAGATCATGATCCCGGGCGTGGATCAAACCAAGAGCCGCCATCGCGCAAGACGAGGCAATCGGCTCGTCCAAAATGTGCTTGGAAAAGATCTCTCGATCGACTTTGAATTGCGATTACGAAGAGGGGGCGGCGGCCGCCGACAAAAACTTATTGACTCGCGCCGCAAGGCGAGAGATTTTGCGGGAGGCGCGCTTCTTTGGAATCACACCCTTGGACGCGGCCCCGTCGAGCGAAGAGGTCGCCTCCTTCAGGGCCGATTTGGCAAGATCTTGATTCTTTTCCGTAAGCGCTGTCTGGACCCGCTTGACGGCGGTTCGAACGGCAGAGAGGACGCCTCGATTCCGCTGCTTTCTTCTCTTCGCCTGCCGCTCTCGCTTCAATGCAGATGGATGATTCGCCACGACTAGATCTCCTTTAAAATAAAAAAAGATTTTTATCATAGCTCATCATGGAAAGTCAAGGGAAAAGCCTCACTGAAACGGAAGGGAAGGGTCTTGCGGCCCAGACCCAGGTTGAGAAAGGGATTGCCGGCGCGGCCGGTATTGTCGCCTTTGGAACCTTGATCAGCCGCATTCTCGGGTTCGTTCGAGATATGGTTCTCGCGAACCTCTTCGGGGCGACGATGGCCGCGGATGCCTTTTATGTCGCCTTTCGAATTCCCAACATGCTTCGCGAGCTGTTCGCCGAAGGGTCCATGTCGGCCGCCTTCATCCCGGTTTTCACAGAGTATCTCGCGAAAAAATCACGCTTGGAAGCCAAAGAGCTTGCCTCGGCCGCCTTTACAACACTCTGTCTGCTCGTTTGTGGCGTCGTTGTTCTGGGGATTTTCCTATCGCCTGAAATTATCCGATGGATTGCTCCCGGTTTCGTTCGAGACCCTTACCAGTTCTCTTTAACTGTCGCGATGACCCGAATCATGTTCCCATTCCTCCTTTTCATCTCGTTGGCGGCACTTGCAATGGGAATTCTGAACAGCACCCGACATTTTGCGCCACCGGCGCTCGCCTCCGGGGTTTTCAATGTCGTGAGTATTCTCTTTGTTTTTGGATTTACCTCTTTTCTTCCCGAACCGGTTTATGGGGCCGCGATCGGAGTCGCTCTGGGGGGGCTTGCGCAATTCCTCATCCAGGTTCCAGCCCTCTACCAGGAGGGACTCTCATTGACCTTTCGTAAACCGGTCTGGCCGCTCCATCCCGGTGTCGTTCAGATGGGACGCCTCCTCCTCCCAACGACGCTCGGACTTTCGGTGACCCAGATCAATGTCCTCGTCAACACGCTCTTGGCTTCATTCTTATCCGCCGGAAGCGTCAGCTATCTTTACTACGGCATGCGGCTGATTCATTTCCCGCTCGGCATCTTTGCCGTCGCGCTCTCCACGGCGCTCCTTCCCACCTTGTCGACACAGGCCGCGATAGGAGAAATGGAAGGATTGCGCAAGACCTTCTCCTTTGGCCTTCGGCTTGTCTTCTTCATCACCTTTCCCGCCATGATGGGACTGATCTTCTTTCGCGTGCCGATTGTTCACCTCCTTTTCGAGCATGGCGAATTCGGCCGCGTTGCCACCGTGGGGACAGCGACCGCCGTTCTTTTTTATTCAATTGGATTATGGGCATTTGCCGGAATTCGAATCGTGGTTCCGGTTTTCTATTCTCTCCAAGATACGAAGACACCGGTCAAAGTCGGTTTCGTCGCTATGATCGCCAACTTGGCCTTGAACATGACCCTCATGGGTCCGCTGAAACATGGAGGCTTGGCACTGGCTACTTCTCTGTCGGCGATCCTCAACTTTTCTATTCTATTTTTTATTTTAAGAAGACGGATAGGACGGATCGATGGGAAGAGAATCCTCAACTCCCATATAAAAGTCATCCTGGCCTCTTTAGGCCTCTTACCTGTTTCCCTTTGGATTAATTATCAGGAAATGTGGCTCTCGCCGGGAAATTGGACGATTAAAGCAGTTATACTCTCGATTGCTATTATCATAAGTGCAGTGTCATATTTTACAATACAAGCAATGCTTAAAAGCGAGGAATTCCACTTCATATTAAACCTCATTCAGAACCGCTTCTTTAAGCGTACTCTCAGACCAAAATAGTCCCTTTTGTGGGCCTCTCATCCTCCCATTCAACATATTGTATAGAAGCTATAGCCTTTGTTATAGCATTCATTTATACAAACGCTGTAACATGTCTATAAATTTGTCTTGACATAAATCATTCTTAATATTATATTTGCTGTATAGAGGTGTTATTGTGGAAGACTTCAAAGATATTATTGCAGGTCTTGAACAAAGAATACATGTTTATAAATCCAAGCTACAGGAACTTCAAAAAAAACGTGAAAAAATAGAGGATGAAATAAAGACCATCAAGAAATATCTTGAGCTCGCTGAGACGCTTTATCGGGTTGAGATTGAAAAAGCCAAGTGGACTCATCCTTCTAATCAACTCGCCTCTGAGACAGAGAAGGAAAGAGGAAGTAAACCCGCCACTGAAACCCAAGATCACTCCAAAGAAATCCTGCTAGAAAAATCAAAATATATCGGTCTCTCCGTCCCGCAGGCGGCTTTTTTACTTTTAAAAGAGACCGGCAAGCCACTCCATGCAAAAGAGATATATCAAAAACTGACAGAGGGGGGGGTTCGCATCAGGGGCAAGACGCCTGTAACCTCAGTCGCCATTTCGCTTTCGAGGGATAAGCGCTTCAAGAAGATTGCTCCAAATACATTCACGCTTGTTGAGGAGACAGGGTCAGAAACCCTGTCGGGGAAGAACCCTGCTAATAACAAAGAGGGTCAGGAAAGGGGGTGAGAGAGAATTGCCGACAAAAAAGAAGACCGCCACAAAGAAAAAAGCGACCAAAAAGAAATAGTTTTAGAGAACGATGAAGTGGGGGGCCCTTCGGGGCCCCTCTTTATTTTTATATTGCCGAAGAGAGGGGGAGATAGCTTGCTTGGCGAGAAGAAGGGACTTTGTAGGGTTCAACCGACGGAACACTCGATGAAACCTTCCAGATTTTTTTATTTCGTAAAATCTCTTTAACCAACTTTGCATGAAGCATATGCCCTGAGCAAACGGCTTCAACTCTTCCTAAAAGGGGCATTCCGAGCAGCGAGAGATCCCCGATTAAATCGAGGATTTTGTGACGAACAAACTCATCCGAAAAGCGAAGGCCCTCCTCATTTAAAACCCGACTCTCTCCAATGACGATGGCATTCTCGAGCGACCCGCCGCGAGCAAGCCCCATCGACTGTAACATCTGGACATCTTTTAAAAATCCAAATGTTCTGGCCGGGGCGATCTCGGCAATAAAGGTTTCGCAACGGTGTTGATAATCATAGGATTGACTTGAGATCAAGGGATGATCAAATCGGATCTGATACGAGATCTCGAAAGTAGACGAAGGGTAAACGGTGACACGCTTTCCTTTTTCCGCAATCGTGACCGGCTCAATCAGCTGAATGATTTTGCGTCCCTTTTTTTGTTCAACGTGTCCGGCCTCTGATAAAAGTTCGGCAAACGGAGCCGCGCTGCCATCCAAAATAGGAACTTCAGGACCATCTAATTCAATGATCAAATTATCGATACCGAAAGCAGCAATCGCCGCCATCAGATGCTCGATGGTTTGGACGGTTGCCCCTTCCACCCCAATTGTGGTAGACAGATGAGTGGAAACCACATGGGTGGCGTTTGCAGGAATCAGAGTGCCCCCCAAATCTGTTCGAGAGAAGAGAATGCCGCTTCCTTCGGGAGCCGGGATTAATCTAAGCTGAATCTTTTCTCCGGAGTGAAGACCGATCCCCGAACAGGATACCTCGTTTTGGATTGTCTTTTCTTTTATCGTCCGCATGAAGCTCCTCGATCTCCAAAAGGGATATCTATCACCACTGGATGGGCGTGAAAAGCAACATCTGTGCCAATGAGATCGCTTAGAAAAATTAACTTTCATATTTATTTTCAATCACTTGTAAAACACGTGCCGACGGATATTTTTGTTGAGCTTGAATTGTTGTAAAAAAAATACGGATGAAGCAAAAACATGTTGCCATTAAACAACGCTTTCTATGCTTCATCTCTTCCACATCAGTAATGAATAGACCTGATCGATCGATTTTCATCGATATCGACAATAGCAACCAAAACAGTTAAGATATCGTCAAAGCGGATCAGTCAATGGCAGAAATAGCGGAAAAGAGATTGAATATCTTAATGGCCGCCTCCGAAGTAACCCCTTATGCGAAAACAGGAGGCCTCGCCGATGTTGTCGGCGCCCTTTCGAGGGCCTTGGTAAAGCGGGGCGCAACGGTTTCCGTTTTTCTTCCCCTCTACGCACAGATCGATCCGGCGCGCTTTCCTTTAAAATCAACCGGGAAGACGGTGACTGTCCCGCTCTCCAACCGATACGAGACCGGCGAGATCTTTTCTCATGAACTGGCCGGCGTTCAATACTACTTCATCAAGAAAGATCACTACTTTAACCGGCCCGGTCTCTATGGAACCAACGAAGGGGATTACCCGGACAACGCGGAGCGCTTTGTGTTTTTCTCACGTGCTGTCTTAGAATCGGCCAAAATTTTGGATCTTCATCCTCAGATCCTTCACTGTCATGATTGGCACACCGGGCTCATCCCTGTTTTCTTAAAGGCGGCCTACGCAAACGAGCCTTCTTTTCACGAAACGGCGACATTATTCACGATCCACAATCTTGGCTATCAAGGGATCTTCTGGCATTACGATTGGCACCTTTTGAATCTTCCTTGGAGTTATTTCAACCACGAAGCGCTCGAGTTTTATGGAAAAATTAATTTTCTGAAAGGAGGACTCGTCTTTGCGGATGCTCTCTCGACGGTGAGCCCCACTTATGCTAGGGAGATCCAGACAGCCGCATACGGGTACCGTCTGGAAGGGGTTCTCCGAAAACGGAGAAAAGATCTTTATGGAATTCTAAACGGGATCGATACCGAAGAGTGGAATCCCGCGCGAGATCCCTCCATTGCCGCAAACTATGATACAAATACACTGCAAGGGAAAGAAAAATGTAAAACCGCGCTTCAAAAGGAAGTAGGCCTCCCGACTCAGAAAGAGACTCCCTTGCTCGCGGTGATTAGCCGCCTCAGCGAACAGAAAGGGATTGATCTCATTATGGCGGTGTTTGAAAAAGTCATGGCGACCGGAGCACAATGGATAATTTTAGGAAATGGGGACAAAGAGTACGAAGTCCGACTGCAGATGCTGGCGAAGAAATACCCGCAGCAGGCCTTTGTTCATATCGCGTATGATCATCTCCTGGCCCATCGTATTGAGGCCGGCGCAGATCTCTTTCTGATGCCATCAAAGTATGAGCCCTGCGGCTTGAGTCAAATGATGAGCCTTCGATATGGAACAGTCCCGGTGGTCCGCGCGACCGGAGGACTCGACGACACCGTCACCCAATTCGATCCCGATACGTTGAAAGGGAATGGATTCAAGTTCAAAGCTTACGCGACGACCGCATTCTCTCGACAAATCCAGAACGCGCTTTCTCTCTTTAAAGAGAAAAAAAAGTGGCGCGCAGTGATGCGAAACGGCATGGAGGGGAACTATTCGTGGGACGCCTCCGCCGAAAAATATCTGAATCTCTATCAGACGATTCTCAAAAAGAAACGAGGAAGAAAATGAAGATCGGTGTGTTAACCGGAGGGGGCGACGCCCCCGGACTCAATGCCGTCATTCGGGCCATCGTCAAGTCATCCAAGGTCAAACACAACTGCGATGTCATCGGGATTGAAGAGGGCTTCGAAGGGCTCCTCTCTCCGGTGAAAGTCCGACCGATGACCCCTTGGACCATTCGCGGCATTCTCCCAACCGGGGGAACAATCTTGGGGACGACCAGCACCATCAATCCGATGCAGCTGACAAAAACAGTGGAGGGGAGAGAGGAGCAGATCGATCTCTCCAGCGAACTGAAGAAAAATATCGAGGCGCTCGGACTCTCCGCATTGATCGTGATCGGCGGAGACGGCACGCTTAAAATCGCCGACCACCTGTATAAAATGGGGGTTCCCACCATTGGGATTCCAAAGACCATCGATAATGATATTCCTGCCACCGATGTGACCTTTGGATTTCAAACCGCGGTCAACACCGCCAGCGAAGCGCTCGACAAGCTTCATACCACCGCCGAAAGCCATCATCGGGTGATCGTGGTCGAAGTGATGGGGCGCTATGTCGGCTGGATCGCGCTGCACGCGGGGATTGCGGGAGGAGCCGATGTCATCCTGATCCCGGAGATCCCTTTCCAGACCGATTTGGTCTGCAAGAAGATCCTGGCCCGCTACGAGCAAGGAAGTCGCTTTTCGATTGTGGTCGTCGCCGAGGGGGCCAAACCACTCGGCGGAGAGATGTCGGTCCTCAAACGTTCCGAAAGCGGCTACGCGCTGCGCCTGGGAGGAATTGGAAATAAAGTCGGAGAGGAAATCGGTCACTGCACCAAGATGGATGTCCGGGTCACCGTTCTCGGCCATATTCAGCGGGGCGGCTCGCCGACCCCTTATGATCGCATCTTGGCGACCCGCTTCGGTGTCGCCGCCATGGATCTCTTTGCAAAGGGACGCTTCGGCGAGATGATTTGCTTAAAGGGAAATGAAATCTGTTCGGTCCCCCTCTCCGAGGCGACACAGGGATTGAAATTCGTTCCGCCCGACAGCGAGTTGGTCCAAGCGGCCGAATCGCTCGGGATCTGCTTCGGCCGATGAGCGACTCACTCATCCCCGTCCCACCTTTGCGGCACCAGCAGGAAATCCTGACGATCTCCACCCTCTCTCAGCAATGGTATTGTGAAAAGAAGGTCGATCTCTCGATGCAATTTCCGGAGGTGGAGCCGACCTCCCTGGCGATGGAGATCGGGACCGAACGACACGCACAACTCGAGAAGGAGGCCGCCCCGATCACGCGGAAGGAGATCGAGGCGTCGATTCACCGCGGCGAGCGGCTCACCCTTTTTGAATTTCCGATGGAGGCGGCCTGGGAGGGGATCCCGATTTGGGGTCGGCCCGATTTGGTCCAACTGGAAGGAAAGTCGGTTCGGCTCTTAGTAGAATTTAAATTCTCGCGCCGCTCCAACCTCTTTCCTTCGCAGCAAACACAAACGAACCTATACGGCTGGCTTTTGGAACAAAATCAATTCAACGTCGACGCGCTTCTTTGCGCCGTCGCGATCTTCTCCACGGCGATTCCCCAAAACCGGCTCCTTCCCACGGAACTGATCGAAAAACTCCTCGAAATCACGGAGCGGTCTCGAGCAGGCGCATTCCTGTCCGGAATACCCCTTGTTCGCCGGGCACGCGCTTTTACACTTCATCTCTTTCCATTTCGCTCTAAGACCGCCGAGCGCGACCTGCGATGGGCGGTCGACTATTGGAGGGGAAGAGAGCGCCTGAGCCGAGCGGCTCGATCAACAAGTGCCGGATCTGCCGGTTCAACGCCGAAGCGCGCTGCGATCAGGCGCTCTCTCCCTTCGCGCTATAACTTTTCTACGGGACTAAACGAAAAATTCCTCATTGAAAGGCCGCAGGTCGATTTCCAATGTCCAGGCGCCTCTCGGCTGCTGAGCCAGATTCCAGTACGCCTCGGCCATGGCGTCCGGATTGAGGAGCGGTTCATCGGGGCCGGGCCGATATCCCTCCCGCACACGGGGAGTATCGATCACCCCATCCACAACGATGTGCGCCACATGAATTCCCTTTGGCCAAAGCTCCCGCGCCAGCGAATCGGCCAATCCGCGAACGGCAAATTTGGCGCTGCTGAATTCGAGTGCGCCGTTTCTTCCTCGGATTGAAGAGGTCGCCCCGGTAAAGAGGACGACGCCACCTCCGCTCCGAAGCATGTCGGGAGCCGCTTCCCGCGTGCAGAGAAAGGTGCCGTACACCGAGACCCGCCAGGCCGCTTCAAACTCCTCCGGTTTCAGTTCTAACAATCCTTTCCACACCCCCTGGCTGGCATGATTGATCAGGACGTCGATCGGGCCAAATTTCTCCCGAACCCGATGGAAGGCATCGGCCACCTGCTTCGGATCGGTGATATCGGCCGGCGCCGCCAGCGCCGCATCGCCTCGCCGGCGAAGTTCCTCTTCCAATATCTGAATGGTATCGGCCGATCGGGCGATCATACCGACTTGGCACTTCTCCTTTGCAAATTTCCGGGCCAAAGCGGCCCCCGATCCCGGCCCCACCCCCGCAATTATGACCGTCTTTGCCATGACCTCTTACCCTCCGTCGAACAGAAAACCAAGCGATCACCCCTCCGGTTTGAGAACCGGCGGTTACACCGATTTGTCCGCCCGGTGCGTGATAGTTCATCCTCACGCGAACCTCCGTGCCTCGATCTCCCGGCGCTTTTTTTAAAATCACCATGCCGGTCTGGTCGACCTCCGCCCCCTCCAACGATCGCCACGCAATCCGCCCGTTGACCTGATCTTCGGTAATCTCCGCATCCCATTCGAACAGCTGATCTGCCGGACCTTTTGCCCTCCAATGGGAGCGCCGGTCCCCTAACGGTGTAACCGCCTCGAGGTTTTTCATAAAATGAGGAAGCAGGTCAAATTGTCGCCAGTAGCGGTAGAGATCCTCCGGCGATTTTAAGACGGTAACCGCCTTTTTTATTTCCATTTTTAGAACTCCTGTCTGAGTCTTTTCATCGGGGCCATCGCATTACATGGCCACACTTGCTCGACACAGACGCCTCTCGGCAATAAGATCGTGCTCTCATTTCGTTGAAATAAGCTCTGATCCCTTACAAAGCGAGAAACCTCTGGATTCAGAGTAGAACGCCGTCGGGAACAACGTCAATTAGCTTGAAGGGAGTAATCATCACTGAAGGTTCAAGCACGGCGGTTAGGATTCCATTCCGGCAAGGTGCATCAGAAGGTGAAAAGGGAGTAAGATAAATTTGAATGTGAGAGCAAATATGTACAAGCAGATTCAAATTCCCAGCAAAGGCACAAGGATCATCGTCGCGGATACTCTGACGGTGCCTGACTTCCCGATCATCCCCTTTATTGAGGGGGACGGCATCGGCGTCGACATCACCCCACCGATGATGCGCGTGGTCGACGCGGCGATCGCCAAGGCGTACGGTAACAAACGAAAGATAGAATGGATGGAAGTTTATGCCGGTGAAAAGGCGGTGAAGTTGTATGGCTCCGGGGTCTGGTTGCCGGATGAAACCGTGGAGGCATTGCGCGACTATTCGGTGTCGATTAAAGGCCCCTTGACCACACCGGTTTCCGGCGGCATTCGCTCATTGAATGTCACGTTAAGACAGCGGCTTGATCTCTATATTTGCTTGCGTCCCATCCGCTGGTTTACCGGCGTGCCAAGCCCGATGAAACATCCGGATAGAGTAAATATGGTTCTCTTTCGCGAAAACATTGAAGATATTTATGCCGGCATTGAATGGGAGGCAGGCTCCCCGGGAGCGAAGCGGCTGATTGAATTTCTTCAAAATGAAATGGGCGTCACGAAAATCCGCTTTCCCGAAACCTCTGCAATCGGCATCAAAATTGTTTCCAAACAAGGGAGTGAACGGCTGGTGCGCCGTGCCATTCAGTATGCCATTGACCATCGGCGCAAATCGGTGACGCTGGTGCACAAGGGGAATATCATGAAGTTCACCGAAGGGGGGTTCAAGCAATGGGGCTATGAACTGGCCAAACGAGAGTTCGGGGGAATCGAAATGGACGGCGGGCCGTGGCTGCGACTGCCGGAGGGGATCATTATTAAAGATGCGATCGCCGATGCCTTCCTTCAACAAATTTTATTGCGCCCTGAAGAATATGACGTGATCGCGACCCTCAACCTAAACGGCGATTATCTCTCCGACGCGCTCGCCGCCCAAGTCGGCGGCATCGGCATTTCGCCGGGGGCCAACCTTTCGGACAGCGTCGCCATTTTTGAAGCGACCCATGGCACCGCGCCCGACATCGCCGGAAAGAACATCGCCAACCCTTCCTCGCTGATCCTCTCAGCCGAGATGATGCTGCGCCACATGCGATGGCGCGAGGCGGCCGACCTCATTCTTCAAGGGATCAGTCAAGCGATCAAGACAAAGTGTTTAACCCCCGACCTTGCTCGTCTGATGCCCGATTCAAAACAGGTGACCTCCTCTGAATTTGGCGAGATCATCATCAGCCATATGTAATCGAGAGTTCCATTGAATGAGTATGCTCACATGGCATCCCGACGTAGCATCTTCAGACAAAATTCTGAGGATCGACATTCACCTCCAGCCGCACCCCTTTTCGCTCCATTCTCTTCCAGTAGGCCAATCCCTCTTTGAGCACGGCTGCGATTCTCCTCTGATCCTTTCCCTTGAGAAGAATCTGATAACGGTACTCCCCCCGGAGGCGGGTCAGCGGCGCGGGCGCCGGGCCTAACAGGGTGACCTCCCTTTCCCCTTTTTTTGAAGGGGGGAGATGCTTCTCCATTTCTTTCGCGAGCAGCGCCGCTCGATCGATGATCCGCCCCTCCTCCGGATGGCTCATTAAAAGGAGGGTGAGTCGGCAGAACGGAGGATAGTCCATCTCTTTTCGAAAGGCGATCTCCTGTTGATAGAAGCCGAGGTAATCGTGCCGGGTCGCGGCCACAATCGCCTCATGATCGGGCTGGAACGTTTGGATGAGGACCTCGCCGGGACGATCCCCTCGGCCCGCCCGGCCCGCAACCTGAGCGAGGAGTTGGAACGTTCGCTCGGATGATCGGAAATCGGGGAAGTGAAGCGAGAGATCGGCGCAGAGGACGCCGACGAGGGTGACCCCGGGGAAATCGTGCCCCTTCGCAATCATTTGGGTACCGATTAAAATATCGACCTCTCCCTGCGCCATCGCCGTCAGGATCTGATGGTGCGCCTCTTTCTTCTGCGTGGTATCCCGATCCATCCGGGCAACCCGCGCTGATGGAAACCGCTGACGAATCTCCTCTTCAACCTGCTCGGTCCCGATCCCGAGATGGATTAATCGAACCCCTTGGCATTGGGGGCAGGAGGTCGGCGGAATGAGCTGGAAGCCGCAATAGTGGCAGACCAGCTGTTTTACTTTTTTGTGAAAGGTCAACGAGACGCTGCAGCGGACACAGGGAGGAAGATATCCGCAGTCGGGACAGAGGAGCGAGGGAGAGAAACCGCGTCGATTGAGAAAGATCAATGTCTGCTCTCCATTTTCCAGCCGCCTCTCGATCGCGGTGAGGAGCGACCGGGTCAGAAACGGCCGAACCCAATCCTCTTTTTTCCGAAGATCGACCACCGTCACCGCCGGCAGCGGGCGGGAATCGATTCTGCTCGGAAGTTGAAGCGCGCGATACTTTCCATTCCGGCTATTGTAAAACGATTCAAAAGAGGGGGTGGCCGATCCCAAGACGACGACGGCGTCGGACTGTTTCCCTCGAACCAGCGCCGTATCGCGTGCATGATAGTGAACCCCTTCTTCTTGTTTGTAGGAAGGGTCGTGCTCTTCATCGACAATAATCACCCCGACCTCCTCGAAGGGGGCGAAGATGGCCGATCGAACCCCAATCGCGATTTGAGCCTTTCCTTCCCGAATGCGGCACCACTCGTCGTAGCGTTCCCCTGGAGAAAGGCCGCTGTGGAAAAGGGCGATCGCCTCTCCAAATCGGCTGTGAAACCGCGCAACCAATTGGGCGGTCAATGCGATCTCCGGCACCAGAACGATCGCGCCCCGCTTCTGAGCGATCGCCCTCTCGATCACCCGAAGATAGACCTCGGTTTTGCCGCTCCCGGTGACGCCATGCAACAGAAACGGGGTGAAGCGCTTCCGCTCGATGGCGGAGACAATCTGATCGACCGCCCTCTGTTGGTCAGGATTCAGCGCGATGATCGATTGGGTCGGGAACCCCGCGGGGCGCCTCGGCATCCGCGGCGCTTCTTCCTCCGTCTGATCGACCCACCCCTTCTCCACGAGCCGTTTGAGCGGGGCGCGCAGGGGGGCCTCAAACGCGCTGATCGGAAGCGCTCCCCCGGCGGTCTGAAGAATGTCGAGAACGCGCGCCTGCTGCGGGGCGCGCTTTTGTAATGATCCGATGATGGACGAGACCGCTTCAAGATCGGATTTCAGGAACACGACGCGCCGAAACTTTTTCCGAACGGCGGGACGATCGACCTCCCATCGCTCCGAAAGCCATCCTCTCTTCTTCAACGTCGAGAGGGGGCCGGCCGATCCTCCTCCGATCCGCTTGCGAAGTTGCGCCTCCGTCAGCGATCCCTCCTGTAAAAGCGCTTCGACGATCCGCTGCTCCAATGCGCTCTTCTTTTCGCAATCCGCTTTCCTTCCCGCTTCGGTAAGGTCAAACCGCCTTCGGACGATGGCCTGACTCCCTTGCGGGAAGGCCCCTTTCATCACCATCCCTAATGAAGTGAGGTAGTACTCGGAAATCCATTGAAGAAGAGGAAAGAGCGTCGGCGGGATGGAGGTCTCTCGGTCCAAGAGCGCGAGAACCTCCTTCACATCTTGAACCTCCGGTTGATCGATCGGACGGAGATAATAGGCCAGCCGCCAGCCGCGGCCGAACGGGACCAAAAGCCGAGCGCCCGGTGTCAGCGGGGTTGCAGGCCAGTTCGCAGGAAGCCGATAGTGAAATGTCCCATTGGCTTCCGGGAGGGCGACTTCGATAAAGCGGGAGTGATTCATCTTCATTCACCCGATCACAATGGAACCGGCAAAGGCCGATCCCGGTCGGGTGTCCTCATCTTCAGACAGGATTTTGCGTTCGGTCGGAAGGGGTTTATTTTAACAACCTGACCTCCTCAACACAAGATAAACCATGATGCTCGAATAAAGCGGATGGAAGCATGCGCCTCGAGAGGGAAATGGCGAATTGCCGTTGATCTTTTCTTGATAAACGGGTACAATGTCGAAAAAGTTTATTACCCGGAGGTTATCATGTTTTTAAAACGTACGATCGCCGTTGTCTCTTTCCTCACACTGGGCATCATCTTATTGCAAGGATTGCTCCCCTCAACCCTCCGCGCGGCGGATGACGAAGTGGCCAACGTCAACGGGACGCCGATCACCACGGATGAATTCCAAAAGCGGATGGAGCGGCTGACACGGGAAGGACAAGGGAATTTTGACTCTCCGGAAGGAAAGCAAGAACTCCTCGATATCCTCATTTCGCGCGAAGTCTTAAGCCAGGAGGGAAAGCGGTTAGGGATTGATAAGAAAAAAGAGGTCAAGGAGCGGATCGACGATCTGACCAAAGAGGTGCTGATCAGCGAAGTGGTCAACCAGATCGCTTCCGATAAGCTGACCGATGCCGAGATGAAAAAATATTACAATAAAAACAAAGCCGATTTTAAAGAGGTTCACGCCAGCCACATCTTGGTCAAGACCGAAGACGAGGCGAAGGAAATTAAGAAGAAGCTCGATCAGGGGGGCGACTTTGCCGCCCTGGCCAAAGAAAAATCGACCGATCCGGGAAGCGCCCCCCGCGGCGGAGATCTTGGATTCTTTACGAAAGATCGGATGGTCAAACCCTTTGCCGATGCGGCCTTCTCCATGAAGGTCAATGAGATCAGCAAACCGGTTCAGAGTCCTTTTGGATTTCATATTATTAAAGTCCTCGAAATAAAAGAAGCCAAAAACTTTGAAGAGCTCACCCCGCCCCAGCTTCAAAACCTCCGGGGCACCATGATCAATTTCGAGATCGACCAACTCAAGGAAAAAGCGAAGGTCAAAATTAATAAAGACCGCCTGCAGAAGATCTCCACCGTCTCCGATCCGTCGATGGGAGGGGCCGAGCCGCCGATGGAACACATGGAGCATTCCATGAGCGCTCCTCCCCCCTCTCAAAAATAATTCGATAGGGATCGCGATGCGAAAGCTCTTCGGAACTGACGGCGTTCGCGGAATCGCCAACATCGAACCGATGACCGGTGAGATGGCGATGAAGCTCGGCCGGGCCGCCGCACACATTTTCAAGAACAAGGCGGGCCGACACCGAATCGTGATCGGGAAAGACACCCGTCTTTCAGGATATCTGTTGGAATCGGCCCTCACCTCGGGGATCTGCTCGATGGGAGTCGATGTTCTTCTCCTCGGACCGCTTCCGACCCCCGCCGTGGCTTTCCTTGCGCGCAGCCTTCGGGTCGATGCGGGGGTGATGATCTCGGCCTCTCACAATCCTTACGAAGATAACGGGATTAAGTTTTTCTCCCGCGACGGACTGAAGCTTCCCGATGAAATGGAGCATCAGATCGAATCGTTGATCTTCTCCGGTGAGATCGACCATATCCGCCCCACGGCGGCGGAGATCGGAAAGGTTTTCCGGATCGGTGATGTCGAAGGGAGATACATCGAATTCGTAAAGAACTCCCTCCCGAAGGGACTCGACTTTCAGGGAATGAAGATCGTCGTCGATTGCGCGAACGGGGCGGCCTATAAAGTCGCTCCGATGGTCCTCCGAGAGCTCGGGGCAGAAGTGATCGTCCTGAGCGACAGTCCTTCCGGAACAAACATCAACCTCAACTGCGGCGCTCTCCACCCGGAAGAACTTCAAAAAAAAGTGATCGAAAGCCAAGCGGATGTCGGCATCGCCCACGATGGAGATGCCGATCGGGCCGTGTTCGTGGATGATCGGGGAAATGTGATCGACGGGGATGCGCTCTTAGTGGCGTTTGCGCTCGCCCTTCATCAGGAAAAAGCGTTAAAGGGAGAAACCGTCGTCTCCACCTTGATGAGCAACATGGGCATGGATATCGCCCTTCGCTCCAGAGGAATCCAAGTGGTCCGCGCCCCGGTCGGCGATCGATACGTGCTGGAACGGATGATGAAGGATGGATATAACTTCGGCGGCGAGCAATCGGGCCATGTGATTTTTCTCGACTATAACACCACCGGCGACGGATTGATCACCGCGCTGCAGTTCCTCTCACTGATGAAGCGGACCGGAAGAAAATCCTCCGAATTGGCCGCCTGCATGGTTCCCCTTCCTCAAGTGCTCAAGAACGTCCGGGTGCAAAAAAAGGAGGAGATCTCGCAGATTCCCGAACTCCAAAAAGCAATCAATGATTGTGAGGAGAAGCTCAGGAACAACGGCCGAATCCTCATCCGGTACTCGGGGACGGAGCCGCTTCTTCGAATTATGATCGAAGGAGAAGACCGAACGGCGATCACGGAAATGGCGGACCAGTTGGCAGAGATTGTCCAAAAGAAAATCGGCTTATCAAAATGAGGATCGTTTAAGATGAAGAGACCGGGAGCAACGTTTGCCCTTCTTTTCTTCACCTTCTTCGCCGGACTCACGGCATTGGATGCTTCTCCACTCGACGAGGTCATCCGCTCCCGACACAACTTGGCCCTCCCCTCCACGCCGGCCTCCACCTCCTGCACGATCTGCCATATTCATCCGATGCCGGGATCTGCATCGGCCCCCAAAACGGAATCGACCGACGCCGCCACTCAGAATCAGAAGTCGCCGAGTCCTCTCCTCTGGAGCAGCCGACAGGAAACACCCTATCAACTGACCGCCACCCTCTCCTCCAAGAACCATCCGTATAATCAGCCGACCGGCTCCTCATTGACCTGCCTGGCGTGTCATGACGGCGCCCTCGCCAAAGACATGCATGGGATCAATGTCGACAATCCGAGGGTCGGCGCGCCAGCCAATCTTTCGTGGGACCGGCGACGAGCGTCGTGGCTGGATAGTTTCGTCCCCTGGGATGAAGGCCTGACGCGACGCGAGGCGCCGCCGCTGAGTCGCGTCGATCATCCAATTTCAATCCCTTATCCAAGAAAGCCGAACGGCATGTTCGTCCCCGAAAATCCGTCGGTGACCTACGCCCGCTATTGGGCGATTCCAGATCTTCGTCCGGAGGGGTACGTTCTGCCGGAGACCGGAACCTCCTCCTATCTCGATCTTCCCGCAGAAAAGGTCTCTTCGCCTGAAATCTTATCGAACCTGGTCCGAACGACCTCGGGCCGGGTTGAATGCGACAGCTGTCACAATCCTCACAGTGAAAGGGTCCGCCCCTTCCTTCGCGTCCCCCCTTCCAACCTCTGTCTGGTCTGCCACGACCGATAGACGAAAATCCCTTCATAGTATTTTAATCCGAACGATCCTTTCAATAAAATCCGTCCCACCTAATCTCTTAAGCACTTGATTTTGCTTCATTTCCAAATCATTCCCATCCTTCTTGACAGGTCTCCGAATTTTGTTATGGTTGGATTATAGGAATTTTTTAGGCTTGTTGAGAGAAAATAAAGCAAAATCAAATCGGTCGTCCAGCGCGCTTCATGATAGATCCGAATCGATCCGAGGTCGATCGAGAAAGGTGGAATATGCGACACTTCTTACATCTTGGAATTTTGCTGGGGTGGGCTCTTTTCATCTTTATTCCCGCCCCGCCGGTCCGGGCCGAGAGCCCGGAGGTCGAGGCGCTCTTTCAGGACTCTCTGAAGAGCGATGATTACGAGCGGAATAAAGCGAATCTTGAAAAAATTATCGATCTGGCTCCCGATTCCGCCTATGGTCACTTTTCAAAAGGATGGTTTTGGGCGCAGGAAGAAAATTACCGGATGGCCATCGAGGAGTATCGGATTGCGCTTCAGATACGGCCGCAGTTCGGTGAAGCGAGGAACAATCTCGCCTCGGCCCATTTCCATCTGAGAAATTGGTCAGAGTCGATCAAGGAGTATGAAGCGGTCCTTCGAGAATATCCCGATTGGAGCGAAACCTATTTGAATTTGGGATCGGCTTACTACATGGCGGACCGCCCCTTCGCTTCCGTTCAAGCGTGGGAGAAAGCGCTTCAGCTCAATCCAAACCTATTCGTTGCCCATTATTATCTGGGTCTCATTTTCGATAAGCTGGGAAGAAAGGCGGAAGCCCGCCTTCATTATAAACAATTTCTTGCAGCCGACAAGAATGGAGACGAATTTTCAGAGTACACAGAGCATGCGTCGCAACGGCAGAGCGATCTTTGGGTCGAACAGGCGCACGATCGAACTTAATCGATCTGGTCGATGTATTGCAGATAAGAGAGCAGCCGTGGATGAGAAGCGCGATTTATCTCTGAGAAAGAAATCCCCAACGCATTAAAATTTCCGTCTCGACGTGTCCAGGCAATTTTCCCTGAAAGCGTTTCTGAAACCATCTCACCGGAGCGTTGTTCGAAAAAAATTTCAATCGATACACCCTTTTCAGACGCAACCGGGTCTCGGGTGTAGCCGCCGATTCCCCCCCAACCGAGATTGGGGCGAAGCAACTCGATCACCCCTCCCCCCTCTTGAACAAGCTTTATCTTCAGATTAAAACCGTTCCGTTTTGATTTCCGCTTCTCTTGCATGGCCGAGAGACTACTGGAAGCCGACTTGATTGTCAAGGCGATCTCTTTTGGGAGCTGACAGCGAATCGTCGGACCGCTTACATTGCGCTGGAAAGAAAAAAGTCGCTCTTGATTGACTTTTGAATTTTCATCCGGATAAAATAAGAACCATTCACTTCCCAAGCCTTTGGAAACACCGCCCCTCCATCCTCACCGACGGCGACCCGCCGACCGGATGGAGCAAGAACCGCCCGATCGACGATTTCCCTCAGCTCCATCCCGCTCTTCAAAACGCACATGGACAGGGCGAGACAAAGAGGGCGACCGTCGCTTTAGATCAAGATCGGCAGCAAATCTGAACCTCTTCGCATCAACAGGCAGGGCTATTCAATTTCTCGGCGCGCCTCATTTGTCGGTCATAAGGACAGAGCAATGGAAAATATGATCAGGGGGGATGGACGGCAGACCGGCAAACGAAAACTGGGGGATGTTTTAGTCGAAAATGGATGGCTCACCCCCAACCATCTCCAGCGCGCGCTGGATGAACAGCAGAAGATCAAGAAAAGATTAGGGCAAGTTCTAATCGACCTGCAGATGCTCCCGGAAAACCAGCTCGCCCAATCGCTCGCCGCGCAACTCGGTTTGGGTTACACCGATCTGGCCGAGAGACAAATCGACCCGGCTCTCCTGCAACTGATTCCAGAAGCGCTCGCCAAGCGGCACCTTGCCGTGCCGCTCGAAATCCGAAATAAAAAACTGATCGTCGCCATGGACGATCCGCTCGATTATGAATCGATCAACGACCTTAGATTCCATTCCGGGATGGCGATTGTTCCCGTCATCGCAGCGCGAAGAGCAATCCTTGAAACAATTGAACAGAACTACCACTTCGACGCCTCGATCGAGAAGATCGTCGAATCTTCCGCCAAAGACTTCGGAGAAGCTTCCTTTCAGGTGGTCTCCCCCCTCGAGGACGGAAACCTCCTCCAAGCCGAGGCGCGCTCCCTCGAAGAGCGGAGCCATCTCGCCCCGGTCATTCAGTTGGTCAACGTCATTCTGAGCAAAGCGATCAAGCTTCGGGCCAGCGACATCCACATCGAGCCGACATCAAACGACTCTCGGGTCCGCTATCGAATTGACGGGCTTCTGAAAGACGACCTGCATCTGCCGAAAGGGTTTCAGAATCCATTGGTCTCCAGAATCAAGATCCTGGCCAAGCTCGATATCGCCGAACGCCGCCTTCCGCAGGACGGCGCGGTCCGGGTGATGACCGAGAATCGCAAAGTCGATCTTCGTGTCTCGACCCTTCCAACCCAGTACGGCGAAAAGGTGGTTTTGCGCATCCTCGATCAATCACGCATTCTCATTCAGCTTGATCAGATCGGGCTCGATGAAAAAGACCTCCAGTCGATTCGCCAAATGGCCAGACGGAAGAAGGGAATTATCCTGGTCACCGGCCCGACAGGCAGCGGAAAGACAACAACCCTCTATGCCCTCATCAACGAATTAAAATCTGAAACCACCAATCTGACCACCGTCGAAGATCCGGTGGAGTACATGATCGAAGGGGTCAATCAGGTCCAAATCAATTCGGAGATCGGCCTGACCTTTGCCGCGGCTCTCCGGTCGATCTTGCGCCAAGATCCCAATGTGATTCTCGTCGGTGAAATTCGAGACCTCGAGACGGCGGAGATTGCTTTTCGCGCCGCCATGACCGGCCACCTGGTCCTCTCCACCCTTCACACGAACGATGCCGTCTCATCCATTACACGTCTGATCGACCTGGGAATTCCCAGGTACCTTGTCGCTTCCGCGCTGGTGGGGATCGTCGCACAACGACTTATCCGAAAACTCTGCCTCAAATGTCGAATCGAAGGCTCCTCCGAAAACGGACCGATCGGAATCGTTCCACCGACGCCGACCGATGAAAAAAAAACCGCCCCGTCTCCAGGTATCTTCTTTCAAGAAAAAGGCTGTGCCGCGTGCCAATCGATTGGCTTTTCAGGGCGGCGCGGCGTTTTCGAGGTCTTGATCCTTTCAACCAAACTGAGGGAACTTGTCGCCGCCGGCGCAACCGAGCAAGAAATCCGCTCCATGGCGGTCACCCTCGGGATACGCTCCATGATGGAAGATGGCTTTAAAAAAGCCAGAGAGGGGATCACGACCATTGAGGAAGTGATTCGCGTTGTTGAGATGGAAGAAGCGCTCAACATTTTCTGCCCTCAATGCAATCGGTCGCTCCACCTCGATTATCTGGTCTGCCCGCACTGCGGGACAGCCTCTCCCTATGTTTGCGCCGCTTGCGGCAAATTTCTCCAACCGGAGTGGACTGTCTGTCCCTACTGCCGCCACGCGGCGTCGCGCCGCGCTGAATAGAGCCATCGGAAAAAATGAAATTCGATAGAGGTGAGGGAAGCCATGAACAAACAAGAGCTCGAGAAAAAGAACATTGCCGCCCTTCGCTCCTTGGCCAAAGCCCATTCCATCCGCCTTCGCCCTTCCCTGCGAAAAAGTGAAATCATTTCGGTATTGCTGAATGCCCTTTCTTCGAAGGAGGGGAGAGAACCGGCCCCCTCGACGGAAAAAGAAGCCATCACCGCCAGCAAAATGACCGAGCACGCCGGAGAGGGAGAGGCCCAAGATGAAAGAGCGGAGGTCAGCACGTTCACCTATCCATCGATCCCGATGGAGTATGGCATCGATCAGGTGGTCGCTTTGGTTCGCGACCCCTGGTGGATCTTCAGCTACTGGGAAGTGACCCCGGGAAGAATGTCGGAGACGCAACGGAAATTGGCCGACCCGGAAAGCCGCCTCGCCCTCCGCATCTATGACACGTCGGAGCGGACCGATCTAACCCATTTTTGGGATATCGAGATTTACCACCGAGTCGGAAACTGGTACGTCGATGTCGGCAAGCCCGATCGAAATTATTTGATTGATGTCGGCTTGAAGTCCCGTTCCGGTGAGTTCGCCACCATCGCCAGATCAAACAGCGCCCATACGCCGCCGGCCGGTCCATCCGATCTCTTTGATGAAGAGTGGTGGACCCTTGAAAGGGCATTTGCTTCGGATGAAGGAAGAAGGCTGCCGCTAGAGCCATTTGAAAAAGAAAGACAAGCCATCTCGGCCACCAGTCTGTTCTCAATGGGACTGTTCCGCAAGGGATAAAACACGGAAGGGGGTAGGCGGGAGGCGATAGGGGAAAAGGCAAAGAATTCTTCTTTCATCTTTTCCCCTCCCCCCTTCCGCCTCCCGCCTACCGGCATTTTCTGGAGGCTCCCATGGAAAAAGGATATCTCTCCCTCGTTCTCCATTCTCATCTACCCTTTGTGCGCCATCCGGAACATCCGGAGTTTCTGGAAGAAGATTGGTTCTATGAAGCGATTACGGAAACCTATATTCCCTTCATCACGATGTTCGAGAAACTTCTCAATGATCGGGTTCCGTTTCGAATCACTCTCTCCATTACACCCACCCTGGCCGCCATGCTCAGTGATCCCCTTCTGCAGCGGCGTTATTTGGAACACATCGACCGGCTGATTGAACTGGCGGAGAAGGAAGTTCATCGCACGCGGACCCAGCCGGAGTTTCATTCCACCGCCCGAATGTATCTCGATCGGTTTCGCGAAGCGAGAATGGTCTTCAACGATCGTTATCGCCGGAATCTGCTTACCGCCTTTCGCGCCTTCCAGGAAGAGGGCTCGGTCGAATTAATGACCTCTGCGGCGACCCACGGCTTTCTTCCATTGATGGCGATCAACCCAAATGCCGTTCGAGCGCAGGTCGAAATTGGCGCGCAGGAATATGCGCGTCACTTCGGGCGACGTCCCCGCGGGATCTGGCTTCCGGAATGCGGCTATTATCCCGGATTGGAGGAACATCTCGCGGCCTCCAAGCTTCAGTATTTCATCGTCGATTTTCACGGTCTGCTCCATGCCGTTCCCCGGCCGAAATATGCGCTCTATGCGCCAATCTACACCCGCGCGAAGGTTGCGGCGTTCGGACGGGATGTCGAATCCTCCAAGCAGGTCTGGAGCGCGGAGGAAGGGTATCCCGGCGATTTCGTTTATCGTGATTTTTATCGCGATATCGGCTTTGATCTCGATCTCGACTATGTTCGCCCGTATATTCATGACGGCGGCATCCGCATCTCCACCGGGATCAAATACTATCGCATCACCGGAAAAACTGATCACAAAGAGCCGTATCACCCCGGATGGGCCACCGAGCGGGCCGCGGAGCATGCGGGGAATTTTATGTTCAACCGGGAGCGTCAAATTTCTTATCTCAGCGATGCAATGGGGAGAAAGCCGATCATTATCGCCCCGTACGACGCCGAACTATTCGGGCATTGGTGGTTTGAAGGACCCCAGTGGATTAATTTCCTTCTTCGAAAGAGCGCATACGATCAGAAAGTCTTTCGCCTGACCACGCCCGCCGAGTATCTTCGAGAAAATCCGAGAAATCAGGTGGCGACCCCGCCGATGTGCAGTTGGGGATGGAAAGGGTACAACGAGGTCTGGCTCGAGGGGAGCAACGATTGGATCTATCGACACCTCCATAAAGCGGCGGATCGCATGGTGGAGATGGCCCAACGCCTCCCTCAAACGAACGGCTTTCGGAAGCGAGCTCTAAACCAAGCCGCCCGCGAACTGCTTCTGGCACAGGCCTCGGACTGGGCCTTTATCATGAAGACCGGAACCTCCGTTCCGTATGCGATCAAGCGGACGCAGGACCATCTTTCTCGCTTTACCCGCCTTTACGAGGAGATCGGGTCGGATCAGATTCACGAGATTTTTCTGAAAGAAATTGAAGAAAAAGATAATCTCTTTCCTGAGATCGATTATCGAATTTACGCGGGCGCTTAGGTGTTCCCCCTGCTTGCGGAGAGGCTCTTGTCCGGCTAAGATAGATGTATTGGAATCTTTTTTTTTCTGAGGATTGCATGGAACAGACTGTCGAGATACTCAAAGGAAAACTGCTGATCGCAATGCCGATACTCAATGATCCGAACTTCCGGCAATCGGTTGTCTTGATGTGCGAACATGGACCGGAAGGGGCGCTGGGATTAATTATTAATCGCCCGACAGAGGTGGCCGTTTCGACATTGATCGAAGATTTCCCCAAACTCGCCGGCGCCGAGTGGGTCTATGCCGGAGGCCCGGTGGCAAAAAATGGGATGTTAATTCTCTGCCGCGGCGATGCCGCGTTCGAAAACCATAATATTCTGGAAGATGTTTACCTCGCCAAAGATCTGGACGAACTCAAAATGCCCGGAGCGCTGGGACCCGACGGTGAGATCCGCTGCTATTTGGGGTATGCCGGTTGGGCTCCCGGCCAGTTGGAAGGGGAGATGGCATCCGGAGCGTGGAGAACACTCCCCGCCGACGCCGCGCTCATTTTCGACGCCGATCCCACGCTCCTCTGGCCGCAAATGATGCGCCGGTTCGGCCCGGAATGGGCCTTCTACGCAACAATGCCGTTTGATCCGAACCTAAACTGATCCTCGCGTTATCTTTCCATCCGATTCATCTCAGCCAATGCACGCCTTTGTGGGACCCTGTTATCGTCTCCACATTGGAGGCACAAAAATGTGCATAATCTTATTAAATCTTATAAAATTTCTCTCTCATTCTCGCTTCTTTACAATAAAATGAGCGGCCCCGGATTTGCTCTCCAAGAAGGCAGATGCGAACGGACTAAAACATCTTCTTCAAAGGGAGGAATCGTCATGGCAAAGCGATCTCAAATTTTGATTGTTGAAGATCAACTCGGTCCCAGAAAATCGCTTGAAATGATCCTTTCCCCATTCTTTGATGTCATTACGATCGACTCAGGACAAAAAGCGCTGGAGTTGCTCCAACAAAATCCGATTGATGTAGTCACCCTCGACCTGCGTCTTCCCGATCTGCACGGGATCGACGTCCTCCGCCACATTAAACGGCTGCATGGGGATATCGAGGTAATCATCATTACCGGCTACGGTGAGCTCAAAACGGCGCTCGATGCGCTTCATTTAGGCGCCTCTTCTTACCTGATAAAACCGTTCAACATGGGGGACGTTCTCTCCGCGGTCAATCGGGCCACCGGCAAAAAAAAGCAAGTCGATCAGTTGAAGGGGTTTCTTGTGAAAATCGGAGAGATCGTCGGCCTGAAGGAGGAGATTTCCCAAGGAATCAAACGGCTCGAGCAAGATCTCTCCCTCCTCGATAAGGTCAAGCAAATATTCGAGCGGACCGATCAAGAAATCGAAGAGGAAAGACGGGTGAATCACTTTGAATTTATTCGATCCCTGATCGACACGATCGAAAAGAAAGACCCCTATGCGCATGGCCATTCCAGTCGGGTCAACTACTATTCCTACCTCATCGCGCAACGCCTGCATCTGACCGACCAGGAAAAAGAGGAGCTTCAAATCGGCGCCTATCTACACGATATCGGAAAACTCGGCATTGATCTGCGGATCCTTCAGAAAAGAGAGGAATATACCGCAGAAGAGATGAAGGAGATGCAGAAGCATACCGAAATCGGCGTGAGCCTTGTGGCCCCGCTGAACCTCTCTGCGAACATCCTCTCCTTAATTCGGCATCATCACGAATATTTTATCGGGAAGGGATATCCGGATGGGATCAGCGGCGAGGATATTCCATTGCTGGCGCGCATCGTTGCCGTCGCCGACGCATTCGACGCCATGGTTTCCGATTATCCTTACGAGTACCGGAAGGTCCTCTCATTGGACGAGGCGGTCGCGGAGCTCAGGTACTGCTCGGGGATTCAATTCGATCCAAAAGTCGTGAACGCATTGGTTGAAACGATCGAAGAAGAACATGATCGGGTTCTTCTGAAGTCGGCGCTCTTGGCTGATCTCGAATGAGCTTACTATTGAGAGCGACCACCGGGAAAGATCAAGAACGGTGATTCACCCGAAGGATGCCTGAGCGGATCGCGCGAATTCGATTATTCCCTGAATCGGCAATATAAATATTTCCAGTGGGGTCCATTCCGATTCCGGTCGGGAAGTCGAATCCGGCCGAGAGTCCCGTCCCATCCAGAAAGCCCGGCTGACCGTTTCCAGCCAATGTCGTCACCCGCCCCTGAGGAAGGACAATCTTACGAATCCGGTGATTCTTGCTGTCGGAAACGATCAGATTCCCTTCGAGATCGACCGCCAGGCCGGTCGGCCAGAAAAACTCCGCCTCACTTCCAAGCCCATCCCGGTATCCCGGTTTGCCCGATCCTGCCACCGTGGTGACAATACTCTCCCTATCAATTCGTCGAATCGAGTGCGATCCGGAATCGGCCACATAGAGATATCCCACGTCATCGATCGCCACAGTCATTGGATGATTAAATTTTGCAAAATAGCCGAGGCTATCGTAATCGCCCGGCTCGCCGGTCCCTGCAACGATCATGACGATGCCCGCCGGAGTCACCCGTTTAATCCGGTGCGCCCCCCGATCGGCCACATAGAGCGTTCCGTCCGGCGCCGCCGCAACCCCCGTCGGATAGACGAACTCCGCTTCTAATGCGGGACCCTCTTTGTTCCCTTGCTTTCCGCTCCCGGCCACCGTCGAAACAACTCCATCCGGTGTGATCTTTCGGATCCGGAAGTTATCGGCATCGGCTACATAAAGATTTTCATTCTGATCGATTGCAATCGTATCGGGCCCACGGAAGAGCGCCTCTTTCCCCTTGCCATCGGCGAAACCGGGAATCCCCTGCCCCGCGAAGGTCGTCACCCAACCGAAACGATCTATTTTTCGGATTGTATGATTGTCATAGTCGGCGATGAATTGCTCCCCCTTGCGATTGACCACCACACTTGTCGGCCAATCAAATCGGGCGGAGACCGCCGGCCCGTTCTGGAATCCCCGCTGCCCAGATCCGGCAACGATCGAGACAATCTGTTGAACGGGGCTCTGAAACGTCTTCGGATCAGAGATCGGAACGCCGCGATCAGGGGATAGAAGAGGAGAGCAGGCGGCAAAGAGAAAAAAAAAGTATGGGATAAAAAGGATGCGTCGCTTCATGGCTTCCCTTGACGATTCGTTTTTATTGTACGGGAAGGGAATGAAACCGTGCAAGCGAAACCGTCCACATTGTCGGCCAAGAAAAAAGGGCGACCGATCGGGTCGCCCCTCCGTTAAGGATGGGAAGTCGATTTCGGATCGGATTGAGGAGAGGGGATTGCTTCAATCATTTCGGTGAGGAACTGGCTCGGTCTGTTTCGGACCGGCCGGCCGAAGCGGACCCGCTCCTTGGACCAGAGAAGATGGAGACACTCTTTCGCCCGGGTGATCGCCACATACATCAACCGCCGCTCCTCTTCCAACTCTTCCTGAGAGGAGAGGGCCGGCCGAAGGGGGAAGAGTCCCTGTTCGAGTCCGCAGAGGAACACCGTCGGCCACTCCAATCCCTTGGCGGCATGGATCGTCAACAGCTTCACCGAGTCTTCCTCATCCCGCAATTCATCCTGGACCGAGCGGGTGAACTGCCACTTCAAGAAAGCCGAAAGGGAATGATCTTCCACATTCTCCTCCTGCCAGCGGGCGATCTTCTGGAAAAGCTTCTGCAGATGCGCCTCCTTGAGCGGATAGCCTTCTCTCCGATAGCGTTCGGAAAATTCAAAGCGGCGATCGACCTCCTTCGCCAGCTCCAGGACGGTCGGATAGGTCCCTTTCGAGAGCTTCTCCTGAAGATCAAGCAGATGCTCTTTAAACCAGGAAGAGGGGAGAATCTCGAAGAGGGGACGTTCGGTCCGCGCCGCTTCGAAATTCAGGGTCGAGAGCGCTTCCGGCGAATAGCTCTCCTTCGGGAGGATCTTCTTTAAATGATAATCGTCCCCCGGATTGTAAAGAACGATCAGGAAGCTGAGCAGCTGCCGGACCTCTTCTTTCTCCCAGAACGAGGAGGTCACCACCTGATAAGGGATCTTCCGAAGTTGGAGGGCGCGTGCGAGCGGCACCGCCTGCGCATGGGTCCGGTAGAGGACAGCCATGTCGGAGGGACGGTACTCCCCCTTCCCGCAATCGCGCTTGATGATCGTCGCCACCGCCTCCGCTTCTTTCTCCGGGGTGTCGGCCTGCATCACCGAAACGGCAATCGATCCGGCCCAGTCGGTCCGGAGCCGCTTTTCGAGCTGATAGCGATTGTGAGCGATGAGACGATTCGCCGCTTCGACAATCGGGACGGTCGATCGATAGTTCTGCTCAAGCCGGATGATCTCCACGTCGGGGACAATCTTCGGAAACGAGAGGATATGGTCGATCTTCGCCCCGCGGAAACGGTAGATGCTTTGATAATCATCCCCCGCCATGAAGAGATGCGACGGCTGGAGCAGATCGATCATCTCCCACTGATCGGGATCGGTATCCTGCACCTCATCGACCAAGAGATGGGAGAACCGGGAACGGTAGGCCTCGCGGACGGCGGTATGTTCGCGCAGCAGCAGATTGGCCGACTGCAAGAGCCCCCGATAATCAAAGGCGTTTCCTTCCTTGAGACGCCGCTGGTACTCGCGGAAAATCGGATCGCTCTGGAAGAACCGGCCGGTCTGGAATTCCCGGACCACCTCCGCCGGATCGCGCTTAATCCCCTGCTCGTCGAGAATTTCGCGGAGCAGTTCCACCTGGTCGGACTGATCGTAGATCGAAAAATTCTTTCGATAACCGAGAATTTCCCCCCACCGCTCCAAAAGGGAGGCGGCAAAGGCATGGAAGGTCAACAGGCTCAGCTTGCGCTGCTCTCCGACTTCCGCTTCGATCCGGCGGCGCATCTCCCCCGCCGCGTGCCGGGTAAAGGTGAGCGCCAAGATATTCCAGGGGGAGATTCCTTCTTTGAGGAGTCGAACCAACCGGAGGCTGAGAACCGCCGTCTTTCCGCTCCCCGCGCCGGCGTTGACCAGAATCACCGGCGCGCGACTCTCCACGGCGCGCCGCTGTGCTTCATTGAGATTTTCGATTCGCTTCATGAGTCCTTTCCAATCATCCCTATTTGATACCGGACTATTTCGTTTGTCATCCTGAGCGAGGCGAAGGATCTCTCTTTGCCGAAGAATAGATGCTTCGCCTTCGGCTCAGCATGACAACCATTAGACAGGCATTAAAAATTACGCCGAGACCTTCTCCGAGTCGGCCATCTGAATCATCTTCACGCCAAGCCGCGCCGCATCTCCCGGCGGAATCCCCTCCACCCCCGCCGCAATGAAGTGGTCGAGATGCCCTTCATTCACGAAGGTGCAGAGCGCCTCAATGAATCGCCGGCGATGATGCAGATCGACACTTTCGAGATTATCGACCAGGAGGAGCCGGCAGCGCGGCTCGCGGAAGAGGATCAACGCGGTCATCAGGGCGGCGGAGAAAATCACCCGTTCTCCGGTCGAGAGGGCTTCAAACGGAATAAAATGCTCCCCCCGCTTCCAACCCATCTCAAAAATCTCATTTCCCCGAAGATCCTGAAAGCGGAAGGTCAATTCCTTTTCAGGATCGATCGCATGAAGAAGATCATTCACGATCTTGGAGAAGGGGGCGACCATCTCCTTCATCATCTCCCCTTGAAGCCCCTTCGGGCCGAGCGCCACGATCAGCTCCTTGAGCGCCTCAACGTTCGCATCGGCCTTCTTGACCTCGACCTGATTCTGCTGGTAGGCGATCCAGAGGGAGCGCCGCTCCTCCTGCTCGGAGAGACGCCGCTTCAGCTCTTCCAAGTGCCGCTCGAGCCCCTCTTTTTGAAGAACCAGATCGTTCGGATCGGCATAGCCGCCGTCGGCGGCCTCCTCGGTTTCGAGTGGGCGCAAGCTCGCTTCCAGCTCCGCTCGCTCCTCCTCTCGCCGGCCCGCCCGCCGCAGCATCTCTTCCCAGGCTGCGATCTGCTTTTGCGCTTCGCGCTCCCCTTCTTCAAGCAGTTGCGCCCGCGCCTGAAGATGCCCGAGCGACTCTTGAAGCTCTCGGTAATGCCGCCATCGGGCCGATTGCAGCGTTTCTATTTCGGTCAACGTCTTCTTTTGCTCGAAGAGCCGATCCCGTCCCTGTACAATGATCGGTGTGAAATCGACCGGGCAGTCGATCCCTTCGACGACAGGACAGAGGCCTCGGATCGACTCGGCCCGCGTGAGCCCCTTCTCTTCGATCTCCAGCGCAATCTTCAGATCGCCGAGCCGCTTCTCCTCTTGATCAATTTCGGCGAGGAGCACCGCGGCCGCCCGCTCGATCTCCCTTCGCTCTTGCTCTATCGGCGCGCGCTCAAACGAGCGCCCGCGAAGCTCCGCGATTCGCTTCTCGATCTGCCCAGCCGAAGCGGACGCGGCCCGCCACTCCTCCAAGCGGGTTCGGATCCCTTCGATCTCCCGTCCCCGCGCCTCCGCCGAGGTGCGACGCGCTTCATCCTTCGCCAGCTCCTCCCGGATTCGGATGATCCGCTCCGTGATCTCTTCAATCTCCCGTTGGGTCGTCCGGGTCGCCTCGGAAGGAACGAACGGTTCCTGATTTCGAGTGTGCAACATCCGGCGCGCCGCCATAATCCCCTCTTTTTTCCGCAATGACCAGAGGGAAAATTCTTTTTTGAGATAGATCAACATCCGATCGAAGTTCGACTGAAGGTCGTTTCCCTCCGACCAGAGGGCGAACGCTTTATCGATCCAGGCGTGCAGCGTGAGAGAGCTCACGGGGGCGCGGACCGCCTGAATCAGCCGGCTCTTCAGATGCGCTTTATCCCAACCGCTTCCGCGGGTCGGCGAGAGGCTGAAGAGAAAGGCCCGCTTCTTGGCATCGGAGAGGGAGAGAAAAGCATTGAGGTCAAAGGAGACGGCGAAGTCGCCGACCTCCTCCGCGATCCGCCGGTGAGCGTCGGCCAGATTCTTCTCCCCCTGGTGCGGCGAGACCCAGACCGAGGTCGAGACCGCCCCGCGGCTCATCTTGAAGGTGCGATGAAAGATGAATTTCGCCTCGGTCTCGATTTCGACCGACATCTCCCGGCCGGAGGCGAGTTGAACGACCGACGCGGGGGTCCGGCCGAGGCGCGGCTCATAGCCGAGAATGCCGACCATGACCGCCTGGAGCACCGCGCTCTTGCCGGCCCCGTTCGGTCCGACCAGGAGCATTTTGGGAGCGATCGCCCATTCGGAACGCTTCCCCTTAAAGTTGTGAAGACGGAGTCGTGACAGCTTCGACATTTACCCCTCCTTGGACGGGTTGGCCGCGGGGGGATTGTCAGTCGATTTGGACGAAGACGGAATGCGCTCTTGATCCTCCGCCGGAATGGCGCCGTATTCGTCTCCTTCGAACGCCCCTTCCATGCTGACCTCTTCGAATTGGGCCTCTTCGGTCACCCGCTCGACTTGAACCTCTCTCGGATCGACCTGTCCCTTCTCGATCTTCTCGCCGAGCTCCGCGAATCGTTTGAAGTCGAAATCGTGCTTGAAGCCGTAAACGGTGATCTTGGCGACGCCGTTATGGACTTCGACCGTTTTTGCTGCGATCGCCGGATGTTTCAGCAGCGCGTTCCGGGTGCAGATCGACTGCGCGTGGCGGTCGCCGAATTTTTGCCGGCTGACATGTTGATTGAAGACCTCCTGAATCTCGCCGTGCGAGAGATCGACCCAAAGGCCGACCGGATCTTCGATCTCGAAGAAGACGAGCGCCCGGCCCGGACGATCGCCGGCGAGCGGGGCGGGGGGCTTCTCTTTCATCCCATAGCCGCCGCAGACCGGATAGCGCCGGACCTTCACCTGAAGGTCCTGAAGAAAATAGGTGTAGACGTTGAAGAAGAGGGTATAGTCGACACCGACCATATTCCCGATCGGGTTCGGCCCGAAGATGATCTTTCGGACATAGACCGATTGGATCGCGCGCGTCTTCGGGTGGCGTTCGATGTAGGGGTTCGAGACCTCCTTCCCGTCGACCACAACCGAAGGCGGGGTCATGATGTTGAGGCCGGGAAGCTGGTTGAGGCGGTCGGCGCCGGAGGAGGTGATCATCCAGTGCTCGCCGATTTTCTGAATCTCTTTGTTCCGCTCGGAGAGGGCGACCTGCATTTTGCAGGCGCGCATGATGCCGGAGGCATCCCGGCGGATAAAGACCTCGCCGTCCCCTAGCAGGGCGACGTTTTGACTTCGGAGGGCTTGATTTTCTTTTTGAAGGGTTTCAATGGAATCTTTCTTGGCGACATTGATATTCATTTTTCTCCTTCTCTCCTACGATGCCGTCGGTTCTTCTCTCGTAGGACGTATTGATCATCCACTCACGACTCATCAAGATATGCCGGAGCAAATCCGGCCCCAAACGAACCTGGGGGTCTTCTGAGATCGTACCTGTCACACCACGGCGCATCGAGAACAAAATGAAGACTGTTCTCCCTGCGCAATCAAACGGAGCGCCGGCGCAAAATAAGCGCTTGTCGGAAGTTAGGAGATGAAAAGAGGTTGGAAGATCTTTGAGGAAAACCGAGAGAAAAAGAGGACAACGAGAAGGAGCTTACCCGATCAAAAACAAAAGCAAAACCCGTCTTAAAACCTCACTCCGTTCTTATCTGAAACGCCTCTTTTTATAACATGATCCGACCTCAATGTCAACGGAGGCACCGGTGGGAATCGGCCGATCCGCTTGACATGAAAATGCCGGAATGTTACTGTTTTTCAACATTTTCCAGAATTGGCCAGAATTGGCCAGAATTGGAAGGACAGCTCGGTGAAATGGGTCCAATGGGTCGCGACCGGTCTCGGTGTGGGATATCTCCCATTCATTCCCGGCACCTTCGGCAGCCTTCTCGGCTTTGCCCTCTTTCTTCTTCTTCGACCCCTCTCCCCGATTTTTTACTCCCTCTTTCTTCTCCTCTTCGTCGGTCTCGGCGTCTACACGGCCGGCGCATGTGAGTCACTTTTTCATAAAAAAGACGCCGGCCAAATCGTCATCGATGAGATTGCTGCGATGATGCTCGTCCTTCCGCTCCTTCCCCCTTCGATCGGCTGGTGGATCGCCGGGTTTGTCGCCTTTCGCATCTTCGACATCACCAAACCGATTCCGATTCGGAGGGCCGAGCACCTTCCCGGCGGATGGGGGGTGATGGCCGATGATCTGATCGCGGCGGTTTATGCCGTGATCCTCCTTCGGGCCGGCGATCTTCTCTTACAGAATGTGAGAGGGGGATGAAAGAGATCAAAGTGGAAATTCTCTCCTGGCGGCCGCCCCGTTTTTCGGATTTCACCCTGACACGGCCGTTCGATGACTTCCAAAGGGCGCTTGCCTCCCTCGGAATCGACGCCGTTCATTATGCTCGGATCGACGAAGAACAGGGCTTGGAAGAAGCGGTACAAGCGGCGATCGGAAAAGCCTCGATCGTCTGCGTCGTCATGGAAGAAGGGGACCGATGGCAGGATCGTCTCGACCCGCTTCGAAAAATGATGGCCAAGGTCAGCCGAAAACGGCTCACCCTCACCGGAAAGAGCGGGGTCGGACTTCTTCCTGGGGGAACAGAGGTCCTGATCGATCCCCACGGGGAAACGCCTCTCTTCCTCCTCCCCTTCTCCCTCCCCGACTCCTCGACACCGACCCTCCTTATCATCACCCCGGGAGGAGAAGCGGTCTTAAAGCACCTCCTCAAGGAGATTGAAAAGAGCATCCTCAAGCTCTTCAATTCCCGAACGCGGGGTCAGTGGGTTCGGATGTGCGGTGTCGAAGAAGAAGCAATCCGAAAGTGGAAAGACGAGGCCGCTCTCGAAGCGGTCGAAGTAAAGTTCTTTCCGGCGCCGGCCGGAGTCGATCTTTTAGTCCGCTCGAGACAAGAAACTTCATTAAAGACTGTGATCGAGACGATTCAGGAACGATGGGGAACGTTTTGCTATAGCTGGGAAGGGGAAGCACTGGAAGAGGTCGTCGGGAGGCTCCTCTTGCAGCATAAAAAGTGGCTCGCTATCGCCGAATCGTGTACCGGCGGGAGAATCTCCGCCCGCATCACCCGCATCCCCGGCAGCTCTCGTTACTTCGACGCCGCCTGCGTCACCTACAGCTATCCATCGAAAGAACGTCTCGTGGGAGTTCCGAAGGAGCTCCTCCAGGAGAAGGGGGCGGTTAGCGCCGAAGTAGCGGCGGCGATGGCGGAGGGAATCTGCCAGCGCGAGGGGGTCGATCTCGGCCTCTCGGTCACCGGGATTGCCGGCCCGGACGGGGGGACCGTCGAGAAACCGGTCGGGTTGGTCTACATCGCCCTCTCGGACCGACAGGAGACGATCCCCGAGCGGTTTCTCTTTCAGGGCGATCGTGAGGAGATCCAGGCCCAGGCGGCGCAGATGGCCCTCGAAAAAGTACGAAGAAATTTATTGCGGAATAAAAGACTAAAAACAGAAGAATAAAGCTTTTTATCTTTGTAATCCGAAATCCGCATTCCGCAATCCGCAATCGAAGGTAGTGGGTCAGTTTCATTTTGTCATTCCCGAATGTTTAATCGGGAATCCGATATGGCTGACAGTTGTCAAGAGAAAAAGATTCTCCTGCCCCCTGTGTTGAGGGGGTTGTGAGTTTGTTGCTCTCTCCGGGATAAAGGCAGAGACGGGACCGATTGTGC
>Ga0209810_1000771_pt1 | contig 59908 bp, 87 predicted proteins | sample Coa_R1_7_FD_187159 | JGI IMG/M metagenome (GOLD analysis project Ga0209810, IMG submission 187159) | Surface soil microbial communities from Centralia Pennsylvania, which are recovering from an underground coalmine fire - Coalmine... | ecosystem: Environmental > Terrestrial > Soil > Unclassified... | reverse complement strand
CTGGGACCGCACCACGATCCGCGAGACGCGCGAGCCGATCCGCCTTCCGGAGCCCTACGACATCGAATGCGCCATCGCCGCGGCGCCCCGAGCGATGGCTCCTCTGATCCGCTTCGCGCAGTATACCGGAATGCGCCAGGAGGAGATCGCGAGCCTCGAATGGCCGCAGATCGACAAGGCCGGCCGCACCGCCACCCTGACCCGCACGAAGAGCGGAAGGACCCGAGTCGTGACCCTCGACGAGCGGGCGGCCGTCGCACTTGCCGTCGCAGTTCGGCACGTCCGCTCGCCGGTCGTGTTCTGGCACGACGACGGACAGCGCTACCACAACCTCGCCAGCCAATTCGGCGCCGTCATGCGCCGCGCGATTGCCTTGGCGAAGAAGGAGCGCCGCCCGATCCCACAGCGATTCCGCTTTCACGATCTGCGGCATTGGTACGCGGTGGACTATCTCCGCGCCGGCGGGAACATCTATAGGTTGTCGAAAACGCTCGGTCACACCTCGGTCAAAACGACCGAGATTTATCTCGACTTCCTGCCGCCGGAAGCGCAAGAGAGGGCGAAGTTTGGGGAGGGCCTGGCGTCGCAGTGACGCAAATCGCGAACCCTCGCCCGTCGCAAATCACGTCGCATGAGTAGCGGTTTCCCGCAGAACGAACGGACAAGGCATTGAAATATAATGCTGGATGGGTGGCCGAGAGGTTTAAGGCACCGGTCTTGAAAACCTTGGTGTGAACCCTTGAAATCGGTCATTTCTCTAGGATTTCTGCGGGGAAAATCGCGAAAAACCGGTCACGAGTAGAGTTGCGCACCGTCGCACAACCCGTCGCACTTTCTCCCCACCTACGCCTCCGCCGCACCCACGCGATCGCCTCACCTCTTGGGAGGCCTGGGCGGCGGAATCAGCGCCAGGATCACGATGAGGAGGGCGAGGACCAGCGCTGCGATCGCGCCGCCGACATGCGGCGGAAACACAATCTCGACGACCGGTGCGCCGGCCACCGCCGACGGATCAGCGGACATCGTGGCGATGATGCACGCCGTCGCGCAGCGCATCGACCTGACGCCGCAATGCCTCGACTTGGTCGCGCAACCGCTCGGCCGCCTGCCGCAGCTCGCGGCGCGAGATGTGAGGGACGGCCGGCGCGACGACAACCTGCGGCGGCTTGACGATGACCGGCGGCGCGGACGGTGCCGGCATGGCATGCGGTGGCGCAGCGGGTGCCGGCGGCTTGCCGCAGGCGGCCAGCGCCGCGGCCAGCGCCAGCGCGGCAGTGGAGCTAACGGACCGGCTCATCGCTTCAACACCCTTCGCAGATCGTCGAGCTGCGCCGAGATCGTCGCGAGCGTCGAACTCATCGTGTCGAGACGCAGTGCCAGCGCGGCATCGGCCTGCCGGCGCGCCTCGTTCTCTGCCCGCCGCTCGGCTTCGAGCGCATCGACCCGCGCCGACAGGCCGGACAGCGAGACGCGCTGGTCGGCAATCTGCCCTTCGATGCGATCGCCCCAAGCGAGCGCGGCGAGCGCGATGAAGATGATCGTCGCCAGCGTCTGCAGGCCGTGGCCGAGCCAGTCGCGGCGCGGCGGCGGGGCTTCTTCTTGTTTGTAAGGGATTGGTGCCGTTCCGGGCATCATGCGGCCTCAACCTGTGGTGAGGGCGAGGTTAACGGCCAGCGCGTAGAGAATCCCCTCGGCGTTGCCCGTCGGGCTGCCGTCGCTCAACCCCGTGATCGTGGTCTGCGCGGCAATCATCTCCAGGTTGCGATTGACGACGTCATCCACCCGCCCGGCCCGATCCCGGTCAGCGGGACCAGCATCCACCACCCGGATTTGATCGCGTAGTTCGAACGCGCGCGACCGTTGGCGCGATGGCGTATATCCACAGCGCCGTGGTTCACTGCCGTAAATCATGGTCCATGGCGTGTGGGCGAGGGGGTATGGCGGTGGGGGTTAGCAGTGTGTAACAACACCAAGGGAGGTGGCGAAGGCGGCGGATGGTGCGCCGCTACAGGTTACTGCGGCTGTGCCGGCCACCACAACCCGCTGTCCCGGCTGGATGATAGTGGTTCCGGTGTCTGTTGAGTTATCGATAATCTGGGATGTCGTTGCATTTACGAGATTGCCCGTGATGGTATTGAGTGTTGTACCGTTATCCAATCCAATTCCTGTGTTTAGGGGGGCTCCGCCATCGACGCCAATGAAATTTCCAGTAATACTTATGCCCGCGGCTCCGGATTGCAGATGAATGCCATATAGTAATTCCTGTCCGACCACGCCCTCGCACGATGAAGCAATGATATTTCCACTGACTATTGCATTGGCGGAGTTGATCGATAGCCCGGTAGCGGCATTGGCGCCGACTGCGTTTCCGCCGCCACATAGCGAGCTGCCGATGATTTGTGTGTCTGGGAATTGGATTGCGATATTGCCGCCACCTGATCCCATTTGACGAAATCCGATGATACGTAATCCGGTAACCGTGCCGCCAAACGGGTTTTCCGCGTAGATGCCGGTGGCGTTATTCCATGTTCCGGCGCCCTTCCAGTTGCCGACATCGCCAGCCCAGCTATTGGATATTGATATTCCTTCGACCGTGCCGCCTGCGGCCGGTGCGATGTGTAGGCCGTCTGAGTATGTGCTATCGCCGAGGACGGTATGATCAAAAAACGTCCATTGCACAGTGGCGCCGGATGGCGGAGCGATTTTCGTGCCGATATTGGAGAACAGGATGTCGTTGCTTGTGACATAGCCGCCGCCGGCATTGACGAACAACATGCCTGTTCCATACGCGCCCGTGCCTGATGCGCTGTTGCCCTGCAGCGCGATCAGGTTGCCCTCGATGCGGGCATCGATGCTTTGAACCGCGGCGGTTCCAATTGTCATTCCGGTACAAGCCCCGTCGTTTGGTTCGTTGAACCCTGATACAACGTTGTAGAGATATTGGTTATTGTTTCCTATTTCGAGAATTCCATTGCATGGGTCAGTAAGCGATAATCCTGTGGTTATGACATGATTGGCATTGACCGTAAGGACATATCCGGACGTATTCTGTCCGGAAGCGTTTGCAACGATCGCGAAATTTTCCAACGTGGTGCCATCCGCTCCGGCATTGACGGTCAACAGGTTGAGGTTTGGCGCGCAGGCTTTGAAGCCGCTGGTTATTGTACTGACTGTCTGAAATGGAGACTGGGCGCCAATAATCCTAAGTGGTTTTGACCATGATATTGATCGGATGCAGTAAAGTCTCTGTCCGAGATAAAGCGTTCCCCCCGCGCTTGGTGAGGTCGCGGCGTTGACAGCGGCTTGTACTGCGGCGGTGTCATCTGTTGTGCCGTTGCCGACCGCGCCGAAATCCATTGGCGTGATGATGCGGCTGGTGAGTGTCGACAGGCTCGATGCGGTGGTGCCCCCAGACGGCGTGACGGTGCCCGCGCCGATCGGACCGATGACGGGCGGGCCGCTGCTCACCTGCTGCGCCGCTGCGGGGCTGCAGCACAACAGTCCCGCAATCGCGCCGCAGAGGGCGGGGCGCAAACGCATGGGATCTCTCCTCCGGATTACGGCTTAGGCGGTTCTTCTGCCGGGACGGCGCGCAACTCGTGCCGGGCGAGGTGCGGCTCGGCCGTGTCGCGCACCCGCCGGTGCAGCGGCGCGCGGGACGGCGGCGGCGTTTTCGTTGTCGGCCGCCTCCCGTGGGCCTTCAGCCCACGGACTTGATCCGCGGGGAAAGCCGGGATTGGCGGCGCGGATGGTTGCGGCATCAGTGGAGAGCGGCCGCTCCCGAGGCCGCCTGTGGCCCGAGAAGCTGCGCCCGCTTGGCCGCGAGCGCGGCGCGGACAATGTCGGGATAGCGCATCATCACCAGGCTGCGCGCCGTCTCGCGGGCGCCGCGGATGGCGCTCGTCAGCATGTCGTGCTGCACGCCGGCCGGGAGCATCGCGAAGCCGGGCATACGCACGATCGCATCGACCCGCATCTTCGCCATGCGGCCGGCGGTGCGGGAAAAGAGGTCATATTGCTCGTCGGACAGCGCGACGCCGCGGATCTTGCGCGGCAGTTGCGCGGGAAAGACGCCGAGCCGCAGCAGCGCCTGGTTTGCCGGATCGGTGTTGATGCGGCTCTCATAGAGCGCCGTCACCTCGGGAACCAGCGCCTGCCGGTTCGGGATCGGCTGGCCCCAGATATCGTAGCGCGGCGGCAGGGTCTCCGAGACGAACGGGATCTTGGCCTTGATCGCGTCGAGCACGCTGCGCGTCTGCCGCATATAGGGATCGAGCGTGCGCGCGGTCTGCGACAGGCCGACCGAGAACGGCACGAAGGACGAAAAGAAGCCCTTGGCCCAACTCTCGCCGTGCTGCGTCGGCTCCTCGATCGCGCCGAGCAGCTCGGACGGCCCGCGCAGAAAGCTCTCGTCGAGGATGTTGCGCGCGACCGCGTGCACCGCCATCGCCGCGGTGTTGGCGAGGTCGCCCTTTGCGGCGTAGCCGGCGACGTCCCACAGATCGGCGGCGATGCCGAGCCCGATGCCGAGCACGCCGAGCCGATGGATCTGATAGTATATGTCGCCGATGCGCACCGAATAGGGCTGCCAGCCGGTCAGATACTTGACCGAGGCCTCGCGCGGGTCGGAAGGCGGCGAGCCGGTCAACAGCCCCTCGGCCGCGAGACTGCCGCCCAAGAGCATCAACGCCGAGCCGGCGATCATGCGCCCGGCCGCGAGATCCTGCGCCGCGCCGCCGTTGCGGCCCAGCAGATCGTCGCGGATGCGCGGCGACAACAGCCCGACCGGGGTGCGCTCGACAAGGGCGCTGTCCATGATGTTGGCGGTGATCGTCACGAACGGATCGACGAAGCGCAACGGGCGCAAGGTGCCGAGCGGCAGCGTGCGGCCGCCCGGCAGCGGCACGTCGGGCAGGGCGACGCCGGCGTCGACCAGCGAGGCGAAGCGCTGGCGCAGGCTGCCGTAGGGCGCCTTCTGCATCATCGCGTCCTCGCCGGCCTCGGCGATCGCCCGCCGCATCATGTCTTCGGTCGGGTCGACCGTCAGCGCGCGGATGCGGGCGGCGAGATCGTCGCCGGCGCGCCCTTCCTCGGCGGCGGTCCGGTACGCCTGCGCCGCGATGCTGCGGGTGTAGCCGGCGGTGCGCGACAGCGCATGGATGGCATTGATCAGCCGCCCGGGCGATTCGAGGACCGTGCCGGCAATGCCCGGGATGACGCGGGTGCGGAACGGCTTCGCCGCCATCTCCTCGCCCGGCAGAAGCTGCGTCTCGTTCGATTTGAACGCCCGCCAGGCAGCTTTCCAGCCGTCGCGCGCATAGCCGCGCATGAAGCCGTAGAGCCCGGCCGGCACTTCGCCGAAGCGCACGCGGTCGGCCGCCGCATCGCCCAAGAGGCCGCGCAGCTCGCCGACGATCGCCGCAGCGCCGCGCTCGGCCGTGCCCTTCCACAGGCTGAACAGCGCGTTGGCGACGGCATAGGTGCCGTGCGTCGCCGGGCCCGAGATCAGCGCGTTGACGAAGAAGCTCTGCAGCCAATCGAACAGGCCGGTCTTGTCGCTGTCGGCGACGAATTTCGAGACCTGCGCCGGGGTGTCGAGCTCGAGGCCGAGCTGCGCCTCCCGGCGCATCTGGAACAAGGTCCGCCCGGTCGCGGTCTCGAGGAACTGCTCAAGCGGCTCGTCGCGCGCGCCCTTGAACGCGCGGAACGCCCTGAGCGCCCGCCCGGCCTCGGCGGTGATCCCGGCCACCTGTCCCTGGATCATACGATGCCGCGCCTTCGCCTCGGCATAGCGCAGCACGTCTTCCTCGCTGCCGAAGGCGGCGCGGGCCATCGCGTCGCGCACCGCTGTCGCCGATTGGATCAAGAGTTTGCGCGCGGCCACGACCTGCTCGGCGTTGAAGGCCTCGCCGATCCGGCGCCGGTTCAGCTTCGCCGCGTCCATGCCGAGCGCGTCGGCGAGAGCGAGCACCTGCGCGTCCGAGACGACGCCGCGGCGCTCGGCGACGAACGCGTCGTTCTCGTCGGCCGCGTCGCGGATCGCCTCGTTGACCGACTCGGGCGTGCCGAGCAGATCGAGCCGGATGTTGCCGGCCTTGTCTACGAACTCGCTGCGTCCCCCAATGGTCCCTTTGGCATCGGGGAAGAAGTCGTTTGGTCCGTCTGGGGTCCCCGCGCGATCTGTGATCGCGCGGGGCTGGGGCGGCGGCTCTTCTGCCGTTGCGCCGCCGCGGCGAGCCCCAGCGCCGCCTCCGCCTGGTCGAGCGCCTTCTTGTATAGGAGCCTCACCGGCTGCGGCAGGTCCGGATCGCCCAGCGCCGCCAGCGCCCGCTCGCGGCCTTCCAAGAGCTGCTCCTCGTCGATCGGCATTCTCGATGTCCTCAAGGCTCTGCGGCGTGCCGTATTCGAGTTCCGGGCGCCACTCGCGACCGTGCTCCTCGGCCCAATGCTGCGCCGCCCGATCGGCCTCGGCAAGCGCGCTCTCGTGCCGGATGGCGAGCCGCTCGGCCATCGTCTCGGCCGCTTCCAGGCCGACCCTGTCGGCGATCGCGTCGAAGAACTGTTCGCGCGAGAGGCCGCGCGGATCGACGCCGCGCTCCTGGGCGAGGCGGTCGATCTCCTCGTTCTGGGCCAGCGCCCGCTCGTATTCGGCGGCGGCGGCGCGGTCGTGCTCGGAATAGCGCGGGCGCTGTTTCAGGTCCTCTTCGATCGCATCGAGCAGCGATTGGATGTCCGGGCGCTCGGCGTATTCGGGCAGGTAGCCTTCTTCCCACGCCCGGAGCGCCGCCTCGTCGAGCGGCAGGCCGTTGCGGTTGACGAGCCCGATGCGGCCCCTGGCGCCGCCGATAATCGCGCGCACGTCGCCGCCTTCGTCGCGCACGCCGCCCTGCTGTTTCAGCCACGCGACGAGGCGCAGCGGCTGGCGCGGCACGCGCTCGTAGGGCGTTATCTCCGGGGATCGGCGAGCTGCTGTTTCAGATGCGCGATGGCCTTGCGGCGCAACCTCGCCTCCGCCCGGTAGGAGCGCTCCTGCTCCTTCACGTGCGCCCGCAGTTCCGGCGACAGGTTCGGGCGCAGGCCCATGACGATCAGATGGTTCACCCGGCGGCGCGCCTCCGCCAACTCCTTCTCCTGGTGCGCCAATTCCTCGTGCGGCGATCTCATCCTTTACCTCCGGCGCGGTGCGCTCTTCGGTCTCGGCGCGCACCTGCTCGGCGACCTGCGCCGCATGCGTCGGCAACGTGCGCGCGGCCGCGGCCTCGTGCGTGTCGGCCAAAGTGCGCGGCGGCTCTTCCTCGCGTGCGATTATAGTCCGTCCCGGCTCGTGCGACAGCATGCGGTCGAACACGCCGCGGATGTCGTCGGTGATCGGCCGGCCGAGCTGCCTGGCGCTCTGATAGATCGCCGTGAGCCATTGACGGAACTGCGCGAATACTCTGGCAAGCGCTTGGCTGGGGGCGCGGCCCTCCCTCATGTATTGCTCGAAGCCGCGGGCGAAGCGCTCATGCATGCGCGTGGTGATGTAGCCGTCCGGCTTTGTGCCGAGCCACTTGCGCACCGTCTCGGCATCGTCCTTGAGCGATTGCGGGGCGAGCGGGTGCGCGGCGTCGGCGACGAGGTTTTCGAGCCATGCATGTCCGGTCTCGTGAATGAAGGTCGAAGCGTCGGCATGCTCAAGGAGGGTGATGGTGGCGCGGGCCTGCTTCGTCGCGAGCCGGATTTTGCCGCGTTGGGCTTGCTCGAGCTCGTCTTCCGGTCCTATATTTGAGTTGCTGCTTTGGCTCCCTGGGTCGAAGGGAGACTCGCCTGACGGCGAGGAGACATCTGGGCCCGGTTGTCTCTGAAGCGGTGCGCTGCTCTGGCTCCCTGGGGAATTAAAGGGAGAACCGCCCTCCAGCGGCGAGGCGCCTGGACCCGGACGCCTCCAGAGCAGTTCTTGATTGCGGAAGTAGCTCGGGCGATACAGCCCCGCCGTGGTGACGGTCCAATGAGAGCCGTCCGCTGACGGACGCAGCTCGACGACAGCAATCCGCACCCGCCCGTTTGGCTTCGCCAACAGTAGCCGGCCATCGCGTGCCTGATATATTTCGGCAAAGCCATTGGCGACATCTGCGACGAGTTCGGCGGCATCTCTGTATCCGGCGGTCCGGATCTGGGTGCCGTGGCGCGCTTCGATGTGCCGCTCGCCATAGGCATCATTGCCTTCCGGCAGCCGGATCGGTGCCGCATCGCGGCCTACCGCAGCGGCTATATCCGGAGTGATCTCGCCCAGGGTATCGGAGCCGTCGGCGCGGGCGACGAAACGCTCGCCGCCGCGCTCGACATAGCGCGCCTCACCCTCGCCGATGGGTATTGGCTCCGGGCCGGGCACGCCCTGGGCATACTCCATCGCCCGTTTTGAGGCCCCGCGGCCGGCGACGATGCGCGGCGCATCGCGGGCATAGAGATCTTCCGGCGTGCCGAGCCGGCCGGCAAAGCGCGCGGCGCGCGTCTCGTAATAGGCGGCGACGAGTTGTCCGGCGGCGGTGGCCTCGTCCTGCGGGCGTCCGGCGGCGACGAGTTGCCGCGCCACGTCGCTGGCGATGCCGCCGGGCGGTAGCGGCTTCTTCTCTTGCAGAGCCGGCTTGCCGCCTTCCGGTTTTGGCTCGGCCGTTTGCGCCTCCGGCGGCGCGACGATCATCGGCGGCTCGGGGTGTTCCAGCGGCAGCTCGGCCTGCGTTTGCCCGGAAATCGCTTCCGGAGGCGCAGGGGGCGCGATTGCTGGTTCGGGCTGTTGGACGGCGGCCGCGGTTGCCTCGGCTGTCGGCGCCGCGGCGGTGGGGCTGGACGGCGCGATTTCCGGCCACGGCTGCGGCATCCGCGTCGCGGCCTCGCGGTAGGCAGCCGAGACATCGACCGCCAGATCGCGCATCCGGTAATCGGTCTGCATCAGCGCTTGGCGCACGCGCTGCATGTCCGGGGTGTCGCGGCTCGTCGCCGCGGCGATCGCCTCCTCGCGCGTCTCGGCGAGCGGCGCGCGCTGCTTTTCGAGATCGTCGATGCGCGCCTGGTAGATCTTCGTGCGGCGCGGATTGGTGCCTTCCAAGCGCTGCCGCTCGCGGGCGATCTGCCGATCAAGGTCGGCGATCTCGGCGGTGTGCGGCGCGTTCGCCTCGGCATCGCGGCGCCGCACCTCGGCGAGATCGCCGAGCCAGCGCCGGAAGGTCTCTTTGCGCGCGGCAAGCGCGTCGTACTCCCTGAACGTGTCGGGCGCGATCTGGCGGGCGATAGTGTGAATGTCGGGTTCGGGCTCGGTTTCGCGCGCGCCGACATTGGGCTCTTCCGAGATGGTCTTGTCCGGTTCGGTCCCGGCCGGCGGCTGCTCCTCGGCGGTGGATTTCGTCGCGTCGGCGATCGCTGCGGCGTGCGCCTCTGCTGGTTCTCCTGTGGCCGGGGGCGGCTTTTCCTCTGCCGCTGTGCCATCCCATCCGTGTTCACCCTTGCCGATGACGCCGAGATCGCGCGCCGCACCGATCTCGCGTGGGCTGAGGGCGTGCGGCAGGTGCGGCGCCTCGGGCAGCAGCGCTTCCGGCAACGCCGCGATGTCGCGCGCCAGGGTCGGCGGCGCGCCGGCTTCGAGCGCGGTCTGTTCGGCCGCGCCTTGGGCGCCGCGGAAAGCGCCCTGGATCGCGCGGTTGACGACATCGATCGCCGTCGCCGCCGGTCGGATCAACGCCTCGTTGAACGAGCGGACGAGGCTCGCCTGGCCGCTCCGATAGTCGTTGAAGATGCCGGTCTTCTTGAGCCATGCCTCGCTGTCCGGCGACAGGCCGAGCGGTTCCGAGCCCCATCCCTGCCCGTAGCCTTGCCCGAAGGCGGAGAGCACGCGCCCGGCGGCGCTGACGCCGGTCTGGAAATAATGATCGAGCGCGCCGCCTGCGCGCGCCCACAGCGAATCGCTCGGGGCGTTGGCGTGCGCGAGCAGGTCGTCGAGGCTCTTGAACGGCGGCGAGCTTGCGCCTGTGGAGGGCGGCGCGTTCTGCGGCCCAGCCTTGGCGAGCAGGTCGTCGAGGCTCCGGAAGGGTGCGTCGGGCATCAGCGGACGCTCTCGGCGCCGATCCGGTTGAGCTGCTGTTCGGGTGTCTCACCGCGCGAATAGAACGTGCCAGGCTGCTCGGGTGGGGCGGTCGCCGATGCCGGTGCGGGCGGTTTCGTCGCCGGGGCAGCGATCCAACCGTGCGCGAGAGCAATCGCCTGCGCCTGATCGCGCGTGATGTGGCCGGCCTGGAACGCGGCGGCGAGCGCCTGCGGGGTGTCGATATCGGCCGCCGAAGCGGCCCCGCCGGGCGCGTTCTCGTTCAACAGATCCGATGTCCACTGCGACATCGGCCGTTTGAACGCGGCGATCGACTTGCCGATATAGTTCGGGCTATTGGGGTCGAAAATGTCGGACGGGGTTTTGCCCGCCGCTCGTGCCTTCTCGATCGCCGGCAAGGCCTGCGCCATGAATTTGAGGTACAGTTCCTCGCCCCGCGGATCCTTGATGTGCAGCCCGTCGTCGGCGCCCGAGATCTCGCCGTGCGCGGTGCGGAAGAACTGGCGCTCCATCTCGGTCCATGCCGCGGCCTCGGGCGTGCCGCGTCCGGCGATGATCTTCGACAGCGCATCGACGCCCTTCAAGGTCAGATCGCCGCCCGGGCCGGCGTGGCGCATGATCTCGGCTTGGTCGGTGATGCGCGTCGGATCGCCCGGCGGTGCCGTCACGCGCTTGTAGAGCGACCAGAAAGCCGGGCCATAGGTCTGCGTCGCCTCGGCGACGTCGCTGCCGCTCTGCTTGACGGCAAAGCGCTGGTACATGTCGAGGAGCGCCCGCCGCGTATCCGGCAGCAATGCCGGGTCGCTGCCGATCTGCGCCGCCGTCAGGGTCGGGTGGCCGCTCGACAGGTCGGCGATGATTTCGTTCGCGCGCGCCTGGCTGGCGTCGTGGAGCTGCTGTTCGTGCAGTTGCCGCGCGTGTTCCTGGTCGGCCCAGTGCGCGGCGTAGTTGACGCGGGCGAGATCAATCGCCTTGGCGAGGACCTGCGGATCCTGGATCTTGCGCGTCAGTTCGGCGATCTTGTCGGAGAGGCTCGGAACCTGCTCGTCGCTCGGCCGCTGTGCCGGCGCATTCGCGGCCGCCGGGATTCCCGTCGCACGCGTCTCGGCGCCGGGCTTGCCTGCCAAAGCCGCCGCCGGCGTGATGCTCGCCTCGCCGTTGTCGCCGACATGCAGGTATACGGTGCCGTACCTGTGGATCATGTCTTCGACCTGAGCCTTGAAGGTCGGCCACTGGTTCCCGGCGATCGCGACGCAACCCTTGGTGATCAGCTCGTCGCTCGATCCGGCGTGAAGCTCGATCCCGACGCGGGCGCGCCCCAAGCGCGGGTCGTAGATGAAGTTGTTGTTGACCCCGATGGCGCCGTGCGCGCGCCCCCACGGGCCGACCGCGCCGGGCGTGATCGGATAGTTTCCCGGCGGGATCGGCGCGGCGCCCTTCTCGCCGCCGGAGCCCCATTGGTAGTGCCGCCCTTCGACGTCGATCGTGCCGCCGATGTGCGCCGGCGGCTGCCTCGGTGTCGTCGCGGCCTGCCGGCCAAGCGCGGCGATGGCCTGCTCGCGCAGCTTGTCGACTTCGGCGGGATGAATTCCGTCCTTTTGCCAACGGATGTTGGGTTCGAAGAAGACGGCGCCGTGCGCCTCGGCGAGCTGCCGCAGTTGCGCATTAACGGCGTCGCGGTTCGGCACGCCCGGGCCGACGCCGGGAACGACCGCGCGAGCGCCGGCCTTTTGCAGAAGGTCGAGTTCCTGCCCGACGATCGCCACCTGCGCCGGGTTGTTGCTGGTCCCGGGCGACAGGAAGATGGTCCGGCCCTTGAACTGCTCGGGCGGCGTCGCCTGTAGGCGGGCGAGCACCATCGCCGGCGTGTCGCCGATGACCGCGGTCGCGCCCCGCTGCTGCGCGAGCGCGCGCCCGCGCTGGCCTTCCTTGCCGCCGACGCCGTGGCGGATCTGCTGCACCGCGATCGAGTCGCCGAAAGCGAGATCGAATTTCGGCGGGGCGGCCGGGGCGGCGGCCGGCTCTGTCCCGGCACCGATGCCGCCGCCTCCTGAGCCTGTCGAAGGGCCGAGGGCGGCGCGCTCGTAGCGCTCGCGCCACAGATCGACGAAAGTCGACGCCGGCGCGTTCGGATCGCCGCCGTTGGCGCGGATGTTTTCGGGCAGCACGACCTTGCCGGCCGGCGTGCCCGGCGGCGCGTTCAGCAGCGCGACCGCACCCGGGACGCCCTGCTGATGCGCGAGATAGACTTCGGCGTTGGTCGGTTCGCGGCCAAGCGCCGCGCCGAGTTCGCTCTTGGTCTGCGCCAGCCAGCGGAGGCCGTTGTCGATCTGCGTGCCGCGATCGGCCATGTCGCCGCCGCCGGCCTTCCTCCACTCGTCCGGCCCGAGCTGGAAGATATTGCCGCGGGGCCCGAGGTTGCGGCCGAGGTCGCTCTCGAGCCGCGCCGTGCCGACGGCGAGCGAGGGGTCGATATTGAGGCGCTGCGCCCGGTCGGCGATCGTCTGCGCGACCGGGCCGCTCGGAGCGCCCGCGGGCGCTGAGCCTGTCGAAGGGCCGAACACCGCCCGCGTTGCCTCGGCATCGACGAGCTTTTCGTGGATACCGCGCTCCAATGCGTCGCGCTGCGCCGGGTCGATGTGCGGGCCGTATTGCTGTAGCAGTGTGTTGGCGGTCGCCCAATCCTCGCGCGCCATCGCGCCCTGGATCGCCGCGGTCGCACCGAGGCCGACCGGGTCGTGCCCGACATAGCGCTTGTCGCCGAGATCGGACAGCCGTTGCATCTGGCGACCGATCGTCTGGAACTGGCTGTCGAGATAACCCGGATCGTTATACTGGTTCGACACGCTCCGCAGGGCCGAGACGATCGCGGCGGTGCTGGTGTCGAGCGCGTTCGTGCGCACCGCTTCCGCCGCGGCGCGGCCGATTGCGCGCGAGAAGGCGACGCGCTGGTAATTCGTGCTGCGCGCGAAAAAGTTCTGCGCCTGCTCGTTGCCGAGACTGGCGCCGCTCTGCCGCCACAACTCGTCGAGCTGCTGCATGACCTGCGGGCGCGCCCGCAGAAAATCCGCGCCGGTCTTCGCGAACAGGCCGTTCTCGCCGTAGAGCAGATCGTTGGCCTTCTCGCTCCAATCTACGGCGGCGTTCTCGGCGCTCGTCTCGTTGTGAAGCTGCTGGATCTGGATGGCGGCTTCCGCCATCGCATTGCCGCCGGCCTGGATCTCGCCGCCGGCGCGCTGCATCGCCGCGCCGACGACGTCGAGGCGCGGCATGTCGGGCCGATAGAAAACGGGCGCCGGGGCGGCCGGGCGAACATCGGGCGCGCCCTGATAGACGACGCGGGCCATCAGGGGCCTCCGCTGAAATCCTGATTACCGACGTTTGGGCTGCCGGTCGGCATGAACGGACTGAAAAAGCCGCCGCCGGCCGGGGCGGCGCCAACGGTGGTCATCCAACTATATTTGGCGCCCACGTTGCTCAACCCGCCCATCAGCGAGCCCATCGCGCCCCACATGCCAGCCTGTTCGTCGGCGCTCGCCTCTGCGCTATAGAGCCCGGCTTGCGCCTGCTGGTTCGTGCCGGCAACCTCGTACTCGTAGCCCTGCACCTCGCCCTGTTGCATCACGGTCGCGGCGTTGGTGCGGCCGACGAGACGCTGGGTTTCCTGCGTCTGCTTGGCGCTGCCGGTGTTCGGGTCGATGCCGGAAGCACCCTGTTCGGCGGCGATCGCGGCGACGGCCTGCCGGTTTTGCAGGCTGGCGTTCTCGGCCTGCGCCTCGCCCGCCTCCTGTGCCGCGGTGGCCGATTGCTGCGCGGCGATGGCATTGTTGTTGGCGACTTGCGCCTGATAACGTGCCATCGCGGCTTCGGTTTGCCCTTGTTCAAAGGCCCCGATGGCCGAGATGCCGGTGCCGATGACGCCGAAGATCGGCGCCGCAGCGGCCAAGAGGCCCATTTCAGGCCGCCTCCCACACGATGGCGCAAAGGCGCTCGCCGTGGCGGCCGAGCGCCTGCGGTTCGCCGATGCGGGCGCCCAACAGGCGCCAGAAGCGCAAGACGCGTTCGGCATCCTCCGGTCCACACGCGGAGACCGAACGGTAATGTGCGAGGGCGCAGTCGATCTGGGTTTGCATGAAGCGCAGGAAGGCGAGCGGGCGGCGCTCGACGGCGGCCGTCGTCAGCAGCCACGCCCGCGCCTCGGCGCCCATCAGGCTCGCGACGAGGCCGCCCAGAGCCGCGATCTCGCCGTCGAGGAACAGCGCGCGGCAGTAGAGCGAGCAGCGGATCATATGCAGGACGGCCCGGCGCGGCCGCAGCACGATGGCGGCGATCTCGCCCAACTCCTCGCGGCGCAGGCACGGCAGGATCAGCGCGGCGTGGCGCGGCCGGCCGGGGACGACTTCAATACCCTTTCGCGCCATCTGCCCTTCGTCTATACTGATCAACGTCGCCCCCGATGAGGGAGGCGCGGATTGAAACAGCCAATTCGATTGCACCACAGCTCGCAGATCGTCGGTGTCGCTATCATGTCGCCGCCGACATCTGCTGCTGCGGGCCGCCGCGCTGTTGCTGATCGCGCCCCGGCGTCATGCCGGCTTCGGGTAAGTCGCCCGGCAAAAACTCACTGATGATGTCCACTACCTCAAGCGGCAGCGGATTCAGCTGCTGCACCGCGACTTGGCCCGATTTCTGCCAATCTGATCTTACGACCGCGCGCAGATCGCCGGTGAAGAGGTTGACACCCTGGCCGCCGCCGGCCGTGGTGAACGGCGTGCCCTGATCCGGCACGGCGGTCATGTTCGACCATGTCGGCGCGATAACGGGCGGGCTTTGCGCCGCCCCGTCCGGCTGGTTCGTGCCGACCTGAAGCTTGCACGAGTTCGTCACCCGCAGAGTCACCGCGTAAATGCTTTTGCGGCGTCCCTGAATGGTCGGCTGGCCGGCGTCGAGATAGAGGGTCTGGATCTGTGGCGTGAACTGGAGACCAAGCTTCACGTTGGCGGCCGGGAACGGCAACGTCACCGAGCCCGAGGCGGACACCGTCAGCGGTCCGATCGGCACGCCGTCGGCAAGCCCGACGACGCTCATGCCGATCAGATGCGTGAGCCCCGTCACTATGCTCGTCAATGCACCGGAATAGGCGAGCCCGCAATCGACGCACCACGGATCGCCGACGGTCTGCCAGATGCGGTTGTCCATGCGCTCGACATAGTAGCGCTGCGCGCCGCCGATCGTGCGCTGCACGACCAGATAGAGGGCGTCGATCGCGGCGACGCCCTGCATGCCCGGCAGCGGCTCGGAGACCGAGCATACCGACAGCACCGTGCCCTGCGTGTCGTGCCGCGCCCAGCCCCAGATCTCCTGTTCTTTGAGATAGGTCAGAGATAACAGGATACCGTCGTCGCGCACCGCCCAGATCACCTTGTAGGGCTCCTCGCACCACGCCCATTGCAGGATCGCGTGACCAAGAAACAGATGCGAAGACAGGATGGTGAGGTCCGTCCCGGTGTAGATCGAGACGAAGAAATTGTATTGCAGGTCGCGGACGATCGAGCCCTTGCCCTGGACATAGACGATGTCGTAATTGATGCGGATCGGCGGCACGTATTGCGAGAAGCCGTTCTGCGCCTGCGGGATCGCCTGTACATTGCTGGGCGTGATCGGCTGCTGGTTGGCGCCAAATGAATTCGGCCCCTGCACCTGCCACGCCCCGACGCCGGTGCCGACGACGAGACCGCCCGGCATCGGGACCATCCAGTTGACGCCGTTGACCTGCTGCGACCAGGGCGTGGTCGTGATCGCGTCGTCGTCGGCCACCGGGATCGACACGTCGAAATTCGTGTAGTCGCCCGGCTTCGAGAAAAAGAGGGTGTCCGGATTGTTGGCGGTCGAGGCATAGGCGCGGCGCGTCTGGAAATAGGCGACGCACCCGGGATAGGTGCCGGTCTGCGGCGAGAAGCTGAGGGTTGCGGCCGCCCCGGAGCCGCCGCCGCCGGAAAAGGTGATCGTGTCGCTCGGCGCGTAATTCTGCCCCGGATTGGTGACGACGAAGGCAACCACTTGCCCGCTGGGCGGCACGACCGGGTAGCCCGCAAAGCCGGAGCCGGTCGTGGTGATGATCGTATAGGACGGATTGCTGGTGTAGCCCGAGCCGGGCGAGGTCATGTTGACCTCGATGATCGCCCCCGACGCGAACGGATTGGCGTATTGCGGCGGTGCCAGCGAGAAATCCGGAACCGTGTTGGTGTCGACATAAAGCGGCGCGTAGCTGGTGCCGATGTAGCCGTACACTTGCCCGACCGGCACGGCGCCGCCGAAGGTCACCGGCGCGCGGTAGATGTTGTAGGACGCGGCGCCGTTGACCCCGGTCCAGTTCACATCGACAGATCCCGCTTGCGCCCCCATGTTGACGCTGTTGCTGACGGTCTGGGCGCCGCTCGGCAGCGATTCATGGCCCTGGCCGTCGATCGCGGTCACGACATAGCTGTAGGAGGCCGGGTTCGTCGTCGTCGTGCTGGTCGCCGAGACGGCGAGACCGGAGGGCGGGTTCGGTGCCAAGCTGCCCGGGCTCAGCGGCGCGATCGTCCAACTTGCCGAGCCGAGGCGCGAGAGTTCCTGCGGCGCGTAGCTCTGATGCGCCAGCGACATCACGTCGGCCGATTGCGCATATTTGAGCAGCGCCAGATCGGCCGCTGCATAGGGCGTCGCGAGGGTAAAGAGGCGCGCGACCGTGCCGCCCGAGGTGTAGGCGCCGTAGCTCGTCGAATTGATCGGGTTGCCGTCGAGATCGGTCAGGGTGAAGGTCGATCCCGACTTGTTGGCGACGATGAAGGTCTGGCCGTTCAACTGCACCATGCCGCCGACGCCGCCGACGAACACCCAATCGCCGTTGGCGAAATTGTTGCCGGACGCGGTGATCTGGCACGGGTTCGCCTGGGTCGCGCCGGTGATGGCGAACGCCGACTCGGTGACATAGGAGCCGCGGAAGATGACCCGCATGTAGCGGTTGCCGAATTCGAGCGCATAGCCCTGGTAGAGCGAGAACTCGAACGGGATCAGCCGCGGCGGGTTAGGCAAGCCGGTCTGCAGCGAGCGGCCGACATAGGCGGTGCCGGCGCGCGACAGCACGCCGCCTCGATAATTCACGAATACATTTCTCGCCGTCGAGAGCCCGGCAGCGTATTTCGCCAGATCGACGCTGCCATAAAGGCTCGGCGCCATCTCGCCCGACGAGAAGGCGGTTTTGATGACCGGGACAGGCATTGTTATTCTTTAATACACGCCGCCATCGGGAAATGCGAACCCGGCCCAACCTTGAAACAGGATGCCGGGCCCGGCGTCATTCCATCCCGGTCCCCACCAGCCGCCGCCCGCGCCGCGCGCAGCGAGCCAGTCCGGCACGTGATCGGCCGTCTTCGGAAAGCCGGCGTCGTTGGCCGCGGCGGCGCGCGCGACGGCGAGCGCGTCCTTGGCGACCGCGATCTGCCGGTCGCGCAGGGTGAGGGCGAGCTTCTTGTCTTCGGCCGCGACCATCGCGAGGCGCGCGGCCAGGGCCGCCACCATCGCCTCGCGGAACAGCGGGTCCCATTCCTCGATTTCGCGCGCGAGCTTCGTGTAGACGAGCAGCGCGTTCGCCATGTTGGTCAGCACCACGCGGCGCGCGAGGAGGCCCTGACCTTCGATGCCCGAGAGATCCGGCATCGATGCCCAATCGACCTCGCCGGCGACGATCGGGTATTGCTCGCTCGAGGAGACAAGAAAGCGCGCCGGCCGGGTCGTGATCGCGGTGTTGGTCGGCGTGAGGCCGGTCATCTGCGGCCCCGGCGCCGTCGCATTGGGCGGCGTCTGGTACGGCATCCAGATCGCCTGAACACCGTCGTTCGGCCACGCATAGGCGTATTGCCAGGGCGGCTCGACGATGGTGCTCGCGCTCGGCGTTTGCCCGCTGGCGTCGCCGAGTAGAAGCAGGGGAGCCATCTTCCGCGCGAACCCCCAATGCGCCGCGCGCAGCAGGCCGCGCAGGGTTTGCCCATACCAGCGGCGCGCCGCTTCCGAGACGCGCGTGCCGTCGCTGAGCGAGCCGATCGGCTCGACGGAGAGAGCGTCAAGGCTCTGGTTGACGATGTCGGCCGGAAGTTGCCGCATATGATTTCTCTAAATACTCCAATGCTTTGCGTAGCCCTTCGATGCTGTCGCCCAGCATGCCAATTCCTGTGTTGCATTTGCTGCAAAGCAAGCCCCGCACAACACCCGTTTTGTGATCGTGGTCAAGACAGGCCGCGGTCTCGCCCTTACGGGCACAAAGAATGATGTAATCGCCGCATATCGGGCATTTGTTCCCCTGCCGAGAAAGGAGATCTCGCGCATCCTCCAGTTCTAAGCTATACGCCCTTTGGAAAAGAACGTTCTTCTCACGTACCCTTTGGGCCGGACGTCTGCTGGCTTCGCGACTACGCTTTCGCTCTTTATCTTTGTTATTGTGGTAGTATCGTTTTTGGGCGGCTCTGTAGACCTCCGGCTTTTTGGCGCGCGACACGCGGGTATCACGTGTAGAGCAGGCTCGACAATGAGGTTTCCGGCCCCACATCCCATTGGGGTGTTTCTGGAAGTTATCCAGGGATTTCCACTCGCCGCAGCCCGTGCAAATTCGTCCGGCCGGTGGTACACTCTGTTCGGTCATTCGGGCGCCTCCAACGCTCGGATGGCAAGGGAGCTGCCGCCGATCCCAACGGTGACGGCTCCCGCATTTTACCCGGTTTTCGAAGAAGACGCCACTATTGCTGCTCCTTCGGAGAGATTTTCCTTTGCCGATACGGCTGACATTTGCCCCTGCAGAAGTGCCTTCGACAATTTGGATGCTAGAATTTTTATCAAAGCTTCAGTGTAGTCATTGTTCCAGGTTCCGGGGTCTGTGATCTGCCCGGTATAAACCGCGATTGCCGAGGACGTGTTGGTCAAGATTACCTGTTGGGCCGGCGACAGCGTATCATCATTACAGAGGCGCCATACGCTCGGCTGCGGATCGAGATCGAACATCAGCCCTGGCGGCGCTACGATCGCGCCAAGCTTCAGGCAGTCGGAGGGGTAGGCGTATTCGTAGAGCCAGCCGGGCGGCGGATAGGCCGTCGTCCACGGCTGGTTCGGGTTGAAGCCGCCGGGCGGCGGCGGCCCCTTGAGCAGGGTCAGGGCGAGCGTGCGGCGGGCGAAGGGCCAGTCGCGCGCGCGCAACAGCTCGTCCCGGGTCTGGCCGTAGGTCGCCAGCGCCGCGCGGGCGGCGGGGGAGCCCTCGTACAGATCGGCGATCAGGCGCTGTTGCCCGGCTTCGATGAGCGCGACATTGACGATATCTTCCGGGGCCGCATAAGGCATGGATCAGATCTCGTCCACCAGCTCGGCGAGCTGTGCGAAGGCTTGCGACTCTTCCAGGATCTCCTTGGCGAAGTCCGGCCGCCCGGCGAGCGCCATCGCCAGCGGATTGGCGAGCCGCCGCGCCACCGCCTCGATGAAAGCCGAGTCCCAAAGGTTTTCCTGCCCGACGCCCGGCATGCCGCTGGTATAGACGGCATAGGCGCTCGTGAGGTTGCAAACGACGACTTTTGCGGTTAGCCCGGCATCGAAGGCGACCTGGGCGCGCACCGGTTGCGGATCGTTCGCGACGACATTGGCCGGTGCGGGGCGCACTTGCCGGAGCCTCAGGCAGTCCGCCGGATAGAGATATTCCGCGCTCCACGGCGGCGGGATCGTGCCGCCCACGGCCGGGGCAAGCGCCGCGGTGCGCCGCGCGAAAGCGGGATCGAGCTGGCGCAGCAGCAGGTTGACCGCCGGCGCGTACAACACGCCCGCGGCGTTGCCGGCCGGACTGCCGTCGTTGAGACCGGTGATCGTGGTCTGCGCCGCGATCAGTTCCAGGGCTTCGTTGACAACCGAAACAGATGTGACCATAGATCTTCTACAGGGCTCAACGGGGGATGGCTGTTATGAGCGAAGACGAGGAACGCCTTATTATTGCGGCGCTCTATCCGGCTCTCCTCGGCAGAGATCCCGATCCCGACGGATCCCGCTATTTCATGCGCATGCTGCACGAGCAAGGGCTGCCGACCGGGCTGGCCGCGGTGCTGCATCACATGATCGGATCTCAAGAGCATCGGCAGCACAGCCAACTGTCGCAACATTCGGGTCTGATCTACGAAGCGGCCGCCTTTCTGGCGGAACGCACCGATCCGAAAATTCAATACGAGAGCGGCGAACCGTCCCAACATCGTCCCGCCTGGCGACTGTGCACCGCCAAGCAGTTGCGCGACCCGGCCGCCGAATTCTGGCGGGCGGCGCGGCGCGCGCCACCGGGGATGCACCGGAAATCCTGGGAATGGGATTACATCCTGCAAAATTTGTGCAGCTTCGGAATGTTGCGGCCCCCGTGCAAGGGATTGGGGTTTGCGGTCGGCCGCGAACCCCTGGCCGCGGTCATGGCGGCCCGCGGCTGCACGATCGTGGCGACCGACGCCCCGCCCGCGTTGGCCGCGCTGGGCGGCTGGGCGCAAACCGCTCAGCACGCCAACAGACTGGATGACCTCAACGGCGAGGCCTTGTGCGATCCTGACGGGTTCCGCGAGAGGGTGAGGTTTCGGCACGTCGATATGAACGATATCCCTGCGGATCTTGCCGGTTTCGACTTTCTTTGGTCATCCTGCGCCTTCGAACATCTCGGCTCGCTCGAACACGGCATGCGTTTTGTCGAGCGCGCCATGGATTGCCTGCGTCCGGGCGGTGTTGCCGTTCACACCACGGAGTTCAATCTCAGCTCGAACCGCCTGACGTTCGAGGGGCTGCCCACGAGCGTTTATCGCAAATGTGACATCGAGCAGCTTTATGTTCGTCTGCAAGACGCGGGACACCAACTCTTCCCGCTTAATCTCGCCGTTGGCGGCGAGCCGGAAGATCTGCACGTCGACACGCCACCCTATTTCCGGGCGATTCCCTATGGCGGCAGCGAGCCGGCGTCTCTCAAATTACTGACCCAGGATCGCAACCTCAGAATCATCGTCACTTCCCTGGGAATTGTGGTGCAACGCAAGATCGCCTGAATCGGGGGCGCGGGTTCTCAATGCAGCTCCTGCACTGTGCCTGAAACGTTGTGCTGAGTGAACGCATCGCCTGCGGCGCTGCTGGCCTGCGCCACATCGAACCAATATGCCGTGCCGTCCGTCAGCCCCGTGAGGCGGCCCATCAGACAATAAGGCTCATTCCCGCTCGCCACCGGGCTGACCATCGACGTGGAATAGGGCGCGGCGGTCCCGGTCACCGCAGCACCATTGGTGGGGGCAGCCCCGGTGCCATAATAGATCTGCAAATTGCCGCCGGCGCCCGAAACCGCGTTCGCCGCCTGCCCGCAGATATTCACGATCACCGTCCCGGTATATTGCGGGATTAGGCTCATTGCGAGCCCCGTCATTACGAATGTCGTCGACGAAGTTCCGGGCGGCGAAGCGGTGGTGGCGAATCCGGTGTTGACTGCCTGATTAACGCAGGCTCCTTTTACGTTCGGGCGGGTGGTATAGGGGAAAAAGGTTGCCGCGATGCGCTGATTCATCGACGCGCTGCAATACACGTCGGCGCCGCTTGGCCCCCCGTTATTGGTGAACCAGCCGCCAACCTGAACCTGCGCTGTCGCGTCGTCGATCTCGATCCCGTAGCCGGAGGCGTAAATCGTTTGCCCAGCTATAGATATCTGGCAATTCGGGCATTGTTGTATGCGGACATTGGCGGCCCCTTGCGAGTTGCTGTCCCAGCCATCGAGGACGATCTGCTGAGAAGATTGCGCGACGGCCTCGTTTATCAGCACGTTGTAATTCGTGGCCGTGTCCAATGCGGACGGATCTTGCAGAACCAATTGCGCATTGGGGACGCTGGACAGAGTGTTATCGGCCTGGACGTTAACCCCGTTCAACAGGATATCGCTGTTGACGATTATGGCGTTGCCGCCGCCGCCCAATCTGAGGCCGACCGCAGAATGTGCGAAGGTGCCACCGATAAAGGTGTTGCTGACGGATGGGTTTGGCTGCGCATCGGGCGACCAGACATCGACGGCGTCATTGATCGCCGACGACGAGACGTTAATGATGTTCGGAGAGTTGTCCGACTGGAGACCAAGGCCGTTGTAGTCCTTGCCGGCCCCTTGGACCGCATCATCGCCGATTATGACGTTTTGGACAGTGCAATTCATGCACCCGATCAAGCGGAAGGCATAACCTCCGCCCATTGTTACCGATGACGACAGGCGGAAGTTCTCGAATGTATTGCGATAGGACAGAGCGGAAGGAGTGTCGGCCCCGAATTTAATCAAATCCGTCGTGGTCGATGCGCCGCTGTAGACGAGGGCTGCGCCGGAGGCATCCACCGTCGCGCCGTTAACACCGCCCGATGTGGCGGCGGCAACCGGAGTTGTGAACGCGCATGTGGCGCCCGAGAGGACGGCCTTGCCGCTGTTGGCGGCGGCCCATGTGAATGCGTCGGTGACAATCGCGTCGTCATGCGCAGCGAGGCCGGTACAGGCTGGCTCGTATTTCACCTTCCCGGGATAGAAAGGAACTGAAGATGACCATGAGGCATATCCCGACAACGTCGGATCGGTCGCAGAAAACGATAGGCCCGTGCCGTCGCGAACTGCGGTCGACCCGTTCCAGACGGCGGCATCGCCAGCGGCGGGAAATGGCGATGTCGGCGCGATGACGTTGCCATTGCCGGCGCCGGGGAATGGATAGGTCGTGCCGTTCAGATTGATGTTGAAGCTTGGTGCCAGCGTGCCGCCGAGGCCGGAGACGCTGAGCAGCGCATTGCCGTTGCCGTCGAAGCCCCAGCAGAATTGCGTGTACGGGCCGCTCGCATAGGCGCTCCACTGGCAGTTCCCGAGACCCGAGTTGACGATGCCGAGCCCCGTGGGCCGCGTGCCGGGCAACGCGCTGTTCTGCGGCGGCTGGTTCATCTGCGAGGGACCGCCGGCGTCCATGAGCTGGCCATTGCCGACGCCCATCAGCAGATGACCGTTCGTCACCGGCCCGAGCTGCTGCATGACGGCCTGCGCCAGGCCGACGGCAGCGGGCGCAAAAATCAGGGCCGCGGCGAGGGCGGCCCACAGACGCGCGGCTTTCCTAACCCACGTCATAGCAAAAGCCCCTGTCCCGTGACCGGATCGAGCGGTCTGTCTTTCTTGCTGCAATTGCAGCTCCTGCAGGCGCACACGCTGTTCTCAATGGTATTCGACCCGCCCCTTGCAAGCGGGATAATATGATCGTGCGTCGGGCGCCGAGTCTTGGTCCAAGGTTTCCCGCACCAATAACATCGGGGCGACCGAGCAATGAGGGCTCGCCAATCCGCGGCCGTAAATTTACCAAGAGCAGCCCGCTTGAGGGCGCGGCGGCGCTGCGATTGCGCCTTAATTCTATCAGGATTGTCCTGGACCCATTCGCGTTTATATTCCCGAACGCGCTCAGGGAAAGTCGCCCGATAAACACGCGCGTAATTACGTTTTGGCTCTGGGTTGGCCGCATATTTGATGCGGCTTTGCTCGTTTATCTGTTCCCTGTTGGCTGCGTACCAGGCGCGCTTTCGTTCTTTTACAAGTTCGCGGTGGCGGGCATTCCAGCCCCTCATATATGCCCGATGATATGCGCGCCTTCGCTCTTGCGCGGTCGGCTTTTGGGATTCACAATCATCTTTGGTCATCGGTCTGCTCCTACAGATCGGTGGCAAGTGGCGGGTCGGAAGGTCGCACTTTCGGCCCGCCGCGCATTGTACTAGAATCATGGCGCTAGCCAAGAAATTCCAAGACCGTAAAGGGATTATTGGAGCCGCTCGCGGCCGCCGCATTCCAGGCGCAGCCGCACTGTCCGACGAGGCTGAAATAGGTGCCGGGGGCGATCGGAATCGAGCCGGCCCCGCCAGCGCTCACCGCATTGCCGTTGTTGTCGAGTGCCGGGCAGACATAGACCGTCACGGTGCCGGGGTTAGCGAAGGTGATGCCGGCGCGTGTCAGGTTCTGGCCGACGATCTGCACCGAGGTCGTGCCGAGCATGATCGGATAGACGATCGGCGAGGAGACGCGCGGGTTGGTCAGCACCTCGATGAAGGTGCCGGCATTTCCCGACAGCGGCACGCTCAATGGGGGATTCCGGTGCCGGTGCCGTCGGCCGGGTTGTCGCCCGGGTTCAAGCGCTCGACGTGGCTGCGGCGGTCGGAAAGCTCGGGGCCGATGTGCACGGTTGGCGGCGGCGCGGGGAGAGTGGGCGGATTGAGAATGGCCGCCGCTTCGGCTTCGGACAGGCCGGGGATACTCGCCTCCGCGCGTACGGCCTCAATCGTCGTCATCGTCGGGAGCCTCTTCGAGGTCTTCGTCTTCGACCGCTATGCGCGCCAGCACCATTTCTATCCGGCAATGCGGCGTGCCATCCGGCCCCTGGCTCTTCGAGACGTTCGTCACCTTCGCCATCGCGAAGAGGTGCAGGTAGTCGCCGACCTCGACGTCCTCGTCGTCCAGATCCAGCTTTTCGAGATCGTTTTCGTCGAAGCAGATGGACAGGCCGAACGGGTACTCGTCCGGCGTGACGGTCGGGGCATTCATCTGCGCCAAGCGCTCCGCCCGCTCGGCCGGCGTGCGCTTCATCGACACCATATGGCGGAAGGCCACGGCCTATTCCTCCTCGCCGCCGGCCGCGGGCGCCGACTGTGCGAGGGCGGGCTGTGCGGGTGCGCCGCCCTCGCCGGAGCCGCCCCGCGACATCTCCTCGCCCTCTTCGGCGTCCTGCAGGTCGGCCTCGTGGCGCTGGTGCAGCATGGCCCGCTCGCGCTCGTGCCGATGGCGCAGCTCGTGATGCTCGGCATGGTGCTCGCGGTGCAGGTTGTGGCGCTCGTGCTCGTGGCGGCGGTGCAGATGCACGACCTGGCGATGCGTGGTCGCGGCCTCGTGCTCCTTCTCGTGCCGCTCGTGCAGCGTCCGATGCTCGTCGCGATGTTCGCGGTGCTGGGCGATCCGCTCGGCCTCGTGGCGGCCTTCCATCTCGGCCCGCTCGGTGGCGTGCCGGGCGCGGAAGCCGCCGGACGCGTCGGGCTTCTGCGTCTCGGTGCGGCGGGTCTCGACCGTCTTGCCGTCCTTGTCGTCGCCGTAGCGGCCGCGCGCCCGCTCCTCGCGGCTCATTCCCTCTGCCATGTCCTTATGCTCCTATGCGGTGCGCGACCGAGGCTTTCGGCCGGCTGTAGCGACGATGGGCCTTGCCGTGATGCCAATGCTCCATCGTCTCGGCCCGGATCGCGTCGCGGCGGATCTCGGGATTGCGCGAGCGCGTCGCCTGTTCGAGGCGCTCCTTCGGGATCGTTTCGTCTTCGGGAATGCCGAGTTCGCGGTGCAGCTTCCCTTTCTTGCCGCCCGGGTTCCAGTCCTTCTTCTTCACCCAGCGATGCTTGCGCTTGCCTTCGGCCACGGTCGGCCTCCTTGCCATGTCGATGAGCGTGGGGCCGGTCATCCCCGCCTCCGCGGGGACGCCGGCTTACGGTAGCGGGCGCGGGCGCGGCTCTTCTCGAACCGCTTGCACCAGTCGCCCGGATCGATCCGGCCGGCGACGATCGCGCAGGTGTGCGGCGGTTCAAAATGCCGGCACAGGCCGCAGTGGTTCGGGCCTTGGGCGGGATGCTCGAAGCCGACGTCAGCTTTTGCGAGTTTTGCCATAGCGGCGTGCGGCTCGTTCGGCCCGTGTCGGCCCCTTGAAGTGCTTGCCAGCTTTCTGATCGGCCTTCACGAACTCCTCGCCGACCGATTGCGGCACTCCGGCACGCTTGGCCGCCTCCGGATCGTGGGCGATCATCTCCATGAAGCGGTGCTGACGACCGGAAGAGGAGGGCATATCAACACGCGGCCGCCGACGAGATCAGTTGCCCGCTCGATGTGAAACAGGCGTAGGTGACCGCCGTGCCGCTCGGCAGGCTGCTGAATTTCAGCGAGGTCAGGTTGGCGGGCGCCGTCGCGGTATTGGCGAGCTGGCTGGCACTGGCGAAAACATGCAGCCCGGTCGCGGTATAGAGTTCGACCAGCTCGTTGCCGGTCATGCTCGCGATCAGCGGATAGACGGTTTGCGCCGCCGCGACCTCCAGGCCCCGGAGCAGCCCGGATTGCGGCGTGAGGAAGTCGAAGGCGATCAGCAACAGGATCGCCAGCTTCCACGGCCACAGCCGCTGTTTACCCTCTTTCATATCAGTGTTCCTCCTGTGTTCCGCTTGTGGCGATGATGTCGCGCGCGCACCTCTCCTGCGCCGTGAGGGATGCGGCCAGAGGGAGAAGAAGAGCGTGAAGCTTGCCTTGATGGGCGCCGTTCTGTGTGGCGCTCTGCTTGCCTCGGTGCCGCAGGGGCATGCCTGCCCCGATTACCTCGGTTGCGCCGATCATTCGCCGTTGTCACAGGCGTCCGCAGACGATCTGGATTACGGGGCGGCGCTCGATCAGGCGCGAACCGACGGCGAGGATCTCACCCGGTCCGAGATCGACATGAGCATTAATCCGGCGCAGGCCGGCGCCGATGGCGCGGCGCTGACCAACAACGAGACCGGGGCGGCGCTCGACGAGTTCGACCGCCGACCTAGGAGGGCGGCGCCCATGTCATCGCCGCCGCGCCGGTGGCGCTCAGGCGATAACTGATCGTGCCGCTCGTATAGGTTGTGCAGGCGAGCTGATACAGCACGCCGCGCTCGGGCTCGTTGACGATGATCGATGTCGGAGCGGTAAAGGATGCTGGCTGCCCGGTGGCATCAATGGTGCGCATAATCCAGGTCGTACCGCCGTCGAAGCTGCGCTGCAACTGCACCGTGCCCGAGAAGGTGCCCCAGATCGACACGTTGAACGCGCCGTAGAGCAGGATGGTCTGCGACTGGCCGGCGGCGGTGAACTGGCCGCCGAGGACTTGGTTCGCCTGGTCGACGCCGCCGGGCGCGGGAATGCCCATCGCTCAGGGCCGCTCGACGGGCGCCGTGCCGTGGACGCGGCGCGGGCCGAGATAGACCTGCGGCTCGGCCGGCTTGTCCTCGTCTTCCAGCACCTGCACCTTGGCGGCGGCAAGCGTGCCGGGGCGCCCGAGCGGCGAGACGGTCGCTTCCTCGCCGATGACCTGCGCGAGCCGCGGGCGGCGCAGATAGGCTTCGTAGGACTGGTCGGCGAGGTCCGGCGTGCGCCCACCGATCGAGCGCATGTAGAGCGCCATGACGCGGCGCGCGGCCTCGTTCTTCGGCTCCATCGCCTCGTTCGGGATTTCGGGATAGCGGATGCGCCTGCCCTGCGGCACGAGCACGTCGTCGCAGAAGAAGTCGGCCCGCAGTTCGTAGAGCGGGACCTCGCCCTTCTCGCGCAGCTCTTCGAGCAGCTCCAGCATCTCAGCATGCGCCTTGGCGCGCTGGCGCAAGAGGGCCGGCGGCACGGACTTCGGGCCGGACGCATTGGCCTGCGTCAGGGAGGCGATGGCGGCGGCAAGCTGGTCGGCGAAGGCCGCGGGGTTGAGGCCGACCGCGCCGCCCAAGGCCTCGTCGTAATCGCGGCCCGGCGCCGGCGGCTTGCCGGGGACGACGGCCGCCGTTTCGTTCGGCGGCCCGTGGCGTTGCGATTGCATCGGCTATGCCTCAAGCAACCGAAAATCCACTCGGATAGTACTTACCCATGAACTCGTCCGGATCGAGCACGATGCCGGCGAAGGCGATGCTGCCCGCGGTGAACGTGCCGGCCGGCGTGTAGAGGAGCCGCACAAAGCGCACGAGCGCGCCGTCCGGCAGCGAGCGCGGCACGTCGAAGGTGCCGATGCGCGCGCCCGCGGTCAGCGAGGCGGTCGGGATCGCGCCGGTTTCGGCAAAGGTCGTGTAGGTGCCGGGCTGGTTCGAGCCGTTGTCCGGCGCGCCCTGGAAGCTGACGTTCAGCGACGTGCCGCCGGCAAAGGCGGTGCCGACGAGGCAGAAGACGCGCAGCGGCCGGCCCTCGCCGACGTCCTCGCCGAAGACGGCGCCGGTACCGAAGGTTCCGGACGGCGGGTTGCCGGCGCCGGTGCCGGCGAGGTCGATGATGTTGGTCGAGGGCGTCGCCGACGAGATCGCCAGCGCCTGGTTGAGCGAGAACGTGCTCTGAGAATCCAAGATCACGATCGGATCTCCTCACAAAAGACAAAGCCGCCCGCGGGCGGCTCAAAGGATTGGCGGCTTGCGCCGGTCAGACGACGCGCGCCTCGGTGTTCAGGATCGTGTCCTGCACGCGGATCGGGATGCCGCGGAAGCTGGTCACCGGCTCGCCGGCGTAGTCCTTCGGCCCGAGCAGCACGTTGCGATCGCGGATCGCCTGCAGGTCTGCGTATTCGCGCGCGGTGCGGTTCATGTAGATCGCCGGCCGGATGCCGAGCGCGGGCTCGGAGGGCGCGTCGGTTTTGGTGATGCCGGACTGCATGCGCGCCATCCGCGGCAGCCGCACGACCGCCTTCGACAGCAGCGCGAAGATGTCCGGCGCATTCGAGCCGGCGAGCCCGGCCGCGGTCGTGTCGAGATTGGCGATGCGCACGACATAGCGCCAGTCCCTGACCGCAAGCCCCGCGTCCCAACAGAACCAGCTCGTATAGGCGCGGAACGGGTTGCCGTTGGCGTCGTAGGCGGGCACGACGTCGCCGCGGTCCTCGAACACGAGACCGGCCTTGGAGCCGCGCGGGAACACGCCGAAGGCGGTGTCCTCGCCCCAGCCGACGAGCCAGATCGAGGTGTTCGCCGAGCCCGTGCCGCCGCCGTCGAGCACGTTGACCGCGTTGGCCGCATTGGCGGTGGACACGGTATTGAACAGCGGCGAAAAGCCGGTGAACTGCGCCGGCGAGACGGTGGCGTTTCCGTACACGAAGGTCTTGGCGACCTGCTGCGACATGCCCTCCATAAAGGCATTGTCCTCGGTGTAGCGGAACTTTGCTACGTCGCCCGAGATCTGCGCCTCCTTGTAGTCGATGACGCTGAGGGCTTCGAGCGTGCCGCAGCCGATCGTCATCTGGGCGGTGGTGGACTTCGACACCTGCACGCCCTGGTTCAGGTAGCGCCAGGTGCCGCTGGGCAGCGAGGTGCGCAGCGTCATGCGATGACCGGTCGGGAGGTTCCCTTCCTGCCACACCATGTCGTCGTAGAGCTCGTTCGCCTGACTCAATATTTCGCATATATCGTCGATCTGACCCTCGGGATCGAGCCGACGCCCGAGGTCCAGCAACGTTAAGAAGGCCCCTTGCATGGCCTAACTCCCTTGGGTTGTGGAATACCGGCGTTCATAGCGATTCCGCGCCGGCGCGGGTTGTGAAGCCGGGACCGGTCCCGGCTCGCGGTGGAGCTGCGCCAGCCCCTTGGCCGCATTGGCGAACCAGCGGATGACCGCCGGATGATCGCCGGCGCCGGTGAAGTCGAGGACGCGGGCGAATTCCTTGAGATGCGCGTCGTCGGTCGCGAACCGGTCGCGCAGCGCGCGCACCGCGGCGAGCGTGGTGTTGAGCCGGTTGCCGCCGATCTCGCGGTCCTCCGTCACCGCCTTGCGCCAGGCGGCGCGGGTCTCGCCGAAGACGCGGTGCTGCTCGGCCGCCATCTGCTCGTGAAAATGCCGGACCTCGTCGGCGTAGAGGTCGATCAACTTCTGGCCCTGCTCCTGCGTCAGCCCGGCCTCGCCGATCAGATCGGTGAAGGCGGTCATGCGCTCGTCGTCGGGCGCGCCGACGTCGTCGGGCAGCTTGAACGGCTCATAGGTGAGCTTCGCCGGCTCCGGCGGCTCCTGAGCGGCAGTCGAAGGATCGGGCTGCGGCTCGCCCTCTTGCGGCTTCGGCTTCTCGGCCTCGCCGCCGAGCATCGACGGCTTGCCGTCGGGGACGGTTCCCGGTTCTGGCACCGGGGAAGGTTCTGCAGGGGCGGCCGCGCCGCCATCCGGCGCTGTCGATGCGGCGGGTTCGGATGTGGGGGCGCCAGTGTCAGCAGCGAGCGCGGCAGGCGCCGACGCGGTCTCGGATGCCGCGGGAACAGAAACGGCCGCCTCTGTCGAAGCGGCCGGTCCTGAGCTTGTCAAAGGGGCGGGCGCGGCAGGCACTGCCGCCGGGGCGTCAGGTGGCATGCTCGGAGATCATCGTTGCCGTCAGATTCGGATGGTCGCGCAACAGCGTGCGCAGGATCTGCAACCCCACCTCGCGCTGGCCGAGATGGAAAAAGGTCGCGCTCTGCTGCTCGTGGCCGCTGGGCGCGACGCCGAAACGCGGATCCCACACGTGGCACAGCTCGTTGAGGACGCCGTAGAGCCAGTCCCGGCCGCCCGGGTCGACGAGCATGCGGGCGAGGAATTCCTGCCGCCGCTTCTCGCGCAGCTTCGCGTTCTTGCGGCGCTCGCGCACCTGCTTGGGATCGTTCGGGTCATAGGCGGCTTCGGGTTGGGCGCCCTCTTCCGGGGCGATCGGATCGTCTGCCATCGCCTATGCCCCGGGGGCGCGCAGAAACGGCACGGCGAGTTCGCCGAGATGCAGCACGTCGCGCGACAGGTCGAGATCGCACCACACCGAAGCCCCGGCGGCGCGGGCGGCGCGGCAGAAGTTGACGTCCTCGCCGGTGATCGCGCCGGCCGCATCGTAACTATTGCGATACCACGGGCGCGGGAAGGCGCGGTAGACGGCGGCCCGGACCAGCATCAGCCCGGCCGGTAACCATTCGGCCTCGACGAGACCGCCGGCCGCGAGGTCGTGCGTCGGATCGAGAAAGCTGCCGGCGACCGGAAAGGGCGGCCAGCGCCCGCGATAGGTCGCCGCCGCAATGTCCGTGTCGTGCCCCAATAGCCGCAGCAGCGCTTCGGGCGGGAAGCGGTGGTCGGTGTCGAGCCACAACAGCCAGTCCGGCCGCCACGCCATCGCCTCTTCGACAAGAAGATTGCGGGCCTCCTCGACAAGCGTCCCTTTGCGATTCCACACGCCGATCTGCGTCGTGCCCATACTGTGGGCGACGAGCGCCGACAGCGCGATCGCGAAATCGGCGTGCACCATCGTGCCCGAAGGGATACACACAGCGACGCGCGGACGCTCGCTCATGCCGACCTCGGCAGGATCAGCGTGCCGGGCGTGCCGGTCTTGCGCTCGGCGAGGTGTTGCACCTTGTCGCCGAGCGCGGCATAGACCTCGGCGAGGCGCCGCCAGCGCTGCGGGATCGGCACGGCGCCGGGCGCCACGATCGGCGCGACAAGGCGCGCCCGCGCCAGATCCTCGGCGCGGCGCTGCACCGCGCCGTAGGCGCGCGCCTGCACGAGCCAGCGGGCATCGCCGCGCAGCAGCACCGCCATCTGCCGGCAGCCGCCTTCGAGGCGCTTGTTGATCGCGCCAAGGGCGCGCAGCTCGGAGCCATAGGTCGCGGTCAGGCTCGACGCCAGGGCGAGGCGGCGCGCGCACTCGGCGGCGTGGCGGTGATCCTCGATCAGCCGCGCCAGCACCTCGCGCTCGGTCAGCATTACGCATTGCCTTGCGGTGCGTTGCCGATCAGTGCGCCGAGAGCGTTCTGGCCGCCGACCGGCGTCGTCCCGAGGTTCTTGGCCGCAACGGTGGCGGCCATCGCGGTCTGCGCCGCGGCCGCGGCCTGCTGCTGCTGCGCCCGCTGCTGGCGCACCCGCTGCATCTGCTCTCGGGCGACGAAGATCTTGGCCGGCACGCTGAGATCATCGCCGTAGAGGCGGATCACCGCGTCGATGTCGAAATTGTCCATGACCTCGGGATGGGCGGCGTAGAGATTGCCGGCCAATGCCAGAGTGCGCTCGATCGCGGCGGTCTCGGCGGCGCGCTGCGCCATCGCCAGCATCGACACGTATTCGATCTGCACCGGGACGCCGCGCAGTGACGGCGGCGGCGGCGGCAACAGACCGCGCCGCTGCATGATCGCGAGATGCCGACGAATGCGCGGGGAGAGACACTCGTTCTGCAGGCGCTCGACGACGGGCCCCAACTGCGTCAGCTTCTCTTCGCGCCGCGCGTCGATCTCGGTCGCGGTGCGCACCGTGTCGAGCTGCGAGATCATCATGAACACGTCGTTGTAGAAGGCACCGCGAATGCGCTGCTGGATCTCCTTGATGTCTTCGACCATGCCCGCGATGTTGGGCTGCACCTCGAACACCGGCCGCATGCCGGTCTGCGGGGTCAATGTCGGGACGTAGGTGATGTTGCCGGGCAGGCTCGAAGCCGGCTCGTTGCGCAGGCTCGCATCGGCGAGCAGCGGCGGCCGTACCTGCTTCTCGATCGCCTCGGCCTTGCGCCGGGTCTCGAGCTGCAGCTGCATGATGTCGGGCAGCGCGTCCATGCCGGGCGAGCGGCCGTAGGGATCGTTCGACACGGTCGACCAGCGCGGTGCCACAAACGGCTGCTCGTGAAAACCGCGCAGGCTCAGCGGCCGGATGCCGGGATCGCCGCGCAGCCAATAGGCCTCGCGATAGGTCCACTCGCCGCGCAGGGCTTGCGACGAGCCGCCGCCCTTGGCGCGCACCGGGAAATTCGGCTCGATCGCGTGCGCGACGATGCGCTCCTGGTCGAGCGCGCCGCCCTTGGTCTCCCACAGCGCCTGGATGTCCGGGCCGCAGTTTTCGAGGCCGAACATTTCGACGATCTGCGCCGTCGTCAGCGTGAACTCGCGATAGAAGCTCTCCTCGCGGAACTGGAAGCCCGCGGCGAGGAAATACTCGCCGGCGCACGGATTGTAGCAGCGCAGAATGTCTTCCTCGTCCTCGTAGTCGATGACCGGCGCGGTGCCGAACACGACGAGGTCCTCGTACATCTGCGCGAGACTGTCGTAGAAATTGCTTTCGGCCTGGACGAAGCGCAGCCGCTCCTCGATCTCCTCGAACCAGAGCTGCCCGGCGCGGTCGAGCGGGTAGTTCGGGATCGCCGGGGTCAGCCGGAACCAGCGGCGGTTCGGGCTCGTGAGGCCGCTCATCAGCCCTGCGGCGCATACCCGCATCGCCAGCGTGCCGGTGGTATCGACGATGTCGCGGTTGATCGCGAAACCGCGGTTCATCGTATTGGGGGCGATGATAAAATGATATCGGCGCGGCAGGATGTAGCGCGCCAGCAACGCCCAATGCTCCCACCACGAATTGCGCCACGAACGCAGGCTGGCGAGGCGGGTTTCGAGATGCGCCGACAGATCGGCCCAGGCCGGATCAGGCCGCTGCGCACGCGCGCGCGGCGCCAATGCCGGCTCGGCCGCCAGCAGGGTCGGGCCACCGCGCTCATAATGCACGCGCGCCCCACTCGGCGCGCTCACTGAGCGCGCGGGGACCCCGGCAGCACGAGTGCTTTGCATGTAACCCCGTCAGCCGCCCAAGAGCGAGCGCGTCGGGCCGGCCGGGTTCTTGAGCGCGGGCCGCGCCACGCGTGCGCCGGGCGCGCCCTGCGGTCCGGTCAGCATCGTGTTGGCAAAGCCGGCGCCGCTGAGCGCCGCCTCCTCGGCCGACTGGATGCCCTGCTGCATCGCCGGATTGGCGATCGTCGGCGGCGCGGGTGGCGGAGGCGGGGGAGGTGGGGGCGGGGGCAGCTTGGGTCCGCCAAAAAGGCCCATTGCTCAATACCTCATCTGCGGCCTTCCCGCGTCTGGCAGCTTCCACAGGTCGGCGAACGGGTCGTAGTCCTGCGGCTGGCGCGGGCGCGGCGGCTGCCATTTCGGGCGCGGCGTCACCGGCGCGGCGAAGGTCAGCGCCAGCGCGTCGGCGTGATCCGGCGAGAAGCCGAGGCGCTCTTTGAGTTGCTCTTTGTCTTCGAGCAGCAATCGATCGCCGCGAAACGAATAGGTCGTCTGCGTCAGCGCCTGCGTCAGCTCCGGGCATTCCGGCAACTGGCCGCCGCGGCCGATCCATTCGACCAGCAGAAAATACATCTCGGCGCGCTTGTTGTAGTAGCGCGGATCGGCCGGCCTGGCCGAGAACTGCACGCCGATCGGATCGCGCTTCAGCCGGCGCAGCGCATCGACCCAGCCCGCGCCGTAGCCGCCGGTCTCGTCGACAAAGCAGGCGTCGGCCTCCCAATCGGCCCATTTGCGCGCGACCGCGCCGGCGCCCTGCATACTGTCGAGATTACGATATACCTTCGGCTCGAAGGCGATGATGCCTTGGCGCGGGAAAATCACCGAGGCGTCGTCGCCGAAGCGGCCGACGTCGACGCCGAGGATGCGCGCCTCGTGCTGCGCTGCGGTCGGATGATGGCGGCGGCGCATGGCTTCGGCGATCGCATCGGGACCGATCAGCGTGTTCAGCGACCCCGGCGGGAACTTGCCGAGGACGTTCACCATGACGAATGGGTTGTCGCGCCCGTATTTCTGGATCTGCTGCCGCGCCCATTCGATGTCGACGCGGCTGGCGCGGTTCGGGTCGTCCGGGTCGCCCGAGATCTCGACGACATGCCACAGCGCCCGCTCGCTGGTGCAGGCCCGATAGAGCGGCCCCTCGAGCCGCGTCGGGTTGCCGGCCTGCACGATGTGGCATTCGATGCCGGTGGCGAGCGCCGCTTCCGCCGCGGCCATCACCGCGTCGGGAATGCCGCCGGTCTCGTCAAGCAGAAACAGCGTGTAATCGGCGTGCAGTCCGGCGAGCGTATCGGCCTGTTGCTGGGGGTCGGCGGATTGCGACCAGGCGCGCGCCGACATCCACCAGGTTTCCGGATGGTCCTTGGCGAAGATGCGCTCTTTCGTCCACTCGAACGCGGCCTGCAACAACGGGCTTTTGGCGCGCCATTTGGCGAGCTCGGCCCACAGGCAATCACGCAGGTTGTCGCGGCTGATCGAGGTTGCGGCGATCTTCGGATGCGGCCGGGTCAGCAGAAAATTCCAGCCGATCCACGCGAGGACCGTCGATTTCCCGGGCCCCTTACTCGCCTTCATCGCGAGGCGCGGCGAGGCCGGGAACGCGCGCAGGACTTCGTCCTGCCACGGATCGGGCGTGGCGCCGAACACCTCGCGCACGAACAAATCAGGTCGCTCGCGCCAGCGGCGCAAGGCCTCGGCGGCGGCCATCAATCCTGCTTTGGTGGCACGAGGCTCTGCGCCACCAACTGCTCGAGCGTCAGAGTGCCGCTGTGCTCGACTTCCTGCTTGTCCCGCCAGCGTCGCGGCTGGCGGTTGCGCAGCCACAGCGAGGCGGCTTGCGTGTCGGGCGGGTAGTGCTCGGTATAGGGCGCATACACCGGCTCTTCCGCGCCGGCCGGCATGAAGATCTTGACCGCCTCGTGACTGTAGCCAAGGGCGCGCATGTAGAGCCGCTCGGCCACGTTCGCATCGGCGACCTCACGGCCTTCTAGGATGGAGGCTCGAAACTCCGGATGTCGCTCTTTCCAGCGCTGGACCGTCGCTTCGCCGACCTTGAAAAAGCCAGCAATATCCTCGTCGGTCGCACCGAGCAGGCAGAGCTTGCGCACTTGCTCGGCATACTCCGGACGATAGGACGAGGGACGGCCGCCGGGGTGAGGCATGGCTTTGGATCAGGGGATCGCGACAACCGTCCCGGCCGCGCCGAGCATGCCGCCGATGCCGAGCAGCGGCCCGAGCTTGGCGACGATCGGGAGCACGATCGGAGCACAAGAGCCTTCCGACTGGATGACGGCGACGCGGTAGACTTCGAGTGCCGTCGCGGCACCGATCTGCTGGCCGCTTTGGAACGCCTGAACGGCGGGGGCGAGATTACCCCAGCAGGTGGCACCTTGCGTGTCGCCGCCGGCCTGGGCGATCGCCTGTGCGGTGGCGACGTCGGCGGCGGCGATGCCGGCGACCGGGCGGCCGGGCTGCGCACAAGCGGCGAGGGCCGCGAACGCGGCGGCGGCGACGAGATGGCGGATCATGCGGTTTTGCCTTCCTTCAAAAACACCGCGACGGCACTGCAACCGGCGCCGACCGCGGCGATGGCCGCGCCGGCGGCGGTGAAGCCGGCGCCGATCAGCGAGGCGCCGAGGCCGCCGCAGAAGGCGGCGAAGCCGGCCCAGGTGCTGGGTTCGCGCAGGCGTGCCCAGAGAAAGGCGAGGGTCGGGCTCACGAGATCACCTCGAGGTAAGGCGAGATCAGCAGCAACAGATCGTCGGGGTCGATCTTGTTGACCGGGCAGGGCAGCGCCCACGGGCGCGGCCAGAAGCCGCCCTCGATCAGGGCGGCCGCGGCCAATTCCGAACAGAACCAGGCGTCCGGATCGCGCCAATTGCGCTCGACGAAAAAGGCGACGATGGCGGTATGATCGTATGCCTTGCCGATTTGCGCGCGCGCATAGCCGTAGACTGCGGCCGCGGTTTGTGTCGGCACGGCGACGACGAGACGGCGCGCGAAACTCTGATAATTGGCCGGGCGGATCTGCACGCCGCGGCCGTAGCCGCCCGGATTGTCGGCGCGCGCGCCGAGCAACCGGCCATCGGGCAAGACGAGATCGACGTGACTCCACGACCCGTCATGCCCGAACCAGCGGATGACGGCCGAGCCGACGCCTTGTCCCAGCGAGAATTGCAGGACGACGCGATCCAGGTTCAATGGGGCGCCTACCGCCAACGGATATCCACGAGGCCTGGCACCTGCAGCAGGATCAGGATCACAACCAATACAGCGACGACCACGACCGCGATGTTGACCGCCTGTGCGATCGGCGGCGGCAACGGCAACTGCCGCACAACCCACAGAACGAGGGCGATCACGATGACGACGATCAGCAAGTAGATCAGCAGTGCGATCATCGCCTGTCCTCACGCGCCGCGCGGCACGCTGCGGCGCCATCGGGAGCGCGGCAGCAGGCGACGATGGCGGCGGCTGCCGGCGGCCGGCACCATGCGCGGGTGGCGCAGGCGCAGGTCGGTCAACTGCGTCCACGGGCCGCCCTGGCCGACATCGAAGACCCCGATATATCCCCCCTCCAGCAGCGCCGGCAGCGGCTTGGCGAGTTGGCCGAGGTGATCGAACGGCGGCGCCGGCGTCGCGCCGGGCGTGCCGGGTTGGAAATAGGACGGCAGCACGAAATCGCTGACCGGCACGCCGTCGATGTCGTAGATGACCTCTTCGACCGCGTCGCACACTTCGTACATGTAGAGCTTGCCGGTCGTCTCGCCGTCCTGAACAAAGACCGTCAGGTTGATCTCGGGATCGGCCAGCATTTCGAGCAGTTCGTGTGAGGCGGTGACGGTCCACGATCCGCCGCTCTGAATTGTGGTCCGGGCGAACACTTTGCCGAGCGGCAGGCCGGCGGCGGTCGTCTCGTGATAGCCGAGGGCGTCGGCTTGGTCGCTGTCGTCGAGGATGACGAGCTGCCAGAACGCTTGGTTCGGCTGAATCTCTTTCGGAATCCAGTGCAACGCGGCGTCAATGCCCCAGGCTGCAGCGAACTCGCTGCTCACTTGCTTTTGCAGAGCGGCGACAACGGCCGGCATGTCGGCGTCGGTGACGGCGGTCGATTCGTTGATGACCGCGACGGCGATCATGGAGTTCCTTTCGGATTATGCTCGCCGGCCAGCGCGGCGGTGAGGCGCGCGACGATGTCGGCTTTCTCGATTTTTAGCCCCGGGCAGTCCCGGTGCGTCGTCCGCGGATCCTCGCGATGGAAGCGCAGCGTCGAGGGGCTCAGGCCGAGCGCGGCGTGCAATGTGGCGAGCGCCGCAATCGTATTCGCCGCCACCTGCGCGCCGGGGCCGCTCGCGAAGTCCTCGACATCGTAGTCGCCGACCATCTCGACGCCCCAAGACAGCAAGTTCCAACTCGGCGAATGGACGCCGGAGGTGGTGAGCGGCGTAAATACCCAGATCAGATCCGGCGCGACGAACAGATGCGGTCCGGCCGACCAGTGCAGTTCGTCGCGGTAATAGTGGACGAGGTTCTGTATGCGCTCGGCCGCCGGGGGGCCGGCGCGCCATTGCGCCAATGTCGGCGCGCCGGTGTGGTGCAAGACCACGAGGTGCGGGCGCCAACTTACCCAGCGCAGGCCATTGACGTAATTGACGAAAGCGTCGGGGGTGAAGCCCTTGCCGACAATGCCTTTCCAGGCGAGCATATCACTCTCGCAGCGCCATCACCGCGGCCAGCATGTCAATCGCCGACCAGCGCGCATGCTCGACGCGCTTGCCCTCGCCGAACGTCTCGACGGGCCGCTCGGCGATGTCCTCGACGAGGCCGACCAGCGCGGCGGCGAGCTTGTGCGCCTCGGCGATCAGTTCGGACCGAGGCGGCGCGGACATGTCCATGCTCTACGGCAGCGGCGGGATCAGCGCGGACGGGGCGACGCCGAGCGCGGCGGCGAGCCGCAGGAACGGCCCTACCCTCAATTTCAACTCGCCGCTCTCGTAGCGGCAGAGACTGGCCGGCCACAGGGCGGCCCGGTGCGCAACCCGATATTGCCGCAGCCCCGCCGCTTGGCGCGCCGCGACTAGGTTGCGGCCGAGCGCGACGTACCAGGCCTCGGAGTCGCCGGCAGGGTTCAAGTGGCCCGCCCGTATTGCTGACCGGCGAGCGCGCCGAGGGCCGCGATGAGAATGCCGGAGGCCGCTTCCTGGCTGATTCGACGGCCATTCCAGCCCTGTTCGATGGCCCATTGTTTGATTGACTGTTCCGCGCCGACGACGTGCCAGAGACAGGACCCGGCCGGCGAGGCGATGCCGCCGACGAGCTGGATCTGTCGCCACACGGCCTTTTTGGCGTCCTCGACGCGGGCGCCGTCGGCTTGCTCGCGATGCGGGCCGCTGCGGCCGCCATGCGGCAGGCGCAGCCGATCATAGTCCATGCCATGCAGGCGATGATGATGGGCGAGCGCGAACACGTTGCGAAAGTCCTCGCCGGCCTGCCGCATCTCGGCCGTAATCGAGCCGCGGCGCTCCATCATGGCGAGGGTATCGATGCAGCGGTAGGGCCGCGCCGGGCGCCCGGCCTCGTCGGCGATGGCGCGCGGGACCGCTTCGATGCGATCGTGGCGGCGGCGTTCGAGGGTGGGCTCGACGAGCGGCGTGGCAACGGCAGTGCGGGGCATCGGACCTCGGCACCGCGCCGCCGGGGGTCGGCGCACAATTTAAACAGGATAGCGCCGGTATATCGGTTACATCCGAGTTGTCAAGCAACATTTACGGTGCCCGGCGGCGGCGGCGCATAAAAGTTAGTTAAAGCCCACCCCGCGCGAGCGTTGCTTGCGCGGGGCCCCCAAAGGCGCGGCCTCAGCGGTGCAGCCGGATGCGGACAAGACATCAATGGATGAGCTTCGCCACCGCGACAACGACGCCGGTCAGCGCCAGCACCGCGGCGACCCCGGTGCCGACCACCCACCGGATCAATCGCGCCTCGATCTCGCGGGTTTCGGCCCGGAGCTTCTCGATCTCGGTGCGCAGAGAGGCGTCGCCGATCGCCATCTCGCCGCGCAGGCCCGCGATCTCGGTCCGCACCTCGCCGCGCAGTTCTGCAATCTCGGTCCGGACCGAGCCGATTTCGGTCCGCATCTCGCCGCGCAGATCGGAAATCTCGGCGCGCAGCTCGGCAACGGCGACCTGGAGATCCTGCCGGGTCGCGACATCGCCGCTTGCCGCCTCGGCGATCGCGCTCGCCACGTCGTGCGCCTGGCGCGCCGGCATGCCGGCGGCTTCGAGCCGATCGGCGAGCTTGAGCGTGTCGAACAGGACGGCCACAACTATTCCCCGTTGAGCACGCGCTTGGCCGCGCGCACTTCCCCGACGGGAAGCTCAATATGCTCGGCCTCATCAAGGTCGGGCAAGGTCAGATCCTCGAAATCCTGGACCGAGTCGGGCAGCGCCGCCGCCGCCTCGGCGAACGGTCGCAGCGCTGCCCGCAGCGCGTCGCGTTCGGCGAGTATGACGGCGATCTTGGAGACGGCGCGATCCTCGGCCAAATCACGAGCGCGGCCCCAGTTCTCTTGGGTTGGTTCGACGCGTTCGGAATCGCGATGCCTATCGGGCGCGCCTGGCGGCTGGCGCGAACCGAGGCGACAGGTCATGACGCGCCCGCCGTCGCCCCGTGCACCGGCGCATCCGCCGTAAAGCCGGCCGCGTTCTCATGGCCGCCGCCGCCGAATTGTTTGGCGATAACACTGACATCAAAACCATTCCGCGACCGCAGCGAGTAATACCAGCGGCCCCGGGCGATCTCGAAATAGCAGGCGCCGAAATCATGCCCGCGCTCGGCCAACTCGCCTGCGACCTCGCTGGCGAAGGCATAGGGCGCATTGGCGATCCACAGCGGACGGCCGCCGAGCGTGCTTTCGTAGGCCGCTCGTTTGAAGTCCTCGACACGCAAACGGTAATATCGGTGGATGCTGCGGCCCTCGGCGATCAGCGGCATTGGGCCGCCGGCGACGAGATCATCCCACACGGCAAAGTCCTGCGGATAGGAACGCAGCGCCAGCGTGAACAAATCGATATCCGGCAGGCTCTTGCGCCACAGATCGCGGTCCTCGATGTAGTTGATGAAGGGCAATCTCGGCGCGCCGCCGCGCAGATAATCCCACGTCAGCCCGGCCCCGCTGCGGCGCATATCGAACAGCGCCGCAACCCGGACGCGGGCGGAAAGATCGCCGCACCATGCCGCCGCCTGCCAAGCCGGCCAGGACGGCGGTTCGGCGATCCCCGCCAGGTCCTCGGCCGCCGTTTTGTGGTGATCAATAATCAGGATCGAATGCGCCGTCTCGGCCATGCGCTCCAGCACTGCCCGCGGATAGCTGAAATCGACGATTAGCACGTTGCGCCCGCTCACGTCGGGCGGCTCGGTCTGATACTGCGCGGCACAGAAATCAACATTGTCGGCGCCGAGCACATGCCACACCACCCAAGCCGCGGCAACGCCGTCATCGCAATGACCATGAAAAATACAAAGAGGTTTCATCAAATCAACCCTTTATCCAGCGCCAGCCATTCTGGCATGGCGATTGTGCCGTCGTCGCCGATTTCGATCTGTGAGCGCGGCAACCAAACTGTAGTTTTACCGTCGTATACTTGAACGGCCTTTGCGGTCTGGGCTCGGATCTCGCAAGGGATGTCCACGAGATCGCTGCGACCGCTGGTCTTGCTCATGGCACGCCCCCTGAGCCCGTCGAAGGGGCCGCCGTCACGCCCAGCTCGGCTTGCGCCGCAGCCAGGGCGGCCGCATCCGTGCGGCGCCGACGCTCAGCGTCCTCCGCCTGCTCGATCCGCGCCGTGTGTAGCCGCGCCTCGCGATGGCGAGCGAGGCGAGCGAGCTCCGGCAAGATCTCGTCGGCAGGGCGCCGCGGCCGGCCGGCCGCGGCCTGAAGGCGAGTGAGCGCCTCGTCGAGGTCGAGACCTCCGATCTTGAGTGGCTGAAAGACGCGAAGCGAACGAGCGCTTCGCGAAGCCATGAGCGAAGCGAAGCGCTCGGGGTGAATTACCCCGTAGCCCCCCTTTAGGGGGGCGTAGGGGTAAGAGGGGGTCAACGCAAGGTCAACGCAAAGCATTTTCAACGACTTATCCGAGGTCAACGCAGGTCAACGCAAGGTCAACGCACAAAGGTCAACGCACAACGATTTCAACGTCTTAGCTCCTTTTTTGCGTTGACCTTGGCCAAACCGGAAAGGTCAACGCAGAGGTCAACGCCAATTTTTTTCTGTAAAATGGCGTGCAGAGGGATGCTCATTCGGGTTTCCCCTCTTCCGGCAGGACGACCCCGGCCGGCTTGATGACGGTGCGAAGGCGTCGATCGTTTCCCTTCGCGGCGACGATCACGAGACGCCCTTTTTCGAGAAGCCTGTCCTTTGCGGCATCAAGATCGTTGAATGAATAGCGCCGCGAGCGCGAGCCGGCTTCGACGGCCCGGGTGACATAGGTGCGCGAGAAGCGGTCGGGGCTCATCCGCGTGCCGCTTTTGGTCAGATCCATAACCCTGTCGAATACATAGCTTTCAATGGCAACAGAACCGACGAGGCCGCTTACCTCGCTCGGCATGTTGCGCACAAAAACCCCATTCTCCCAAATCAGCGGTAAAATTCCATGTCCCGGCCCCTGATTGTTTTTCATCGTTTTTAAAATGCGCTCATTCGTCCCATCTTCTTCTTCGAATTGGTCTTCTTCCTTTTTTCGAGGCTTGGTCAAATAGAGGCGCGAGCGAACGGAATTGTTCCAGGCCGTTGAGCCTGACAGTCCGGTTCCGTTGTTCATGCCCTGAAGGCTCGGATGCGCAGTCAGAATGACGCATCCTTGGATTTGCACCGCCAGGCGGCGCAATTCTGTGATGAATCGGCGCACCTGATTGCGCACAATCTCATTGCCGCCATAGGCGTCGGCGATCGTGTCGATCACGACAAGCTGGGCGCCAAAATCCAGGACCGCAGTGCGCAGTTGATCCCATAGCGGCGTTGGCAATGCGCGATCGGTGCGCCTGTCGAACTCCACCAATACGTTTTCCATCCCGACGCGCGAGACATACAGGGTTTCTACGTCGGGATATTCACAATCGTAATGCTCGTTTATGCGCGCCTGGCGGCGGTGCAATTCGTCTTTGTCGTCTTCACAGAAGAAACCGAAACCCTTGCATTTCTGTGTCTTAAGGCCAAGCCAATCCTTGCCGATCGCGGCGGCTGTCAATAGCTGCTGCATCAGCAAAGACTTTCCGATTCCACCGTCGCCGGACAGCATTCCGACAGTGCCGCGCAATAGACAACCCTCCACCATCCAATCGTATGGCGGAGGGTCTTTGAGGTACCATTCGGCTGGCGAGAACGCGCCGAACGGCTCGGCAGGGCGCGGCCTTGCGCTTGATGCGCCATTGGGGAACCGCGAAATGTTGCTGTCATTCCAACGGCCCTGCATGGCCGCACACCCCTAGCTTTGCCTGGATTGCAGCCATTCGTTGAAATCAGAGAATTCCGGCGGCGGGAACTCGACGATGGTTTCGAGCCCCTGCGCCTCGTATCCTTCGCGCGCCCGCTCCGCGGCCTTTTCACCGACTTCGCCATTATCGGCGAAGATGATGATGCGACCGACGCATTCTGGGATCGTGATGCGCCCCAACCTGGGGGCGCCGAGCACCGCCCACACGGGCAGGGAATAGAGCGCGCGGGCGGCGAGTGCCGTCTCTATTCCTTCGGCGATGCCCAAGGTCATGCCAACAATGCGCGCCAGACGCACCGCCCCGTCGCCCATCGGGCCGAGTGTCTTCTTGGCGACCTTGACATCCGCCTTCATGTTCGGCTGTAGCGGCACGCCGTTCTCGCAGGCATAGCGCGAGCGCACCCAAATGCGCTGGATGGCGGTTATGCGGCCGCCGCCATCCTGGATAGCGCCGACAAGCGCCGGTAGGGGCCTCTTGACTTCGGTGTTGTAGAGCGCGGGATGGAAGCGCAGGCTCGGCGGGATGTAGCCGCCGAGGCCTCGGCTCCAGAGATAGAGACGCGCCGGATCGTTGCCGATCGGCCGAGAATTGCGCCAGATTTCCCGAGCGGCACGCATCGCCGCTTGCTCGTCTTCATCAAGGTCGGCCGGCGCTGGGTGCGTGCGCGGCTTGAACTCGCGTTTTATCCCGAAATCGTCGCGGGAGGGCCACAGGCCGCGCGCCCGCAGCGCGTCGAGCACCGCATCCTGCGGGCAGCCGGCAAAGCATTTCACGAGGACGCGGTTGTATTTCTCGCAGACGGACAGGGCGTCGCTTTTGTTGCCGTGCGCGGGGCACGGGCAGACGCCATAGCCGCGATACCAGTGTCCCTTGAGCGCCCGAACGATGTCGCGGGCGGAGACCTGCTCGGCGCTCATTTTGCCGCCCTCTCGGGGTCGCGGTGATCGTGAACGCCGATGGAGGCCGGCTTCCCCGCGGCGAGGTAATGCGCGTTGAGCGCATCTCGGATGAGCCGCGCGCCGAGCGCGACGCCGCAATCCGGGTGCAGCGCGATGGCGCGCCCGGAGCCATACCAGAGCGCCGCCAAGCCAGCCAAAGGCTTGCCGCAGAAAAAACAGGCATCCGGCGTATGATCGCCGAAGAAGTCGGTCAGACCGGACAGATGGTCAAGGTTTTCGACGCTCAACGCGGGATCTCCTTATTTCAGAGATCCGCTGGTTCGGGCGCCCAAACGCGAGCATTCCCGCCGTGCGGAACGACGGGCTTGACGGCGACCAGGCCATATGTAGGATGCTGCCCATCGGGCGGCGAACTCCTGCTGATGAGACCAGCGGACAGTAGGCCGAGCCTTGCGGCTCGGTGTGCGTCGGCTGCTACCGACGCACCCGCCCACAATGCCACACGCCAAATTCAATGGCAAGCGCCGACCTTGCGCCGGCGCTATCATGGCCGCCACGATTGCCGCCCTCCCTCGTAAGCCCGCACCTCGACATGCCCGGTCAGATCGGCCGGGATCAGATCGGCATGCGCCGCCAACGCGGCGCGCACCTGGCGCTCGGTGCAGTGGGGACGCTTGCTCGAGCCGCCGTTGCTGTCGTGCGGCGTGAGCCCGGTGCCGTCGGCCGCCGTCCAGATCACGAGCGGCTGGCGCTTGGGCGCCTCGGCCATGAGTTTCTTCAGCCAATGCCGCACGGTCGCGGCGTCCTCGCGGTAGGCGATCGCTTCGAGGAATTTCGCCACGGCGAAGCTGCGGCGTTCGGCCGAGGTCATGGCGGCACCACGGCGACGGCATAGCCGAGCCTCCGCATCGCGCCTTCGGCTTGGCGCAGCTCGGGATAGACCCGGTTGGAGTGCGCATAGAGCCGCCGGCAGCGGCAACGGCGGACGATTCGGTATCCGCCCTCTGGCGCGAAATTGGCGTGTTGGCGAGCCGGCCGCGGCTGGTCTGGCCACGGCACGAATTCGATGTGCGGGTGAACGAGGCTATTGCAGATGCGCCACGTTCTCATGACCGATTCTCTTGACGTTTTGCGCGGCGGGTTTCCCACCCCTTTCGCGCGCGATCATTGAGTTGTTCTAATGTTTGTGACGCAATTGAACGGAGGGCGCGGGCGCTCCGTTCTTCTGGGGTTAATTTTTCCCAACTGGCTCGGGTTCGGGCGCTGCGCTCTTCTGAGGTCGCGGATGCATCACGGGAGCGGCGAATACGGGCGCTCCGTTCTTCCGGAGATAATCTTGCCCAACCGGCGCGGGCGCGAGCGCTCCGTTCTTCTGGTGTCCAAGGCATTTGAGCAGCGCGGGCGCGGGCGCTGCGCTCTTCTCGCGTAAATTTGGCCTGTCCCTTTTTTCCGTTGGCGATACGTTGTTCCGGCGGAATACTTAATGAGGCTTTGAGGGCATTGACTCTGCGCTCTTCCGGGGATTTTTTTGCCCACATCATACGTCTGCGAGCGTTACGCTCTTCCGGCGGTATGGCTGCTTCGCGAGCGCGAGCGATAGCACTGCGCTCTTCCGGGGTTCGTGATGCATTTGCGCGCCTGGCGCGGGCGCTAAATTGTTCCGGAGTAAGACCCGGAACCCCATCGCCGCCGTCCGTCATGTTGCATAACGGTCCATTAGGATAACGGCCAATGGCTTTGATAAATGCCATCTCAATCGAGAACGCTTCTTCTTCCAAAAGATTTTCCAGAATCTTGATTTTGGGAATTTCGCCAAGCATGCTCCACGTCTTCTCAATGAAACAAGATTTCAGGATGTTTATGGAAGCGGCTTCTCGTTCATGCCGCAACCAACGATCACCCGTTCCCTTTCCGATATATCGGGGAATACCAAGCCAATCGAAAAGCACATAGATATAAAACCGCCGGGCACTGGCGTGTGTCTTCTGTATTGCGAGCGGTCTCACCGCGACCTCAGCCAGAACGGACCGCCGCAAAGCCGATGATAGGCTTCGCGCGTCACGGCGAGCGGATCGGGCGGCGGTGGATCCGCCTTGTTGTTGGGACAGTTGAGTGTGCCGCCGCCATCCCTCAGACCGAGAGGATGCGAGGCGTAGCACGGGCAGGGATCGTCGGGGGCGGCATAATAGGGCTTGCCGGCGCGCCGATAGCAGACGGCATGCGCGAGGATGCGCCGCCGCTCGACAGCAATGGCGTCGTAGTTTTCGACGATCGGGACGCTGTTGGACATTACCAACCCTCCCAATCCGAGGGCGGCGGCGCGAACACGATGGCGAGCAACGCAGCCGCCGCGACGATCAGAATTCCGGTGACGACGCCGGCGGCAAAGACGATCATGCGGCCTCTCCGACGCATGGCACATGGCTTCCGACAGCGAAGCGCGGCATATCCGAATTTTTACGCATGGCTCGCGGCGGGTTTTCCGATGGAGACGCGGACGAAATGGCGATTTCCCGCGGCTTTGTTGCGGCGGAGATATGCAGATATGCGCACAAATTTCGGGAAATTGGTTCCATATCCGGACCTATTGACGCATACGTGCATAACACCGCCGCGGCGAGGGCGGCGACCGTGGCGGCGCGCACGCCCCAGGTGGCGAGTCGCGCCCGCTGTCGTGGCAACCATCCGAGCGGGTCAAAAAGGCGATGAGCAACAGCGCCTCGACGACGAAGCCGAGACCGAGGATGAGGGCGGCGTAGGGGTCGATCATGCGGCGGCTCCAGAGTGCGGTATGGAATTGGCCGGCCTTACGGCCAGGCGCAGCGGAATTCGCCACTCCTGCAACTTGGCGATAGCCTCGTCGAGCGAGCGCACGACGGCGACCATGCCGCCGGCCCGCGCAAGGCGGTCGAACATGGCGCGCTGGGCCGGCGACAGCTCGCCGCGCGCGGATTTCAGCTCCAGGCCGTAATAGCGGCAGCGGTAGACGATCTGGATATCGGGCCAGCCGGCCTTCAGGCCGGCGCCGTTGAGAATGGCGCCGCGCACGCGGCCGCCGCCGCCCGCCGGGAAGGTCGTCCACACCGCGGGCTCGCACAGAGCCGCGTCGAGGAGTTGCGCAATCGCGCGCTGCAACTGCAGTTCGTCGCGCCTCATCGCAGCGTCCCGGCGGGGTGATCGGCCGGCCCCGCGCCCTCCGGCCGATCTGCGGGGCGACCGGGCCGAGGAGCGCCCGCGCGGGCCGCATGCTGTTGCCGCTTGTGCTCGACCCACACCGTCCAAGAGCGGAAGCTGTCGACCTCCGGATCGTATCCGTCATCATCGGGGTCCCCGCGGGATCCCCATGGACCCTTGGGATCCCGCGGGGCTGGGGCGATCGTCATGCCGCCCTCGCCGGGCGCTGCGGCAGCGCGTCGGGCGCGCGCCACACGATCGCATGGTGTGCGGCGCAATAGGATGAGCCCGGCGCGCACGGCTTGCCGCAGTACATGTCGGGGCGCAGCGGCAGCGGCGCGCCGACGATCCAGCGGCAACCCGCCGCCGGGATCGCGGCGATGAGCGCGCCCGGCCGCGGCGGCGGGGCGTGGTCGCGCAGGCCTCGCCGATCGATGCGGCCGATCACCATATTCTTGGTGATTCGCACGCCATAAATATCGCTCAGACGCGCGGCGATCCGAGCGGTGGACAGCCCCGTTTCAAGAAGATCTTTGATCTCCTCGTCGCCGATCCGCCGCCACGGTGACGCAGAGGGCAATCCGCCCCGCAGCCGCCGCAGCCCCAACACCGTGTAGCCGATGTGCTGGGTGCGGAAGGGCGAGACGCCGAGCCGGCGCGCGATCGCCGCGTAATCGAGCCCGGCGGCGACGCCGTCGCGCACCGCCGCAATCTCCGCCGCGGTGCAGCGGCGCCACGGGCGTTTACCATTGCTCTTCGCTGTGCTATCGATGGTCCCTGTCATTTGCAGTTTCCCACCTTTCGCGCCGCGGCCCGTCCGCGGCGTTCTTTTTCACTGCGCCCACCGGGCGAGGCGGCGGCCGATCCGGCGCAGCCACGGGCGGCGTTTTGAGAATTTCGAGACTATCCACACCAGATTGCGCAGCCCCCGCCGCCACACCGTCCCCATCGCGTCTCACTCTTTCAAGGGCGCGCCGGAGGGGCGCCCGCTCTTCCTGTTCTTGCCGGTCGAACTCCGCTATGGCGGCCTCGAGCAGTTCGCGCGTGCCTTGTTCCGAGCAGTGCACATTGAGCCAGTGCTTGATCGTCGGCGCCGGGCGCCCGGTGAGGATCTGCAGGCGCTTGACGGCATGGCTCTTGAACACGAGGCGCACGATTTCGCGCACGCTCAGCTCGCGCTCATCCTTCCTGGGTGAAGACAACTCCATTTCTCCCCGCCATCTATGAGCCGATGGCGGAGCGACGACAGAGACGGCTGAGAGAGCGCGTTCGCGAGTCATCCCGCGGCGCAGTGACGATGCGCCGGAAGGATGGGCGCCCGGGGCCCGGCTTGAGCGGTCAAAGCCCCGGGCGCTTTCGGCCAGCCCCCCGGCGTGGCCGAAATGGGAATCCTCGTCGAGAGCGTGCTGGTCGCCCTGCCCGGCCCACGCCAGCGCTCGCCCGACGGCCATGCCGAGCGGCAGCGAGGCGGTGCACCACGCCGACAGGGCGAGCAGCGCCGTGTTCATGCGGCGGCTCGCCCAGCCCCGCGGGAGGGGGCACCCCACACGATTTTCAATCGCGTGGGGACCTCTCTCCGATCCCGCGGGGACCCCGATGATGACGGTTTCAATCCGCGCCCCCGCACTGGGGGCGACGCTCGCGATGACGGAAGCGGCCCACAGGGCGTGTTCAGCGCGCCTGTGGGCCGCGTTCCCGGCCGCCGTTCAAAGCGCCTCTCCGGAGGGACGCGGGAGGCGGCGGATGACAGCGTTAACCGGCATGTCCATGGACGCGAGCGGAGCCCGGCATCACAACTCACGCTGTCTGTCGGGACGCCGCCGCGCGCCCCATGGGGGGGGTGCCCCGCCCGGTTCGTATTCGTCATTGGATCCACCGCGGCACTGCGCTGTTGGACGCGCTCTCTTCGGCGCGCGGCCTGTCGAGCGAGGCGAGGCAGGCGCAACCTTCCGCGGCCAGCGCGCGCCATTCCTCGGCGAGGTGGCGCCAGAAGCGCACGCGGCGACGCTGATGCCAGGCGGCAACACCGGCGACGAGCGCGGCGAGCCACGGCGCGAGGAGGAAGGCGGTTGTCATGGAGGGGGCGCCTTCCGCGCCGCCGCCAGCATCTCGGCGGCGGCATCCATGGCACTGTCCGGATCGCGCAACGGCCCGCGCACGCGCTTGCCGACGAACGCCCACCAGGCCGGCGGCGTATTTGGAAAGGTGTCGATGAAGCGCACCTCGGCGCCCTTGGTGCGGTAGAGATTTGGTGAGACGCCGTGCCAGGAGATGCGCGCGCTCATGCCGCGGAATCTCCGGGATCGTCTTGCGGAAGAGCCGTCATGCGCCGCAGCGGGATCACCGCCGCCGGGCGCGGGTCGGGCTCTTCACCGAAATGTCTGACCGCGGCGCGCGCGCACGGCCGGCAAATGCCGATGCTCGGCGTGTGTCGGCTCGCGAACAGCCCGCCGCGCGCCAGCGTGTACGCCGCCGGGTCCTCGCAAAAGGCGCAACGGCAGTCGCCGATCATGCGGCGCCCCCATCCTCTCCCGGTCCGGTCAGCACCGCGAGCGCGTCGGCAAAGAGCTCCTGCCGCCGGGTCAGCGCGCGCACGCGCAAGAAGAGGTAGACGATTGCCGCGGCATCAAGCGCGGCCAGGATCAGCGCTGCAAGGATCATGCCGCCTTCTCCTCGGCCGGCGGCCGTTCGACACCTTCTGGCCATTCGAGACCATGCGGCCAATTGGCGGAGAACCAGCGCATGATCCGGTTGTAGCGGCCGATCGTAATACCGCCGCCGCGCGCGACGTGATCGAGCGTCTTGCCGTCGTTGGCGGCAAGGGTCGAAACCCGCGCTCGGCCACGTTTGGTCGCGGCGCCGTAGCGATCGGCGACAATCAGGAGTGCTTCGGCGTCATATCTCATGTCCCGCACATTATGCGGGATAAATCCCGCAATCGTCAACGGGAAACATACCGAATGATTCGGCAGGAATGCTGCGGTAAATTAACCTCGTGATGACGCGAAATGAATTGCTCCGCCGCATCGATGCGGCCAAGGCCAAGAAGGGATGGTCGGATCGGCGGGCTTCGAACGAAGCCGGGCTCGGCCCGGACTTTATCCGCGATCTGCGGCGCCATCCGCTCTCCAAGATCGCGGTCCACAAGTTGGTGGCGCTGGCGCGCGCGCTCGATTTGCCGACCGCCTATCTGATCGAGGAAAACGCCGACCTGCTGACGCGCGATCGCCCGGAATCGCTCGATCCCGACCGGCTGCGCCGCGCCACGCTGGCGGCCGAACGCGCCGTCCGCGACGTGAGCGAGGACAGACGCGAGATCGTGAAAGCCGATCTGATCTATGAAATCTATGAGGTATTGAGCGAGCGCGCCCGCGCCGGCGAGGAACCGGACGACGAGCAGGCGCTCGGCCTGATCGATGCGCTGATCCGGCGCATGGTGCTCAGCCGGGTAAATCCCCGCTGACCCATCCCCAACGCCAAGCGGCACAAAAGAAAGACCGGCGTCAGCGCCGCCTCGCTCCCGTGGCGTAAGAGGCCGGATGCTGTTTTCCGCGCGGGTGGCGGCGTCGGCGCCCCCCATTTCGCGACAAAACGCGCATAATCTTGATATTGGGGCAGTTCTCGTACGACGAGAACTAATAGCCTATGCTCAGCTTCCGTTAGCAATGTTCGTGTCCTGATAGGTTTTATGAGCATATATCAACCAATGATTTTGCGAAGGGGCGATCGTTTGGAAGACGTGTAAAATCAGCGAATGCGGGATTCGCCCCGCTGATTCCGATTGACGCGGTATTTTAACCGCGGTATATTTCCCCCATCAATCGCCGATGGGAGGAAACGGTGTCCCCCGCACAGCATCTCACGGAAGCCTCTCTGAGCCTTTGGCGCGCGGCCGAAGAGCCGCGCCTCGGGCTCGCCTACCGCGCCCATCTCAGCCATGCCGCCACGGCGCTGATGCGCGCCGGCGAGTGTCGTCTTGCCGTCCGGGTGCGCCGCATCCGCGACGGCCGCGGCGCCGCTTTCTGCGGCATCTGGGCTTTGCGGGAGGCCGTCAAGGCGCGCGCCGCCGAATTTGCGGCCAGTGAGTGGAGGGCGGCATGAGCACCGCCCTCGAACGCAACGCTCCGGCCCCCGGCGCGAGCTGGGAACCGCCCGAGGAGTACGGCTCCGGCATCCTGCCGCTCGCCGCCGAGGTCTATGTCGAGCGGGCGCTCGAACACGCCGCGGCGGAACTGCGCGGGCTGATCGCGCTCTATCCGAATCACCACGCCCTGGCGCTCAGGTGTCGTCGTCTCTACGACACCCTCGACGCGATCGCCGAGGAGCTGCAGGTACGGAGGCCGCGGCGATGACCGCGCCCGATCATCTGCGGCTCGTGCCGCGCTTCCCCGAGCCGCGCTGCTGCGTCGGCTGCGAGTTCCGGGGCCACTGCCCGCCGGATCTGTGCATCGCCGCCGCGATCCGCGCCGGGCTTGCCGCGAGCGAGCGGCATTGGTGGCCGCGGCTGCAGCATGCGCTCGACTGCGCCGCCGCCTTCGCGGGCGGCCTCGGGCTCGCTTGGGCGTCGGTCGTGCTGCTGCGGTTCTGGGGGCTGTTGTGACCGATCTCACCGCCGTCGTCCAAGCGCACCGCACACTCGCCGCCCAGATCCGCGAGGCGTTCCCGGAGGAGGACGAGGTGGCCCTCGCCGACAGCATCGACGCCGCGACTGAGCTTGACGCCGCAATCCTCGCTGTGCTGCGTGCCGCGCTGGAGCGTGAGGCGATGGCCGAGGCGCTCGGCGGCATGATCAAGCAGATGAGCGAGCGCAAGCGGCGGCTCGAAGAGGGCGCCGCCGGCATGCGTGCCGCCTGTCTGCAGGCCATGCTCAATGTCGGCTGGAAGCGGCTGCCGGCGGCGGCGCCAGATCTTACCGTCACGGTCGGCAATGGGCGACCGAAGGTGATCGTCACCGACGAAGCAGCATTGCCCTGCGATCTCGTCGAGATCGTCGCCAAGCCGAACAAGAAGGCGATCGCCGCGGCGCTGGCGGCCGGGCGGGGGGTGCCCGGCGCGGTCCTCGGCAATGCCGAACCCCATTTGATCGTATCGAGGAGGTAGAGGTGGATATGGACGCTATGCCGTCCTGCTGCGCGGTCATGCAGAGCGCCGAGATCGGCGAACTCGCCGCGGCGCTGGCGAAGGCGATGGGCGAGGTGCAGAACCCGGCGCGAGATCGCACCGTCACGATCCCCGGACGACCAAACTACTCTTACGCCACTCTGAACGCGGTGTTCGACGCGATCCGCCGGCCGCTCGCCGCCAATGGCCTCTGGCCGTCGCAAGGACTGATCGAACGTGGCGGCAAGACCTGTCTGCGCACGGTCCTGCTGCACTCGTCGGGCCAATGGATCGCCAGCGAGGCACCGCTGCTGCCACAGGGTCAGGGCAGCCAAGCTTTCGGGTCGGCCCTCACTTACATGCGCCGCTATGCACTGTGTGCGCTGCTCGGCGTCGTCGCCGACGAGGACGACGATGCGAACGCGGCCGACGACAATGCGGCCAAGACCGCGCCGCGGGCGCTGCGCGCCGCCAAGGCCGCCCCCGCGCCACCGGCGTCGCCTGCCAAAGCGGGCGCCGCGCCCGCCGTGTCGCCCGGCCGTCCGCAACTTCTTGCGCTCGCCAAAGAGCGCGCTAGGGAATTCGGTTTCGACGCGTTTAAATCGTGGTGGTGGGAGATCGACGAGAAGGATCGCGCGGCGCTGAAACCGCACGAAGCCGAGCTGGCGAAGATCGCCAGAGAGGCCGATGCGGCGGGCGCCAAAAAGGCTAAGCCGCCGCCCCATCCGGATGAGAGCGCCAAGCTCGACAGCGAGCCCGACTTTGTCGGCGAGGACGACGCCGAGCGGGTGCTGGCACCGTGAAAGACGCGATCCTCGTGCGCAAGGCGCCGGCGCCGCCCGGCGCGCCGCACAAAGACATGCTATTGCCGGCCGACAGCCACGCCGCCGCGGCGCTCGCGGCGCTGCCGATCGCCGAGACGATCGCCGTCAAGGTGGTGCGTGAGCGCTCGCTGCCGATGCACCGCCTGTTCTTCGGCATTTTGCAGCATGTCGCCGAGAACTCGCGATTCGAGACGGCCGAGAGGCTGCTCGTCGCCCTGAAGATCCGACTTGGACGGTATGACCTCTGCCGCCTGCCGAACGGCCGCTGCGTGCCGGTGCCGCAGTCAATCAGCTTTGCGGCGATGGATCAGACGGAATTCCGCCGCTTCTTCGACGACGCCGTGAAGTTGATCTGTGAGGAAGTGCTGGGCGGCATGGACAGCGCGCAGTTGATCCGTGACGTCGAGGCCATGCTCGGGCTGCCGCCGCTTCCCCAATCCGAACCGACGCCCGCGGCAGAGGGCGCCGGGACCGCGGCGCGCGGCCCTGAGCCTGTCGAAGGATCGCGCGGGGACCCCGGTGAGGACGTCGCAATCCCGATCTTTTCGTTCCGCGCCGGCGCTGGCCCGCGCGACAAGGCCAACGCCTTTCACTACTGGATCGAGGCGATCGACAACCGCGCCGATCTGTTGCGCTTGCAGAACCGCAACGCCGCCGCGCTGGTCGAACTCGGCAAGAGCGCGCCGGCCGAATACGACGAGGTCATGGCCGCGTTCCGGGCACGGCATGTGGCGCTTGGGGGCGCGGCGGGATGACCGCGCCCGCTTGGACCCCAGGCCCGTGGGCCGTCACGGAGGAAAATCATCGTCTCTATGTGTCGCCCGTGCGGAGCTTTGATGGCGAGATCAGGGCGTGCAGCTATCCCCGGCTCGCCGATTTCCACGAGCCCAAAAGCGGCGCCGGGCGTGGAATGTCGCCGCGATGGCACGGCTTTGACGCGGAGACGCGGGCCAATGCCGCCCTGATCGCCGCCGCGCCGGAGCTGTATGCGGCGCTGGTTGCGGCCCGCGACATGCTCGCCGCGACTTGGTACGACAATGGCGAGACACTCGGTGGCCCGGATCTATTGGCCTGCCTCGATGCGGCGCTTGCCAAGGCCAGAGGCGAGCCATGACGACACGGGTCATCATCTGCCGTTGGTGCGGCACTGCGATCGAGCCCAATGCCGCACGATATCGGCTGTTCCAATCGCGCTCCACCAAGGCGGTCGGTCGCTGGATCGCGCATTCCCACCCCTCCTGCGGTCGCGAATTGCTGAAAGTGGTCGCGGCCATCCGTGGCGTGCCGAATGAGGCGCTCGGCGCGCATTACGGCGATCCCTGCGCGGTTGTGACATTGCCGCCTCGCGGACATGTGCGCAGAGAGCCCGCATGACCGACCTGCAGCACTACGCCAAGGCGCGCCGCGGCTGCCTCGCCGTCGTCGAACGGCAACGCAACGCCGTATCCATATCGCCGCCGAGTTTCGCGAAATGGTCCGAATACTTGCCGGCCACGATCGTCTCGGTCACCCGCGACGGCAGCGTGAAGCTCGTCAAGCTGTACAACGATATCCCGCTCAAGGCCGACCGCGTCGTTGGCTGGTCGGCGATCTGGGTAACGGACCTTCCGGCCGCGCCGATCATGGCGGCGCTCGGTAACGCATCGTGGAAGAGCCTCGACGAGGCGCGCGCGGCCATCGCCAAGGCGCGGGACGGAGCGGTGGCATGACTCTCGACGAGGCCCGCGCACAAATCGGCAATGTCGTCGATTGGATCTATTCGCCCGAGAGCGGCCATAGCCGCCTCGCCACGATCGACGGCATCAGCAAGCGGACCGGCAAGGTCGTGATCTACACGCTATCAAGCATCCGCCGTGGCCGCTACACGCGGCGCCTGGTCGATGCCGGGGAATTGCGAGCGCGGCAGCGGGGCTAGATGACAATGTCGTTCGACGCCACCCCGCAGTCGGTGAAGAGCGCGCTGGTCGCTGATCTGTTCTGCGGCGCCGGCGGCTCAAGTACGGGCGCCCGGCGGGCGCTTGCCCGTCTCGGATATCGGATGAATCTGGTGGCCGTGAATCATTGGCCCGTCGCGATCGAAACGCACCAACGAAACCATCCCGGCGCACGCCACTTCTGCCAGGACGTCAACGCCGCAAAGCCGGCCGATCTGGTCCCGGAAGGCAAGCTCGATCTGCTGATGGCCTCGCCGACCTGCACCTTTCACTCTCGCGCCCGCGGCGCAAAGCCGATTAACGACCAGGGACGCATGGATCCCTGGGCGATCGTCCACTGGGCGACGGAACTCCGCGTCAAGCGCATCCTCGTCGAGAACGTCCCGGAGTTCGTCGAGTGGGGTCCGCTTGATCTGCGCACCGGCCGGCCGATCAAGCGGCGCAAGGGAGAATATTTCCGGGCTTGGCTCAAGGCGTTCGAAGCGATCGGCTTCCGCGCCGGATGGCGCATCCTGAATGCTGCCGACTTCGGCGACGCGACCACGCGCGAGCGTTTCTTTTTGATGGCGCGGTCCGACGGCCGCCGCATCCGCTGGCCGGAGCCGACGCACAGTCGCGACGGGATCGACCTTCTGGGGCAGCGCGTGCGCAAATGGCGCGCCGCTCGTGAGATCATCGACTGGTCGGTCGAGGGCCGTTCGATCTTCGACCGCCGACGCCCGCTGGCGCCGAAGACCCTGGCGCGCATCTATGCCGGAGCGGTGAAATTCCGCTGGCCGGAGCCGTTCCTCGTCGTCCTGCGCCAACACATGGATGCGCAGAGCCTTGATGCGCCGCTGCCGACCGTGTGCGCCGGCGGGACGCATATCGGGCTCGCCGAGCCGTTCCTGCTGAACCGGCATGGCGACCACAATGGCGGCGCTCGCGTCCGCCCCCTCGAAGCCCCAATGACCACAGCGACCGGCAGCGGCGCCGGATACCTCGTCGAGCCGTTTATCCTGTCTCAGGCTTCCGGTGGGGCGCCGCGCGCCGTCGCAGAGCCGGTCCCGACGATCCCAACGGGCGGCGCACATGCTCTCATAGCACCCTATTACGGCTCGGGATCGGGCAAGAGCTGCCGCAATGCCGAATGCCCGCTGCCGACCGTGACGACACGCGATCGCTTCGGCCTCGTCATGCCGGTGACACACTGCGACGGCAGCAACCGGGCGCGCTCGGTCGATGACCCGCTCCCGATAGTGACGACCGCGGCGCGCGGCGAACTCGCCTTCATCACCGCCGCGTTCGGCGCGCGGGTGCATGACATCGCCGAGCCGGCGCCGACGATCTGCGCCCAGGGGCGCATCCAGCTCGTCGATCCGGTGGCGGACCGCCGCCGCTACGATATCCGCTTCCGGATGCTCGAGCCGCGGGAATTGGCTCGGGCAATGGGATTCAAGGACGAAGAGACGGAATACGAATTCGTCGGCACGAAAACCGAGATCGTCAAGCAGATCGGCAATGCCGTTTGTGTTAATATTGCGGCAGCGCTGGTGACAGCTCTTTTTAAAACTTGAAGCATCGAGGAGCGCTGAGTGATGTCCGACATCGACGCCCAGATCGACATTGTCCGGCGCGGGATCGCGCAGATGGAAGAGGTGCGCCAGCAATTCGTGGATGCCGGCATAAGCACAGCCGGCGGCGACGAGGGCATCGCCGCCATGCGCGCCGTGCTGCGCACGCTGATGGCGGCGAAGGCGTGGGCCGCGGCGGCCGAGAGCATCGGCCTCGATCTGATCGACAATGACGACGATCTGATGGCGCTGTTCCGCGCCATCAAAGGGAGACCGAAATGACCGACACCGACGAGGCCGCCGTCGAGCGGATGGCGCGGGCAATACCAATGATTCTGTTTTGTCCGGCCTGTGGATTACAGCACATCGATCAGGCGGAGCCGGAATGCGGATGGGATAACCCGCCGCACCGCTCGCATCTTTGTCGCGGGTGCGGACATATCTGGCGCCCAGCCGACATGGCGACGACGGGCGTCGAGAACATCAACACGGCTGGATCGTCGGACAGTCCTGCGATCCGCGGCCAAGCCCTCTGCGCCGGCCCACTGCCGCGCGCGGTGTTGCGGCGGGCTGTGGAAGAGATGCGACAGCCGAGTGCGGAGGTGATCGCGGCTGGGCGGACTGAGATCAAGCCGGATCACTTGCCGGCCGACGATGGAGATGCCGCGCAATGCTGGCGCGCAATGATCGATGCCCGACTTGCCGAGTTGGCGTGCGAGGAGGCGGCGATGTCGCGTGACGATCCCCACGACAATTTCCCCGATGACGAGGATTGGTCAACCGACGATGAAAACCCCGGAGCCGAGTGCGGCCGATGGAGCAATGGACGACTCACGAAGTGGTGCGCTCTCGCCGGAACCGAGTTCTGCGATTTCGAGTGCCCCTACCGTGACTGACCCGGTCCCGGACCCTGTCGCGCGGGCGACCACCATCTACGACCGCGCCATCGCCGCCTGCAATGCCGCCGGGACATGCAGCGAGCCGCATTACCGCGCCGCCATCATCCGCGAGATTGCCACGCTGCTCGCCGAGCACGAGCGCCGCGTGGCCGAGTTGCTGGCGCACAATACCGCCGGGGTCAAGCGCCGTCGCGCCGTCGAGGCTGAATTGGCGAAATGGCGTGATCTGTTCCCGTCGAACCCGGACGGGAGCCCGCAAACGTTGGATTATGCGCTGCATTACCACCGTGAACTATATCGGCGCCTGCGCGAGGTCGAAGCCGAGCGCGACCGGCTGCGCGACAGACTGCGCATCCCGGACGCGCCCCCAATCGACGGCAATTGCCGCGCCTACCTGGATCGCGATGGCCGGCCCTGGTGCTGGCCCACTGAGTACACGATCGAATGGTGGAACATGACCGGCTCGTTCGAGAACGCGCGCCAGTTCCGCGACACGCTGGCCGGGGTCCCGGAGCCGTCACGGCGTCTCAATCGCGCGCTGCTCGCACGATCCGAACAGAGGGACACGCCATGATCTGTCCGTCTTGTCACGGCCGCGGCGGCCGGCACGTGATCCGCGACGCTCCAGTGAACGGACATCCGACGAGGTTCGCGCAGTGGGTTCCGTGCGAAGCGTGCCTAGGCGGGATCGCGTCGTGCTGCGATATGGCTGGCGAAAGCGGTCCGTGCACGAATCCAGCGCCGCAGCAATTGGCTCTTGATCTGCGAACGAAGGACAGAAGCGATGTCTCGTGAGGTCGCCGCGCTGCTGCGCCGCGCCCGTGAGCTGCAGGCTCTCCACGATGAGCCGGACCCGCTCGCGGCGCTCCGGGTCGCCGCTGAGGAGCGGCAGGCAAGTGACGAGTTGAAGATTGTCGCTCTCTTTGCGCTTCGGGGCACGCGACCTTACGAGATCCGAAGCCTCTCGGAATGGGCGCGCAAGCCCGGCCGCACGCTCGCCGAGGCGCTCGCGTTGCTCGACAAAGCGATTGCCGCGGAGGAAGGCAATGGCTGAGTGTCCCGACTGCCGCGGCGACGGCACGTTCACAGCGCTTGTCCGAACGACGCGCGGGTGCCAGCGCGAGCTAATCCGCTGTGGTCGCTGCAAAGGCAGCGGGCAGATCGATTCGCAACAGGAAGAATGGATCAGGATCGGCGGCACGCACCGCACGTGGCGCGTCGCCCAGCACGAGTCGATCGGCGAGTGCGCCCGCCGGCTCGGGATCACCGGCGCCGAGTTGTCGGACATGGAGCATGGGCGCGCCGATCCGACGATGCTGATTGCCGATACGCCAGAGGTGCTGCGCGATGGCTGAGCGCCTGCCGCCTGGCAACGCCGCTGTAACACTGCCCGCATGCACGATCTGGCAGCCTTGGGCAAGCCTGATCATCGAAGGGCTCAAGCCTTACGAGTTCCGCCAATGGCCGGCACCACGGTCGATGCGCGGCCGGCGCATTGCGATTCATGCTGGCGCGCGTTTAGTCAGGCGTGCGGAGGTTGCGGATCTGCTCGCTCGCCTGCGCAACGACGGCGAAGCATGGACGACGGGGCTCGTGGCCGAGCCGGCACTCGCCCTGTTGGAACGCGTGCATCTTTCTCCCGGCATCCTGCCGCTGTCGTCCGTGCTCGGAACAGCCGTTCTCGGCACCCCGATCCGGGCGAGCGAGATCACCGACCTCGGAACGCCGATCGCCGACTCCGACCGGATCGATCAGCACGTGCAGGCATGGCCGTTGCGGGATATCGAGCGGTTTGCCGTGCCTGTACCGGCTCGAGGCGCGCAGGGGTTTTGGCTTTGGCGATATGAGCGCGTCGATGCCTGAATTGATCCGGCCCGGCGTGGCGGCCGCGATTTGCGGGATCTCGACAAAGACGCTCGCCAAACTGGCGCGCGACGGCAAAATACCCGGAGCGGCCGAGTTGCTGCCGGGGCTGTGGCGGTTCGACGAGGCCGAGCTCAGGGCGTGGATCAGACGACGGAAGACGGCATGTCAAGAGAAGGAGTCCCCCACCTCTACAAACGGGGTCGGACCTATGCCTACCGGGTGCAAATTGACGGAAAGAACGTTACGCGAAGCCTACGAACAGGCTCTAAGCCCGAAGCGCTCAAGAGGCTGAAGCAACTCGAGGCCGAGACGGAGCACCGCCGCTTTCATGGCGAGGCCCGGCATCGCTGGGAAGAGGCGGTCGTGTCCTGGCTCGCCGATGCCGTTGGGCAATATCGGCTGAAGACTTTGGAGCGGTACAAATTCTCGCTCGCCAAGGTGCGCGGTATCCTCGACGGTCTCTATGTCGATCAGATCGACCTGCGCACGATCGCGAAGATTGCGCGGCGCCCGGGTGTGACGCATGCGACCCGCCGACGGGACATCACCGCCGTCTCGGCCGTCCTGCGCTGGTGCGTCGCGCAGGGGTGGCGGCAGGACAACCCCGCGCAGCTCTGGGACCGCACCACGATCCGCGAGACGCGCGAGCCGATCCGCCTTCCGGAGCCCTACGACATCGAATGCGCCATCGCCGCGGCGCCCCGAGCGATGGCTCCTCTGATCCGCTTCGCGCAGTATACAGGAATGCGCCAGGAGGA